>ENA-OSEO01000047-OSEO01000047.1-sediment-metagenome-genome-assembly--contig:-NODE-47-length-306913-cov-6.210047_pt1 | contig 306913 bp, 249 predicted proteins | sample MGYA00237883_ERZ534232 | MGnify/ENA metagenome assembly ERZ534232
GACCCGCTCTTTGTTTCCTTTGCCTCGTACCCGCGCCAGCCCGGAGGAGAAATCGATATCTTCGTGATTCAAGGAAGCCATCTCGGCGATTCGCAGCCCCGAAGAATAAAAAAGCTCCAAAATCGCCTTGTTTCGAAGTCCCAGCGCCGTTGACGTATCCGGCGCCTCCATCAAGGCGAACGCTTCATCCACGGTCAAAAAGACGGGCGTTTTCTTCTCCAGCTTCAGTCCGAAAATCAAATCAGCGGGACTCTGGTCCAGCCGGCCAAGCTTCATTGCATATTTAAAAAAGGATCGGATGGCGGCCAGCTTGCGCGCTATGGACGATTTCGCATGAGAGGCGTGAAGCGAAGACAGATACGCGCGTATATGGTAGTGGTCAACATCCTCACAACGAATATCTTCCCGGTTCAAGTATGCTTTCAAAAAGTCGATAAACTGATACAGATCGCGCCGATAACTCTTGATCGTGTGACTGGAATACCCTCTTTCATATTTCAGGTACTCGAAAAAATTGTTTAACAGTTCTTTTTGCATAAAATGAAAAGTTTAACTTGTAACACATCTTAAAACATATTGAAAGAATAAATGAAAGAATAAAAGTCGGTCGGTTTCCGGCGCCGCGGCCAGGGAGGGTGGAGCGCAAAAAGGCGACCCACATTGTGAAAACCCCGCCGGGTAGCGCTCATGAGGCCCTGCGCCAATGGCAAGCATCAATCAAGTGTCTTCCATGCCCCTTTATGCCATTGGGCGAGCCTGACCGGCATATTGGCGAAACCACGTTTGTCAAAACGCATTTTACCCGCGGGCGTGTCCACTTCGTTTGTCGAGAGGGCCTGCGCTAACTGTACGGGATCGGATAAGGGCGCCAGGGTCAACGCTTGCGAAAGCGCCAAGACGGCCGCGTATCCCCATACCGGAAGTTCACTGTGGGGAATTTCGTCATACCGCGTCCGATACGCTTCAACAAAGGCGCGCGATTCGGGATTACTCATTGAATTGTGCCATCCCACGGGGAAATAAAGATCCAGCGCCTTTGGCAGCTCCTGTGATTGAGGCGTAAACAGCCCCGGCGCGGCGATAAGCTTGACTCCCTCGGGGCTTATTTGATCCAGTTCCTTCAAGAGCTTTGGCAGCAAGGCCGGTCGTACCGCCAGGAACATCGCTTCCGGCTGATCTTTAAGCGCGTTCAGGAACGAAGCGCGCAATTCCGGGGGAGAAACGCTTGAGGTTACGCTGGGGTAGAGCTTTATCCCCGCGCCCTTGGCGTGACCGGCGAATTTCTTGGCGAGGCTCTCGCTGTACGGCGTACCCACACCGACAATGGTAAGGGACTTTACCTGCAGGAGTTCCCGGATGCGAATGGCGAGCCGATCCATAATATAGGTCCAGTCGCCCCACAGATGAAAGGTCATTCCGTCGCCGGCTGAAAGGCCGGTCATGGTAACGGGCGCTATCAGGATGGAAGGGTACTCCCGCCGGACCTCGTTGACCGCAAGAATCGCCGATGTGCAAACAGGCCCCACAATGACCTTCAACGCCATGGTCTTCAGAATCACTTCCGCAGCGCGCTGAGCCTCGAAATCCAGGCATTGGGTATCTTCAAAATAATAGTTTAGCTCCTGCGCCGCCACTTGCGCAGTACGCTTGTTGACCTCTTCCAGGGCGAGATCGATTCCTTTCCGCAATCCCTCTCCCAATGGTTTGGCCAGACCGCTGCTAGGAAGCGCCAGACCGAATCGTTGTTCGGCGTCCTGCGCGTAACAGCGCGTTCCTTCGGCGAGCGCGTGCGAGACAGCGAGGAAAAGCGCAAGAGAAAAAACAAACAGGCATAGTTTGCTGGCGATGTCGCGAGAAAGGGGAATCATACGAACGCCTCTCTGAATTAGCATTGCGAGCAAGATAACGCGATGAACATGCGGCTTTCGGATCCGCGCGGGTCGAGCGCAACCGAATGTACGTATTGTTCTACCCGATAAATCAGATCAGTTTAATCTTGAGCGTGTCCTGCCGGGCGTTAGCCTTTTCGAACTTGACCAGCACGTAGTCCCCCGGACTCAAGGAGATGTTCGTCGGCTGCGGCAAATTGCATTCCAGTAAATAGTCCATGAGCTGAATTCGGTAGTATTTGGGAAACTTCCTTAGAACCACCGCTTGAGTCGTCGAGCCGATAAGCCGTTCAAAGTACCTGATGAGCCAGTAACGGTTACGACGTTGACGAACCGCGTTAATGCGTTTCAGCGCCGGGCCGAGTTCCAGGCTCAGCCGTTCCAACTCCTCCGCCGCGTACCGGGGTTTCCCTTCGAGCAGCATGGACATGATCTGACGTTGCATGGCCAGATCCAGATACCGCCTGATTGGCGACGTGATATGGGTGTATTGATCCACCCCCAGGCTGCTGTGAACGCCGGCCTCCGAACTGATGACCATCCGTTTAAGGTAACGCCGTTGTTGAAAAAGCAGATAGGGATCACTGTCGAAATCGCCTTTAACCTTTTCTTGCGGTTGTTCCTGGCTGCGGAACAGGCATGGAGCGTTACTCTCCTTCAGGAAGCGCGCCGCAAGCGTATTCGCCAGAATCATGCTTTCGGAAACGATAGTGCGGCTTATACTGTCCCGCTCAATTTTTCGAACCGACACTTCCCCATGGGGGTCCACCGATACGGCCACTTCAAACGGTGGCTGCGGAAGAGCGCCGTTTTCAAACCGCTTCTTCTGCAGCGTGAACGCTATATCCCTCAAGGTGTCAATCAGAGGTTCACGCCCTTCCAGCAGATCCACTTCCTGATACGTGAGCCTGCGGCTTACCTTGATAACACTGGGCGAGAATTCGTACCCGACTACATTGATCTCGTTATCCAAATCGACGAACAGGGAAAGCGCCAGACGCTCCTCATCCTGCCTCAAGCTGCAGAGGTTATCCGCAATTTCCTGGGGGAACATCGAGATTCGCTCATCGGGGAGATAAATTGACGCCGCCAGTTCAAGAGCGTGTTTATCGAGACAGGTATCAGGGTCTATGTAGGTGGCCACATCCGCGATGTGCACACCGAGTCTGTATCCGTCGTCCGATCTGGTCAGACTGATGGCGTCGTCGAAGTCTCTTGTGGCCGCGCCGTCAATGGTGACAATGTAGGTTTGGGTAAAATTCTCCCTTTGCGGCCTTTCCCGGTCAAATCTGTTTTCGTTTATGGCCTGGTAGGCCTCTTCAAGCGCGTCCGAGGGGTGTTTGACCGGTATTTCATGTCTGATGAGTTCCAGATTTTCATCCGCTTTCCAGACGCCCAGGCGAACCAGCGCGTCGAACGCCTTGTCTTCGCCTTCAAGGCCCGCCCTCACCAGAAGTTCCTTCCCCTTGCTGTGCAAAGGCAGGTTGTTATCTCCGAGCGCGATTTGTTTGAGAATCTCGATGAGATGATCCCGCTTATGCGCGTCTATTTCTCTTTCAGCGCCCTCCCAGACCGATTGAAACCACTGAGCCCCTTCCTGAAGCTCCCGCTCCTGCGCCAGTTCCTGTTCCCGTTGAGCGATAAGGCGCTCCACAACTTCGGGTTCCCGAGGGAATATCACGCCCTGTTTGTATTTGAAGTGTACGCCTTCTTCCAGAATCGCCCGCAGAAGCGCCGCCTCATGTTCGGGCGAACAATCGTTCCCAAACAAAATTTCGGCGAGAAATTTTACCTCGTAGCTCTCGTCTTCTCCCTGAACCAGTTCCCAGAGTTCCTCAATAGTCACGTCTCCCTTCAACTCATCACGCACGTCACCCCGGTCTTTGAGCAGCTTCTCAAGATCGTTTCTGGATATATCCGGCGCGAATTGCTCGTTGGATATGTGAATGAGACGGGATTTGCTTATTTTTATTTCACGGCCTGTCTGTGTAAGCGCGGCTATCTGATCCTGTTTTATCTGGGTGCACATAGCGACAACATAACGGCCATTTTCGATAAATTCTATGACCTGACCAGGATCCATGCCTTAAATAACGCCTTCCCTCAAAAACTTTGAGTATATCTCTTTCAAATCAACGCCTGCCTGTTTAAAACCTTGTCTTCCAAATCTCATGTTTGCTTCCAGGGCATAACATTGTCCTTGATGGACCAATATGTCAACACCCACGTCATTAAAGTTGCATTTCTTTGCCGCGCCAAGCGCCAGTTCGACTGCGGTATCAGGGACGGGACTCAGGTCGATTTTCCCTCCTTGCGCGACATTGCACTGGAACCGGCCAGGCGCGGCGACTCTCCAATACGCCAATACGACGCGCCCCTGAATGACGACAACCCGGATATCCCGCGCCACCGGCAGATATTCCTGGATGTACGCGACTTTGGTCAATTGAAGATAGCTATCGAGGTCCTGGTCGTTTTCGATGAGATAAACCCCTGAACCGGAGTCTTTGGACCGGGGGATTTTGGCTACAAACGGAGGGGTAAAGTCGTTGAGAATTTCATGGTAGCGCCGCGCAAAATAAATCCGGGTTCGAGGATGGGGAAGTCCCAGCAGGCTGAACAACCGCGTTTGCATGATCTTGTCGCCGGCGTAGAAATAATTGGCAAAGCTGGGAAAGATATCCTTTCCCATGAGCGTAAAATCATAGGCAAAATAGGAGGTGGGGTAGTAGATCCTTTTTGCTTCACGCAAGAGACGAAAGCTCTCTTCCGGGTAATCGTTCAGATTGGGCTTCACACCAAGCGTGACAACGCCTTCGACGCCTTTCAACCTGCTGCCAACAGCTACCTTCGGCGCTACGATTCCCGGCCGCCCGATCATAAGGCACTGACCTTCTCTGAAGAAACCGACAAAAAAACCCGTCTGTTCGACGGGTCATCCGATTTTTCCTGATAACACGCGTTTGTCAGGGTTCAGTTCTGATACGTTCCTGAACTTCCTTTCCCGCTTTGAATTGTATAGTGTTGCGAGCCGATTGGAAGACTTCGTCTCCCGTTCGGGGATTACGCGCCCACCGCGCGTTTTGCCGTTTAACCTTAAAACTTCCGAATCCCCTGATCTCTATATGCTCGCCCTCGCTCAGGGCGCCGGACATGGCGTCGAACGCAAGGGTTACGATCATGTCGGCCACCTGGGGCGGCAAATCTGAAAAACGGTTCGATAAAGCCACAATCAATTCGGATTTTACCATAGCCTCCCTCGGTCTGTTCACCGGTTTCCCGGCTTAGAAGCTCATGTGGACTTTCTGAGCCTGCATCTCCTTCAGCACGGATTTGACGACACCTTCCAACAGAAAATCCAAATACCCCGGCAACTTCTTCTCTTCCGGATTAACCAGCCGCGCTTCACCTTTTATATTAGCCAGCTCCTTGGCGACATCGATGGCGTCGTGCAAATTTCCCAACGTGTCGACCAGGCCGAGAACCTGCGCCTGCTGTCCGGTCATAATTCGCCCGTCCGCGATTTCCCGGACCTTCTCTTCTTCCATGTTGCGCCCCTTAGCCACATCCTTGATGAATTGACTGTGGACCTCATCAACCAGACTTTGCAGGAGCGTTCGTTCGTCCGGAGTCAGTTCCTTGGAAGGAGAACCTATGTCCTTAAACCGGCCCGCTTTCACGATGGTGGAAGAGATACCGATCTTATTCATCAACTCTTCCAGATTGGCGAACTGCATAATGACGCCGATACTGCCGGTAAGCGTTCCCGGATTGGCTACGATTTTGTTCGCGGCGCAGGCTATATAGTACCCGCCGGAAGCCGCCACATCGGCCATATAGGCGATCACGGGTTTGCTGGCGCGCGTACGGCCTATCTCCCGGTAGACCTCCTGCGCGGCGGCGACCCCGCCACCGGGAGAGTCTATCCTGATGATGATGGCCTTAATGCTTTTCTGGTTGGCGTATGACCTCAGTTGACTGGTTATGGCGCCACCATCCGTCAACGTCCCTTTTACATCGATGAGCGCTATGCGATCCCCGAACTGAACCGGGGAAATACGCTTGTTTGAAAAGTAAACCGCGCCAACGATGGCCGCGCTCATAACAGCCACGATGAGTAAAATAATGAGTATGGAAGATATTATAGGATGTGCTTTCATAGCCCCCGCCGGTTTATTTTAATAGCATGGACACACGGCCCCGATTCGACGTTCCGTCCGGTAAGTTGGCCGCCGCCCCTTCCCCCGGTTCTTGCGGGGGTCTTTGACCGCCGTGAAAAGAAACGCGTAAGAATACTAATCGGTCGATTCCTCTTCCATCCGGCGCGCCTTGTTCTCCAAGTTCTCCTTGAAGATATCGCCGAGGCTTGAAAAAGGCCGATTCTCATTGCTTATGTATTCATTCACGATGCGTTTATCGGCGTCGGCCTCCAAACGTTTAAGCGACAGCGCTATCTTGTGGTCCTTTTTATTAATATTGAGAATCTGGGCTTCGATTTCCTCACCAGGATGGAACATCCCGATCGGCGTTTTTATCTTTTCCTTGCTGATTTCGGAGACGTGAACAAGCCCTTCGACCCCTTCAATCAGCTCCACAAAAATACCGAAATCGGTAACATTGGTAATAGCGCCGGTAATCTTGCCGCCGGACTGGTATTCCGATGCGATCTTTTCCCAGGGATCAGGGGTCACATGTTTCACGCTCAGGGAAAATCGTTCGTTGTCTTTATCGATTTTCAAAACCTTCGCCTGTACTGTTTGCCCTTTCTTAAACAATTCCCCCGGATGCTTCACCTTCTGTGACCACGACAAGTCGGAAATGTGGACAAGTCCGTCAATGCCTTCGGCTATGCCGATGAATATGCCAAAGTCCGTTACACTCTTTATTCTACCTTCAATTATTGTGCCTACGGGATATTTCTCGCTAATGACGTCCCACGGGTTTGGAGACACCTGTTTGAGACCGAGCGACACACGCTTTTTATAGGGGTCCACATCCAATATGGCCGTCTCGACTTCATCTCCAATCGACAAGAGCTGAGAAGGGTGACGCACCTTTCTCGTCCATGACATCTCGGATATATGAATAAGCCCCTCGATGCCTTCTTCTATCTCCACGAATGCGCCATAATCGGTGAGGCTGACAACCTTGCCCTTGACTCTGGCCCCTGGGGGATATTTTTCGGAGACGGTCACCCACGGATCGGGCGACAACTGTTTTAAACCCAACGACACCCGTTCGGTTTTAGGGTCGAAATTCAAAACCTTGATCGTTATCTCTTCACCGATCTTCAATAAATCCGAAGGGTGCTTTATCCTGCCCCAGGACATATCGGTAATATGAAGCAGCCCGTCCAGGCCGCCCAAATCGATGAACGCTCCATAATCCGTGATATTCTTGACCACGCCGGAGATTGAGTTTTCCTCCTGAATTTTGCTCAGCGTTTCCTTTCTCTGCAGATCCCGCTGTTCCTCAAGCAGGGCGCGGCGAGAGACAACCACGTTGCTCCGCTTTCGGTTATATTTGAGCACCCTGAAGTCGGTGGTCAGCCCAAGCATGGAATCCATATCCTTCACCGGTCTGAGATCCACCTGGGAACCGGGTAAAAACGCGGGCACTCCGATATCCACGGTAAAACCGCCCTTAACACGGGAGACGATGAGGCCTTTCATGGGAACGCCGTCGTTGTGAGCCTTCCGAATTTCGTCCCAGATTTTTATTTTGGCCGCTTTTTCCCTGGAGAGAATCAGTTCGCCATATTCATTTTCCCAGCTCTCAAGAAAAACTTCTATGACGTCCCCTTCGCGCGCCGAAACCTCACCGTTTTCGTTCTGGAACTCGGCGACCGGGATTTGTCCTTCGGATTTGTAGCCGACGTCCACTATAACGTATTCTTTGGTGATCTGGATGATGGCGCCCTCGACTACCTCACCTTCCTGGATACTTTTCAAGCTCTCTTCCACGAGCTCGTTGAGGTCCATCTTTTCACCGTTTTCCATGCGGGCGCGCGGCGTATCCTCGCTCTCCTCATGAGTCACATTGGTGTCGATGGTTTTGTTCTCCATGAAAAATCGTCCCCCTTATACGTTTTCCTACACTCCAGGGCCGACGCTGGAAGGTCGGCCATCAGCCGACGTCATGGGACGGCCGCTGGGTGTTCTTAAGCAAAACAATCCGCCGCATCTCTTCGACAACCTCCTCCGCCGTCCGATCGGTGGAGTCGATTACTATCGCGTCATGAGCGGCTTTAAGTGGAGCAATTTCTCTATTTCTGTCTCGGTCATCCCGGCTCTTTATATCCTCAAACACCTCTTGAAACGTGATTGCCGGATCGGTTAACCGCAATTCCTCGAAACGTCGACGGGCTCGCGCCGAGACATCGGCGTCCAGAAAGAACTTTACCTCGGCGTGAGGAAATACCACCGTGCCCATGTCCCGGCCTTCGGCTACTATATCTCCCTGAGCCCCGAGTTCTCTTTGCAGATCGGTCATCCGCCGCCGTACCGGCTCACCGGCCGAAAGCTGCGAAGCCAAGGCGGTGATCGAAGGTTTGCGGATTTCCTCACTAATGTCTTCGGAATCAATAAACACCCTTACATGGGCGCTATTATACACAAATTGTACAGAAAATTCCTTTATCAAGGACGCCAGCGCAGCGGAATTCTTTTTCGCGCCCCGGCTATGGGCATAGTAGGCGAAAGCCCGGTACATGGCGCCCGTGTCCAAATAACGGTAACCAAGCCTTTGAGCCAGAGATCTGCTGACCGTGCTCTTCCCGGCTCCCGACGGGCCGTCGATAGTTACGATCATTCCGCGCATTCCGGGGAACTTACTGCCCTATACGTTCCATAACCTTTTGCAGGCTTTTAATACATCTACTGTTTTCTTCAGGGAGACCGACGTTGATACGGACGTACTCATGCAGGCCATAGCTGTCCATATTTCTGATTATGACCCCTTCTTTTAACATTTCTTCGTACACTCGTTTAGCGGGGCCTACTTTAACCAGGAAGAAATTGGCCTGAGTGGGGACATACTCCAGTCCCATTTTGTCCAGCTCCGCGTAGAAAAATTTGAGCCCTTCCCAAACGAGGTTCTGTGTCTTCCTCAAAAATTCTTCATCGTCCAAGGCCGCGAGCGCCCCAATCTGGCCCAAAGCGTTCACATTGAACGGCTGTCGCACGCGATTCAGAATCGCGGCCAAATCAGGGTGCGCAAACCCGTAGCCTACTCGAACTCCCGCCAGTCCATATATCTTGGAGAATGTTCTCGTCACGATCATATTGGCGTATTTATCCAGATAGTCCAATCCATTGGGGATGTCCGGATCCTGGGTGAATTCAACGTAGGCTTCATCAAAAATGACGATGGTTTCCGAGGGAACGCCTTCCATCAGCGTTTCCAGTTCCCGGGCCGACAACGCGACGCCGGTGGGATTATTGGGATTGCAGAGGAAGATCAGTTTCGTTTGCGGCTCTACCGCGTTTAACAAGTCATCAACGTCAATTCGGAAGGAATGCAGGGACGTTTCTCTAAGCTTGCCACCGACGGCCGCAACAAATTTGGAATACATGAGAAACGTTGGAAAGGGGGATACGGCCACATCGCCCACCGTCATGAAGGCGCGGACCGCCATATCAATGATTTCGTTTGAGCCGGACCCCAGCATCACGCCTTCAAAAGGCCGGCCTGTCCTTTCAGACAGTTTTTTCCTCAAATAATACCCGGCGCCATCTGGATACCTGTGCATCCGGGTCATTGCTTCTTTCATCGCTTCGACAGCTTTGCTTGAAGGGCCGAGAGGGTTCTCGTTGGACGCCAGTTTTATCGATCCCTTTACGCCCCACTCGCGCTCAAGCTCTTCAATGGGTTTTCCCGGAGGATAGGGAACTATCTCTTTCACATGCGGGAGCGCCGATCGCTCCACTATATCTTGTATACTCATATCTAACACGCCGCCAGGGATTTGAGTCTTAAAAAAACCCGCTAACTGAGTCATCAACGGTTTCCCCTTGAGACCCGCCGCCGGGGTACCTGAAAAATGGTTGTTGAGGAAGGGAACGGGTAGTGGACGGGTTTTATTTTGGATTACCTGCTTAGTTTTGTTTTATTGTCCCTCATTTCTCGATCCTAATCGTCTGTAATTTTATATATAGTATGCCAGACTGAAAAGCAACTGATTTCCCGTATTAAAAAAGGCTTGACACAACCCCCTTAACTTCCTATAAAAATTGTGGTTGTGATTATACTGGGTTCCTTATCCCGATTCAAATTAAGGAGTGTGAATGAATAAGTCACAATTGATTGAAGCCCTGGCCAAAGAAGAAGGATTGACTATCAAACGAGCCGAGATGGTGATCAACACCGTTTTCGAGAGCATCGAAGAGGCTCTCATTGAAGACGACCGTGTTGAAATTCGCGGTCTTGGCAGTTTCAAGGTCAAACATTATCAGGGTTACACCGGGAGAAATCCCAAAACAGGTGACGCCATTGAGGTGGAAGAAAAGAGACTTCCCTTTTTCAAAGTAGGTAAAGAGCTTAAAGAACGCGTTGATAGTTTGTAAATTTTGCGCTTAAGCCCATTTTCTCCTTTTTCTTTCCATATTTCACCTTGGCCGCGCTAGACGGGGAGCTAGCGGTGCCCTGCACCCGAAATCCGCTCATGCGGGGTTGAATTCCCTTCCCAGGGTTAAGTTCGCAGAAGCGACGCTCGCCGCGAAAAAGGGATTGGAACCTGCGCAACAAACGGTTACGAACCCCGTCAGGTCCGGAAGGAAGCAGCGGTAAGTAATGCGGTTTGTGTCGCAGTAACTTCTAATCAGTTCTTTTTCCGGTCGCGAGACTTTGCGTGAACTGATTCGAAGAAGGGTGCGTGGCCAAGGCTTTTTTCCCCAAACTATACGCCATACTGCGGCGGGCCGCATGTCCCGCCGCTCGAAGAGCGCCTAAAAAAAGGGATTATACTGTCTTTCCCGTCCGATTGTGGTTACCGGGCCATGACCGGAAAGAACCTGCACATCGTCACCCAGCGGAAAGAGCTTGTTTTTTACCGAATCGATAAGCGTCTGGTAATCCCCGCCGGGGAAATCCGTACGGCCTATGGACCCCTGAAACAGCGTGTCCCCCACAAACACCACCTTGTCCGTAAGCAGGGAGACGCCTCCCTTGGTGTGACCGGGAGTGTGCAGTGTTTTCAGTGTAATCGTCCCGATCACGATTTCGGTTCCTTCGATGAGTTCCATGTCCGGGGGTGGAGAGTCTTCAACCGACATGCCCCACATGGCCGCCGCGCCGGATAGTTCCCCCAACATGTGGGCGTCTTCGGGATGAATCGCGATCTTGGCGTCGGTCGCTTCCTTTACCCGTTTGTTTGCGCCTACGTGATCGAAATGGCCGTGCGTGTCCAGGATATATTTTGCGGTCAGCCCGGCATCATCCAGAATATGTATGATGCGGTCCCCTTCATCACCCGGGTCGATGACCGCGGCTTCCTTTGTTTTTTCACAACCGATTATGTAACAGTTGGCTTGAATCGGGCCTACTACCAAAGCTTTAATAATCAAGGATACCTCCGGGGCGCTGGCGTTTGAAGTTCCGCGGCGCACTGATCTTACGCCGCCAAATGCTCTATTGTAGCGCGTAAAGTCTCAATTTCAAAAGGTTTGTTAACGACGGCGGTCACCAGTGAGAGCAGCGTATAGTCCGGCTCGGACTGCCGCAGGAAGCCCGCCAGCAAAAGGATCGGCGCGTCCGACCAGGCTTCCAGGGTGGCTTTGGCCGTAGCGTCCATTCTATCCCAGCTCACCACAACCAGCCGGTATTTTTCCGGCTCCACCCTTGTGTCCTCCTCCCAGGCTACAGCCTCGTATCCCAGTGTTTGCGTCAAATCCGTCAGAAGCTCCAGCATGGCCGGGTCGGGACAGATGAGAAGGATTTTTCGGGTGTATGGCTGTTCGGATCCGGGGGTTTCCCGCTTCTCCGGCTGCGGGGCCTCATGGGCTTCGGCCGAAGCGGTCGCCTCGTCAGCCGGTCCGGGCGTTTGTTCGCCTCCGACCGGAGTTTCATCAGGAGGCGCGCCGAGCAGACTCTGCGCGTCCATTAGGATGGAATTGATTGTGTGAAGGTCTCGGGACCGGCGGGCCTCGGCGATCAACTCAGTGACCTTTTTGATTTTTTCATCCGTCACAGCGTCGGCGGCGGGTTTTTCCGCCGGTGGAGCCGGAGCCGGCCGATCAGGCTGTTTCTTACCGGACAATCCGTCGAATCGGGGCCGCTGCTGCGCCAGGATTACCGATTGGTCCCAAAATCTGGAAGGTGAAACCACTCTGTTCTTTTTAAGACTGTGCTCCGCCATCCATGCGCCGATGGAAAGAAACGACCGGGACGAAGGGGCGTCGGGATACATTTCAACAACCGGCCGCTGAGACGAACCGGCGTCTCCCACCGCCCGGTCTTCAAGGACAAATCCGATGTACACGCAATCGATTTTGAGAAATTTTCTAACCGCGCCGCGCAGCCGTTCGAATATCATCCGCGCATGTTGAGCGTTCTTGCTCCTGTTGACCAGAATGAGCGGACTCCACCACAGTCCGTTTTCCTTTAGCACCTTGAGCAAGGCGTAGGAATCGGTCAACGACGTCGCCTCCGGATTGACGACTACCAGAATGTCGCGGGAGGACAGGCACAGCGAGGTCACCAGCGCCGAAATACCGGGAGAGTTATCCACCAGAATAAAATCATACCGTTCGAGCTTCGCAAATTCGTCGACAAGCTCCATGCGACGCTCACGAGAAAGCTCGACCATTCTGGAAACACCGGAACTGCCGGAAATTATGTCGATGTCGTCGGTGAGATGAATTATGGCGTCTTCTATACGCGCTTTATCAAAAAGCACATGCTCCAGGGTAACGGTCGGCCTCAGCCCGAGCAGGATATCCACGTTGGACAAACCAAGGTCCGCGTCTAAAAGACACACTTTTTTTCGTTGTTTGGCCAGCGCCCAGGCGAGATTCACCGCGACGGTGGTTTTTCCCACGCCGCCTTTTCCGCTGGCTACTGAAATTATTCGAGTTTCGGGAGAGTCCATACCGAATCTAGACGGTGGATGTCGGGGAACTCTTAAGGGTGTTTGGCGGGCCTATGGCTTCGAATATATCTTTAATGAGCGATTTCAAATGGAACGGTTTCCTGATGCATTTTGTCGCGCCGAGCGCTTTTGCCTCTTCCTCTTGTTCGGGAGTGGCCATTCCTGTTATCACGAAGACAGGAGTTTGCCGGACGGAATCCCTTATTTCCGACAACAGGGAAAGACCGCTCCTGAGCGGCATGCGTATGTCGAGCAGCAAAAGGCGATATTTTCCGGTCTTTATCTTTTCCAATCCCTGTTCGCCATTGACCGCGGTGTCCACTTCGAGTCCTTCCGCCTCTAACGCCTCCTTCAAAATAGCTCTGATATGTTTCTCGTCATCGACCACCAGAACTTTCCCGCTCAGCGGGCCCGAGCCGATGTCTTTCCCGTTCTTTGCCTGCGACTGAGCCGGACGCAGCGATTCGATGTCCACAGGGAGCCTGACAAGCACTGCGGCCCCTTTTCCAAGCTCACTCCGCACATCGATGACGCCATAGTGGTTGTTTATAATTCCATAGGATGTGGACAGGCCGAGCCCTGTCCCTTTGCCGTCTTCCTTGGTTGTGAAAAACGGGTCGAAGATTCTGGGAAGATCTTCCGGCGCAATGCCCACCCCGGTATCCTCGATTTCGATAATGATCTCTCGTCCGTCCGAAGACAGCGACGAACTGACGGTAAGCGAGCCTCCATCCTTTTCCATGGCGTGTTGAGCGTTTATAAAGAGATTGAGAAAGACCTGTTCCAGCTGATTGGCGTCCCCTTTAATATGCGGAATCGACTCCTGGATTTTTCGCTGGAGTTTAATCCCGTATTTATTGCAGCCTACCTCAACGAGGGACAGGGCCTTTTCCAGAAGCTCATTGATGGAAACTTCTTCCAATTTGGGCGGGGCGGGCCGCGCGAAACCCATAAGATTGGTTAAAATCGAACTGATTCTCTCGATTTGCTCGGTGATTTGCTCGAGCTCTTTTCGCTTTTTATCATCATTTTCTCTGTACTGAAGCAGTTGAGCGCGCGCATAAATTATGGCCAGCGGATTGTTTATTTCGTGAGCCGCGCCGGCCGCGAGCTGACCGACCGCCGCCAAGCGTTCGGTCTGCATTAGCTGAAGATTGATTTGCTGATTTTTCCAAAGCGCCGTACTCAGCTCTTCCGTCTTCTCGTCGAGCTTTTCCCACAGCCGGACCCTGTTAAGCGCCGTGGCGCTCAGCGCGCCGATCTGGGAATATCCAAGAAATTCGTGGGGAGAAAGCTTTCTATCCCCATTGTTCCGCCATGCCAGGCAGAGTTCACCCAGGAATTGATCTTCCGCGACCAGGGGAATGATAATAAACGGTTTCGAATAATGCACCTGCCGGGAGTTCTCGTTCCGGTCAAACATCGCCGGTTCCCGCTTGGTGTACCCAGCAAGAATATCCTTGACCTGATCGGGTATGTCCTTGTTTCCCTCTTCGAAAATCGGTTTGTGATCCATGTCCAGGAAGCAATGTACATTCTGTTTCGCCGCGTCCTCGCTCCAGCACATTCCTTCCAGAAAGTAATTTTCCCGATCGAGCAGGTAGATGAGCCCTTCCTTGATCCCCAGTTTCGCGGTCACGATACTCGAAATGGAGCCGAATATTTCATATTTGTCATTGAGGTGCGCGAGCTTGGCCCCAATTTCATTCGTGGCGTATAGAATACGGTTCGCCTTATTCAGCGTCATCGTCTGGCGGTCCATATCCAGCGCCGTCGAGCCCAGCCAGCTGTTCGCGCGTTGGAGCGCATCGTAATAAAATTCAGCCTCATTGGTTTCAAGGTCGAAGGTTTCCGCTCTCAGAGCATACTTCCTGCCCACCTGAGCCTTGATCGAGGCGATATCCTCTTCGCTCAAGGACAGCCATTCGGCTATTTCTCTATGACTTTGAAACGGGGCTCTTACCTCTTTGTAATCGATGACAACTTCATGGGCCAGCCTGTCCGCCAACATTATCACCGCAAGCAACTCTCTGTTGGTCTGCAAGGCGGAGAGGGCGGAATACGGCTGATGATGGAGCCATATGGCTTCCATTAAAGGCTCCGGCATACGCCATTTCTGCGCGACCCATTTGCCCACCAGGGTGTGGTCGACGTTCAGAACATTTCTTTCCGCCGCAATGCCCGAATTTCCGTTAAAACCCTTTTGAGCGGAGATTTTGGAGAAGGCGTCAGGAAAATAGAGATTGATAACAAGCTTTCCCACATCGTGCAGCAGCCCCGCAAGAAAAGCCTCATCCCTCAGCTGCGGATAGGTCTTTTCAGCGACCAGCTCGGCCGCGACGGCGGTGGCCAGTGAATGTTTCCATAACGCCTTGTAACGCTTGTCATCAGGTCTGGATCGGTCGTTAAAGCAGTCGCGCACACTTACGCTCAACATTGCGCAACGAACCGCGGTCATACCCAGCAGGACAATGGCTTGTCTGATACTGGATACCTGCTTGGCAACGCCGGAAGCGGCGGAGTTCACAAGTTTGAGAATTCTAATTGAGAGAGACTGGTCAGTTTCTATAATACGGGCAATTTGTTCGGCGCTGACGTCTTCATCAAGTGTTTTGCTCAGAACCTGGGTGGCTACGGCGGGTAATGTCGGCAGATCATCCAAACTCTGCAGCACACGCTGCATTTCTTGTCTTACAAACGGCTGAACCGGACGCTTCTCACCCGTTAGATTTTGCTGTGCCTGCAAAGACTTCCCCCCTACTACCCCCAAACACATCAGCGTCGCAACATATTAATGATACCAGGACCACACTCACACGGTACGTACTATGTCATTTCGGCGCGATAATCCAACAAATTTTTACCACAGCATGTATGAATTGTAAAGACTAAATTCTTTCCAAGCCATTCATAGGTAAAACCAAAACGATAAGTTACATATTACAGTTTCCTCACGCGATCAATTAAATATTCATTACTGTTCGACTTGGAGTCCGTTAATCATAGATCTTATGAAAATCGTTTGAAGGTCAGTTTGAATCGGAGATGTTCTTCATTGATACAAGACCCAACAATATGAGCCAGGTTCAAATCTGATTCCCTACTCTTATATGTCGAGTGTCTTTGCTTTAAACTTGAATCATTTTTTATTTTTGAATTCTATTGCAAAGCAGCCAATAATCTGTGATAATAATTTCAAATTTGAACTTTGAGTTTCGAGGAGGCGTTGGTGTCCCCGATCCTGATAGCTGAAGGACAACAGAATTGGCGCGATGTGTTATCGGGTTCCCTAGGCCGAGACTACGAAGTGGATTTCTGGGACGATGACAAATCATATTCGTCACTCGACCGGAGAAAGTACGACCTCGCTATTCTGGATATCGGCCCCGCCACCCCGGAAGGGACGGAGCTGTTCAAGCAGCTCCGGCGCAGATCGCCGGAAACCAAGGTGATTATCACCAGCGCGTCCAGTCGGCCCGAGGATGTGGTATCGGCCATAAAACATGGCGCAGTGGATTTCGTAGCCAAACCGTTCAGTCTTGAAAAAATCCGTATTACCGTGCAAACCCATCTTGACAATATTATTCTGAAAAATGAGATCGACTACCTGCGGCGCGGGCAGGACACCATTTATGATTTGAGGAAGATCTCCGCCAAATCGGCGGCCATGAAGCGCGTGATGGAAGTGCTTTCCAGGGTGGCGGCCACCGATTCCACCGTGCTTATGACCGGGGAAACCGGCACGGGCAAGAGTTTTCTTTCAGGCACCGTACATTTCAATAGCGCCCGCAAAAAAAGGCCCTTCGTGAAAATCTTCTGCGCCAACATGCCGGAGACACTCCTGGACAGCGAATTTTTCGGTCATGAAAAGGGGGCTTTTACCGGGGCGAACAAAACGCGAATCGGTCGCTTTGAGCAGGCGAATGGGGGAACAGTTTTTCTGGACGAGATCGGCGATATCAGCCCTCCCCTGCAGTCAAAACTGCTCAGGGTTCTGGAAGAGCGCGAGTTCGAACGATTGGGCGGCAATAAGACTATCACGGCGGACATACGGGTGATTGCGGCCACCAACCGCAACCTGGAGGAGGCTATAGCAAAAGGTGAGTTTCGAGAAGATCTTTACTATCGAATCAATGTGTTGCAGGTCAGACTGCCGCCGTTGCGTGAGAGGATAGAAGACATCGAAGATCTGGCCCATCATTTCCTGGCCAAACACTCACAGACTATAAGAAAGCGTCTGGAAGGCATCACCCCGACAGTGCTGGAAATGTTTAAGAGCTACGCGTGGCCCGGTAATATCAGGCAGCTCTCGAACACTTTGGAGCGGGCGGTGCTTTTGGCCGACGGACGCATGATCGAGGAACGTCACGTGGCCCTGGGCGGGATGACCGTCCCACTTGAAACCAAAACGTTTCAGGCTCCGCCAGCTGAAGCGCCGGCTGTATCCGAGCAGACCAAGACGCTGGTCGATCAGGAAAAGCAAATTATCGTTGAAGCCCTTGAAAAGAGCTTATGGATACAGAAAGACGCCGCCAAACTGCTAGGGGTGAGCCGTCGCGTGCTCAACTACAAAATTAGAAAACTAGGAATCACCCATCCGAGATGGAGAAAGAATGTGTAGGCGCCCTACGCGTTCATTTGCGCCATTTCTCTTTTATGAACGTTTTTGAGGTTGCGCCGCCACGTCTCTTTCCTAACCCACCCACAGCTCTACGCCGTCATACGTCATAATTAATGAAAAGATCCGTGATCGAAAAATATTGGAGTTGGGTATACTTATCGTTACTTTTGCTCATGGCGGTCTTCTTTTTCGTTGGAGGGCCGTACGATTACGCTCCCCGTTCCTTTCGCAATGCGTGGAATCTTGGGCATATACTGTTCTTCTTCCTGTTCAATTATATCATCTTAAAAAAGAATACAGCGTTATCCGTTTGGAGCTATTGGAAAGTCTTCTTGTCTCTGCTGGCGTTCAGTGTATGCCTCGGGACAGTGATAGAACTTTTGCAATGGGGAACCCATCGTTCGCCGGATTACATGGATGTCGTGAGGGACCTAATCGGCTGTCTGACCGCCCTGGTCTTTTTCGCTCCCGCGCGGATAAGCGTCCCCGCAGTCTATCTCCGTTCCCTGCAAATCCTCGTTATTTTGATAATTTGTATATTTGTGTTCCCAACCACGGAGGCTTTTTATGATGAATACAGGGCGCGCAAGGAATTTCCCATACTTTCGGACTTTGAACATTCCAAACAGTTAGAACGATGGTTTCCCAACCGTGCGAAAATTTCCATTTCCAAGGATATCAAGAGAACCGGCGGAGCGTCTCTTGAGGTGAACCTGACAAAGACCCTCTATTCGGGCGCCGAACTCAGATATTTCCCGAGAGACTGGAGCGGTTACAAATTCTTGTCATTGAGCTTCTATAATCCATCTTCGGAACCTTTGAAAATTGCGATCAGAGTTCATGACGAAGAGCACATAAAGAAAAAAAGCCCAAAGTTTCGCGACCGCTTTAACGCGACGTTTATTTTGGAACCCGGGTGGAATGATATAAAGATTCCCATAAGCTCCATAGTCAATGCGCCCAACGACAGAAAAATGGATCTGACTAAGATCATGAATGTCAGTTTTTTTGTTGCACGATTGCCCCAAAGAAGAACCATATACGTTGATGATGTAAAACTTGTTGAGAAATAGCCATTCGGAACATGAGGGGCGCATCGATACCAAAGACAGCCGAGTGACTTCCCGCCTCCGGTATTATCAGACGCTCTCCCTTCTTGTGACGTTCGGCGCGCCGTCGCTGTTGGCGCCTTTTTTGAAGCTAACTGAACGATCGGACAATCACGAGAAAAACAAATGAATAAAGAAAACCGGAACACGGCGTTGCCATCCTTTTTGCGCGACTTCAGCACCGCGGATCTAAAAACTCTGTACGCGCTGGGGCGGGTAAAAACGATCGACGGCGGTGACACCATAGTGTGGCCAAAGGAGTTTCAGCCGGTCATCTTTATTGTTTTGAAAGGAGCCCTGAGGGTAACCAGAAGCGACAATGGGCGAGCGGGAGAAAGTCTGACCCTCGCTGAGGGCGATTGCATAGGCAACACCACGTCATGCGCTCTGTTGGATCATTTTACGCAATGCGCGGCGGAAAGGCTTTCGACGGTGATGATGCTGGACTACACAGGGATGGAAAGCTTGCCCGCCGCAATCAAAGCCTTTATCTTCGAGAAACTCAACAAGCTGAGCAGTTATATGATCGTCTCGGCGTGGAAGGACAAAGGGAACGCCGCCCAGACCAACGTCAAATTGTCAGAGTACATGAAGAATTATTTGCAGCGCCGTAACGAAACATACAGCTCCTCACCACTCATCCAGAAAATCGTTCAAAACGTGCCTCGATTGCCGCTTCATGTGAATGAGCTTTTAACCCGACTCCAGGACGAACGAACCTCTGCGCCTGAAATCGTGTCACTGGCAAAACAGGACCCCTCCCTGGTGTCAGTGGTTTTGAAAACGGTCAACTCCTCATACTATAATCTCGCAAACAAGGTGGCGGATTTTCAGCACGCGGTAACCTTGCTCGGCTTCAATCAAATCTATCAAATGGTGGTCGCAAACGGAATGCGGAGCGTTATGCCGCATACCGGAGAATTTCAGGACCTGCACATCCATTCGGTAATCACTTCGCAAATAGCGTTCGAACTATCCAAGATGTGCAGAATGGAAAAGCCCGTAGTGATGAGCACCATAGGGCTTCTGCACGATATCGGTAAGAGCGTGGTTTTCTTGCTCAAAAGGCAGAATCCGGGCATGACCTTTCTATTCAATATGCTGGACCATTCAAAACTGGGCTCGATTCTGTTAAAACAATGGAATATCCCGGATCAGCTTTACCTAACTATTGAATATCAGGATTATGTCGAGTTTACCCCTCCCTCCCAGGCGCCCCCCAAATATGCGCGTCGCCTCGCCATCCTGTACATCGCCCATCTGTGCTATGAATATCTCATTGGGAAGGACAAAAAAACCCCGGAAGGAATTTTTCTCGATGACTATCTGCGCCTGCTTAATCTGCAGGAAGTCCCGCTGGCCCTAATCGCCAGGAACACTATCTTGCCCGCGCTTACGGCAAGCGCCACGATCATGCCCGCGCACGTGCGGGAATTTTTGTCCGGAAGAATCCTCCGACTCAACGATCCGGCTGTGTTCGCCGCAAGACTCTAGATTTCTTTGACCTTCCCGCCAAAGTTTTAATCAAAAAAATAGAAGGCTGGAAGCGCGCGGCCTCCTCCACGCAAGACTTTACGCCTTATTATTCACCGGAATTTTTCAAGCTGAAGAAAAGAAATTTTGAATGGAATTCCCGCGCCCTTTCAAAAGCGCGATGGCTTCCATGGGCGCATGAGACTATTTTGCTAATTTTTCTTAGCAGCACTATTTTTAAATATATATTTAATTATTAATTATTTAAGATTAATTGCTACAAATTGCTGTATATTTTGATAAATTATTTTTTGATTGAATGTTTTTCCCTAAGAATATAAACTAATAGTACGTAACATAGAAACCAGAAGGCGAAAAGGAGGACAACGATGGCCGAAGCTCATAAAGCAGCCAGACCTTTTGTGTGGGTGACCGACAAAAAAGGAAATCAGTTCATTTGTCCTATCGAAGCGCTGAAAGATCCCAAGCACGCCTCGGCGGATGAACTGAAGAATTGTGTCGATGAAGCGAAAATAGGCGTAAACATCGGCGATTGAGCCACACTGTCTCGGGATCTTACAAACATCGAATCGCGCTTCTAAGAAGGGGCGGAAAATCTTTCCGGGTCGAGAGGGAAATTTTCCGTCCCGTCGTTTCGTGGGGCGAGGTTTCCTGCTATTTAAATTCAAGGCGTTGGATTCGGAATCTCCATGAAACAACATGATTGTTCAGCCGGAATAATGTTTTTCAGTGACTGAAGAATAATCAAAAGGTGAGTCAGTTAGACATATGAACAGGATCGCTCGCGCGATCTAATCGTTGGCTCGGAAGAGCCACACGGTGGGCCATCCATGCGGCTCGTGACGAAATCCAGCCGCCCAAGGCGCCATCAACTGCTGCATATTTTAATCCTCATCAGCGCTTGTGGAGGGAGGAGGAGGCGCCTCCTTGCCGAGGGCTCTCCTGACTGCCCGAGCAAAATCTTTTATTAGAAGAGGTTTGGTAACAAATTCTTTTATTCCCAGGGCGTTTGCCCTCTCTTCCGATATATGCTCGCTAAATCCGGTACACAGAACGATGGGGATGTCCGCCCTGATATTCAGCAATTCTTTCGCAAGATTGTCCCCTGTTAGCTCGGGCATGGTCATGTCTGTTATTACAAGATCATAATCTTTTGGCGCCTTGCTAAATAAATTCAAGGCTTCCTTACTGCTGGTCTGCGCCGTTACGGAATATCCCAGCCGCTTCAGGATCTGTCTTTCAACGTCTATCAACGGAGGTTCATCGTCCACTATCAGTATGTGTTCATTTCCCCCTGGAAGCGTCTCATTGTCTTCAAACATGGTCTGTTCTTCAGCGTCGATAGCGGGCAAGAAAACACAAAAGGTCGTACCTGCCCCTAGCTTACTCTCGACGGTAATCGCGCCATAGTGCGCTTTGACAATCCCATGGACGACGGCCAACCCAAGACCGGTTCCTTTTCCTCGTTTCTTTGTAGTGTAGTAGGGATCAAAAATTCTATGAAGGTTTTCTTGGGGAATGCCATGGCCGGTGTCACTTACCGTAAGTTCGACATACTCGGACGGCTTCATATCGGCGGCGGGGAGCTCTGCGATAGTATGAAATACTTTGCGTTTTAATACAACGGTTAAGAGCCCTCCACTTTCCTGCATCGCATGATAGGCGTTAGTGCACAGATTCATCACAATCTGATGAATCTGTGTGGGGGCGCCCAGCGCCATAGGTGATTCCTCAATGACTTGGCGAACTTCAATTGTTGAAGGCAAGGTCGATCTCAAGAGTTTAATAGTCTCTTTTACTATAGACGCTACCATAATCGGCTTTATCTCCGCGTCGGTTTGCCTGCTGAACGCCAGGATCTGATTTACTAAGTCTCCAGCGCGTTTCCCTGCCCAAAGGGTTTGTTCAAGGTAGGGTCTAATACTGCTCTGTTGAGTAATCTCATAGAGCGCCAATTCCGTGTATCCAATGATGGCGGATAGAATATTGTTGAAATCATGCGCAATTCCGCCCGCAAGGGTTCCTATGGCCTCCATTTTTTGGGCTTGAATGAGTTGATTTTCCAAATTACGGCGTTCTTCCTCCCTTACAACTCGTTCAGTAACGTCTCTGATAACATGCACAACGCCTCGAAAGTGATTATGCTTGTCCAAGCGTGGCAAAGATCTGATCTCAAGATGTGTATCAGATTGCGGCAAGTATAAGTCTTTTTCTATAAGTTCGTTTTTAGGGACATCTTCATTTAATTGGTTATTCTGATCTTTATTTTGAAAATATCCACGCAGAGTGTAAAAATTTTGTTTCAAGCGCTCTGAAACGTAATCCGTGACGAGGATACCGGACGCCTTGTTATTTCTTGCAAATATGCCATGACTATCCTGTATCACGATGCTGTCATTTAACGTATCAAAGGCGTCCTCCCATTCCAATTTCGCTTTCTCCAATGATTCACTAGCATACTCCAACTTTTCCATATACCCCAGGAGAAACATGAGAAGCAAAGATATAAGAAAAGCGGCAGGATTGAACCATGCGTTACCATATTTAAATACTAAAAAGGAAATCGTAAGAATCGACACAAAGGATGATACAAAAAAGACAAAAGAAGCTTTCGGCCTGAATCTAACAAATACTATAAACGAAAAAAAAGAAAATAATGCAATTGCGATCCATCTGATATTTTCGTTTACAAGGCTAATTTGATTCTTGTCTAGTAAATTATTCAGAGCGTTAGCCTGTAATTCTGAGCTTGTCATGACACCATAGTCCCGAGCGAATGGAGTCAATACTGTATTCTCGATACCCGGCGCCGTAACGCCAATAATAACGATTTTGCTTTTAAAGTATTGAGGCGTGATTTTATCTTTCAATGCGTCCGATAAAGAAATACGCTCATATATACCGGGTGGGCCATAGAAATTAATGCGCATGGGGTTGGTTTGCTTTATTACGAAAGGACTGGTATTCGATTCATCTTTAAATTTTTTGTGATCAGTATAATTACAGTTTAAACGCGCCACCTTACACAACATAAGAGAAAACGACGAATAAATTTTATGTTTAAATAATAAATCGTTAAATATAATTCTTGTCACACCATCATGATCAAGCTCCAGATGAATATGCCCATTTATCCCATCAATCAAATCAGATGATTCAGACACATTATACTTGTTATCAATATATACTGGTGTGACTACTCTTCCATTCTTTTCAATTACAGACCTAAGAGAATTATCCTCACCAGATCTTTCAGTAAATATAATATTGAGACCGATGGCGTCAGCTTTACTCAGCTTTTCTATTAATTGGGTGTAATATTTTCTATTTATTGGCCATCTACCCATCTCGCTCAATGTCTTCTCATCAATGCCTACGATTATAACGTTTCTATTATGTGGTATAACACCTCGCAGCTTAAATGAAATGTCATATAAATATGTATTAATTCCTTCAAACATGCCTATTCCATCCGCAATCAAAACAACGGTGATAACCGTTAGGGAAAAAACGATTACCCGTACTCGTATCTTGTTTGAGAATGAAATGGAACGGGACATACAAAAATACCTTCATAATTTGTATTGCTTAAAGAATTATAATCATTAAAAGCGTTGTTCCCAGAAAAATACCGAGGTTTGTGAAAGGAAAAGGCTTCTTAATTTCGAAACTCTGGGGCTCGGAGAAATCACCCTCGTAGCCTGTTGAATCAATCCCGCTCGTACGCACATAGTATACTCCGCTCTCTTCGGGTTTTGTGATGGTGACCTGCGGTTTATCAATAACTTGATCCACCAGAATATGTTCGAATGTACCGTCTTTTGACATCTGAAAATGATATCGAACGCCTTTCCCAAGGTCACGCCATCTTATTGAAATGTCTTCTTTTCCAACCCCTGGTTTTTCTAGCGGTGGAGCCGGGGGAGGAGGCGCCACCCGAAAGGAAACAACATCCGACCAGATTCCTTCATACCCGTCTGAAGCAATTGATTTTATACGAAAAAAGTATTCTTTCGGCGCGAGATCCTTCAGTTCCAGCGTGAGCCCGTTCAAATCACGATCATCCACACGCAAAACGCCAAAAGCGCTATCGTCGGAGACTTGCGCGTAATATTTGGCGGCGTCGGTTACTTTGAGCCACTTCAGTTGAATACCTTTTGCGCGAATCACAGCGCCATCACTAGGAAATTGCGTGAACGGCGGTAATGGATTGACTCTTACATTCAAAACATGCGGTTCCGACCAAGGGCCTTCAAGCCCGAGCGTGTCTCTAGAAGAGGTTTTCAAGTAATAGAGTCCGTCTGTCAGGTCAATTATGGAGACAATACCGGACGGTTCAATGGAGTAATTTTTTACGATATTTTTAAATTGGACATCTTTCGCCAACATAATTGCATACATAGCCGCCTGATCGACTTCTGAAAAGCGTAACTCTAACGGCATAGACCTATATAAGTTCAACAGGTTAATCGGATCAGGCGGACTTAGCAATTTGACTGGACTCTGAGGCCTTTCGCCTTTTGCTATGAGAACGCCCTCACCGGCGAACACATCGATTTCGCTTTTTCGCCCCTGTATAAGAACGGTCCCTTCCAGCACTTCGCATCTGGTGAGTTCACTTAAATCGTTCGATAACCTGAATGATGTTCCCCGTGCTCCCGCTACGGCGGATGGAGTCTCAATGGTAAATCGCGAACCGTATCCTATGGCTTCTTTTATGTTGACGATGGACTTTCCTATGCCGAGAAGATACTTAAAAAGAACATGAAATGAGTCGATTTTTCTTGTAAGTAACAGTTTTAGTTGCGTGTTGGATCTTAGAAAAATAGTGATGCCATTTTCATATGATATTTCAACCGCGCTTTCGTCGCCTGTTTTGATTGAAGTCCCCGCGTCAATCACATCGTTTTCTTGAACTTTTTTCCAATCCTGGGGCCCTTTTTCAAACAAATGGACTTCGCCCTTGACAAACGTAACCGTCCCATTGGTAGGCGCTCCGCGTAGATAATCAACCGGGATTTTCAATTTCTCTCCAGGATATATAAGACTGGGGTTTTTTAAATGGTTTAATTCGGCTATTTCTCTCCATTTAACTGATTCTTTAACGTATAAATCACAAATATTAATTAAATAATCTCCTCTTATCACTGATATCTCGACTATTTCCTTATCGGAAGAGTAAGCGGGGATGGATATGAACATCAGAAAAGCACAAATAGCCAGAGTCCTTCGCGCCAGCTTCATACTCGGTCTCCTGCTTTCGGTTGGCAAGGGGATTATCATTTTGTTGGATTTTATCAGTTTGCAGCCTTTTAATATAATATGTTATTGCTGCGCATGAATAAACACAATTTCGCATACCGATCGATAGTAAACATTCATAATTACTAAATTATATTATCTTGCGAAGTTCTGATTGATCAAAACAGTTTGTGCCCTTTCCAAGCGGATTTATCAAGAGGATGGTCTTGCCAAACGCGATAATGACTAATAAAGGGCATAGTGATGACCGTTTCCTCAAGGATGCTATCCCCCATGTATTATTGATCATAGCCAACGCGTCTGATTTTCAAAAATTCATTAACCTCCTCCTTGGAAGGTAATCCCGGCCTGGCCCCTATTTTTTGGCAACAGAGCGCGCCCGCCGCGCTGGAAAACAGTAACAACTTCTCCCATTGCAGGTTGGCGCTCACACCGGCGGCGAACGCTCCGTGAAACGCGTCTCCGGCCCCGGTGGAATCCACAACCTCCACAGGCAGAGCGTCAAGGCGCCCCGACTCACCGCCGCTTTGCCAGATGAGACCTCGATGGCCCAAGGTAATCACCACGTGAGGCGCAACATCCGCCAGCTTCCTGAGAGCATCGGCCTCATTGTCAGCGCCGGTGAACTGTCGCGCGAACTTTTCCGAGGCGACCACATAGGTAACCAAATTTATAAGACTCAGCGTCCCCCGGTGGACAGATCCCGCGTCCAGGATCGTAGGCGTCCCGAGGGCCTTGAACGTTTCAGCCATCGGCGCGGATAAATCGGGTTCGTGGCCGTCAAACAACACGGCTTTTGTTTCGACGCCACTCAAACTCATACCACCGGCCGGCAGCGGACGTGTATCGCCCCGGTAATTTATAACCGATCTTTTACCGTCCGGTTTTACCAGTATGGCGGATAACGGCGTGGGGGCCTCCCCCCTGACGATAAGTTCTGTCCGCACATCGACCGATTCGAACTCCCGCATATGCGCGGCGCCGTACAAGTCGCGCCCCAGGTAGCCGCAAAAAGCGGTTTTGTAGCCTAATTTCGCCCCTGCCACCGCGGCGTTCGCGGCGGGACCGCCTCCGCAGCTCAACAGCGATGAAGCGAATATCTTGTCATCCGGCTCGGGGTGGCAATCGACTGAAAAGACAAGATCATGGCATGCATGGCCGACACATAGGACATCTATTTTAGCTTTCTCACCGTTCACTTCTCGTTACCCTCCGTTGATATTCCCAAATGCGAAGAAGTCAGAAACCCGGCCTAGCCGGTTGGCGCCCCTGCTGGAATAGGAGAAGAATTCCTCTTAGCCATATCTGGAACCTTAAATACCTCCCACGCACCATATGCCCTCGCCGTTCTCATTGGTCAAGGGCTGTTAAAAGGAGATTACGTTCTACCGTCATCTGGAAAGTGCTCCCAATTGACAACGTCGTCGACGCGGGCTTATTATCAAAGCTTGCGCTCATTTAGGCATATTTCCAGCATTCCGTATATCTTGGATGTCTTTAATCGGCCGCAACAGGCCTGACGAAAAGACCTTTCATGTACGCGTAGGATGGCCTTGGGAGATAATTCCTTATGAAAAAAGAAATATTTCGGGAATACGATATTCGGGGTGTTGTCAACCGGGATTTTGATCTGCGGGATGTTGAGATGATAGGCCAGGGGCTTGGCTCATATTTGCGGCGGCAGGACGCCGAAACCGCTGTTATCGGAAGGGATTGCCGCTTGAGTTCGCCGGCCGTCAAGGACGCGTTGGTAAGCGGACTCGTGAAAACGGGATTGAAGATTTTCGATGTGGGTATTTGCCCCACACCTGTTTTGTACTTTGCGCTAAGAAATCTGAAGGCGGATGGGGGCGCGATGATTACCGCGAGCCACAACCCGCCACAGTACAACGGTTTTAAAGTGTGTTTGGGGGTGGACGCTATCTTCGGCGAGGAAATTCAACGGTTGCGCCGCCTCATTGAGGACGGCGACTTTGTCTCCGGCCGCGGCTCGGTCGAATCGTATGACGCTCTCACGCCTTACAGCGATTATATAACCGGCCTTATAAAACTTGATCGGCCTGTACGGCTGGCCGTAGACGCCGGAAACGGAACAGGCGGCGTAGTCGCTGTTCCCATCCTCGAACGGCTGGGCTGCGTCATTGAACCGCTTTTCATCGAAATGGACGGGAATTTTCCCAACCACGAACCTGACCCCACCGTGCTGGAAAATATGAACACTATGGCTCGAATGGTTGTGGACCGCGGGCTGGAGCTGGGAATAGCCTTTGATGGGGACGCGGACCGACTCGGAGTTGTGGATGAAAACGGTCGCATAATTTATGGCGACATGCTTTTGGCCATTTTCTCCCGCGAGATTCTGAAGGATAACCCGGGCGCGAAAATCATCGGCGAGGTTAAATGTTCACATCTGCTGTACGAAGATATCGCTTCCCACGGCGGGCAACCTATCATGTGGCGTACCGGCCATTCCTTGATGAAACGGAAATTGAGAGATGAAAACGCGCTCCTCGCTGGGGAGATGAGCGGCCACTTCTTCTTTAATCATCGCTTCCTCGGATTTGATGACGGAGTGTACGCCGCCTGCCGTCTGCTCGAAATTGTGTCCGCAAAACAGGAGCCCGTTTCAACTTTCGTGGCCGATCTGCCACCGACTTACAACACGCCCGAAATTCGCGTGGACTGCCCTGAGGATAAAAAATTTCAGCTCGTGGAACTTGTAAAAAAAGACCTGGCGCAAAAATATCGTGTAATCGATATCGACGGCGTACGGGTGGAATTTCAGGACGGATGGGGGCTGTTGCGAGCTTCCAACACCAGCCCGGCGCTGGTCTTAAGATTTGAAGCTCAAAGCGAGAAACGGCTCCGGGAAATACAGGCGCTGGTGGAGGAATCATTAGAAAAGGCCAGAGCCTTATTAGTATGAAACAAGAAAGAAGGAAGAGCGGCCGCATGGCCCATCTCGGGTTGAGAGAGGCGACTGCGATTATTGTTGCGCGAGTCCGGCGGCGGCCATAAGGAACCTTTTATCCGAAACTCAGTCTGATTCTCTTCCGTATATATCATCAAAGCGCACGATATCGTCCTCGCCCAGATAGGCGCCGCATTGGACCTCGATAAAGATAAGGGGAATATCCTCCGGGTTCTCAACCCGATGTTTCGCTCGCACGGGAATGTATACTGATTCATCGGGCTTCAGGGTTATGCGCTGGTCATTGAGCGTTACCACAGCCGTCCCCGAAACCACGGTCCAATGTTCCGCCCGGCGATGATGCAGTTGCAAGGAAAGGATCTGTCCGGGCTTTACCACAATGCGCTTGACCTGAAAGCCCTCCCCCATATCCAGCCCCTCATACGATCCCCAGGGCCGGAACACTTCCCGATGTAAATCTATCTCTTCCCTGCCAACGTTTTTTAAGAGCTCAACAAGTTTGGATACATCCTGCGCCCTGTCCCGAGCGACCGCCAGAACCGCGTCCTTCGTTTCCACCAGCGCCAGGTCGTTGACACCTACGGCCGTCAGCAGCCTGCCGGTGGAATGGAGGTAACAGTTCTTTGTGTCAATGGTGAGCGTGTCTCCCAGTTTTACGTTGTTATTTTCATCCTTTGCGCCTATTCTCCACATAGACTCCCATGAGCCCAGATCATCCCACCCCGCGAGCAGGGGAACAACGACGCCGCGTTTTGTCTTCTCCATCACCGCGTAGTCGATGGAATCGCTTCTGCAACGTGAAAACGATTCAGGGTCAAGTCTGAAGAAATCCGTGTCTTCTGTACCTTTCTCATACGCTTGAAGGCAGGTCTCAAAGATGTCAGGCGCGAATTGCTTCAATTCCGTTAATATCCGGCTGGCTTTGAACATAAAAATTCCACTGTTCCAGAGATATTCACCGGAATCGACAAATTGCCGCGCTGTTTGCGCGTCGGGTTTTTCGGTAAATTTCTTAATTTGCCTGGCGGCTTCGCGTCCTTCAATCTTCTCGCTTCCGCCTATAGTACTGACTTCTCCTCTTTGTATGTAACCATACCCGGTCTCTGGTTTACTCGGCGTCACGCCGAAGGCTATAAGGTGATCTTCCCGCGCGCATACTATTCCCTTATGAACAGCGTCCTTTAGACACTCCACTTCTTTCAGATAATGATCAGAGGGCAAAACAAGCAAAATTGGGTCCGGATCAATCGCGAGCGCTTTGAACGCGGCGACGGCGATGGCGGGGGCTGTATTCCGACCCTCCGGCTCCAACATGATTGAAGTTGGATGGACACCCATTTCCAAGAGTTGCTCCGCCACCAGAAACCGGTGCTCCTGATTACAGATGACAATGGGGGGAAGCGAATCCTCCTGCTTGCCAATCCGCAATGCCGTATTCTGGAGCAATGTTCTCTGACCGAACAGCTCAATGAACTGTTTGGGATGGAAAAGCCGCGACAGCGGCCACAGTCGTCTTCCCAATCCCCCACAAAGAATTACGGGTATGAGCATGTCTACACGTTCACCTGTAAAATTTATGCCTGACAGACGATTCTTGAAACTCGAACAAGTAACTGAAATATCTTGCGCCTATCTGCCATGATTCGGAGGCGCAAAAGACGACATAATTTTATTGTTCTTCTCAGGATGGTGTTCGACTGAATACATGCGTATCTGACCATGCGAAGCTGACGCGCAGGTCAACATGGCCGCTCTTTTCTTTATGTGTTCCCATCCGCGCGGCGAACGGCAATTTCGTCCAGGAGAAGGGCTAATTCCTTTGTAAGAGATCTTTTATTAAAGCGTTCTACATATTCCCTGCTTATGGACTTTTCAAGTTTCCCGTTTTTCCATAAATGATATGCCCGGACGATAGCGTCAGCGACATCATCGACCTGATTCGAAGATACCACTATGGAATTCTCAGAATATTTTTTAAGCAGCCCGGCGACCTCACCATCCGGAACTAACGCCAGCGCAGGAGTCCCCTCACGCAAATAGTCAAAAACCTTTGCGGGAACCATAGGCGGTATGTGCCGTAATAAAACCATCGCCGAACAGGCCACTGTTAAAAGAGATTCCTCTCTTGTAACGCGGCCGGGCGCAATAATGAGATCCGTCACATTATACTTTGTTCCTAGCTGCTCCAGCCAGAAACTTTTTTTCGGTATTGGACCCAGGTAGATAAATCTTATATCATCACGCGGAATGGCGTTGGATGCGACAACCCGCTCCAGCGCCGCAAAAAATAAGCTTGCAGGCGCGCTGGCTCTATCATAGTAAAAATTGCCGGCATAAGTTATAGTAAATTTTTTAAACTTACCGATTAAACCTGATAATTCTATTCCGTCAAGAAATCCATTATAGATGACGGCCGTTTTATCTCGTAAAAAAGGGTATCGATCAAAGTACATTTCAGCGGTATCACTCGAAGTAAGAATGAATTTATCAGCTTGTTCGAGGACGTAGCGCTCTACCCTTTTCACCATTTTGCGGTTAAAAGCGCCCGATATTCCGTCATTGAACAATGAGACAGGAAAAGATATGGGATCCCTGAAATCCAGAACCAGCGGTCTGCGACGGATTTTTTTAAGCAAAACGGCGATCACGGACGCGCTCAGCGGTTTTGATGTCGCGTATATGCAATCGATGTCATATTTATCTACCAGTTTAATGGCTTGAAACAGAGTCGGCAGAATCCATCCCCAATATAAATCAGGAATACAGAGTAAGTCAGCCACTATGTTCTTGTTAAGTCTTCTTCCCCCTAAAAGATAGAGCAATTTTATCAGGCCATTTACTTTGTATGAAAGCTTGCTCAGATTAAATAAAGACGGAGAATAGACTACGGAAACACCGTCTGGTGGTCGTTCATCGCCTATAGTGCATAGAGAAGTATCGGGATTCTTTACCGACACGACAACAGGGTTCCAGCCATATTCCGGCAGAAATTGAGAGAAACCAATCGTCCTCAACGATCCAATATCGACCAGAGGAGGATAATGGTAGGCAAGCATGAGCACGTTTTTCAATTTATAATCCTCTCAACCATTCGGCAATTCTCATAGATTATGCTTTTATAGTAAGATATCCCAATTGATATTGTTGATTTATACGGGAGTAAATGATGGAGAACCTAAAACTTCATTTATTGACGGGTTATACTCGTCAAGAAGCAACGAGAGTGCGCTGTAATCATATTTGAGAGAACAGTTTATAATAATATGGCATTAATGCCGCCATTATATTGTTACGTTCACTGAATCGTTAAATATATTTCTCGAGCGTCGAAGTAAACTTGACCGTAAAGTCATCCATTTGACGCCTGATCTCTTTCTGGTCCGCCTCCGTTACCGGCATCGAAATTCGAACAAAGCCACTTTCAGTATAGCCATACAACAGGCCATTGATCACCATATCAAACATTTGTCCCGTTCTGTCCGCCGTTATCTTTTTATTCGAACTGAACCAGTAATAATAGACCAGGCGTTGAAGCTGACCCTTTTTTACTTCAAACTGGTTTATAGTGAATTCCTGTCCGTCTATTGAGATAATTCTCTTTGAAGGTTCTTTTATCAGATCCCAGCCCTGTGACGTATAGCAGACAATGGGCGCATGCGCTCCCCACCGGTTGTTCTGATGGTATACGACGACGACATCCAAAGGAAGACTGTTGTTAGCCGTATATTCCCTGAAAAGGAGTCCGGCAGGATCAAGAACTCTGATCACCGCCGGATCCATTTCGATATCGCCTATAAAACGCCAGCCGTCCAATTCTTCGGGAATCAAGCCAATGTTCTTAACTCCGCGAACAGTCGCGGGAGTGTAAAGAAGCGATATTGCCGCCCCCAGTATAAGAATGACAGCCGTGATCGCATATCTCTTATAAAGGTTCATTACTTCACCAGTTTGTTGTAAAGGAGCAAACCGCCCAAAGCAAATATAAAGACGCCCAAACCTATCGCCGAATGCAAAGTCCCCTCTGTTATAACTTTGCCGGTTTCTTGCAGAATAATGGCAAGTGTCGTCACTCTCAACGAGTTGCCGATTACCGCCAAGACCAAAGCAAACGCGACTATGCTGATTTTCTTAACAACTCCGCCAGAAGACATATAGGCGATCAAAGTCCCCAGCGCCAGAAGCGAAAAGAGCGATCGTATTCCGCTGCACGGGTCTGCGACTTCGAGCGAACCCTTCGGTAGATGGAGAACAACTCCTTCCAGAAAAACCGGAAACCCAAATAGTTGAATAATATAAAAGGATAATATAGAGGAGAGTACCTTGAGGTAATTTGCCAGCTTGTCCATGAAAGCCCCCCAAAAGGGAACCATAAAAATCAGATAACACAAAGGGAAAATCAACGCCCGGAACATTCTTTTCCCATACAGGTAAAGAATTATGCCCGCCAGCGACAAGATGAGTGAATATGAATTAATAAAATTGATCTGGGCTCTTAAACTGACTATCTGAACGATGATGGCGGCCGCTAATATAAGTAATCCCCAATTCGTTCCATCGATCGCTATGTTCTTTAACTCCTCCCTCTTTTGATACACAATAAAAAGGGATATGAGAGGGATGAGAGGGCCGTGGGAGTAATCCGGATTGTTCATCCATCTTGACCATAACCAATTCATATTTTGGGCGTAAGTCAAAAGCAGCAACCCGCAAATTAAACACGGAAATAGCACTCCCCAACTCTTTTTCCATGATTGTTGTATCATATGTTTCTTATTTCCGGCTTTTGATGGGCTTGGCGGGAATGCCCCCGGCTATGGTGTATTCGGGAATGTTTTTTGTAACCACTGAACCGGCGGCAATAATGGTTCCATCTCCGATTGACACGCCTGCGACAATGATTGAATTCGATCCCAACCAGACATCGTTTCCGATGATGATATCTTTTTCCACAAATGGCTGGAATATCATCGGGACTTCAGTGTCATTGGTTGTGTAATTGGATGAGAAAATTTTAACGCCAGGCCCCATGAGAACATTGTCGCCGAACACAACTTTTGAGTTCTCGCTGGCCCATACACAGCATTGCGCGTTTATGCGGGAGTTTTTTCCCAGATAAATATTATAACCACACCGGAGGGAGGCGGTGGGATGAATTCTGGGGTTGCCTTTCGTGTGCATTTGCGCGAGAGGCGCAACATGGTCGTGGATAAAATAACCGAACTTATAAATGACTTCTTTCAAAAAGGTCGGGGTAAACGCGTACCGAAGCACTTCCCAGACATCTCTGGCTTCGACTGTATTCCGCGCCTCATCCCTGTATTTGCTGTCCATAACGGCCTCACTTACTTAACGTGTTGTTTGGGCCTGTTTCCAAGTCTTGACCCGTTCGCCCCTGAAATATTTGTATATTCCAGTTATCGCCGCAAAATTAATAAGCACAAAATAATAAGGCGCCGTCAATATTTTCAGTTTTACCCCCGCCAGATCGCACAGAAATCCGCACCCCCCTACCATGATAAGAAGAAGTTGCAGGATCATGACGCTAAAATAAAAGGGTGTCTCAATCATGGAAATATTTGCAAATAGTAGCACGAGATAGATAGGAACTGTAAACCATCGTAATATTTTATGCGAAAAAAGGTTGAACCATCCTTTACCGAGCAGTGAACCGAACCGTCGCCTGATCTCCATAACAGCGCCAACGCTGCGCATTACAATACGGGACCTGCGGCGAAACTCCTCCTTACGGTCGATGGTCGGCTTCTCGTAGGCTATCGCCTTTTCTTCGAAGCGCGCTTCATATCCTCTCTGCAACACGGTCAGAGGGTGAAAGAAGTCATTGGGCGTATGCAAAGGCACATCAATGAACAACGATCTACGAATTGCATAGATGGCGCCATTGGCGCCCACCATGACTCCCAGCGATCCCTCCAGTTTACGTATGTAGTTTTCATAACGGAAATAGAAACCTTCGCCTTGCGCTATAGGTCCGGAACCTTTTAAGTATTGTAATTTTCCTCCCACGCAGCCTACGCGTTTGTCTGAAAAATGGGCCGCCATATGACGCAGCGCGTCATCAGAAAACATAGCGTTCGCGTCCGTAAACACAATCACGTCCCCACTTGTGCGTGGAGCGTACTGATTAATCACGGAGTTCTTGCCCTCGTTTCGCTGATTGATAAAAACCTTTACGCCCCGCTCCCTGTATCCTTCAATGATCTCGTTTGTAGCGTCCGTGGAACCGTCCGACGCGACGGCGACTTCCAAAAGTCCGGAAGGATAATCAAGGGATAACGCGTTATCGAGTTTAGCCTTGATAACGGATGATTCGTTGAAGACGGATATGAATAGAGTGAGCGAGGGCAAATTATCTTCGTTCACAAGCAAAGGGGCGCGATTCTTAACACGGAAGCTGGACTGAATTCGCAGCAGCAAAGGATACCCGATATAAATGTGAAGCAGGAGCGCAAACGCCACCCAGAACAATACTTGAGACACGTACAGAGCCATGGAATAAGTTGAGTACCCTCTCCGCCGCAAACCATGGGCGGGCGATCCGTTAAATAATGGAAAGAATCATATCGTTTTTCGACTTGTGTCATGCTCAGTTGAGGCGATCGGTCACGATCCCCAGCCAAGCATTCATTTTAAAGCAGAAAAACGGACGCATCAAGTCAGGAAAATTTCATGCTTCACGTGTGCCAACGCGCTCCCCGGCCGTTTCTTTTTTACATCCATCACCCGGTTTGTCCGGTCCGGGTTGGCCTTTCCGTATGACATCAAGTCAGAATTATTTACAGTTTAAATTTGACTGTTTCCATGCCGCTGAAATTATTAGTAATTTATTGAGGCATTCTACATGCATAGTAACTTCATAACACAGTCTTTTTTGTAATTCAGGGGTGTGGGTTTTTCTTTTGGCGTGACCATTGGCAAGTGGATGAGAAAGCGCTGGAATGGAGTAATTCAAGATAATCTTTCCAGAGTAAACCAACGCGCCTCAGATTAATTTTACGGCTACAAATGGCTTCACTAGTTTAAAATGAGAGAAAATCTAATACAACCGTTAGCATCTGCGATCTATTTGGAAAACAAATTCCGAAATTGGAGTTCCTTTACCCTGACATGCTTTAATCGGGTCAAACACTACGTGTTCGGAAAAAATTGCTTTTATACCTCTGTGTTTCTGAAATCAGTTGATGGCCGCCGCGCCATATTCTACCATCTTCTATTTACTTTCTGTCACGCCCAACCTGTGGTTCCGCGTTTCCTAAAAAGCAGCGTCGTTCTGATTAAAACCGTATTTGTCTGAGATTCGCGGCGAAATTGATCCTATTTTACACGGAATTGTCAACTTCTCTATTGCATATTTTAATTGTTTTCGATAGTTATTGTTATAGGGGGTTTTAAAACGGTAATAAAAAGGGGGTTGCTATGAAAAGGGTAATGCTTTTGGGTTGTTTGCTTTTTCAGCTATGGTGCGCGCCGGCGTTTGCCAACTATCTGGATCTTGTATATCCTCCAGGCACCGACTTCGGCACCATAAACCTTGAAGTGGGCGATCAGTTCACCCTTTTTGTGGGTGGCGAGTGGGATAATTATATCAACGGTTATTATTTGGATCTCCTATATGATGACTATTATTTAAATTTTATAGGGGTCGGCTTTGAAGACGCTCTTGGCGATGCGTCGCAAGCTTCAAGGTTAGCAAATGACTATAACCGCGATTACACCATTCCTGTAGCGGTTGCGCCACGCGCCGTCCAAGTCGGTGAATGGTCTTCGCTGAATCAAGCCGAGTTGACCGCCAAACAGGCTGAAGAGAATTTTACTTATTTGTTTTCTATTACTTTTGAGGCCGAGCGTCCCACCTCCGACTTATCCTGGTTAATATTGACTTCCCATTTGGCCGGCGCGCCTTTCATATACACCCATGAGGGCGCAACCAGTTGGGTCATCGACAATTCTGACTTGGTATGCAGAATTTCGCCAGTGCCAGAGCCCGGATCGATTCTATTCCTCGGCGCTGGATTGTTGGGGCTCATTGCCGTGGCGCGCACGCGGTGGAGAAAAAAATAAGCGGATTTGCGTCATCCCGCCAGTGAAGTGATGCGTCCTGCTACTTCCCTTTTGACCCGGAATCAAATTCATGTGGCGGGTTAAAAAAGGCCCCCCAAAGGATAAGTGCTATCCATTGAGGGGCTTGGCATGTTTAAAGGACTTCAAAGAGTAACGTCAAGCGCTCCTAATTAGAGCTGATAACCCTGAGATTAGCCGGGGCTGGCAAGGCTTCCGTTCCGGAACCGGTCCCTGGATCACTGTAAGAACCGTTGTATTCAAGAGCGCCGATGTCCACCGTACCCACGCGAGCCACTCCTGAGTAATCATAGGAAGATATGTCGGAATCATCGCTAACGCCCGCATTGATCAAAGGTGAACCGGCGTCAGCATTGGGTACCCAATAAGGGGAGGGCTTTGAACCACTTTGCCAGAATTTTGGATCTACACCTTTGATGTTGTTTCGCTCGATAGATGTGGATCCTTCCGCCAGAAGCACATTATTGCTATTACCACAATTATAAAAGAGGTTGTTGTTTATATAAGTGTTCGGAATGCCACTTCCCGCTAAACCAATTCGTACCGGAGCTCCAGAGAACCCTACGATAACATTGTTCTCTATTTTAAAATTATATGGGCTATCCGCAGACATTATATATATCCCATATCTACCCCCGTTTCCAATCACGGTATTATTGTATACCTCTCCGCCATAATGCGGATGGCCGCCGTTAACCAATTGTATACCGTCGATTGAGGAGCCCGCGCCCGTAACATCCACAATATTGTTACGGACGACATAATTTGTTGTCGCTTTGACAAATATACCCCAGTATCCTTCGGCCGTAATCCTGACATAGTTATTTTCTGCAATGCAATTAGTCGCGCCTACGTCACCAAGTTTAAAAGCTGTGACTCCACACTCAAAATAGTTATTTGAATAGACTGCGTTGCTTACGTTCCCTGCTATACCTTCTCCTTTAGGGACTTTAATTGTACAATGTTGGACATCGGCGCAACCGTAATCATCCACGCCATTAACGATACTATTAACGGCGCCTGAGTATGTACTCACAATCTCACAGTATTCTATTTTCGACAAAGATCCACCTGAAACCATGACCACGCTGTTATAAGGATTGGCCGATTCATGCCCTGACGTAAGCTTTAGATATCGCAATATCGCCCCCCGCTGATTGTACGCGCGGACGGCGGGGGATGATTCACCTGTTAGACCCGCTGTGGTTATATGCGGTAAAGCCCCAGAGCCGTAAGCGTCATAGGTAACACCCGCCTGTACCAGTAATTGGGTACCCGACCACGTATCTCCTCTTTTGAAGTAAACAATATCGCCGTCACTGAGGCTCGCCGAGTTTACCTTCGAAACCGACTTCCACGCTGAGCTCGCCGATGATCCACTAGCAGAGTCACTGCCGCTGCTACTTACATAGTATTGCGCGCCGAACGCCGCATTGGCAGACGCAAATATAAATACCAAAAAAAATATCCAACTGGACTTCCTCATTGCTTCCTCCTGTTTACTCCCCATAAGGAGTATAATACTTTTTCCCATAGGGCAACGTAGCAAATGCTGTGCCACGCGCCAAACGGCGTACCTTTCTATAGTTTGAGAGGTTCTCTCCGCCGAATAAGGATCAATTTACAACCACCTAGCTCTCAGTTTAGAACTTAACATTACACAATTGTAATCTGCCGTGATTAAATGCGCTTGCCCCCTTGGTAAGCGGCTTGGTTGAAACCCAGAGGGCGCCGGAGTACCGCGCATCTAAATTGGGTTTACGCTCTGACAAGCATTCTTCCCTTAATTGCATAGAGCCATCGTCTGGTTGATTCTGTTTAAGCGTTATTATATCGAGGCAGAGGTTAGCTTCTTATAAACAGGCTAGTCCAGTGCAGGAGAGGATAATTCAGATACAACAAACCGCATTTTACCTTGCTTGGTTTGAATATGTTCGACAAACGTATATCTAATCTCAATTTCGCCTAATTTCCTGCGAATACCATTTGACAGCAGTTCTAGAACGAAATTTCGGAAATTATTATCTGGAACGATCAAAATGTCCAAGCTCTTATCCATTTTCTGGATGATTCTATAATCTTTTATTCCTCCATATTTCTCAATAATATCAAAACTTAAGTAACAGAAAATAGCTCCATGCACCAGAGTCCCGTCTTGCGCGATCAAGGTATCCAAGACACGGCCATCATTTACAATAATGATTGGGAGAGATCGACCACAAGCGCATTGTTCGTCGCTATACCGCCCAACGTCGCCAAGCCGATACCTGATGAGCGGTGTCGCATAATTTTTCAAATCAGTTAATAATATTTCCGCGGCTTCGCCTGGTTTCGCTCTATGACCGTCAACGACAAACTCCAACAAGACACTTTCGGCCATGATATGCATATTGCCCGCCGAACATTCAAACGCCAGAATACCGCTCTCGCTGCAGCCGTACTCATTGATTACGGCCGACTTCCATGCGGATTGTATTGTTTTTCGCTGGTGCCCGTATAAGACTTCGGATGTAGTTATTATTCTCCTTGCCTTGTCAGCGTTTCGCGTCAATCCTGTTTCTAGCATCGCTTTTGACAGATTATAAATTCCGGAAACCCAACCGTACATATAGATCGGATCATAGGCTTCAATTTCAGAGACAATTTTTGAGGCGTTATTTATTGAAATGTTAAAGGGCGATATACGTTTTCTTCCGAGAGCAAAATCTTCAACCCTCTTTCTCAAAGCGCCTTTTTTGCTCAACGGTAAACCCCAAAAACGGATATTACGATCATAGAAATCTATACTATGCCATGAGTAGCACCGTTGCCTAATCGCTTGGCAAAAATTGTTCGCATATGAATCACGAAATAGTTGTATTGGTTTTCCCATAGTACCGCCGCTATGGGTCAGAGTATAATGTTTGCCTTTCTCCTGAAAAGTTATAGATGAAAAGTTCTCGCGTAGATCTTCCTTGCTTAGCTTGGGTAACTTATCAACATCATTTATTGAATTAATATCACTAAGATTGATACCTGCATTTCTAAATTTTTCCCTATAGTATGGACTATTGTTAAATGCATGCCGCAGGAGATCTGAAAGCTTTTTTGATTGTAACTTTTCTAATTCGTCTTTCGCCATCCATTGCGTTTCATTCAGTACATGTCGAAGTCGTTTCACATCACGTCTGAAAAAACTTTCTATTATTTTTCTCCTGAACATTATAATGTCCTGCACTAGTATCGCATATAATGTTTTAAAAGTTCAGTGAGTTTATCGTTAATCATGAGTATGTTTTTTCTCCAGTCAGCTCGCTCTTCTATAATCGATCTGTTTCTTTCCAATACTTTCCCATTCCAGGTTCTATTATTATAAATTAAAAGGATACTCTGCGCCAACGACTCCACGGAACCTGGTTCGTATAGTCCTATTTCACACCCGTATGTCCCCCATAATCGATTTGCGGGAATATCCGGCACAAGTGGAAACAAGCCAAACGCCATGGCTTCCAACATAGAGGAAGAAACACCATCAACAGGAACTGTGGAAACATACAGATGCGCGTCTCGCATTAGATCCGACAACTCATGATAACTTTTCTTGCCGACAAAACTAACGCGTGACTCAACGCCTAAAGAGCGCGCCAATTCTTCCAATCCTGGTCGATTTGGGCCATCGCCTACCAGTACAGCTTGTATGTTGGGGATTTTTGATTCGAGGTGCGCCACTGCCTGGATTAGCAGATCTAAACAATACTCTTTTACCAGCGCTCGTGTCGTTATTATTTTGAATTCATGGTTAGTCTTCGAATGCCTATGAAAAGGAAAAAGGTCCAGATTAACGCCTCGCGGCATTGTAAATACCTTATCTGCCCTTGCGCCTAGGTTAAGCATGTCTTGAGTAATGTGTTCTCCCCAGGACAGAATCAAATCGGCTCTCCGGGCCACATAAGCCGCTGACAATCTTTGAAGCGGTTTTATTTTTCCATTTATGTTTGCGCCAGCCTTTTGACCTTGCGCAGCAACCACCAGCGGTCTGAATCCGCTTTTTGCGGCTACAAGCCCATAGCTTTCTAAGCGGTATCCTATAATGAGGTCAGGTTTTAGCTTCTCCAGTTGCTTCCTAAACTTATTCGTTCCTAAAAAATATTTCGTCTTCCCCCAAGAGTTGCCGGGCACAGAAATAATTCGGACTGGCCCATTATAAGTGGGATTTTTGTTAAATGAAATTATTGAAACTTCATGACCTAAATGGGAGGCAAAGTAATCGGCCCAATTCAACGTATTGGGGTGAGTGCTGTCAGCAAAAAAGCAAAGTTTCATCAAGGAGACCTCTCAAGAGGGACAGGATCCTCTTTCGCGCGCAGGGCATAACAAACCAGAAAACAGTGAAAAGTTGATCCTCAACGTTCTTATGCAAGAACACTTTTTACAAAATATTCTCGTATAATTTTTCATAGTTACTCACCATTGATCGTTTTGAAAATTTCATTTTATAAGCACTATCGGCGGCGGCGCCATAAAGCTTTGCTCTGCTTTCATTAGCGAGAAGGCTACTCATTCCTTCCGCAAGGGAAACAGGGTCAGCGGGCACTGCCGCTATGCAGCTCTTGCCATCTTCCAAAGCTTCCATATTCCCTCCCACGTCGGTGACCACGAGCGGCATTCCCATGGACATAAGCTCCACCAACGCCACGGAGAAACCTTCCCGCAACGAAGAATTGACCGCTATGTCAGCCACCTGCATGAGGTTCCAGACGTCCGGACGGTAGCCCGTGAAATGGAATAGCTCTTCAATCTCCATATCCCGGGCCATCTTGATCAGTTCATCCATCATGGAGCCATGACCGACCACCAGATAGTTGGCGCGTACGCCCCGCTGGGCCAACAACCTGGCGGCCTGCAGCAGATAGGGGTAGCCTTTGGGTTCTTCCAGCCGCCCCAATGAAATGATGGTCTTGAGATCCGGGATGAGCCCAAGGTCTGATTTGAGCCGCATCTTTTCCAAATCGGACAGACGGCTTGAAGGCGGTTCGACTCCATTGTAAATAACCGATATGGCGGACGGTTCCACTTTAAGCTGATCGACGTAGGAGGATTTCACGCGTTCCGATACCGCCACAAGACGGTCGCTGAACGTATTGATGATCCTGTGAAACGGACGGCGGCGCCATCGAGCCTGAAACAGCGTATGAATGGTCGATACGATTTTTGCTTGCGAGTTCAGCCTTCCCAGGACTGTGGACCAGAAATTAGGTCCAAATGCGTGGGCATGAATTATGTGAGGGTTGAAGCCGCGTATTTCGCCGATGAAGTTCTTTAAGAACATGAAGTCGAGCCCCTGGTTTTTCCCCAGAGCGTTGGCGTAGTAACCGTTGTTTTGCAGCTCGGCGACGAGGCCGCCGCCCTTAAAGCCAACCACTCGCGTCTCGTACTGATCGTTGTTGAACGCTTCGGTCAGGTTCATTACCAGCCGTTCTATACCTCCTCCCCCCTTCAAGGTATAGAGGACTTGCATTATGCGGATCTTCTTCATTGGCGTCACTTAATCCCGGAACCTATTTTTTATGAGTGTGATTTCAAATAGACGGCCAGTCTGTCCCGGACCGAGGCGGGCAGAACCTTATTCGCGACACGGCGCGAAATTTTATACAGGGCGTCATATATATGCAGATACACTTTGCGCGACTTTGAGTTTGTCAGAATCAGATCTCTGCAAGTTCTGGTCTGGTCAGTCCATCTGAACTTTATCTGCTCGCCTCCGGTTAAAAAATCGTAGTATTTCAGTCCCCGTTCAATGCAATATTCTATGCTCATTCCCTGTATGGTCAAACCGATACTCAGGTCCTTCCACGCCGGGTCCCACCCCCCCTGATGAGCATAGTAAACACCGTTATGCATAAACCCGTATTTCACGGCCACTGGAGTATCATTTACATAAAGAAACCCAAGCAGCAGCTTTCCCTGCTTCATCAGCGTGGACGCTATGGCGCGGTGGAATTGCACATAGCGGTCCGAACCGAAGCTTCCCGGCCGGCCGGCCGATTGCCATCGCCTTTTATGTAGCCTGATTAGTTCATTAAATCCGCTATCAAGGTCATTTTCATCCTTGCATACCCGAAAAGCGACTGCGCCTTGTTCCGACAATAGCCGCCGTTTTTTACGGATTTCCTTTCTAAATCTTTTGCTCACGGATTTCAGCTGACCTTCCCATGTGGGCATTAGCTCAATGTTAGCGCACTCAAACTCCTTGGAGATAATGGCGCTTAATCCGAATTCTTGCCTGCGATCAATCAAGAGTCTCTGCAGGGTGGACCCTTCGGGCACACGCCGGAGATCCAGGACATCCCAGTCTCGCCCCATGCGTTGAACCAGATATTCCGACACGCATTGGCAAGCCCGCTCCTCTGCCCCAATATCGGCGATAATGTCGAGGTACTCCGAACTTACCCCGTATGAACCTATGATGGATAACGATCGGGCCGGAAATACGCCAAGCATCCGAGACTTGTGGGTATAAAAAGGAGCGATTGCAATCAGGCGGCCATCTTCCGACACTACCAGAATGCGCAGGCTTTTATCCGAGCCGAAAAATTTCCACCACGAATACATCCAATCAAAGGTCAGGTAAATAGTGTCGGCGCCGGACCTACTCAGCAACGGGTCCCAGTCATGCTTCAGCCCTCGAAATCCGTCGAGGGCGCCTATCTCATGTATTTCTATCATCGGTATATTTTTTTCAGCGCTAGTTTTCGAATTATACCAGAAACTACCGCTTTCAATAATGCTTTTAGGGAGACCCTGTTTAAAATCAGCCCTTCATCCTCAAACAAGTGGGGAACTGTAATAATAACCGTATCGTCGGCTCCGCGGTGAACTTTATAATTTTTCAAGCGTGCGATGAATAGAGCGGATAGTCCTCCCCGCCCCTTCAATTCATACCTCTGGAAGTCCGGTTTTGATATACGCAAAGCCTTCGTATCCCTTGGGGATCGGTCCGTATCATCATCACTTGCAATAATTGTAACTCTGCCCTGCTTAAGTGGTTTAACTATGAAACCATCGCTACGTTTGGGATCGCATAGTTTATCCGCTTCCACATATTCGGATAAAATATCCTCAACACGTTTTTCTTCCGCATGCAGCGCGCCATCATCCAGGTCAATCACGCATGCGCCAGAGCCTACATGGTTACCATGCCCGAACAGAATTTTCTGACGTTGATCCCACCAACGCCATATTTTTTTTAACGGCGCAAACCAGACTTCCGAATCGTCACGTTCGATAACGTGTTCAAAGGAGTCATATATGTACGGATGAAAACACAGGCAACACAGAAAACGTCTTGATTTGGACCGACGCAGATAATTGTTCACACCTGAAATAAACCACTCCTTTGAAAAATTCCTGGTTCTGTGGTCGGTGTAATAGGAAACCGGGATAAGCCCCATCTCTCCCTTGGTCAACGGGAAATAGAGCAATGTTTCCTCCATGTAGGTCATCCTCATATAACCGAAGTACCGGCCAAGGGATTCAATATTTCCCCAATACTCCAAATTAGGCGGCGAGAAGCCGGTGATATCCACACCAGCGTCTTCAAATCGCCTCAACATCGATTCGATCCTCTTGATCTTCCGGTATCGAAAAGGCTTGTGTACGTCGCCATGCGCGCCAATCTCATGACGAAACATATCCGGGTATATATGACCTATGTCTTCGGCGCAGAAAAAGAGCGTACATTCTTTGTTGGCGCCGGCCAGTTTCTCTTGCACGCTCTTTTGAGCCTTGGGTTCGTCCATGTCAAAACTGAGGGAAACCGCCGATCTGTACCTATCCGGCCACGGAGAATAGAAGAGGAAGCTTTCTTTTTCCAATAAACGGGAGATGTTTAATAATAAATCGCTAGCCAGAGCATGAAAAACCTTCTGTTTATTTATATCGAAGGTTAAAAAATAGGGAAACGAGTAAAGAACATGGTCGGCAAGACGCGCCGAGGGGAAATCCCCTTTTGCGCTATTTTGAGACAAATCCTTAAGCCCCTGAGGCGCGCGTAACCTGCCTATCAATTTAAATTCATAATGGTCAGAAGCGGCTAGGCTGGAAATGCCGTATCCGGCGCGCCAGCTTTTATAGTCCAACGCTCTCGCGTCGTAGACAATAACGGGCGTGTCGAAATTCTTTCGTCTCGAACCGAGAAGGCGCCTGTCAGTGACAATTATTAGCTGGGCTTGCTCTTTTGGGGGCGTTTCAAATACAATTCGCGCCGGCAGCCCTAAAGATTGCAGGATTGAATAAATGAGATGAGCCTCAAGCTGGGCCGGATAGTAGCGAGTCGTCCATATGGCGATCCGTACGCATTCCATTTCAATTCGCGAGAAGCATTTTCAACGCGACCATCGGCGCTTTCTGAGAGTCGAAAAAAAGAACCCGTTTCAGCAGAAACGGATTATCGCTCGGCGCTACGGTTCCATTAACGGTCGTGAATGCGAATAAGAAGCCGGACTCCTTTGTTATATCCAGAACCGCGTCATTAATTTCGTGCGGCTTCCCGCTTGGATAAGCCAGCGCGCTGATTCTGCGATTGAGCCGATCCTCCAAGGTTTTCTTGGAGCCTCTGATCTCATCGACCGCCTCCTCAACGGATACCGTTGATAAAATCGGATGTGTGCGGGTATGGCTTCCGAAGTCAATTCCATTGTCGGCCATTTCCTTTACCTGTTTCCAGCTGAGAAGTCTGAATTCCGAGGCGTTGTATTCACAGTTTTTAATAATTTCTCGTAACTCCTTACTCACTTCGCGCCGCTTTTCTTCGGGCAAAAGTTTTATTTGCCTATTTAAGCTGATATATGACTTATAAGCAGTGTCTCCCAAGCTGTAATTATCGCCATTGATTTTAATTAAACTTGATCTATTGTTAAGAGTAGCAATCCTTAATGAGTCATGCCAAAGCAGATCTTCAGTATCTACAAAATCGGTTACTAGGAAAACCAGCGCGGGACATCGCCGTTTTTTCAAAACCGGATAAATTTCTTTATAAAATGACTCGTAGCCATCGTCGAACGTTAAAAGACCTACGTTCGATTTCAGCGCTTGATTTCCCGACATTATGTTCTCAAATTCTTCGAGTGATATTAAATCAAGATACTTCTCCAATAGTACGAGATGTTTTTGAAATATTTCAGCTCTAATTTTATGATAACATAGCACATATAAATGTTTAGATTTTCTGCCAAATATAAATGAACTTATCCCACATGAATAAAGAACAGTCGCTAAAGGATCAATTATGCTTTTTATTTTCATATATAACTTTATGTAGTAACTATATTGTGTTATGCGCATACATAAATGTATGCGAATTACTATTGCTTTTTTAAGGCGTCCTGATACATACGCTGATACGCTTCCGCTACTTTTCCTATGCTAAAATGTTTTATAAAACGTTCCCGTGCGCTGTTGGCAAGCGAAGACGCCAAATCATCATCAGACAAGATCTCGATAATCGCTTCCGACAACTGCTCCGGATGATTGCTCTCAACCAAAACGCCGGAAACAGCATTCTCTATTACTTCACTGTTTCCACCGACACGGGTAGCCACAATGGGCAACGCCGCCGCCATTGCTTCCAGAAGACTTATGGAAATACCCTCTGATAAGGAACAAAGCACGAATAAGTCCAGAGCGTTCAGTATCTCCGGCACATCGGTTCTCAGCCCCATAAAAACAACGTTTTGAGAAAGCCCAAGCTCATCAGCCCTTTTTTCCAAATCGCGCCGAAGTTCACCGTCACCGACGACCCATAATTTCGTCTCCGGCAATCGTTCGCGCGTGTTGCGAAAAGCCTCAAGAAGCAACTGATGATTTTTCACGGGAGTCAGGCTCGCAACAATGCCAACATGTTTATAATCAGGACTCAAACCCAATATCGCCCTGCTTTGTGACCTGGAATTTTCGATGCTCGGCTCTTTTACGCCATTTCTGATAGTTCTTATTCTAGATGGTTCAATTTTGAATGTAGTTGTCAATTCATCTTGAAGTCGTTGTGATACAGCGTTCATTTGAGCCACGAACCGGTAAAGGATGGCGTCCTTCAGACGTTGTCTGAAACCGAGAGGTTTTGCGTAACCATGCTCGGTATTGATAATTGCGGGTTTAATATTTCCCCACTTAGAAGCTATAACGGCATAGAATAGAGCTCCTGGATTGTGCGCATGCAATATATTAATTTTTTTCTGTTTTATTAATTTATTCAATGGATTTATAATACTGTAATCCAGCCCAGGCTTCTTGTTTAATTCTATAACTTCAATATTCTTGTCCAATAAGTCTTGGCACTCTCCCGATCTATTCAGGCAGCAAATTACCTGTTTGTAGCCAAGAGGAGACAATGCGTTAGCTAAGTCTACAACAAATCTCTCCCGTCCTCCCATACGCAAACTTATAGTCAAATGTAATATCGTGTTCATATATTTCTTTGCGCTTATGAATGAAAATATTCGGGCTTTCTATTTATATATCCTTTAATGTTTCGCTTTTCAGAGTTGATTCCGCATCTACCAGCTAGCAGTTCTTGATGATGCAGATGAGCCTAGGTTTACCCTCATGCAAAATCCATAAAAGATATTCACCAATGAGTCCGGGCGAGATAAGTTGCACATCCTGAGCCACGTTCGATATTAATTAAAACTCAATACCCCTTAAAGGTGGCGACCTTATGTCGCCTCCAAAACGGACGGAACTTTATTGACATAATTTGCGTTGTTACAAGCTTTGATCCTTTGCATTCGCCAGATTCATTTCTTATCAAGGCCGACAGCGCTCATTCAATGGCCATTAGCACAGAATTGGCGATTAATACCGCCTACTCAACTCATGGTGGAGGTCAAAAATCTTGATTGCGCTTTAACCTTTGAGAACCCTATGGCTCAGCTATCAAGTGCCTGGGCGGAATGGATAACGCCAGATGGATTTAATCAACCTGTTATGTTTCCTTTCGATCTGACAACCCACAGAGCGTTTTCCAGGAAACTCAACGCGCCAGCTGGCCCCAAGCTTTGAACACTAGCAAACACCCGCTTGTTCATAGATAAGCAAATTTAACGGCAACTGATACGTCGGCTATTTGGTGGTCAGTGCATCATATTGATTTAACTGTAAATTGCTCTACAACTATTGAAATTTGAAAGCTCAACATACCATAACAAAGTGGCTCTAAGCGAGCATGACAAAGCTACTCCCTCAGTTCGAGAGTTGGACGCTTCACATAGCGCTAATTCTTTTTCTCCTTGGTTTCGAGCTCATGCCTACTAGCCCAGTAGTTTTTGGTAAGGTAGAGGGGCCTCTGTTTGCTCTCATCAAAAATCCGCGCCAGATATTCCCCTATGAGCCCGAGGGAGATGAGTTGGACACCTCCTAAAAATAGAATTATCACAATCAATGATGGATATCCCAACACTGGATTTCCGTACATCAGTGTTCGGTAGACTACTATCACCGCATATAAGAGGGAGACTAAAGCAATAACGAATCCGATGTAGGTGGCGAGCTTCAAGGGAACGCTGGTGAAAGATGTGATTCCCTCCAGGGCGAAATTCCAAAGCTTAAAATAGTTCCATTTAGTCTGGCCGGCATAACGGGCATCCCGGGTGTAGAGGATTTCTTTTTGCGGGTAGCCAATCCAGGCAAACAATCCCTTCATGAATCGATGCCGCTCCCGCAAACTCTTGAGAGAGTCCACGGCTCGTCTGCTGAGCAGCCGGTAATCGCCTGTATCCTCAGGGATAGGAACTTCGCTGATCTTGCTTATAAATCGATAAAAAACATGGGCAGTGGCTTTCTTGAAAAAGGTTTCGCCTTCCCTGCTCGTGCGTTTGGCGTAAACCACATCATAACCTTCCATCCAGTATTTTATGAATTCGGAAATAAGCTCGGGCGGATCCTGAAGGTCAGCGTCGATGACCACCACCACGTCACCCTTTGCAAAGTCGAAGCCTGCCGACATGGCGGTTTCCTTACCAAAATTTCGACTCAAATCCACAATTGCTATTCTATCGTCTTTTTCTTTGAACTCTCGCAGGATTTCCACGGTACGGTCACGGCTGCCGTCATTTACATAGACAATTTCCCAGTCTAAGGGAATCGTTTCCAGTACGGACGACAATCTTCGGTGAAGCTCGCCGATGACCTCTTCCTCATTGTACACTGGGACCACCGCGCTCAGCAGTCGCCCCTTGGGGATTTGATTTTCAGATCTCGGGAAGGCTGTTGATGACATGCCTGTCCTCCTTAAAGGTCCATATTTTATTCAAGATGAAATTGGAAAGCAGGACAATCCCGGTAGTTATAATCTGGGCAAGGAGGTAGTAGAACCCGAGCGACACATTCAGGATATATAAGACAAGACTATTGATGCCGAGTCCTATGACCGCCACCAGGTAAAATCTAGGCATGGCTGTTCGGTGACTTCGATTGGAACGGAAGGTAATGCGATAGTTTAGACTATAATTGATCAGCGCGCCCACCGTGAAACCCGCCGCAGACCCTATGACCGGATGCAGATTCAGTCCGTTGACCATGATGATCAGGATTGCGTAATGAAAAAGAGTACCGACAGCGCCTACTGCAGCAAAGCACAAAAATTGTTTAAACACATGTATACGTATATCTTCAGGCATCACTAAACACTTCAAAACAGTTTCTCTAACCACATAAAGTCTATACTATTAAGCCTATAACTACGATTTTAGTTTATATATTTCTATGACCGGTCCTCTGCTAGTGTCATATTGAGGTTCAAAAGACTTAATCAAAGTATATCTTTCCTTAATTCCTGGAACATCCGCTAAGCTGGCATAATTATTTTTTTCAAGATAGCTTTTGTCACTGGAAGAATAAATGATATAAACCACGTCCTCATTGGCAAGGTCTTGACCTGTTAATATATTAAAATCCTGCATCATATCATCATATGATGACTTCCTGCCCTGTGATTGCTTCACAATGTAATTTATCAGATTGTATGATTTGCCGTCTATCCTTTCCTTATATCGCAGTTTGATCCGAGCGGGCAGTTTTTGGCTGAGTACCTGTTCGGAAATCATGGAGTAGTTCGCCTTATCGAATCTGTTTATATCAGGCAGTGGCGGACCATTTTGTGTACGGCCAACGGCAATAGTCGATCCGTATGGGACATTTTCCAGGATCCATTGACGAGCCAGGAGTCTCGTATCTTTGGCTTGGAAGTGATAACTGTAGGTGAACACGTGATATAAAGAAAAGCAAGCCAGCCCACCGCATAGTAGGAGGATGAGAGCTGATTTTGCTCGATACCTGTCGGTAAATTCCTCGACCATCTTGCCGGCGACTATGAATAACACAGGGAAAACGGGTATAAAGTAATGGAGAGAATGTTTATTATACCTGCCTATCAGGAAGGCGCTGACAAGCACAAAGGGTAAGAACAGCCAAGCCGATATGTCAGCTTTCGCGGACTTGTAAAATAAGTAGGCTACGGATAACACAATGATCAAACCAGAGCCTGTTTCCACCATTATAAATTCTGAAAATATCCAGATGAAAGGAACTTGTGATAAGAGTGCGCTCGTACCGGACCGCTCGGATTGTAATCTTCCGATCTCCCAAGCAAGTCCTGAAAGTTGGGTCAATGGATCTATAATCCAATAGGGGTTAGTAAGGGCAAAAGCGAATATTGTCCCCAAAACATAGCAATAAACAGGCTTGGAAAGCAAAAACCTTTTCCCAATCGCCCATATCATATGATTTTTATCTTGTTGCACATGACTAAAAAATATTGCGGACAATCCCACTAGCATTAAGGTGCCCACATTATATTTTATTGCAATTGCCAGACCACAAAATATTCCGGCAAGGCATATATATTTGAGTTTTGGTAAGTTTAAATACTTCACACTATAAAATATCGATACTGTAGTCAGAAAGAGGATCGCGCTCTCAGGCAACGCCCATCCGGTCCTCCGGACTATGGTGACTGAACACACATATAGCAGTGCGGCGATCCCCCCAGCCAACGCCCCCTTATATATTTTTCCGCTGAAATAAAGCAGAATAACCGTGGCTGATGAAAATAGAATCGAAATTAACCGTCCGATGAAGTTAAAATAACCGGGATATATAAGGTAAGTGACCGCAAAATCTGTCACTCCCGCTACATAATGAAAAGCGACACTGAATAAGTAGTAGACGCCGAAGGCGATAGTTAATATGTAAGGATAAAGGGCTGGAAGCCAGTATGTCATTGGTTTCAGGCTCTTGGAGGCCCCATAATTTAATGCCGCCCCGATAAAACCATTCTCATCCTCTGCTCCCAGATCAAATGGGAAGCCATAAAGAAGCATCGGAATTCTAGCGCTCACAACGAGAAACAAAAGTACTATTATTACAGCGAAAATTACATACCGCCTATTCATCAAAATACCTCAAAATCAACATAGGTCAGATTTTAACACTTTTTTTTCCAACTCCTTAATAGTCCATATGAATGAATGGATTTGAGATACAAAAATCAACATGCGCATTTAAGTATATTTATATGTAATAAAATATTCTAATATCATCTTTTCGGCTAAGATAGATGGTGGCTGGGCTCTTAATTAGAAATCAACGAAACCCTTGCATATGAGATCTCTATGCTTAAGATAGTCTATCTGTATGAAAAGCCAATTCTTCTTTAATACATTGCGCCACGTATTACTTAATTGCAATTAAAACTTCAATTCTATTAATTTAGTCCGAGCGTTGCAACGACCACCGCTTGAGCGTAGCCGAAAAGGCCGCATAAATATAGAAAAAATGATTGTATTCCTGAGACAGAAAGAGCATGCAGAACGCGAGTGTAACCAGTCCCGCTCGCACTGCTTGAGAAATCAGAAACATTTCATTATCGCTTTTCTTGAATCTTTTCTCGGCGATCATTATATCCTTTAACGAAACCACCATTATCAGAAGATAGATGATCAATGCAGGGACGCCAACCTCCGCGCCAACTTCCAAGAAAGAACTATGCGCGACATGTATCGAATCACCTGGAATATGATAGACTTCTTTTGCGTACACAAAGTTTCCGGGTCCAACCCCCAGCGCCGGACGCAATTTGATGAGTGTTAGAGCCTGGGTCCATAATTTAAGCCGGGAACTTTGCGCCTCCGCCTGGTCAGTCTCCTGCAATCGTGCAAAAGTTCGGTAGTGGGTGTTGGCCAAAGTAAAAACAACGAGCCCCGCAACCAAAAAAAGTATGAGTGGTTTCTTTCTTTTCTGCCATGCGACCTGCGCCACTAAAACCGCCAGCCCCAACAATCCCATCCGCGATCGTGTCCTTGTCAAGACCAGTAAAAGGGTAAGTGTTATAAAAGAATAAACGCCTTTCCCCTTCCCGCTTGCAGAGGATTGGATGAGATTCATGGCCAGTGGTGTTATGGCAAGAAGGATCAGCGCGAAATCGTTTGATCCCCCTCCCGCGAATGACCGTAACCGGTAACCCATCATGCCCATTTTATGTTGGATAAAGGAGACCGCAGCATTGATGAATAAAAGCACTACCATTAACTTGACAATTTTATTCATTTTGGCTGGAGTATCGATTATCATATAAAACAGTAGATACAGAAAAAAGGACTTAAGGTATGCGGAAAACAGATCGAAGCCGCGACTCTTATCCAGTGCGAGAAGAGTGGATAGAAGCGCTAAAAACAAGAATAGCACTATCAACTTTGTCTGCGGGGGCTTAAGTACCTTAACTTTTACGCTTGCAAACGCCAGGATGAGAGTGACGATTGCCAGGATCAGCGCGGGTCTCAGCGGTTGCAGAAATGGAAACGTTGTCTGTGGATCCAGGAAAATAAAGACCAGATACACAACAAGCGCGTAATACGATATACCTTCCCTTGCCGACTCGTTCTCGTTGTGATTATTCATAGAAGTTCAGTACGATTATTGAGCTAGATTGAGCGCGATTCCCTTTGAGTCAAGGTAGATGATTCGCTTTGATTTATTCCCATACGATTTTCGTCCGGATCAACAATACATCTAGCGCCGAATTTAAAACTTGACGCGCCGACGGCGCGCTGCCGCTCGCTTACGCGCCTCTTCGGCGACGAGTTAGTAATAAAAAAACCGCCCGTGCCAACCTCCAACCATTTAGCTTCGATCAAACCTGCTCTTTGGGAAAAAATGAAACTAATTCATGTGATACGGACTCTTTTGAATACTTCCTTGTGGTCCATTAATTTCTTATAAACAAATGTCGGAGCAAAGGTGAGCGTGAAAAAAAGCAAAGATTTGGCCCTACGTTTCATTTGGAAACTGCGAGAAAAACACTTTCGGGCGAGCCGTGAATCACCACGGTCCAAGTACACTCTTCCTGCACTGAATGCATGCAATGAAAAATAATATGCAAAATAATCTTTAAAGGGTAAAATCTTATCGTAATACTTAGAGTATATCTTCTCAAATACTCGGTATCTCCATATAGCGGCTCTCCGATAGTTTGATGAAATATTTGTAGCATGCTGGCTTTTATGCACAAGGATATCGGGAATGCAGGCTACTTTAAAATTCATTGCCAACCTCATACACAATTCCCTATCTTGAACATTAAAAAATTCGGCATCAAACAAGCCGGTTTTATCGAGGCACGTTTTTCTGATTACCATAGTTGAAGGAAGCATAAACATTTCAGAAACAAGAAGCTTGAAAGCATCTTCCAAATTATCTTTATTTGCAAGTATTTTGGGATAATTTACTTTTGTTGCCAGAAATGATTCTTCCACTAATTTATCATTTACATACGTTGCATAATCTGAGAAAACCACACCAATCTCATTTTGGCGAGACTGAAGGTACGAAACCTGTAAAGCCAATTTTTCCGGTAGCCATCTATCGTCAGCGTCTAAAAACGCAATATACTCACCTTTAGCCGCAATTATGCCGGTATTTCTTGCTCTCGATGGCCCTCCGTTCTCTTGATGAATAGAGGTGATCTTATCCTTGAATGATTTCAGTATCTCTGCGGTGTTGTCTGTCGACCCGTCATCAACGACTATTATCTCAAAATTACGATACGTTTGCGCAAGTACGCTCTTAACAGTGGCCTCAATGTGCTTTCCAGCGTTGTACGCTGGAATCACCACACTAACTAATGGGGGGTTAATTATCCTGTTGTCGTCCATAGCGGCCGATTCCCTTTATGCTTTGTGATACAAGCGAATATGTGGAAAAGAAAACATGGTGTCGTTATTTCCCATAGTGGCGAAACCAGAGAAGGTAACGCCCCTATTACAGCCTCATGCCTTCCACACGAATAACTTATATTCGACGCCATGGAGAACCTGCCCAAAATTACCTGGCGTCAAATCTTTTCTCACGGCCGGTCGGAATGCAAATACCTATGGCCTAAAACCATTGCCCCCGGATAATGAAGGCCTCATCCACCATGGATCGGAGAGGACGAAGAGAATGGCTTTAGGTATTCAAACCTCCTGAGAAATATAGGTGACATTCATTGTTGATTTTCGTCCGCTCCATACATACTGTCCATGCGTCCATAATCTATTATGAGCGGCAATATTCGGAAAACCTTGGTTCCCGTGACAATATGGCGAAAACTGTGCTTACCCAACCAGTAAAGCTAATCTCTACAAATTAATGAAATTTATTCATTCAACTTATTATTGCAGCCTAATTGCGTTAAATAAGTCAGTTAAAAGCCCATCGCGCATCTTTTTATGTCTTAGATTCCAATAAAAATGTTTCATGCATAAAACTCTTTCAGGCCAGCTTAAGGGGTACATCGTCACCGAACGAAAGTGTTCAAATAATGATTTCCAGTGTGGCAAGGAAATTTTTCCACTCAGTTTAGGATTGAACCAAACCGCCCAACTTTTTCTATCATTTACCATATGGTGAGACTGTTCCTGGTGACGGCGAGAGACAAACAGATATTCGGGAACCTGCACAAATCTCCCCAGAATCGCTAGCCTCCCTAATAGCACCCCATCACCGTTTGAGTAAGCGCCCATTAACGGTGTCTTTACGAGCGCTTCATGACGAATTAGTCCGAAAACCTCATAGCATCTATGGGATCCTAAAATTGACCCGAACCGCCGCGCCGGATTAACCGAATCTGTTGGTAATTTACGGTCATAAGGTATCATACTACCCGTATCGGACATGAGTTCCATCGTTTTAGTATACGCTAAAACCACATCTTTATTGCTTTCAAGAACTGTTACGCATTTTTCTAAAAAGGTAGATTTACAAATGTCATCATGGGCAGCCCATTTAAAGTATTTTCCCCTTGAAACTTTAAAGGTCAAATTAAAATTTGCGGCAGCTCCAACATTAGAAGGGTTGCGGTAATATTGTATACGCTGGTCAAGCGTTTCATAATATTTACAAATTTCCGCGGTCCGATCTGTCGAGGAGTTATCAAATATGATCAGTTCGAAATCTGAATAGGTCTGTTTAAGAATTGACTCTATCCCCTCCGAAAGAAAATTTTCACCATTATAAACTGGCAACCCAATACTGACTAACGGTTGTTTCCTGATCATTGAGGTCAACTCCAAACAAACGCATTGAAATTATGAAACTTTTTATTCTCCAGCAAGTTTCCATTCGTTTTGAAAAAAAACTAATCCCCAATGTTTCTCCATTCCCTTACCTGAATTGAAAACATCGGAAGGTTCAACATCTATGAACGCGCAGTGCTCCAGTTTATCATAAAAATGGTGGGGTTTGGCCAGCCAGAGCGTAAGAAAATATCTCCCCGGCATTAGATTGAAAAATTCAACCTTTGTTTCAATACTTCCTTCTCCCTGCTCAAAAAACGGAATATTATAACCTGACGACCAGGTGTTCAATGAAGCGACTTTGGTACCCATTTCAGTGAAAAAATCCAGTCCGAAGTATGGAGATATTATCTTTGAGTCGGACTTATAATGAAGCCTGGCGACAAAGCCCTCTCCGCTGCGAAGCGCCGTTCGGGGTTGTCCGTCTCCGTCGAGGATCTCTAGCCTGGTGAGATGGGCTTCTCCCGATCCTTCACGATCCGTAACGGCGCTTAAATCAAAACCCTGCCCTCCTGACCTGATAAATGACGACATATAGTAACTGATGATATCCTTTGCCGGTCCATCCTTTACAACGCTTCCGCGCTCCAATAAGATAGCTCGAGAGCACAAGTTCTCAACAGCAGCCATATTGTGAGACACGAAAAGAACGGTTCGGCCGCCACCGCTTAACTCATCCATGGCTTTAAGGCACTTTTTCTGAAACTCAGCGTCCCCAACAGCCAACACTTCATCAATAAAAAGTATGTCAGAATTCAGATGCGCCGCAACGGCAAACCCTAACCGCAGGCGCATACCGGACGAATACCGTTTAATTGGCGTATCAATAAATTTCTCGACACCCGAAAATTCAATTATTTCATCGATTCTTTTATCTATTTCCTTCTTCTTCATGCCGAGGATGGATCCATTGAGGTATATATTCTCTCGGCCGGTTAGTTCCTCATGAAATCCAGTGCCAACTTCCAGCAATGACGCGATCCTTCCATTAACCTCAATTGAACCGGACGTTGGGTATGTGATTTTGGAAAGCACTTTCAGCAAAGTGCTTTTGCCTGCGCCGTTTCTACCAATTATACCCAAGACCTCTCCCTGTTCGATTTCGAAAGAGACGTCTTTCAAGGCCCAAAAGGTTTCGATCTGCTTACTTTTAAAAGGACTCTTTAATAGATTGGTAAATACTTCGCGGATCTGTCTACTACGCCGGAGTCTATCAATCCTGTATTTTTTTGATATTCCAGAAGCAATGATTGCCGCAGTCATCATTATTACTCGCTATATTATATCTGCAAAGTTCTTTTCAAATTTAGAAAAATAAATAAGTCCAATAAAGAAAACCAGCACTGACAATGAAACTGATAGCCCCAATGAATTCCAGTCCACGGATCGTTCCGGCAAAAGGGAGGCTCTAAAAGCTTCAATTATCCCGCCAACAGGATTTAGCGCCATTAGGAACCGAAACCGATCAGGAATAATGCTTGTGGGATAGATAATGGGGGTAACGAACAACCAAAGCTGAATAACAAAGGGAAGTGTGTATTTAACATCCCTATATCTGACATTTAGAGCAGCTACGACCATGCCTGTTCCCAGCGCAAGCATCGAGAGAGGGATGACCAGAAGCGGCCACAGTAGAAGCCCCCAGCTCAAACCGATACCATAATATGCCATCATTGCAATTAAAACGAGAGACGCAATTCCAAAATCCACAAGTCCACTCAAGGTTGCTGCGGCAGGGATAGTGATCCTTGGAAAATACACCTTTGTGAGCAATCTGCTATTGGAGACCAAACTATTTCCGGTAAGACTTAAAGCTACTGAAAAATAGGTCCACGGCACCAATGCGCTATAGGTAAATATAGGGTATGGTATCCCGTCACTTGGCATTTTCGCCAGACGGCCAAAGAAAAGAGAGAATACTATCATTGTAAAGAAAGGTTGAATTATTGCCCACAACGCTCCCAATATGGTCTGCTTATATCTTATCTTTATGTCTCTCCAAATAAAAAAGAAAAATAATTCCCGGTAATGCCAAAAGTCTCCCATCCACTCTTTGATAGCTGATTTATGCATAATATAATATTCACCATGTTAGGAGGTGAGTTCTCTTTTTAAGTGATAGAATCGGACAATGTTCCTCATTTCTTAAGCCTTAAAAGACGCACGCCACCCCATTCTTCATTTCTCTGTTAGTTTCGAGAACCAACTCGAAGACCGGAAAGCCTAATACATTGTGCTATTCCGGTCTTTTCGCTGTTATGATTTGCCTAGTTACTAGCGCATCATGGAGTCTGCGGTGGCGTGATACTGATATGCCTGAAATTTGCATCGACATGATGCGCGATGAGCAGAATTGAACCATTTAGCGGAGCGCCTGTGTAGCTGATGCTCAGATCCCAGTCCACAGGCTCAGCAAGTCCCTCTTCCCATACCTTTAATGAATATTGGGAATTCCCGCCGGACAGAGTTTCCACTTTCGCTTTAAATATGTAAGGCGTTCCTAACTGCAGTGTCCTCCCACTCTGATCTACATCCTCGGGCCAGCCACCGGTTCCCACTACTTCAAGTGATTCTCCGGTATCTTGCCATCTGTACCATACCAAAGCGCCTAGAGGCCAATACCCCCATGCCGGTTGCGCGTCATCCCAGACAGAGTGGCCTTGCCATCTTAGGCCTAAACCTACAGCAGGCCCATTACTTGGATCGGCGTAGCCTGACGGGTCGATGCTGTTTATGGTTATTTTAGCGGTAATTTCGTAGTCTTGCCAGCTCATGTCTCCAATTGCTATGAGCCTGTCATAATCCAAAACAAGAGGCCTTACAGAATCACCTTCTATTGCCCACAATCCATCAACCACCTGGGCAACGTCTTGAATATTAGTAACAGCGCTCCAATCGATACTGTAAGTCTCCGGCCAATAGTTGGTACTATGGAAATTGACCGTAACGTTCAAAACAGAGACATTCTGGTCCGAGTCCTTCGCTATTATTTGCAGATCATTAGCGCCTTCCAGTAGTTCTTCGATACCTATGTCGACATTGAAATCTCCCGCTGAGGCCAGTCGTCTGTTATCGGGGCCTATTGACAATTGTGTTTCCGGACCGCCATTCAGTGAGTAAGCAAGATAGCTTACAGCCGTATCGTCAGACACGTTCCCCAAAATATTGACCCATGATTGAGGAAGGCCGAGCGCTCCAAATGATTGGGTTTGCCCATACCACACGTCAATCTGGGGAGCCATCTGAGGCTCAACAGTTATGTCGATTTCATAATCATCTGAGTAGGCTACGTTTCCACTCAAATCACTCGATTCGATCTGAAAATGGTATAGCCCGGTTCCTTCATCGCCAAGATCAACCTGTATTGTGTGTATATATAAGGAATTAGTTGAGCTGTAGGTTCCAATCTCATAATTAACCGTCTGCCCAAGGTTAACGGCTCCGGTTGTCAACTCATCCGTGGCCCATGATATAATCAGATTGGTTCCATTGACATTATATTGGATGTCATGAATATATGGCTCGACGAAATCATCTGAAATAGGGCCACCGTCTTCGGGAGTAATTGGCGCGCTTACGTCAAAGAAGTAATCCGCCAGCACCGTATGCGCCGGCACGGACGTCCCGGTCCCGTGATTGCTCCCAAACACGCCCACCGCGCTTACGCTCAGCCCGAGCGTGAAATCCGCGGTCGACGTCCAGGTCGCCCCATCGTACGAATAGGACTGGGTCCAGCGGGTTCCCACCCGCTTCACCCGCATGAAGAGCGGCGCTCCGGCGGCGATGACCACATTCTTGATCGAGCTGGACACCCCGTTCACCGTCTTGGCCGCGAATACCCGGACCGCCGAGCCGTCCGAATAAAAATCGAACCGCAGCCAATTGCTCTGATCCTGCTCCACGATGATGCCCTGACCCTGGTAGCGTTGGCTCACCTCCGACTCAAACTTGACCTCCACCTCAAAATCCACGTCCGCCACTGGCTGCATCACCCGCGGCGCGCGATTGGTCCCCCACGGATCGTGCGTCAATCCACCGGGAACCTCGATTACAAGCCTCGCGTCCGCTGTACCCGCGCCTTCCACAAAATATTCGCTGTCGCCCTGAGGATCCACGAACGACCATACGCCCGTATCCAATGCGCACACATTAAAATCGTCCGAAGCGACCACCGCTTCCGCGCCGCCGCTGGTGGTGGTGAAGGTCAGGTCCACACCGCTGGAAACCAGGCCCCCGGCGTCCTCCGAACTCACCAGGTAGTGGTAGGTCGTTCCGGGCGCCAATCCCGTCAACTGCACGCTGTGCGTTGTCGTCAGCGTCGTGTCTTCAACCGGACCCAGCTCGTAGGACGTCGTCTCCCCATACGCCACCACACTTGTGGCGACCTCGTTGGTGCTCCAGCTGACCGTCGCCCCCGTCTCCCCCGCCTGCGCCTGCACTCCGCTGATTACCGGCGGCTCGTCCTGAGTCGTCAGCTGATACTTGTTAGTGAGATACCTTTCAATATCCTGTCGCTCATTCTCGGACAATGCCCGATCGTATATGAGAACCTCCGCGATCTTCCCCGCAAAATAGGTATTGTCGGTAGATCCATCATATCCTTTACCGAAGTTTCCGGAGTCCCCGCATCCCGCAATCGCCGTCCACTGATTTCCATCACTTATTACGAGCTCACCATTTACATATAAGGAGTCTGTCGCGCCGTCCTTAATCGCTGTGCTTAACGTAAAACTATTTCCCACCGAAGCGGGTCGGGAGTAAACTATCTGATTGTCTACTTGCGTGGTCCCAAACCGCATATTCACATTTGACTGATACGGACTGAGATATATGGTGCCCCAACTTGCCGTTTCAGGCCAAAACACAGCAGCGCGCTCTGCCTGGGAATCGCCTCCATCCTGACTCAGCGTATTTGCGGTCATCAGAAAAATACTAAGCCCCGACAGTCCATTAACCGGCATAGCGAAATTCAAAAAATCACTCGCCCCATCGAATTCAACCGCCGGCATTGTATTCAAGGCTCGATCTTGCAGTGAGGGTTGGGCAAAATATGAAACCTGGCTGGCGTCCCGGTTATTGCCCGATTGGTCCGCCCATCGGGCGACTCCCTGGCCATTGAGGATTGTTCCCGTATCCGCCCGAAGCCAGAGCGCAAGGTTCTGGCTTGAAATAGTATGGCAACCGAATATTGCCTGAGAATCGGGGGCAATGAGATTACCCGGCAAGGAACGATCCGATATTCCATTGACTGTCAAAGTATAGGTGAGGCTTTCAGATAGCGGCGATGTGCCCAAAATCACCGTTTGCATGTTGGCGTCCAAGGATGCCGTATACACCGTAACGTCATTATCGATGCCGTAGTTGGAGGACGTTTCCGCCGTGCCCTGGTCAAGAGGCTCGTTGAGAAGAATCACCACCTGAGGGGGATCGGAAACTGCGTAAACGGATACGATGGAAGGAGGATTGGTATCAGGATCGATCTCAAATGTGGCTGTGTTCGGATCACTTATGACTATCCCGTCTTCCGCGCTTACCGCCATCAAAGAAATGTCCGTATTGATGGTAAAAGGCCCTGTGTATAGGGTTGAATTTGTGTCCGGCGCGCTGCCGTCAGTAGTGTAATATATTTCGTCCCCACTATTCGTGGACATACTGACGGTCACCTGTCCATCGAATGTCCCGCCTTTTGGGAAGATAATCGGCGAGGTACCTTCATTGATCCAAATATCCATCCGGGGGGTGTTGTGACGGAAGCTATTGCCCATAATGTCCAGATCGCCGTCGTTGTCGATGTCGGCCAACTGCCCTTCGTGAATTCCCTGCCCTACAAAAACAAGCTGTTGCGTGAAATTTCCAAGGCTGTCTCCATATAAAATCACCATTTTGGCGTCCGGATTTTCCGGAGAATCCACACCGGCCTGTCCCAACTCGGCCGTCATAATGTCCAAATGGCCGTCTAAATTGACATCTCCAATCTGCAAGGAGTGACTCCCCGCGACCTTGGAAATCAGGGTATGAGCCTGCCACTCGCTCCCCGTCCACTCATACATCACCAAGGGACCGTCTGTAAGTTCCAGCACACACACTATTTCCGGCCTTCCACCTGGTATCAACTGGCCCGCTTTTATTTGAGAGTACCCCATACTCTCATCAATCGCATGGTAGGTAAAATTAGCGTCTCCTGTGTGTTCGAACCAGCCGCCGCCGCCGACGAAGTCGATTTTACCATCAAGATTGATATCAACAGCCTCTGCGCCTTTATAGTCATGCGCCGTACCGTCCCATGTAAAAATCGGAGTTGCGGGCCAGTCTCCCGTGGCCTTTGGATCGGCGGGAACTTCGAACATTAAAAGCTGAAATCCGTATTGATTCCAGGCGATAAGCTCATCATCGCCGTCGCCGTCGAAATCACCCCAAATGTTATCATGGTAAAAGTATCCCCCTTCATCCCGTATTACCCTGCGCGTCCATGGCGTACTCGGATCGTAATCAGGATAAGGGTTTTCCCACCAATAAATATTATTGCCGGATGAGGCGTCACCAAAGAGCAGGTCGATGTCACCGTCGCCATCAATATCTTTAAATCTTTCTCCATGCGACAAATTGGGGGTTTCGGTGTCAATGACGTATTTTTCAAAAGTATTCCCCTGTTGACGGTACCACACCACTGTTTCAGCGGCGTCCCACAAGGTGATGATATAGTCGGGTTGTCCATTTTTATCCAGGTCAATCACTCTGAGGCCTGACTGACCGTTGCTAACCGGCGGTATAGGCAGATCTCCATTGTCAGAACTGAGGTGAGTCCAATTTATCGGAAGCACTTGAGCTTGGCTGAAGGATGTGAATGAAAGAAAAAAAGCGAATATAAAAGTAATCGCAAAAGCTAGTGGCAATGCTTTACTTTTAATTTTCATTGTGATGGTCCTTTCACGTTCATAACTCGGACTTAGATGACTCTGTTTTATTATTGAGCGCCACCTACACTGCGCCCGAAAGCTTCGTGTTCCGATCACCTTGTCAAGAAATTTTCCAGCGCCTTTGACAGATTTCCATCATCGGCGTGTCCATGAGAAAAAGTTGAGAGAAGAAGAGGTATAGCAACATGTTAGATCAGGCTAGAATACCCCCAATTGGATTGCGTGAGATTAAAAGACCAATATGAGAATCTCACTAAATATCGTTTCAATCACGAACTAAATTCCTGCTTTTTTCTACTTTAGTAGAATAACTGACCTTGCCGGTTTTTAGAAAAGCGCTCCCTTAAAATCCCTGGCGCAAAACTGTATACGTCTTGAAGAAGTTATTCCCCTAAAAACATTTTTACGCGCTATTTTCGTGGAATATTCGTTTAAATATTTACTTCGCCAGACTATCCAATCGCTCTTTCGGCAAAACCAATTCTTTTGCGTCTGAAATCTGATAAGAGCGTTGGATCAATGTGTTCTATAAGTCCGCGTGGCGCGCGTGCATGCCATGGTGTTTATTAAAAACCGGGAGCCTTATTCAGGTTAAAGAGAGGATAAGCAAATTCCGTGCTATTATTTATTTTATTGTTTTATCAATAGGTTACACGACATCAGTCGTTCATAGCCCTCTAATTCTCAATTTTTTGTAAATAATTCCGACATAGTCCGTCATGTCTGGCAAAATCGCTATGGGTGGGAAGCCTTTTCTTCCAACGCCAGCATCCCACACATGACTGTCTTACCTCACAAAGACTAGTTTCAGGAGGCTTTCAGCGCTTATCAATGGCTTTGTTTTCATACAAAAGCACTTTCGGGCTCCCCCATCCGATCGAAATTATGTCTTGATCACCATCATTATCGATATCCACCACGCGAGCTCCATCATGGTGTTCATCGCCCCTGTAAACAAGATGCTCTGACCAGCGTCCGCCTTTTCCATCAAGGTTTTCAAACACAAAAAGCCTTGCCTGTGAAGGATTTTTTAAATTGTGCTCACCCGCCACAACATCGATGTCTCCGTCGTTATCCATGTCGGCGACGTCCAGGCTCATGGGCCCTATGATTTCGGCGATTTCGTGTTCTTTCCACCGAGCGGTTGGGGATTTACCTTGTTCGTACCAACTGAGTTTCCCTTTTTTGCTTATCGCTTCAAACCCCACTACAGCGTCAAGTTTTCCATCACCGTTTATGTCGGACAAACGATTGCGATCGGGGGAGGCTTTGGTATCAGTCAGGGTAAACGCTGTCCAGCTGGAACCATCATTCCTAAGCCATTTGGTTCCCAGAAGCAGGTCAAGGTCGCCGTCCGTATCGATATCACCGGCGCTTAGACATTCGTCTTGAGAGGTCGCCGATATTTTTTGTAGCGGCCAGGGCTCCCGGTCAGGGGAATTCGGGACAGTGAGCAGCTGAACTCCCTCGCCGGCGTGGTGCCATGATAAAGCTGCTTGGATGTTTTTATTTGCCTGGAACGGTCCCACGGCTACACCCTGCAGAAAGTCTCCCGAGCCTCTGGACACGTTCTCGTGGAGCACAAAATTACCCTGGCCATCATTACGCGCCCAGACAAACGAATCATTAGGTTGCGCTCCCTTGCCTTTGGTACCCAAAACATCCATCGCTCCATCCGCGTTAAAGTCATAGACAGTGGCCATATTAAAGAGCGGATAACCAATGTCCTTCCTTTCCCAATGCCCATTCGCGGAACCCGGATTTTTATACCACCATCCGCCGGTTACAATTTCGGGAAGCCGATCGCCGTTCAAGTCCTTGGCGTCGATAAAGACTGCTTTGTACGGCCGTTTATCATCGACCACGTGGCGTTCCCATCGATCAAGCGAAAGCTTAGCGGCCTTACCCTGTTCATTTAACCAGATATCCAGGCGAGGTGTCTCCCAATTGTATGGTTTGCCCAGTATATCCATATCTCCATCGCCATCCAGATCTCCCACTTTGGATTCGTGCACGCCGAACCCCCGCGCAATCTGAGTTACCGAGAAATCACCTTTGCCGTTCCCATAGAAAACCCATATTTTTGCCTTTTTGTTTCGCCCATCGAGCCTCATTTCTCCACAAAAGATGTCCAGAGCCCCATCACCATTAATATCAGCTACTTCCAGGCTGTGGCCGTGGTTGACGTCGAATCCCAAAAGGTCGTGACCTTTCCAGGAATGGTCACTCCATTCATACCACTTCAAGGGTCCAACGCCGTCACCCTGAACCATCACAACCTGTGGCCTCGCGCCTTGTTTCAGGGACCCAACCGCCACCCGGGCGCCTCTCTGATTTTCATCGATAACATGGGCAACGAACTTATTATTCATGTTGCGTTCAAACCAGCAGCCCCCGCCCACGATGTTCATTACCCCATCGCCATTCATATCGACTTTCGCAAGTCCCTCGCTCTTTTGGGGGCTGTGATAGATGGGGAAATATTTCCATTCACCAACGTTTTTGACATCCCGTGGTATTTCAGCGAGGCAAAGGGTCCCGGCGCCCTGATTCCAGAACACAAGTTCGGCGTCTCCATCACCGTCAAAATCCCCGAATATTTCGTCATGATGTTGGTTTGCCCCGGAATCCTTTATTATTCTCCTTTTCCATGGTTTGCCTTGCTCATAATCAGGGTAGGGATTTTCCCACCACCATACTTTGTCACTCCGATAGTCTCCGCCAAATACAATATCGAGATCACCATCGCCATCGATGTCGTGATACGCTCCACCAGCCTCAATGTGAAGCTGTTCGGGGTCAATAACATGTTTGGCCCATCCATCAGAAAGACGCTGGTACCATACAACAGAGGGCTTCTTGTCACGGCCGGCTATAACGAAATCGTTCAGGCCGTCATTATTAATATCAAACAATAAACAAGCAGTCTGCTGGGTGGAAAGGCTGGGAACGGGAAGTGCGCCTTGCTCGGTGGACAGGCGCCGCCAATCACTTAATAGTGTTTCCGGCTGAGCGCAAGAAACCAGAAAAAAAAAAGCAATGGCAGTCGCCAGAAATTTAATTGTGCGATCCAAGATTGACATTGATATGGCTCGCAGGCGTTTTAGAGCTCTTTAAATGCGGGAGTGAGTCCCATGCCCTGGACTGATCTCTCAATTTCATGTCTATAAACTGAGTTGGCAAGGATGATAATATCTGGTTTGTGGGTTTTTAAGAATTCCGGCCCGACGATTTGCTGTCCGGAGCCTGGAACATATTTTCCCTGTTTGTGCGGGTTGATATCGACTAAGTACTTAATCACGGGAATAGCTTTAAACACGTTTAGGAACGTAATCCCTTTGGAGCCTCCCCCCCAGATTACAACGTGGGCGCCCTTGTCGCAAGCCCGTTCCAACTCATTCCGCCAAAAGTTGATCTTCTCCTGATACCGCGCCACAAACTTGTCAACGTACTGATCGATATCTTCGCCTTTTTCTTTTATGCGGACTTTTTTCGTTTCGGCGGTTTGTTTTGCCTCCAGACAGAGATACTGACTCTGAAATTCCTCGTGTATATCGAGGATATCAAACCCACTTTCCTGAAAGAGACGTCTAAGGGAACCTGCGCTAAAGTATGACGGATGTTCGTAGATCAAATCCCAGATACCAAGATCTCTCAAGGTGAACAAACTGTTAGGAACCTCGAAAAATATCACGGAGTCGGGTCTGGATTTCAGCGTTTGCCTCAAGCCGGTCAACAGATCCTTCGGTTCAGCAAAATGCTCCAGCACATGCCTGCAACAGACAAAATCAGCGGGAAGATCAGCGTACTTACGGCTGTAGAAGTCCTGCACAAATTCTATTTCTTCCGATGGGGCGTCGTTTGTCCGATCGGGGTCGAAGCTGGGGTCGAATCCGATACCTTTATTTTTCCCCAGCCGACAGAGCAACCGCAGGAAATCTCCCTTTCCGCAACCGATCTCTACAACGTGCTTATGATATAAATCATATTTTTCGATCAGTGACTTGGCGAGATTCTGGGCGTAGGCCTGAAATTTGGGAGAAAAATGAAGGCTGTTTTCATATTCGATACTATATTTTATTAATTCCGGATCATAGGCCAGGTTGTAGAGGTGGGAACAAACAGGGCAATACCCCAGATAAATGTCTCCTAGAGGCGCGCCTATGGCCTGTTCGAAATCATCATAAAGAACATTGCACGGCGCGGGTACGCCGGGGATTTCCATGACCGGTTTTATCCGTTCCGAGGCACAGACCGGGCAGGTCTGCCGCAGCGTCAACAATCCCTTTGATGTCACGACTCAAAACCCACCGTCTCATCATAAAGCGCGAGCAGTCTTGCGTTTACGCCCATGGCTTCAAGATCTTTCCCTATTTCGTCCCGGTAAATGTCATTCATCACCACCACAACATCCGGGCAATACGTTTTCAAGAAATCGGGAGGAACGACTTTCTGCGCGGTCCCAGGCATGTAATGTCCCTGTTTGTGCGGATTTATATCGACGACATATTCGATTGAATCCTCAAGCTGCAACGTCGTTATAAAGGCGACCGCCTTGGAACCTGAACCCCACAGAGCCGCCCGGAGTCCCTTACTTTGCAAAGAATCCATGAGGGTTTTCCATCTTTCGGCTTTTTGAGAGAAACGCCCTGGAAAAGTGTTTACATAACCGTCCAGGAGCTCTAAATCGTCTTCCAGCGGCGTGCCCGGTGAAGCGTACGAATCGCCCGGTTTTAATTCAATAATCAGGTATTGGTTATTGAATGTTGTTTCGAGGTTCAGAATCTCGAAATCATTAAGCCGGCATAATCTGGCCAAAGATCCGGGACTAAAATAGGAACAATGTTCGTAGTATACATCCTCAAAGGAACAATCCTTCAGAATGCGGGTAACATCCGGAACTTGGAGGAATACAATGGTGTCAGATCGATTTCCGATGGATCGCCGGATCATGGAGACAAAGGCGCCGGTATTTTGAATGTGCTCGAGGGTCATCTTGCACACAATGAAATCCGCATGATGGTGGGTATATTTTTCTGAAAAGAAATCGTTTATAAATCTGACATCCGCTGAGGACGGTTTTTGAAAATCGCCCTTGTACCCCGGATCAAAACCCAATCCACGATTACCCCCGGCTTCGCACAATAGGTTCAAGAACTCACCGTTACCGCAGCCGATCTCAACGATTTGTTTACCGTGGAGTTTATGGCGTTCTATTAGACTCTGCGCCAGGGTGCGATGAAAAGCGTCAAAGGTCGGAGAGAAGCTCTGCGACCCTTCATACCGCCCCGAATATTCCGCCAGTCCGGGATCAAACGCTATGTTCGAAATGAAACCGCAGTTCTTACAGAAAGCCAGCTCGATGCGTCCTCTGGGATAGCTTTTTGCCTCCTCAACATCTGTTATAAGGATACAACTATTGGTTGGGACCGATTCGGCTTGAAAAAAGATACGCGGCGACGGAGACATACAGCTCGGACAAAACTGTTGTCCATGCGCCCCCCGGGAGTGAGATGGGAGTTCTTCTTGATAAGGCAATGCTGGTTCCTAATCCGGCGGCTGGTTTTAGAGTTGTTCGACAAACCGCTGAAGACAACTCCAACCATGCCGTTTGAAGGTAAGATGGCAAACGCCTGTTTCGTAAATCAAGGCCTTTGCAGTATGGCTTCTATTTTATACGAAGCTCCGGTATGGGGATGATGAATTTCCCCCCAATGTCACTATATCCGGTCTGTTGCTTCAATATTTCATCGGCGAAGTTCCACGCCAACATGAGCACGTAATCAGGCTTTCGAGTCAGCAGTTCCTCCGTGGCGACAATCTGAATATGATGACCCGGCATATACTTCCCTTGCTTGAAGGTATTGCGGTCCACCACAAAGTCAATGAATTGGGCGCCTATCCCCATGTAGTTGATGAGCGTGCTGCCTTTAGCCGCCGCGCCATAAGCCGCGATACTCTTTCCCTCGGCCTTTAACTTCTTCAGAAGTGATAGAAGGGACGCTTTAAGGTCTTCCACTCGCTTGGCGAAGATAGAATAATACTCGAACGTGTCGACCCCTGTCTCGGATTCTACCCGCAATGCGGATTTAACCGACTCGCCCACATTTTCCTTGGGCTCCACATAAAGCCTTAACGATCCGCCGTGGATGGGCAGGTGTTTTATTTCATTCAAGTAAAGGTTATGCCTACGGAATAAACGGTCGAGCGCCGTTACCGAAAAATAACACAAATGTTCGTGATAGATGGTGTCGAATTCACAATGGTCAATGAGATCCTTGACATACGGCGCCTCAATGACCGCCACGCCGCTGTCTTTTAAGAGTCTGGCGATGCCTGCGACAAAACCATTGGTGTCCGCCACGTGAGCGAGCACATTGTTCGCATGAATAACGTCGGCTCGCTTTCCTTCCGTGTATAACTTATGAGCAAGATCCTCGGTGAAAAATGTTATCAGGGTCGGGATTCCGGCTTTTTCGGCGACTTTGGCCGGCCCCTCAGCGGGATCAATACCCATACAGGGGATCCCCTGCTCCTGGTAATTTTTCAGAAGATAGCCATCGTTGCTGGCCAGCTCTATGACCAGGCTGCTCTTGTCGAGTTTTCGGCGTTCGATAAGATCATGCACATTGTCCGCCGAATGTTTGAGAAGCGCGTCCGAGAATGAAGAAAAGTACGGATAATCCTCGCAAAACAACATTTCCGGAGGCACGGTTTCCAGAATCTGAACGAGAGCGCACTTCTCGCAAAAAGCGACCTCAAGGGGAAACGTTGGCTCAGGCTGTGAGAGTTGCTCTTCGGCGAGAATCCTGTCGGCCAATGGTGTGTTGCCCAGGTCTAAAAATCTTTTCAACGCAGGTTCCCGGCAGGAACGGCATCGCTGAATTTCTTCTACCATCGATTTACCTTCCAATCGCGCATTATCGTGTTGTCCGTAGGGACTGTTCTTCCACAGTTCGCTTTTTTTCCGTCTTACTATTTGTGATTCCAGCGAAGCTCATCGTTGAGTTTCCCCGAGGCGATCAATTGCTTGATATGTCCTATGCGCTGATAACGCGGCCCTTCGAACTCTTCAAGCGTCAGGCCGCTTCCATCGATCGCCGCATATATTTCCTCGACTCCCTTCCGCGCGGTCCACACCGGTTTAAAGGAAGGAACCATGCGGGGCAACTTGCTGCAATCAACGCGATAGCACCGCTTATCAGGACCCGCGTCCTCGGCGTATTCAATGCGCGTGTTGGGCACGATTTCTTTCACGAACTCAGCAAGCTCTCGAATTTGATAGTTTTCGGAATTTATTCCCACGTTGAAGGCCTGATTGTGCACAACCTCCCTCGGCGCCTCAAGAACCGCGACGAACGCGCGGGAGATATCTTCAATATGCACGATCGGGCGCCAAGGGGTACCGTCGCTTTTCAGGTAAACAAGTCCGGTCGTATAGGCCCAGGCGGTGAGGTTATTCAGCACCAGATCAAACCGTATCCGTGGAGAGACTCCGTAGGCCGTGGCGTTTCTTAAATACGTGGGGGTGAATTCGTCGGACGCCAATTTTGCCAGTTCGCGTTCCGCGTGTACCTTTGCCAAACCGTAGGGGGTCACAGGATTGAATTGCGCCTCTTCGTTCACCATGTTTTCACCCGCGGCGCCATACGTGCTGCATGATGAAGAAAAGATATAACGTGGTATACCCACTTCTTTAGCCAGTTCGGCGCAGCGGACGACCGCCCTGAAATTGATTTCATCCGTAAGCTTGGGATTCAAATTGCCTAAAGGATCGTTTGAAAGACCCGATAGATCAAGCAACGCGTCATATCCCCCCCGAAGGTCGGCGGCCTGCAAGTCGCGAATATCCTTTCTGACATAATCTATCTTCGGAAAAGAGTCGCCGAACGTGCACGCTTCATATAGGTCAGTGTCAATTCCCCGCACCTCATGGCCTCGCTCAACCAGCATAGGGACCAGAATTGTGCCGATATACCCGTTTGATCCGGTAACGATAACTCTCATGGCATTACTCCCATATTTTCCAGGGTGGTTTTCCAGTTTCCCATAAACTCTCCAAAAGTTTCTTGTCTCTCAGGGTATCCATGCATTGCCAGAATGAATTGTGTTTATAGGCCATTAACTGGCCGTCTTTGGCCAGGTTTTCCAGAGGCTCCTTTTCCCATTGTGTCTGATCGCCATCGATGTAATCGAAAATCCCTGGTTCCAGGACAAAAAAGGCGCCATTTATCCATCCTTCTCTGGTCTGCGGTTTCTCCGAGAATTCACAAATCTGGTCGCCATCCAGCTCCAGATGGCCGAAACGCGCGGTCGGCCGAACCGCCGTGAGGGTCGCCAGCTTACCGTGGGAACGATGAAACTCGAGCAAAGCTTTCAGATCAACGTCGGAAACTCCATCGCCCCAGGTGAGCATAAAGGTTTCATTATTGATGTATGGCGCGAGTCGTTTAATCCTTCCTCCGGTCAACGTCTCGATACCGGTATCGATCAGGTCGATTGTCCAGTCGGGCTTGTAACCGTCATGGACGGATACTTCTCCTGTCCTGAGATTCACGGTGAGGTTATTATTCAGCGAGCAGTAGTCCACCATATATTTTTTAATGTATTCGCCTTTATAACCCAGGGCGATAATGAAATGCTCATAACCATACGATGAATAATGCATCATTATGTGCCATAAAATAGGCCTGCCGCCGATTTCCACCATAGGTTTCGGTTTAACCTGGGTCTCTTCTACAAGACGAGTGCCAACGCCACCAGCGAGTATGGCGACCTTCATTTTACTCCCTCCCATCTTACCTTGCCTAATCGATTCCTACTCTATTACCACTATACTTTTCAGCCGTGTGCGTTTCGTTGGTCAGGCGCAACATAAAAAAAGTCATAATAAAGCACAATGTTCATCAACGCAAAATATTAAATAAGGACATAATACAACTATACGATTACAGCATGATATTATCAATTACACAGAACAAAAAACATTTTATCATAATATTACAACTTATTGAACTAACAAATAGATTTTTTTACAAGTGATATTTTCTTTACTCCGATATGATTTAGTTATGTAATAATGAATTCTAAATAATCATACACCTTCATATTACGATATTATTTGTCATACAATATTTATCAATAGGGTTAATCGACTTAAATAAGGGCGCTATATCAAACAGTCCACTATATACCGCGCCGCTTGTCCGTCACCGAAGGGATTTTCCTTCTCACTCATTGTAGCATAGGCCGACTTATCGAGAATAAGACGGATGGTCTCTTCAACAATTTTCTGAACGTCCGTGCCTACTAGCTTGGCGGCGCCGACCTCGACGACTTCAGGCCTTTCCGTTGTCTCTCGCAGAATCAAGACCGGCTTGTTCAAGCTGGGAGCCTCTTCTTGAATGCCGCCGGAATCGGTGAGGATGATGCGGCTCGCGGCCATAAGATGCACGAATGGCTCATAGTCCAACGGTTCGATTAAGTGAACATTATTCTTATTTCCCAGACGCTCGAACACCGGCTTGCGAACATTAGGGTTTAGATGAACCGGATATACAAGCTGACAGTCCGGACGTCTATCGGCGATAATCGAAAGCGCCTGACAAACCCTGAGAAAAGGTTCGCCAAAGCTCTCCCGCCGATGAGCTGTAACGACAATAATAGGTCTGGATGGGTCAAGAAATCCCAAACCATTATTTTTGAAATCATACTTTCGTCCAGCCACGGACAGCAAAGCGTCGATAGCGGTGTTCCCTGTCACCTTGATATTCTCAACAGGAACCGCCTCTCTAATTAAATTAGTTTTCGCCTTCTCCGTCGGCGCGAAATGCAGTTTGGATAATTGTGTAGTGAGTTTTCGGTTCATTTCTTCCGGAAAGGGGCTGTATATCTGGTAGGTTCTCAGGCCTGCTTCCACATGCCCCACGGGTATCTGGTTGTAGAAGGCGGCAAGCGCTCCCGTGAAAGTCGTGGTTGTGTCTCCCTGCACGAGAACCCAGTCCGGAGACTCCTTCAAGAAAACCTTCTTTAGCTCTTCCAGATTTCGGCTTGTTATATAGAATAAATCCTGACCGGGCTGCATTACATCGAGGTCGTAGTCGGGTGTTATGTTGAAACATGACAATACCTGGTCCAGCATCCCACGGTGTTGGGCGGTGACGCACACCACGGGGATTAAGCGATCAGACCTACGACGAAGCTCCGTGACAACAGGGGCGAGTTTAATCGCTTCCGGCCTCGTGCCGAATATAATCATGACTTTCTTTTTATTTCTTGCGGACAAACAGATTCTCCGATTTTGCGCAGGGAGGTGAAATAAATCCCCCAATAAACCATTGAAAATTTAAGACACCCGCCTCAGGCGCAGTTCTCGAATGTTAGCGGGAAGGGAACATCCGGCGGTGATGGAGCGCTATGATGTCATACTAGGATTTTCATAAGCGCGATAGTTATAGTTGTATTGATACTTGCTTTTCTGGTTTTCCTCCTTCGCGCAGTTGAAAACGACGCCTTTGACTTTCTCCCGCCCTACCCGGTTCAAAGCCGCCTCGATCACTTTTTTACTTGTAAACCCATAGCGGACTACGAAAAGCACCGCATCCATCTCTTTAGACAAGACACTCGGGTCGACCGTGGCGCTAACCGGGGGAGTGTCAAAAATTATAAACCGGTCATCATATCGGTTCCGCACCTCAGCCACCAGGCGCTTCATCTTGTCAGACGCAAGCAGTTCGGGGGCCATATATGAACCTTCGCCACCTGAAGGAAGAATTTTGAGTTTTTCCACGGGTGATTTATAGAGCACCTGGTTTAGGTCAAGATCATCTCTCGTCAGATAGTCGATCAGCCCGAGGTCTGTTTTCATGCCTAAGAATTTATCTATCGACGGCAACCGCATATCGGCGTCCACCAACAGGACGTGCTCCTCCATGCCCATGGCGATGCTGATGGCAAGATTGACAGCCACCATCGTTTTGCCTTCTCCTGCGCCTGAACTGGTGACCATGATCGTTCTCGGCGCGGCTCCATTCGAAGGACGGTGTATCAAAAAAGTTCGAAGCAGTTTAAACTGCTCAGAAAACCCGTAATTAGCGGTTTGGTTGGTTAGTGAGAGGGGATCGGGGCTTTGGTATATCGTTTTTCTTGACTCCCCTTCCTTTTCTTTAAATCTCTTTGCAATACGAACTTCTGGCTGGGCCTCACTTCCCAACGAGGTATCGGGCTCAGACCGAATAGGCTGTGCCTTTGCCCTTTGCTCAGCCTCCGCGGCTCTTATGGTAGTTTCTCTAAGACTCACGGGGCTCTTCTTTTCTTCGACAAATTCTTCCTTTTCCTTTCGCGGTCGGAAGTCTCTTTCATCCTCGACGGGAACAGGTGTGATTACCGGTTTCTGCAGCGGTTCAGGTTCATGCGGTTTCTGTTTGGCTGGCCCGCCGGAGACGCTGTCTTGCGCTACTTTTGGATTTGGCGAAGGCTTGGACAACTTGCTTGCTTTTTCTAGTGCGTCTGCTAGTTTTCCCATAATTAATCACTTTTAGCTTTGCTTTTCGTCGCCTTCCGGTGGAACGATTTTCATATCCGCTCCACCCGCTGAATTCTTACCCAGTATGTCTTCACTTAAAACAAAAACGAGCTGAGAGTGTAGCCATGATCCTTGATCAAATACATGCCGTAGACATATGCCGATATCATGATTACGGTAAAACAGCACGCAAGGACCCTTTTGATCATCACTGTTCTTTTATAAGTGGCGTTTGGGATGAACTTAATAGTAGCCAGAACGGGCAACCCCAACTCAGATACGACCATCTCGGTTTTTCGAAAAGACTGGTCCATAAATTCGAGTAACAACGCAAGGCCGAGTCCTGCCATAACGCCCAACCCTATGCACGCCGCGAAGATCTTCTTCATATCTGGTGACAGCGGAGCGGTTGGTGGCACTGCGGGGTCTAAAATTGTAAATTGCTCCCCTTGCTGCCTTTTTTCCAGATTCTCAGCCATTTTTGCTTCAAGTTCCCGGTTGAGCAGAGACTGGTAATTGGCCATGGTTATATCGTAGTCTCTTTTGAGACCCATAAACTCTTGTTCTCTTCGCGGGGTTTCGTCCACTCGTCTTTGATACTCTCCAATTTGGCTCTTCAACTCGTCTTCTTTTGACTCAAGCCGTCTGAGTTCAGAATCCAATGTGAGGTTTTCAACTCTCAGTTCTTCCACCAGCTTGCCCCGGGGACTCATGGCGCCTCCCCCCAATCCCCCTTTCTTCCTTGAAGCTTTGGATTCCTCAGCTTCTTTCTCGGCCAAAACCTTTACTTTCTCTATCTCACTCTTTAGCCTAATAATGTCAGGGTGGCGGTCGGTATATTTGCTTCTGAGGACATTCAGCTCGGCTTGCAACTTTAAGAGGCGCGCAGCCATGGGGCTATCGAGCATGTCCTCCGACAAAACCGACCCGTCTGAGGAAACTTGGGGTTCAGTAGCCCTGGTCATCTGTTGCTGTACGTTCAGCCTCCGATCCTTAGTCGCATTCAAGGAAACGCGAACATCACTCAATTCCTGTTGAAGCCGATCAAGGGTGCTTATGTTAGCGTTGAGCTGTTCCGGCAAGGAGCCCATATGCTCCCTCTTGTACTCTTTGATTTTAGCTTCCTGTTCTTCCAGCTGCTTTTTAAGCGTCTCCAGTTCGCTTTTCAGAAATCGTGTCGTTCCTCTGGCTTGCGCTTCACGAACTTTCAAGTTTTCTTCAATGAACAACGACGCGAGAGTATTCGCTACTTTTGCGACTATTTGCGGGTTAGAGTCTTCGTAACTTATAGCAAATGAGGTCATTCCATGCTGGCCCGATCCTTCAACCTCAACCTTGATATGGTCGCGAACATGCTGAATCACGTTTTCCAACGGCTGTGTTTCAAGCAATTTAGGGTAGAGCGATAAATCCTCAATAACTTTCATCAGACGCGTTCGACTCATCACTTGCTGACTTATGGTTCTCAATCTTTTATCAATATCGACTGTTACTGTTGAACGTATATAGTCTTCAGGAACACGTTGGCTTTCAACGAGAATAAGCGTTTGCGCCGAATAGACTTTGGGTAGGACAGTATAGAGAAAGAAAGCGGCCATGAACGACAGCAAGATGGGAGCCGCTATGACCCACTTCCTGCGTTTGAGCAGGTCAAAAACTACGGAAGGTGTAATATTCGTTGGTATCATAATCTTTTCTCACACGTACCCTAAACTAACTAAAAAGCGCCAAGCCCTAAAAGAGGATCGCATGAATATAGGGGTCCTCCAACAACGCATATTTCCGTCGACTCAAAAATAAAGACGTATTCTAAGAATCTGCAACCTATCGCGAACCAAAACGTAGCAAGACCACCTTGGCGGTCCGGAGTACGATTATTAGATCGGTTAAAATAGACAAATGCTTTATATAGTAAAGGTCATATTCCAGTTTTTCGTTCGCGTCCTCCACATTAGCGCCATAGGGATAATTAATCTGCGCCCATCCCGTTAGACCGGGTTTAATGGCAAACCGTTCACTATAGAATGGAATTATTTCCTTCAACTTCTTTACGAACGAGGGCCTTTCAGGCCTCGGCCCCACGAAGCTCATATCGCCCCTCAGAATATTGTAGAGTTGAGGGAGCTCGTCTATGCGGAGGCGGCGAATAAAGTTTCCTACTCTTGTAATTCGGTCGTCATTGACGTCACACCATACCGGCCCGGTCGCTTTCTCAGCTTCGTGACGCATCGAACGAAATTTGTAGATTTTAAATATTTTTTCCTTTTCTCCGACCCTTCTTTGCGAAAACAAGACCGGCCCCGGAGAGTCGATTTTGATTACAAGGGGAATTAGAATCCATATGGGCAGAGATAGAATCAATAATAGAAACGCTAAGAACATGTCCGACAATCTTTTTAAAGCCAGCAGCAGACGCGATTGATTAAATCCATCGGAAAAAATCAACCAACTGGGATACAGACCGCTGGTCATTATTTTTCCGGTTAATTCTTCCTGTATATTTAAAGAATCATCAATGGAAACACCTGCGAATTTACAGGACACCAGATCTTCCACCGGCAATTTTCCTCTGCGATCGTCCAGGGCCACGATAATGCGGTCAGCTTTCTGTCTTTTAATAATCGACAGCAAATCGGAATACGAACCCAAAATTTCATATGTTTCAAGCCTTGACATTGCTCTTGAAGCCTTCTTTTGCTCTACTACGCGTTATTGCCGGCTTTTCGCGAATAAGACCCCTTAAACCGAAAGAATCTCTTAATAAGTTCAGATATACCCTTTTGATTCGTAATGCCAAGAATACCCTCTTTCCTGGCAGTCGCGGTGTTCCGGTCCTGCGCTCCCGAATTCACGTCTCGATCATCAAGGTTAAACGACGGTTCATGGGAATCACCCATTAGTGTGAGCACAGGCTTGTTTCCGGTGGCAAGCCGGGATCTGCGCGCTGTCCAGTCCTCGTCGCTCTCTACAAACCCTAGAAGCGTGTAGCCGCTGCCCTTTTTCTGAGAAATGAGGCGCGCAATATTCATCGCCCGATCTCCGGTACCCAAGATAATAATGCGTTGTCCGATTTTGCCCGAGCCAAACAAGTAAATCTGAGTAAGCCGCGCGGCAATTAAAAAGATCGCGCACAGACCGAACGAAATTACAAAGACACCTCTTCCCAAAGTCAAAATCGGGAAGATATAATAACAAACAGTCAGGCAGCCGGTTGCAATAAGCAAAGAAAACAGAATCTTGAATACGACTTCCACCGGCCTGTAGGGTTTCTTCTCATAAAGCCCATTGTAGTAGATGGTACCTTGGGTGACAACAACTGCAACGACAATGGGCACAAAACGAACAACAAAAGGCCCGCCACGAAAAAAGGGAGCTGAAAAACGGATCTCGTAACCTAACCACATGGCCGCCGCGATGAGAAAAGACTCCAGCAGCAGATAGGTAATACTATCACTGGCAAATAATGGTTTTGAGCGTAACATGCCTAGATCCGTTTAAGCGCTTTCCGTATATTCTGGAATTTAGCGCTTATAAATTAAAACCGAATGTTGTATTCAATATCGACTCCACCCAACCAGCATGACTTCGATATAGAATCATCAAGACAATAGAGAAAACGAGAATTACCACCACGGTTATAAAGACAACATCCCCCCATGGTATCTTACTTTCAGTTTGCACAGTCACCGGCATGGTTCGCGTTGACCGATTAAGATCGGCGGAAAAGTCCAGTTCAGAGGCGCATTCCCTAATTACATTGCCGGCAATAGTTCTTTTCCCCCGCGCGAACGCCGTGAGTAGCGCCTGGTCGCACAAGATGTTAATAAGCCGAGGAAAACCGTGTGAGTACGAGTATATAGTTTGAATCGCCCTTTGATCGAACAATCCATTGCCCACCGCCCCCGCCATTGCTAAACGAAAATTGATATATTCACTCGTTTCTTCGCTGTTGAGCGGCTTTATATGATACCTCAAACCTATCCTCTGACGAAGCGCGCGATTTTCATCTTTTGAGAGCAACTCAAGAATTTCGGGCTGTCCTACAAGCAAGATAGTAATGAGCTTACGTTTGGCCGTTTCTATATTCGATAGCAGCCGTATCTCTTCCATTAGTTCGGAATTCAACTTTTGCGCTTCATCAACAATTAGAATAGTCTTCTTTTTGTATTTAGAATATTGAGTAAGCGCGCGCTCCATCTCAATGAGAAATTCAGCTTTGTTTTCAGCGTCTTTTATCCCCACCTTACGGCCTACGAAAGTACGAAACTCCGTGGCGCTCATCACAGGGTTTGCGAGAAAGATGACTTTTACCGCATCATCAAGCTCATCCAACAACGAATGGAGCAATGTCGTTTTTCCCGTTCCGACTTCTCCAGTCAGCAATACGAATCCCTTATCAGATAAAACGCCGTACTTTAAATGGGCCAACCCTTCCCTATGAGTTTCAGTCAGAAACAGGAAATACGGGTCGGGTGATAATTCAAATGGTTTTGAGCTGAGTCCAAAATGTTCATTATACATTTATGTAATCGCACCCAGGTAATGCCGTTTATTGTTACTCTTTTCGGTCCGCGGCCGGCTTAACGAACGACGATCACGTCGCCATCCTTCAGGGGGACGTTTTGCTTCGGATCCTTTCCGGAAATAATATCTTCATAATTCACTTGAAATCGCATCTCTTTGCCATCGATTCGCCTGATCAGAATTACTTTTGATTTCTTTGCCCATTCAGTGAACCCCCCCGCTTTGGTTAAAGCCTGGACAATACGTCCGCCTTCCTGAATTTCATACTCACCTGGGCTTTTCACTTCTCCCGATACGTAAACTATAGGAGGCTGCGAGTTTAATAAGCTCACTGAAACTTCAGGCGTTGAAATATATACCTTAAGTCTTTGGTCAAGGTCCTGTTTGAGCTGATTCGTCGTCTTTCCGGCTGCTTGGACGTCGCCGATAAGCGGCATCGTGATACTACCATCTCTTCTAATTAGGCGCGTGCCGGATAGGTCCGGTTCTCTCCATACCCTTACTTCTATGGTGTCTTTCGGCCTGAGTACGTAGCCTTCGGCTCCTTGCGAATTCGACGACCCTCCGCTCTGGTTTTGCATTTTGATGAGTTCGTGAATTGATGGAGCCTCAGAGGCGCATCCCATGAGCGCGACGCCAAAAGCGACCAGCAACAGTGTGACAAGATGCTTTTTCCAGGTTTGAGCAGATCGAACTGTGAATCCCCACTTTTTATCGTCTACTGTGATCACGAGCATGATAAAATGATCCTCATTTTGCTGAATAACATCCGATACCTGCGTGGTAACAGTTAATAAATTGGCTCCGCCAAGCGTGAGCGTCTTAAGTCGTGGATAATAAGTCTAATATTTATTCATAACTCTGTCCAACAATAGGGGAAAAAGTCTTTTCTGTTTTTCGTCAAGTGTTCACATGATAGAAGCAAAAAAGGCGCCATAGCATAAACTCTACACAACTGGTCTCAATCGGATGATATGTCCCGCCATATTTCTGCGTCTCAACCCCTTTACCATCGTAGCGAGAGCCTCTTCAGCTATGACGAGGAGTTTATGAACGATGTTCTCCGAATTTCCCGAGTGTTGATTTCCCGATTAGAGCTAATGAACTCCCGCTGAGAATAATACCTTTGCTTTTTGAGATCATAAACCAACCTCGATGATTGACGCGATCATATTATCCGTCACAACCCTTTATCATGGCAACTCCGGATAGCCATCTACACGTATTTCTCGCAGAAAACCAGTGGAGTTTGTTAATTCTCTCTCCCACACCCCCACAAATCAAAGAGCGGCGCATGTGTTTGAAATGCTTCCATAAGTTAACCATTGAGATCATGCTCTATGGGAAGTGTTTTGAAATAAAGGACTTCCGGCTGTGAATAAGCACAAGTTACCTGCCAACCCAGCTCGAAAAATCGTTAAGGAGGGCGAACTAGACGTGACCGAAAATGTTCCGTCAAGAACTTAAGCTCTTTACCAGACAGCTCCCCCAAAGCAGCATGGCAAATACATTTTAAAATATCATAGAAATCCTATAGTAGCAAGAGTGGAACCGACAAAGCGCCCATACCCCACACAAGAAACTTATTAATTATATCTCTTAATATAGCCTGAGGATACAAATTTTTTCAGGATCTTATCAGTAAGACGCCACTTCTCCTATCGAGGTCAAGGACTCGGAAAGTGGCGCGTTTTCTTTAACCGGATTCGAATAAACGCTCTCCCCGCTCTTTAAGAGCTATTCAATCGTGGCCTGGGCGTAAGATCAGATAATTAGCGCATGAAGGGGAAACCAAAAGAAACGCCGTCCACTTTTTGCAAGGTGGACGGCGTTCCATCAGCCAGAAATGATCCAAGCCGATATCAAGAGTTCAAGTATTGACTCTCATGGTCACTTAACTTCAACTTTTAAATCATCCCAATACTTGCTCCCCGGACGATAGCTCCAGACACCTACCGTACCCGAGGTCAGCCTCGTCGAGCTGCTATCATACGCGTCAACCTGCCATGCGCTGGGTTCTGCTTTGCCATCCACCCACACTTTGGCTCGTATTTCTGTGCGAACGCCGGTGTCTTCCACTTGGATTCTAAAGCGATACCAAACGTTAACCGTTGGCCGCACTCCCGTGTCAGTATTCCCACCCGATATGTTCGTCCCATGAGGGCTGAGGTGAAAATTATTGGAGTTATAACGGCGAAGTCGGTAATAGCTGTCGCTCTCCGGGAATTGGCTGAAGAAGGTCACACCCACACCGGCGTAGGGGGTTGTCATTCTCATTCTGCCCGTATATTCATAAGACTTAATTCCTTCCAATCCTCCGCCCATATAATGGGAGTGAATGTTTGTTCTGCTTGAATTCGTTCCAAATACGGTCTCACCATTCACATCCATGACACCAAACAGGCTGTCGTTTTCAATCATACTGTTGTTGGCGTCAGTATCTAGCCAGCTTGAGAAATCGGATACGTCAGGATCGGTTGAGCCGGTATCCCCCTCATCTACGGAGCTTTGCGGGACGCCTGCCACAACCAGAGCGCTCACTATGGAACGATCCAGCAGACCGACGAAACCGATCTTTAGGGCGCCGTTTTCAACCATAACCGGCAATTCCAAATCATAAGCGGTTAGTTGACCGGCTTGCGCATACAGGTCGAGATCGGTGACAGCGGTTTCGTTGTTCACTTCCACATCGAATATTCTCTGGTTCGGTTGGGTGTAACCAGGCTCTACAAATCGAAGCTTAAGTATGTAGGAGCCGTTATCCAGAGTGAAGTTGTATGAAAAGTCACCATAACGTCCACTTTGATAGAGGGAGTCATCCTCAGTATTATATATGGATGTGGTGACGCCATAGGCGCTTCCGCCGTCATACAAGCAATCGGGCAGATAAGTTATTCCGCATGAGTCGGTGAACGATTCGCCTCCGGCGTTGATAGCAAACGCGACAACAGGCGTGTTTCTATCCGCGGGATCAAAGCCCTGGGTCACTTCAACGCCGTCCTTGAAACCATCATTATCCGAATCAGCGTCAAGAAGGTTAATTACATTATCCGTATCGATATCCGCGTTCCAATCGCTTCCCCAATATTCGACCTCCTGACCGTCATTTAGTCCGTCACCGTCAGTGTCAGCCTTCTTGGGGTCGGTTCCATAGATATCCTCTTCTTCGGTGTCGGTCAGGCCGTCACCGTCGCTATCGGCAGGGGGAACTATCGTAACCGTGACCGTCGCCGTATTGGAATATACGTGACCATCATACGCCCTGAAGCTGAATGTATCGGCCCCTTCGGCCCCTTTATTCGGGGTGTAGGTGTAGGCGCCGCCTTTCGGGTCTGTAATTTGAACGACGCCCAGAGCGCCGTTCGACGCCAAGCTGAACGTTAGCTGGTCGCCGTCAATGTCTTGAGCGCTCAAAGTCCCGCTGATCGGCTTTGAACTCTCTGTTTCAGCCGTTTGGCTCGACGCGACAGGAGCGTCATTGACAGGGCTCACAGTGATTGTCACGGTCGCAATTGACAAGCCGCCCTGCCCGTCGCTCACCGTATAGGTGAAAGCGTCCGCGCCATGATAATCCTTTTCCGGCGCATAGGTTATAGCCCCGCCACTGATGGCCGCCGAGCCGTTGGCCGGTTGTGTGATCTCCGCTATGGAAAGCGGGTTTCCATCTATGTCATAATCGTTTGCCAGAACCTGAATAGTTACAGCCGAATCCTCATCCGTCAATGAATTGTCATTCTGAGCGAGAGGAGCGTCATTAGCAGGCTGCACCGTGATAGAAACGCTGGCGGTTGTGGAATCGAGCGCGCCATCATTTACCTTGAACTCAAAACTGTCTGTTCCATTGAAGTTGGCGTTTGGCGAATATGAGAAATTGCCTTGAGTTGCATTGGTTATGGAAACAATCCCGTTTTTGGCGTTGGTTACAATCGAATATGTCAGCGCATCGCCTTCGGGATCACTGGCGTTAAGTTGGTCTGAAAGCTTTTGATCTTCCAAGCAATTTAACGCCGCGCCGTTGGCGGTCGGGGCGGTATTGACTGGTTGAGGATCGCTCCCGGTACTGTTTTCCATGACCACCGCAAGATCACCCCAATACTTACTCCCGCTGGTATAGCCCCAGACGCCTACCGTTCCTGAAGTCAATCTGGTCGAACTGCTATCGTACGCGTCTACCTGCCAGGTCGAGGGCTCGGAATTACCATCCTGCCATACTTTGGCCCGTATTTCAGTGCGGGCGCCAGTGTCTTCCGCCTGAATCCTGAAGCGATACCACACGTTGGCCGCCGGTTTTACACCGGTATCCGTCACCCCACCCGTTATGTCTGTCCCATGAGGACTCAGGTGGAAACTATTGGAATTATAACGACGAAGTCGATAATACGCGTCTCTATTCGGATACTGGCTGAAGAAAGTCACGCCAACGCCGCCTATGGATGAGGATATTCTCATCCTGCCAGTGTACTCGTAGGTTTGCGCGTCTCCGATTCCATTGCCGATGTAGTGGGAATGGATATTGGATTGGGTTGAATTAGTCCCAAATACCGTTGAGCCATCGACGGTCATTATTGAAAAGAGGCTGTCATTTTGCGCCATGCTATTATTAGCGGCGGTATCAAACATGGACGCGTAATCAATGGTAAACGACTCCCCGCCTGTCTCCCCGGGGAGAGGATCAGCGCCGGGGTCATTTCCCGGATCTGTTCCGGGATCTGTTCCGGGGTCCGACGCCGGAACATTCAGACAAAGCTCATTTGAGAATGCGCTTTCATTTCCGGCCGTGTCACGCGCCGTTACCGCCACAAAACAGGTGGATCCCTCGGCAAGACCGGTAAGCGTGTGCGTGGTAGTGTTTCCCAGTTGAACACTTGCGCTGTAATTGCCGCTGGACACTCCGTAATAGACCGTATAGCCCGCAAGGCTGGAGTGACTGACGCTGTCCCATGCGAGAGATACGTCTGCGGCATGACCATAATTTGCTCCCAACAGGAGCGTGAGGATTAATGAGATAAATACACTCCATATATATGATGCGCGTGGAGTGTTAGAGGTTACTCCGTACTTCGAAACACACTTCATTCAAACCCTCCCTGGAATGCAGCCGAACGAATCACAACACCAGGGAGTCGTTGATCCGCACGGTAACCCCTCTACCCTATCCGAAATGTTCAAGACTTAGGCAGGTGGCTTTGCGTCCCACCCTTTCGGGTGGTTTGCCTTTTTCAAGCGAATTGTTTAATTTCTACGTTCTGTAGAGCCCAGTCATGAAGCAAAACACATGCCATGAGCCTCATCGCTGTTTTTTAGTGGAAAAAAGTCCATTTTATAGTGGCTTAGGCGCTGAGCTACCAAACCCGGTCGCTTCAGGTGCGATTTCTTATTGGTTTCAAGAAGAACATTTATGAACTCATCCGAAGCGTCGACATGTGATTGACAGCCTTATCGGCGCTTGTGAGGAAGTGAATTGAGAGCGCGCAAGCCGAACGTCCAATCTCAGGCTTCGTAGCGACATGGTTCAGACGATTCAGGCTTCTCCAGCTAACTCATATCCACTTATACGCATAAATTTCTTCCCTTGCCCCGTTTTTCGGCGCCGCCATGTGGGCTTGTGGCCAGCCGTCACATCTTTCCCGCGCTAATGGAACATTAACAGTTACAGCGTCCGGCTTCCGACAAGCGGCTCACGCGTCACAAAATCGCGCGCAGGGTCGGTCATATATGGAAAGCCGAAAGATTGATACGCCGCTGAATGCGTTTCCGATTGATTCCGCCGCCTCGTCATATCGGTACGCGCGATTCATCCAAAGAGGAGCGTGGTCGGTATTCTTGACCTTCACAGGCTCGATGTCGATGACTTTTACAAAAAATATATATGTTGTCCGCCGAGCCGGGAAACTTTCTTTTATATTCGCTTCATTTTATTTTTACAGCCATTATAGGTTTTGCAATTTTTCTAATTTATAATTCTTCTCATTGTCCCTTACTGAGAGTACTAGCGCCATCATACAAGGATTTATGGGTTGGTCTGGTTTATGCGACGCCAAATCACGTGGAAGGTCTTTTTGCCATGATCGGGCCCGAATAAAAAACAGCGTCGGGATAATTAACAGTTACATTTGGCTTCAAACTTTATATATGATCCTTTTTTTATAATTAATTCATGACGTTATTATTTTTCTGGCGAGATTCAGCGACTCATATTCGGAATGAAAAAGAGCGCGTAGGCGCCGTCTTATTTTACAGGTAGCCTATCCATTAGCAAAGCGAACTGCTGTCGGTTGCTGTATGATATTGTATTTATTATGTTTTTAAGGTGGGCATGCTTCTTGCTATCTTCTTTTACAAAAATAAAAAGCCAGTAAAATTAAAGGAGGGATTATGAAAAAGGCGCTGGGTATTCTTTTTGCTGTAGTTTTACTCTTTGGCATGGCGGGCATGAGTTTCGCCGATGTAGATCAGTGCCCGGATGGGATCTGCGCAGATGGTCAAATGTATTTTGAGGATCTCATCGACAAATGGTGCTTTTACGATGGCGCATGGCACGCTTCGGATATTGGCTTTGACGCCGCGGAAATAACACAAAACAACCCATTGACCTATACCCATGACAGCGGCGTGGACGTGAATCAGTATGAGATTACCGAAGCGTGGCTGGAATTGGATTTCACCAACGACCTGACCGATGACAGCGGCTCTGCGCTTTGGGGACTTATTAAGTGGGACTACAGAGAATATGTAAAATTTGTCTATGATGGATCAGCCTGGGTAGAACTCGGCGAAGTGGACAACGGCCAGTACACCACCTATCTGGATGTTCAATGGCTGAATGATGATGGGCTTCTAGATGTGACCATAAAAACCTGGAATGCCCTTGGATGCGCGTCCGCGTGGCTGGATCACTCAAAACTGTACGGCTGCGCCGCGCCCGTGCCCGAACCGTCCACCATGCTGTTGCTGGGCGCCGGTCTCCTGGGTCTGGTCGCCTACGGCCGCAAAAGGATCAGAAAGTAAGTTAAAACCTGTTTAGAAACTAAAAAGCCCTTGGCTGCGCGGCCAAGGGCATTTTATTTTCTTGTGCGTTTACTATCCAATGAAATGAAATCTCCCGCTAAACCGCCCTACTGCGTTAGATAGCCCATCCCATCAGTTCAAGTTGGAACAGGCGCCGTGAAATTTTTCTGAGATTGCCACAGGCGCAAAAAAATCACATTTACAGCCCCGCTTTATGTTACCAGTGGCGCCGTCTTATTGACGGCTGACGGCTATTTCAATTCCGTTGGGGATATTCAAAATAGCTTTGCTTTGAAGCGGAAGGTCGAGTATATCTATAGGCGTTCTAAAACGTCTCCAATAGGTTTTTATATGCATTGTAACGCCCTAAGCTTTGATATTGAAGATTATTTCCACATACAAGCGTACCACGAGGTGATCGAGCCACGGACATGGGAAAATTTTCCAAGCACCGTGGAATCAAACGTCAATGAACTCCTTTCGATATTGGATGACGCGGATGTGTGCGCCACGTTTTTCGTTCTGGGCTGGATAGCCGAGCGCTACCCCCGATTGGTTCGCAACATCGCCGAACAGGGACATGAAATAGGATCGCATGGCTATTTGCATCAGGCCATCTACCTGAACGACCGTAATCATTTTCAAAACGATGTTGTCAGGAGCAAGGAACGTCTGGAAGACATCACTGGCAAGCCGGTTCTGGGGTATCGCGCGCCCACCTATTCAATTATTCCGGAGACCGCCTGGGCGCTGGAAATCCTCGCCCGGGCCGGATTTGTTTATGACTCCAGCATATTTCCCATCCGCCATGATTTGTACGGGTTTCCTGACGCATGCCGGCGCCCGTTTATGGTGAGATTTGACGGATCGGATATAAAGACTCAGATAATCAGGGGTGGAACGCAATCCGGTAATGCGGAAGGTGGGAGCGACACACTTTTACTCACAGAGTTCCCCATAACCACGCTCAGCATAGGGAAGTGGAATTTTCCTGTTTCAGGCGGAGGCTATTTCAGACTATTGCCCTACGTTTTGACATATTTGGCTGTCAAGCGTCTTGAGCGTCTAAAGCGACCGTTTATTTTTTACCTTCATCCATGGGAAATCAGCGAGTCGTTGCCGATGGTGGCCGGAGCCTCGTTGCGTTCCAGGTTCAGAACGAACGTTAATCTGAAACGCACAAGAGGAAAGTTGATCAGGCTTCTGAAAGATTTCTCCTTCATGCCCGTTAGAGAGGTTATCAGGAATATGGGTCTGTCTTTCTGGACTTCGGAAAACGCTTGCAAGAGACTTGCTCAATCTCCCCTGATCACAGAGCGGCTCTTCTAACCGCGTCACTCCTGACTGTCTCGGCCGAGATTTAGATTATGTTTTTTAATGAGATCATGCAGCGTGGGTCTGCTGACTTGCAGCTCTTGCGCCGCGCGGGATATGTTAAAAGCGTTTCTGGCCAAAGAACGCATGGTCACCTCAGCCTCCAGCCGGTCTCTTGCCTCGCGTAAGGTCACCGGCTTCTCTTCCATTGGCGCCAAATCCAAATCGTGACTCTCTATTTCCCGGGTTTCGCACATAATAACCGCCCGCTTTATCCGGTTTTGCAATTCCCGTATATTGCCGGGCCAGTCATGTTTCATCATAGCGTCGACACAAGCCGGCGAAAATTTTTTGGCTTTGGTTTTTACTTCGGAAGAATACAGGCGGAAAAAGTGGTGCGCCAGCAACGGAATATCTTCGGGTCTCTCGCGGAGGGGGGGGACCCGCAGCGGAACAACATTCAGGCGGTAAAATAGATCTTCGCGAAATGTTCCATTCTTCACCGCCTCTTCTAGATCCACGTTGGTGGCCGCAATGATTCTGGAGTCGACATGGATGGGTATACGGCCTCCCACACGTTCAATGGTGCCTTCCTGCAAAAAACGCAGGAGTTTCACCTGCAATTGCAAAGGAAGCTCCCCGATCTCATCCAGGAAAGCCGTCCCTTCGTGAGCCAATTCCAATTTGCCGGGTTTGGTAGAATATGCGCCGGTAAACGCCCCTTTCTCATGGCCGAACAATTCGCTTTCCAACAGATTTTCAGGTATGGCCCCACAGTTAATGATAACAAATGATCGAGCGCTGCGGGGGCTCAAATTGTAAATCGCGTTGGCCAGACGCTCCTTGCCCGTTCCGCTTTCCCCCTGTATGAGCACTGAATAATCAGTTCGAGCCACTTTCCTGGCTGTTTCAAATAGCTTGACCATAGAAGAGGATGAACCGATCATTTCACTAAATGTGCTTTGAGCCAGGTCTTTTTGGCGCAGAAGATGGAGTTCATCTTCCAACTCTTGCAGGCGCACGGCGCGCTCAAGTATGATTCGAAATTCCTCCAGATCAATGGGCTTCTGATAAAAATCGTACGCGCCAAGCTCTATGGCTTTCAGGGCGCTCTCCTTTTCAGTCGCGCCGGTTACCACCACTACTTTTGTTTGTGGGCTTTTCTCCAGCAAATCGCGCATAAGCTTGAACCCTTCCTCGGTTCCGCTCGCGTCTGGCGGCAAGCCCAAGTCAAGAGAGACTATTTGAGGTTGGGTCTTCTCCAAGATTTTCAGAGCTTCTTGCCGGTCGTGGGCCAACAATATTTTATAATGGTCCATCAAACCCCACTTCAGTTGTTTGGCCAATCCCACTTCATCTTCGACAATTAATAATTTAACATCCGCGCTCGCTTCCACAGCCTCTCCCAACACCTCTCTATTTTTCTACCAAGGGGAACGAAAACCTGAAGACCGCTCCCGCATCGTGACCTTTCAAAACTTTAATATTGCCCTTCATAATATCAACATAGTGTTTAACCTGCCACAACCCAACCCCGAGACCTTGTTTTTTTGTTGTCTGAAAAGGTTTGAACATCCTCTCTTCCGAAAAGGATTCGTCAATGCCCGGTCCCGTGTCCGCAATTTCCAGCAAGGCTTTCCCGGCGGCTTTTCTAAGCGCGACCTTGATACCGCCAGTACCATTCATAGCCTCTTTGGCGTTCAAGAATATATTCTCAAGGATATTTCTGATCCAACCTGGAGATCCATGTATGTAAATCTCCTTATCGCAATCCCATAAGATGTCGATTCCTTCCCACTGACCCTGGAGTGAGACGCAAAACAACTCAACTTCCTTGCTTAAAGAGATGGGGGCCTGCGTTATGTCTTCTTCCGAAGAGTCAAATTGCAGGCGTTTGATCACCTTCTGTATTCTACCATACGCGTTATCAATCGCCTCAAGAAGATCCTGTTGAAATTCAGGGTTGGCTATATGTTTAGGGGCGCTTTGATTTAGTAAAGAAAGCATGGCGGAAGCATTTTTTAGATCATGCAGCACGAAGGCGCCCATTTTATTGAAAAGCGCCACTTCCCTGGCCTCACTTAAGTCAACACCCAGTTTTATGGTCATGAGAAAAACCGATGTTTGTGAGGCAAGCGCAGTCAGCAAATCAACGTCGTCCTGGTTGAGCTGCTCCGAATAGGTCTCTTCATCGAGCGCCACAAATCCGAAGAACTCATCTCCGCATTTTAATGGCGCGGCCAAGTCGATATGAAATCGTTCCAGAAAAGGCTTTGCCGTTTCCAAAACTTCGGCGGACTCGTCATCATCATCTCGGCCATCGCCCGATTGGCTGGCCAGAAAGTAACTATGTCCCCTCAAATACGTAATAAAAGGATCATCTCCGGAAAGAGTTAATCCACTTTTTGTCTTTGGATTCTGCAACCTGTATCCTGTATTGTCTTCGCCTAGCCAAATACTGACATTGTTGACGAACATGCTTTCCGCAATAATGGATCGCAAGTTTGATATTGCGTCACTGGCGCTGGTCGCGCTTGATAAAAGACCGCTCAACTTTATCCACTCATAGCGATAGTCATATTTGTTTTCAAAAAAATGCGTATTGATGAAATGTTTTACCCGCTTACGCACTGAGGCCGATAGAAGCACGATGACCAGCATTAACCCGGTGGTAAAGATGAACAGCCATTTGACCAGAAAAGGAACCGAGAATCCTAAATACCTGACCCCAACCCCCAAAATACCCAATCCAAATAAATAAACGCCTATCGCAGCGAAAGCCACTGAATTATAAACCACATACCGTGATATAAAAATTTGCATATCGAAAAGCTTGTGGCGAATTACATAAAATAAAAACAGTCCAAGGCCGATAATCTCGATTGCCGAATAGAGCGGAATATTGGTTAAGTCAATGGCATGGTAGCTAAGTCGCAAACCCGCTTGCCAAACCAGCACTCCCGAGATTACGCACGCGCCGAGCATGGGATATTTAATAACCCAGCGTTCCTGTCTGTTCCCCTGCCTGAAGGCGCTTTCCAGGCGCGCCATTACTATAATGTTTGGGAAAAGCAAGTAGGCCGCTTGTATTACTCCCCATCTGGCAAGATACAAAATGTGGGTGTCGGCGGGAGCCGTGTAGAAAAACATTTCGCCATTCACCAGGATCATGACGCTGAATACGACCGCAAAAGCTGCGGAGACACAACAGAACGCGCGTGTCCGACGTGATTTAAAAGCCTCGCTATTAAATCCGAGTATGAGCCCCGGGACCCATAAGGCGACGAAGGAAGTCTCAAAGCTGAAAGAAACTGTTATCCAGTGGAAATGGAGTGTGTTGAGAAATAAAAAGGCGCAGAATTCCTTTCCTGCCCAAAGAATCAGTGCGCCTGACAGAAGCATGGTTGCGGTCCGTTTGGGGACCTTGAACAACAAAAGAGCCGCCCCTACCAAAGAGAGGATCGCCATAAAAAAGGGCATGAGGTTTTGAATATGCATAGGCGACTAATTGTCTGGCTGCCAGGAAGCCCACAACCTTATCAACATCTGAAAACGATCGCGCCGTTTATAGTTCTTTAAGCGCCTTTTTCGCTTCTTCAGCGTAAAGGAAATTATCGGATATTTTCAACGCCTTTTCGATGAGTTCTTTTGCTTTTTCCGGCTCGTTTTTCGCCAAGTACACCATGCCCAGATGATAACAGATGTTGGGATCGTCAGGCATGGCGTTATGCGCGTCTTGCAGGTAGGAAAGCGCAAATTCAAAAGAATTCTTTTTGTAATATATCCAGCCAATCGTATCGTTCACCTGCCATGAGTCCGGCAAAATTTGTTTCGCCTTTTGCGCATAATCAAGCGCCTGGTCTATGTTGCCGCCATTTTGAATGATCGTCCAAGCCAGGTTATTGGCCGCGGAACCCAGCCTGGGATTCAGTTCAAAAGCCTGACGATAGTGCTCTTCCGCCTTGGTAAAATCATTTTGCTGTTCGTAAATGTTGCCTAACATCATATGAGCGTATGCTGAATTCGGATTCTCCTCCAGCGACTTTGTGTATTGCGCAATTGCCTCCTCAGTTTTATTCTCTTTTCTGTATAACTGTCCAAGGGCAAACATGGCCGGCATATAATCAGGGTCATCATCAAGCGCCCGTCTCAACTCCTGCACGGCTTTGTCGGTATTCCCGCCCACATAATACAGTTGACCCAAGATCAAGCGAATCGGGGCCCGTTTTTTCGCCACTTCAAGCTGTTTCTGACAAAGCGTTATCGCTTCATCCGCCTTTTTCTCTGAAACAAGCACACCGACAAGAGGGCGTATAACTTCAGGAGTACCCGGCGCCTCTTCCAGGGCTTTTCTCAAATAGGTCAGACTTTGTTTCTTGTCCTTGGATTTGTAATATAATAACCCAAGCCTTAAGTTCACTTGCGGATCATCAGGCGCGATTTTCTGCGCTTCCTGGAGCTGCTCCAGCGCCTTTTGCCGATCCCCGCTCAGCTCTTCCACATCCGCAAGAATCAGGCGCGACTTCAGATCTTGCGGGTCTATCTTTGTCACCTCGTCCGCCGTTCTCCGCGCTAACTCAATGTCGCCCTGTTTTAGGGCGTCTTGCGCAAGCAATAGCCTGGGTAGCTTTTGTTTTGGCAGTAACGCAACGGCCCGTTCCAAAGACTGGATCGCCTGACTAACCTGATTCAACGCAGTTTCGGAGAAACCTTTATAATAATAGCCTAACCCGAGAGACTCATTTTGGCTGACGGCTTTTTCAAAATCCTTTAACGCTTCCCGATATTGTTTATCTTGCAGTTTTAAACGACCCAGAATCACCAGCGCTTGAGGATTGTTGGCGTCCGTTTTCAGAATGTTGTCCACCCACTCTTTGGCTTTATCCATATTACCCGAGGAAAGATAAAGTTCCGCCAAGGCTATTCGAGCGGTTTTCAAATCGGGATTCTTTTGTAGCGCCTTAAGGAGCGCATCGATACCGGCGTTGATATTTTGAACCCTGGCATAGTATACGCCTAAGGCTTCCAAAGCTCGTGGTTCCTCCGGCAGTTTCTCGGTCGCCAGCTTAAGTGTCTCTTCCACCTTCTTATCGTCTCCCCTGGATTCGTATAACCCTGCTAAGGAGAGATAATGGGCAAGCTTTTCAGGCTCAAGAGCAATAACCTGCTTTAAAAGATCCTCCGCTTTATCATGTTCATCGTTTTGCTCATAGAAACTCGCGAGCGCGTAACGGCCTTTTACTGATTTGGGATCATCGACCAGTATGGCCTCCAGCGTTTCTTTTTCCTTGTCCACATTTTTGCTTCGATGATAAAAGTCAGCGAGAGCCAATTTGGGTTTGATTTCCTTGGGGACCATGCTGACGGCTTTTTGTAACGTTTCGAGCGCCTCGTCCTTTCGGCCGAGTTTTTCAAGCAATAATCCCAATGAAATATACGCGTCCGCGTCATCGGGCTTCAATTCGATATATACTCTTAAAGATTTCTCGGCTTGCGCGTAGTCTTTCTTTTGTGAGGCCACCATCGACTTGATCTTGAGCGCGGTTAAATTTTTGCTATCACGCTCCAGAATGGCGTCGGCTTGTATTTCAGCCCCTTCAAAATCGCGGTAAAGTATTTTCAGGCCAGCCAACTCTTCACGCGCCTTTATGTTATCCGGGTCCACATCGGTTAAGTTAACTAATGCCTTATGAGCTTCCGCAGGTTGATTCAGCTTTAGATAACATTTGGCCATGTACTCATAAGATCCCTTATGCTTGGCGTCAAGGGACAGAACATTCTTAAATTCTATAAGCGCTTCCTTGCACTTTTCCTCATTAAAATACTTCACCCCACTTTCGAAGTATTTTTGAATCTTCTCTTCCTTGCCCGAGCAGCCGTTCACACTAATCATTGAAACAACGAATAGGGTGACTATCGTGATGAATCTGATTGCTGAGGAATAAGTCATCGTCGATTCCCTTTTTAATAATTGTGTCCACTGGACAATTATAAACTTTCGCTTATCTCCTGGCGCCAAATAGTGGAGAATTCGGCGGCCACGTATAGGATGCGGTTAAAGTCAGAAATACTCTGTGATCGTCATAGCTGTCACCAGCTTCGTCACTATCTCGGTTATAGTAATCATATCCACCCCTTGCCGCCAACCATGTAAGGATGAGATAATTCAGGGACACATGGGCGGCCCAATCATCTCTGGTAAGGCTTTGCTCGTCAGGATATTTGCTCCTTTCAAAATCGGCCCCAGCTGTCAGGTAGAGCTTTTCCAGAAGATTGTAATCAAATACGCCGTAAATACTCCAATTTTCAACAAAACCAAGATTTTCACGGCCGAAATACTGTATTCCCGGTCCGGTAAACCCTCCGAGTCGCACGGTATAGTGTTTTCCCGTTTTCTCCAACTCGGCATTCGCGGTCACCCCTTGATCGGACCCATCTTCATCTAGACTTCTGTAATAATAGCCCACACTAGCTGTGGCTTTAAAAGTTTTTGTGAATTGATGTCCCATACCGACATCACCATTATAAAGATAATAATCGGGATTATTTACGTCCGTTTCTTTAAAGTCCATACGTATGACGTCCACGTTCAGAAAGCCGGATGTCTGTCTGGTAAAGTTATACGTGTAAGTCCCCCCCGTTCTGTACGAATCAAAATCATTGGTCTGCGATGCGTTGTCGGTTTCTCCGAAATCGGCGATCTTATATTCCCCGTGGATTAACGCTTCGTGCCTTACAGAAAATTTATAACCGACTGAAGCATAAAACAAATTTTCACTGGAGTCCTGTATAGTATCATCACTATTATCGTAGAATAGATTCTGATACGCCACCTCCAGAAGACCGTTCCGAGCAAAGGCTATTTCAGCGGAAGGTCTCACGGTATTGCGGATATAGTCGCTACGGCCACTGGCGAATCGCACGTCATTTTCCGCGAAGGCGTCTCGGGGGTCGTTCGCTTTAACAAGCGTATCGATAAGCTTAAATTTCAGATGTCGGTTTACCTCGTACCAGGAGTCGAGCTTACCCGCATGTCCGACAATGTTGTTGTCGTCGTATTCGGCAAACATTTCTAAATTGAGGTCGTAGGCCAACTCGACCCCATAATGCGGTCGAAATAGAAAGAAGCTGACGCCGGGAGAAATAGTAGTGATGAAATCACTTTTCTTGTTGTTTTCGACTAAATCGATATTACTGTCGTACGTTTCCGAAACAGCCAGACGCGGCTGGACGGCGTATTCGGCGGAAGCCGTGTACGCAAAAAAGGAAATCGTGACAGACAATGATACTATAACCAACAAGAACAGGTTGGCGCGCTCTTTGTGTGATCTCATACAACCCTCCCAATATCGGTTAACAAACTATCAATTAAAGGCGCTCATACATGTAAGGAAAAAAATGTGCTAACACTAGTATTTGAGACCGTTTTTTAAACCGATTAGCCCCCTGCATAATCGATTTCCATGCCGCTTACGCAAAAAGACAGCTCTTTATTGCGCGAAGATCGCCGAGAAACACAATTTCCCCGAATCGGCGCTCACGAGCCACCTTTCACAGCCACGAAGAAAAGGCCCGATCGAATGCGCTTGAACGTCCTTTGGATCTTAGTTTAGCTCTAATTATGCCCTGCCTATAAACACTAATTCCTATATATAATAAAAATCAACGTTTATGTGCAAGGAACAATCAAAATGAAATATTCGCACGCAACTTTCAAGCCAAGCTTACGACTTTATAGGGATTTAGACGTTATAATATTCAGAATACCATTTTATAAAGCGCGCCACTCCGTCCTCTATGCTCGTTTCAGGACGGAACCCCACCGCCTCCAATAAGTCGTCTATATCTGCGAAGGTCGCCGGGACATCGCCCTTTTGAAGGGGCAAATATTCTTTTTTGGCTTTCCTACCCAGGCAGTTTTCAATTACTTCGATAAAATGCTCCAGTTCCACGGGATTGTTGTTCCCGATATTGTAGATTCGGTATGGTGCGTTGCTGGAGCTTGGGTCCGGCTTTGAGCTGTCCCAGTCCGGGGAAGGCTCGGGTATTGCCCGCATAACCCGCACGACTCCCTCGACTATATCGTCAATGTACGTGAAATCCCGTTGCATTTTTCCATAATTGAAAACCTTGATAGGCTCGTCCGCCAAGATGGCTTTGGTGAACAGAAACAGAGCCATATCCGGCCTTCCCCATGGGCCGTATACCGTGAAAAAACGTAAACCCGTGGTCGGCAGCCGGTATAAATGACTGTAACAGTGGGCCAGCAGTTCATTTGATTTTTTTGACGCGGCGTATAATGAAACCGGATGATCGACATTGTCGTGCGTGGAAAAAGGAAGAAGGGTATTGGAGCCATACACCGAACTCGATGATGCGAAAACAAGATGCCGAACCTCGCCCCAACGGCATCCTTCCAGGATGTTCACAAAGCCGACCAGATTGGCGTCTACATAGGAGTGAGGGTTTTCCAGCGAATACCGCACCCCGGCCTGGGCGGCAAGATTAACCACCATGGAAAAGGAGTTGTCTCGAAATAATTTTTCCATAGCCGGACGATCAGCCAGATCCATTTTAATGAAAGAAAAGGCCTCAAACTCAGCGAGTTGTCGTAATCGTTCTTCTTTGAGCCGTACGTCGTAATAGTCGGACAGGTTATCTATCCCCACTACCCGACATCCTTCCGAAAGGAGTCTTCCGCAGAGATGGAAGCCTATGAATCCCGCCGCCCCTGTTACCAATACAGTTCCGTCCAATCGCTCTAGTTCTACAGTTTTCATTGCGGACATGTGGTACGTTCCTCAGCTTTCCCCAAATGGCCAGATTGGTCATGCGCAAAATCGGGAGATCATTGCGGCCCCCCGCCGTCATCTTCCCCGCACTTCTTGTTTGATACGATTGATGTGTCCTCGACCGAGGCCTTTCACTTCGCAGCCCAATTCAAAATAACGGCGTATCGTTTCGTCATTGAGGATACCAAAACAATCGATCACAGCCAACGGTCTTCCGGCCATTTCGACGATCTGATCCGCGGTCAGCTCCAGATAAGGCCTATGCCGGACAGCAAAAACCACCGCGTCGGCGTTTTTCAAGGCGGCGCTTAAATCCTGCTCCATTTTCAAGTCTTTAAGCTCCCCTTGATTTCGGAAAAACTTGCTGCGGCTTTGCCCTATGGCGGGATAGGTGTCCTGCTTTTCAAATTCCCACCAATGCCGGACATAGGGGTCATGCGCTTTAATCTCCGCTCCCATCTCCACCAGCTTACGAACCAGAATCTCGCTGCCGCTATACCGCGTATCGCCCACATCCTCGCGATACGCCGCGCCCAGAACCGTTATCTGAGACGCGGCCACCACCCTGCCCATGTTGCGCAAAGCGTCGCGAACAACCTGGGCCGCATGCAGCGCGCGGGTGTCGTTTATGTTGATAGCCGTGGGGGTCATTTTAAATATATCATCCTGAAAACCCATCAGGTGCTTATATGACCACATCCCCAACCCACCGTCTTTGGGCAGGCAGTAGCCCCCTATTCCGGGGCCCGGAAACATGATGTTGCTATGCGTGGGACGCATGCGAATCGCTTCAAGCAACTTCACCAGATCGACTCCGTTTCGTTCGCAGAAGATCGACCATTCATGGACAAAGGCCAGTATGGAAGCGCGGTAACTGTTTTCCACGATCTTGCATGTTTCGCTCTCAATGGGCCGCTCCATGACCGTAAGAGGGTATTCTTCAACATTGAGGATCTCCGACAGAAACACTTCGACTTTCTTGGCGCTGGCCTCGTTCACTCCGCTGCACACTCGCCAGAAGTCCCGGATACTCCGTACGTATTCACGCCCGGGCATGACTCGTTCATAACTGTGAGCGAGTAAGGGCTCACTATCAATACCTCGCCGCTCAAAGGATTTTTTCAGAATGGGGTAGGCCACATATTCGGTGGTTCCGGGAGCGACCGTCGTCTCTATCAACACCATACACTCCGGTCTGATCCGTTCTCCCAGAATCTTGAAACTCCGCTCCAGGGCTGTCATTTCAGTAGCCCCGCTCGACACATCACCCAGATCTTCCTTGATAAAGTCACACTGCACGTCCACGACCACCACGTCGGCCAACTGGAGCGCATCGTAGCTGTACGTAGCGGTGAGTGTCTTCTTCTGCACGACCGTGCGCTCTATGATCTCATTGACCTCCGGGTCCTCGGACTCCACCGGCGGCTTGCCCAGTTGGACATAATGGATCTTCCAATAGCTCCTCACCGACGGCCGTTGCATGCCGATGACGAACTTTAACGGCTCTCCCGTTTTTTTGTCGGTCGCGTCCGCCACGACCGCCGCCATGACCGCCCCCACAAACCCGAGGCCCATGACCACCACAACCTCCCGCCCTTTCCTGCGTTCTTCATCAACGACAGTCTTCAAGCGCTGGAATTCTTTTTCATAATCCGATTCCGATGGAAGTTCGTACATATCTCCGTCGGGTGAAATCGAAACCTCGTTCGTCATTAAATCCTCCTCACCACCGATCGTGAAACCAGATGGTATTCAATTGAGAATATTCATCTTGTCTCAGTTTGACCATATAATGCTATTTCGATAAAAACGGGGGCGTTTGAGCGGTATTTTTTACCTTTATGTCCTGAAAACAATATATTAAGCACTACTTATATATAATATAAAAAAAAAGACGCAAGCATAAAAAAAGAAAGACTAGTTTATTTTCAGTTAATCCGGACTCTATTCTCTTGGGCCTCCTTACGCGCGTTCCAAGTATAATTCCGTTTGTTGCGTGCTATTATACTAAAGTTGTTTACATCTGGGCGTGGATTAATTACTCTTCCCCCAAAATATCGGTTGGAAAGTCAGTAAACAAGTGCTCAAAATAACCACCATAGTTGGAGCGCGTCCGCAATTCATCAAGGCTTCCGCGCTTTCTCGCGCCATTGCCGGGAGACGGGACAGCGTCGAAGAAACGCTTGTCCATACGGGACAGCATTACGACGAAAATCTGAACAATGTCTTTTTTCGGGAGTTAGACCTGCCGGTTCCACAATTCAATCTTGGGGTAGGGTCATCTTCCCACGGCCGTCAGACCGCTCTCATGCTGGAAAGGTTGGAGCCTCTTCTTATTGAATCGCCTCCGGACGCCGTTATTGTATATGGTGACACCAATTCGACTCTGGCCGGTTCTCTCGCCGCCGCAAAACTCAATATTCCGGTCGCTCACATTGAAGCGGGGTTGCGCAGCCACAATCGGCAAATGGCGGAAGAAATCAACCGGGTGCTCACCGACCATATTGCCGCTTTTTGCTTTTGTCCCACGGAAAACGCGGTAAAAAATCTTTCGGTTGAAGGCATAATCCATGCCCCGGATCGAGGCGTTCATGTTATGAATGTCGGTGACGTGATGCTGGACTCCCTGCTCCATTACCGGCCGGTGATCGACGGCAGGCTGGATGTTCTCAGCAAACTGCCATTAAAACCGGGCGACTATGCGCTGGCGACAATCCATAGAGCGGAAACCACGGACAACCCCCGCGCTCTCAGCCAGGTTATGCGCGCCTTACAGGAACTAGCCGCGTGGAAAACGGTCATTCTGCCGGTCCATCCGCGTACCCGTAAAGCGTTGAACGCGCTATCTCTGGAGCTTTCCGGCGACGATTTTAAAATCATCGATCCCGTAGGATACCTGGACATGCTGGCGCTTATCTCCCATGCGGCGCTCGTGGTTACCGATTCGGGCGGCGTGCAAAAAGAGGCCTTCTTCTTGGAGACACCGTGTGTAACCGCGCGCGTGGAAACGGAATGGACTGAAACCGTCGAGAGTGGATGGAATGTTCTGGCCGGCGAACGCATGGACCTGATCCCCGTGTTGGCTCGTCAGGTAGTTGACGCCCCCAAACATTCGGAACGCGCGTTCTTTGGTGATGGCGACGCCGCGGGCAAAATTGTCACGGCCCTCGTCGATTGTTTATCCTAGACTACCTTGTCTGTCCGAACGGCGGGATCGGAAAGCCCGAACGTCCTTAGTCCGGCGCCGCTCCCCGGTTACCGGGTTTCGCCGTTCTCGGCGGCGATGGGCGGCTCCTTCTCCGTACAATCGAATCGTATTTACGAATAGGACCCATTGAGCCCGGACAAGGCTTTGTCGGCGTCCAGAAGGATTTTCAAGCCGTTTTCGGTTCTCGCCATGCCCAGGATATAATCGGTGTTTAATTCAGAGTCCACCGAAAAAGACCGCTCGATCTGATCAGACCCTATGTTAAGCACTTCGGAGACCGAATCGACCACCACACCCACTTGACCAGTTTCACCATCGTCAATGGTGTCAACAACAATGATGCAGGTACGTTCGGAATATCCGATTTCCTCCATTTCCAATTTTATCCTCAGGTCGATCACAGGAATCACCCTGCCCCGCAAATTAATGACTCCCTTAATATACACGGGAGCGCGCGGCACGGAAGTTATATCGAGCATGCCAATTATTTCACGGACTTTGATTATTTCCAGCCCAAATTCATCTTCGTCCAGACGAAATGTTAAATATTTGCCGGCAAGATCCTGCATATCATGACTTTGACTTTGCGCGTCTTCCATGGTCACTCATCCCTATCCCTTCTTCGCGTTCGCGTCCTCCGAACGCTTATACTCGACTTATCGGCCGGGCCAAAAAATTCTTTAGAACCGAAATCCCATAACGCCCCTGATTCAGTCCCAGTTGATTATATGGGATCTCGACCAGATCACGCCGCGCAGCGTCGCGCCCATCCTCGACATTGTTCTCTGGACACTCCACCCTGTCATACCTCGACGGGCCGGGAGCGAGCCGATTCGCCGTTCGGCGTCTTGAAAATCGGATGGAGCGCCCGGTCGAATCTCCGAGGGGTCCACCGCGCTTATTCGCGCTCTGAGTTCAACCTCATACCAGTTATCCCGGTATTGGCTGCTGAGCAAATCTACATCGGGATGGACAAGAATCGCCCGTTTGAGAATGATTCGATCACTGTCGGTTTGGCTGTCGTTAACGCCGGTAAAAGCGGAAACCTCTTGCAAGTTCGGAAAGCGCTCACTATCGAAAATGGCCACCAGACTATCGACGATCGCTCGACGTTCACACTCTTTCACATTTGCGCCTGTCGTACATTCAACCCTTCCCGATACCTCAACCCATTCTCCATTGTCCGGAGTCTGATAGGAACAAGGGATAAACGTCACGGCGCCTTCACTCAATTGATAATTCTCAACGGTAATCGTCTCCACGAGCGCGGTGGGCTGCGTGAATACCGCCGCGGTTTCGGCCTCGCACGCGGTTCCGTAAAGAAATTGGCTTGTCGCTAGAATCAGGGCTGCGAACAGTTTTTCAGGTTTCATAACGCGGTTTACGATCCAGCCCTCAGTTGGCTTTATCTTCATTTATCTTGCCCGCGGATCGCATGTATCGATACAACCGCCTTATTTCCCATGACCTTATTGATCCGCTCCACCAGAGTCTGTGACTGTTCACGTCGAAGCGTAACGGCGCTTTCGCGTAAAAAGGTAAAGATGACCTCGCGCGCGCGTCCAATTTGTGAAAGAAACTCAAATTGAGCGTTTGTTTTGACCTCGATCTCCAGGTTTACCACGCCTATGGTTTTCTCTTTTGAGGTAAACGGCACTATAAAAGGTTCCATCTTAAGCAGAACGGTCGCAGCGCTCCGCCTATCCTTGGGCCACATTTTCTCTATAATACTTCCACTCGTCAGGATCCCGTCAGATCTCGTCTCCCACCACAACCATCCGAGCCCCGAGAAGAGAACCATTGCCGTTATCAGCGACATAAGCCAATAGACTTTCCTCGGAGAGTTTCTAATCTCTTCCGCGCCCCTTGTCTCATCCGCAGTCTCCTCATAAGCGGATTCGGTGGAAGGCGCTCTAAAGCCAGAGGCGGGAGCTTCATCGATCCTGATGTCGGCCGCGGGCGGAGCGGAGAAATTTTCCTCGATGTCAACACTGTCAAAAACTTCAGCGTCCAGGTCGTCAAACACTATTCGAGTAATGACGTCTTTATCTTCGACATCGTGATCATTACTCAGTATTTTATAACGGTCCAGATCAGACATCGTTTCGCCGCAGCGCCATCCGCAACCTATATGTCCGCGTTGAACAGATGACGATATTGTGCTCGATCATCATACCTGTCATTCCCGGAAGTTGGCGCCCTTTCTGGTTTGTGAAACACGCGGTTTAACCCTTTAGAATGGCTTCTATTTTCGACTGCAGAACATCCGCCGTAAACGGCTTGACGATATAGTTGCTTACCCCGGCTTTAACCGCCTCTATGATATTTTCCTTAATCGCTTCCGCCGTTACCATGAGAAACGGTAATTCTTTAAGGGCGTCGTTGCCTCTCACTTCGCGCAAGAGCTCGATTCCTGTCATATTGGGCATATTCCAGTCGCATATGATAAAATCGAATTCCTGACTTTCCAGCTTGCGCAACGCCACTACGCCATCCTCTGCTTCTTCGATGCTTGAATATCCCAGCTGTCTTAGGAGGTTTCGGATAATCCTCCTCATCGTGGCGAAGTCATCAACGATCAGGAATCTGGTGCTTGCGTCGGACATTTTACTCCTCCCGGAACTCAACTCAGTTTTAGGTTCCTAATTTTCTTTCTCAATACGATCATGCACTTGGCATGTATTTGACTGACTCTCGATTCGGTTATATCGAGTACTTTGCCTATTTCTTTCATGTTCAGATCTTCATAGTAGTACAGGGAGAGCACCAGCCGATGCTTTTCCGGTAGTTCGTCGATGGCGCAGGCCAACGCTTCCTTCAGTTCGCCGAGCTGGAGCTGCTCGACCGGATCGACAGCGCTGTCGTCTATCAGGGATTCCAGCAATTCCTTGTTTCGAACGCCGACAAAATTACCGATCACCTGATGAAGGCTTAAGGTCATGATGGAATTAATCTGCGCCAGAATCTTATTGTAGTCGTCCAAAGAGACTTCCAGCTCCTCAGCCATCTCGTCATCATTGGGCGCTCGTCCAAGACTTGACTCCAATTTGGAGTAGGCGTTTTCCACTCTCTTGCTTTGCATCCTCACGGAGCGGGGCGTGCGATCCATTACACGCAACTCGTCGAAGATGGCGCCTCGTATCCTGAACTCGGCGTACGCCTCAAACGGGACACTCCTGCTGGGATCGAATTTATCTATCGCGTCCAGAAGCCCTATGACGCCCGCGCTCCTCAGATCGTCGGAATCAATATGATTCGGCAAGCGCATGCTGATTTTGTTCGCAATATTCTTGACTAAGGGCAGATATTTCGTAACCAGCTCTTCACGCTGTTTGGTGAATTGCTGGGTCGCAACCTTTGCCGCTTCCCTCTTATACGCGTTAATTGCCGGGGTCATGATAAACGCCTCGGTTTCCACCTACTGATTCATTTCCATTACAGAGAAAAAACTTCTCTTCACGTTCCTGTTCAAAAAATCCTCCCGATACTGGTACAGCTTCTGGTCAATTTTTCTTCCCAGACTCAGAAACTTCAATGACGCTTCTGATTTCGGATATATATCAACCAGCAGACGCTGCTGCCTTACGGCCAGGGGAACATGCTCATCCAGGGGAATGTAGCCATACAGGTCCAGCGAGACATTTAAAAATCGCTGTGTAACCATACTGATACGTTTGTAAATGTCGATCGCTTCGCGCTCCCCGCTCACGGAATTACAGAGGATCTTATATTGTTTTCTCGCATACCGCTGAGAATGCACCTTCATGAGCGCGTAAGCGTCGGTTAATGAAGTCGGCTCCGGTGAAAGAACCACCAGAATTTCCTGCGCCAGCGAGTTGAAATACATCACATTTTCACTGATGCCCGCGCTGGTGTCGATTAGCAGGACATCGACCGTTGATAGATAGTCTTCCAATTGGGACGCCAGAGCAATCTTCTGGGAAGTGTCCAGAGAGGTAAGTTCCTGAACACCCGAACTCGCCGGCAAGATCATTATGCCGTTCGGACCTTCAATAAGAACTTCCTCCAGCCGCATTTCACCTTTAACGACATGCTCGATTGTGTACTTTGGCGCCAGCCCGAGCAACACGTCCAAATTTGCCAAACCGATGTCGGCGTCGAACACCAATACCTTTCTATCGAGCATCGCCAATGATAACGCCAGGTTGGCGACGATATTGGTCTTTCCAACGCCTCCTTTTCCACTGGTTACGGTCATAGTGAACGGGAAAACCGGTTGTTCTCCCTTTCGTTTCCGAACCCGATCTCGTAAGGGCTGAGCTTGGTCCATATGTATAATCCTTCGATTCACCTTCTTCGCGCTCTCTGTGCAGCTATCAACTTCTAAGTGTTTCGGCGGCGGCCTTAAATAATCTGTTAAGAGCTCCGTCCACATCGGCGAGCTCAATATCATCAGGCACTTTCTGCCCTGTAGTGAAAAATACCTGCGGAAGGCGGGTTCGGCACATAACGTTGAGCATTGCCCCGAATTGCGCGCATTCATCCAACTTGGTAAATACCAATCCTTTTAATTCGATCAGGGAAAACCGTTCTATAGCGCGAATCATGTCGGTTTCTTGAGCGCCCGCGCTTATCAGTAAGTAATTGCAGAGCCGCTGGTCATCCGCCAGGGACGCCCTGAGATCCATCAGATGCTGGTCATTGTTGGGGCTTCTCCCCGCCGTATCCATGAGGATCAAGTCGGCGTCAGCGTGATCTTCGAACAGCTGTTTTATATCCCCGGATTTGCTGATTACCTGAAGCGGCAGCCCCATCACGTTGGCGTATATTTTAAGCTGCTCCACGGCAGCTATTCGATACGTATCCAAAGTCGCAAGCGCCACTTTCTTCTTTTGGTCAAGCGCATAACGCGCGGCAAGTTTTGCGATGGTCGTTGTTTTACCCACGCCGGTCGGTCCGACCAGACAGAGCGCGACGGGGCCTTTTTTCTGTTCCTGGTGGGGTTGCGCCGTGCATACCATGTTTCTCAGCAACCTTCTCAGAATCAGCAATACGATTTTGATATCCCCTTTTTTTTGCGCGCGTTCCAGTATCGATCTGATCTTTTCCAGGAGGCTCAGACTGATCCTGGTGTCGACGCCCTGCGACTCGAACTTCTCAAAAAGATCGAGCAAAACAGGGGGAAATCCCAACTGGGATAAAACAGACTTGAGATCCATGCCGCCGAGTCCCGCAAGCTGTCCCTGGCGCCCACCCGGGACGGCGGCGCTCGCCGGTTCCATCAATTGGGACCTGAAAAGTTCCTTGGACGTCTGTCGCGCTTGGGGTGGCTGAACGCTTTTTGGTTTTCCCGATTTAATCGGAGGCCGTTGTTGGCGTTCTCCGTCCACGGCCGCTGTTATCTCGACCAAGCCCGCGCTGTTTTCTTTTTCACTCCGGTCGGAAGCCATGGTTCTGCTGGACAGAATCAAAGCGTTAGGCCCCAATTCCCTGCGAATCTGAGAAAGAGCTTCATTGAATGATGGCGCTTCAAATCGTTTGTAATGCATTTTTGGCCCCCTACATTGTCAATACGCCAAGCGAATGGATTCGAGCGTCCGGAGTTATTTCGTTATGCGAAATTATGGCCAACTGAGGGAAGAAACGTTCGGTCAATTTCTTTAAATGCCCTCGTATTCCAGGCGAACAAAGCAACACAGGCTGAAAGTTCATCTTGGCGAATACTTCAATAGCCCGGCTGGTCTGAGTAATTATCTTTTGGGCTATGCTGGGCGCCATGGCGAGATACTGTTCCTGCTCCGATGACTGAAGAGACGAGGCAATGGCGTCCTCTATTTGCTTGTCCACCGTCATGAGCGGTATCGAACCGTCATCAATCTGGTATTTCTTTGTAATGGAACGCGCGAGACGTTGCCGCACATATTCGGTCAGGACATCGGTGTTTCGTGTAGCGGGAGCGTAGTCCGCGAGGCATTCCACAATCGTAAGCAAGTCTCTGACCGATATATTTTCCTTAAGAAGGTTATGCAGCACCTTCTGCAAACCGCCCACGCTGAGCAGATTGGGGATCAGTTCCTCCACCACCTTGGGATGGGTTTCGGCCAGTTTATCAAGCAGCTTCTGGACTTCCTGCCGACCCACCAACTCGTCGGCGTGCTTTTTGATGATCTCAGTGAGATGTGTCGCAACGACGGTGGCGGCGTCCACAACGGTATATCCGAGAGATTGGGCGCGATCCTTATTCGTTTCCCGTACCCAGGTGGCCGGAAGACCGAAAGCCGGCTCCGTGGTTTCAATACCCTCAATGGGGGCGTCCGCTTCACCCACCCGCATGGCCAGATAATAATCGGGCATCACTTCCCCGTGGGCCACCTGGAGGCCTTTGATCAGCAGAGAGTATTCGTTCGCTCCAAGCTGCAGATTGTCGCGGATGTGCATGGCGGGAACAATAAAGCCCATCTCCGTCGCGAACTGCCGGCGTATGGATTTGATTTTGTCGAGCAAAACGCCATTTTGGGAGGTGTCCACGAGAGGGATCAACCCGTATCCCACTTCAAGTTCAAGAATATCCAGCGGCAACAGCGCATCCACCTGTTCAGGTCCCGGTTCCGTCGCTTCTTTTTCGGCTTCCACCTCTTCCTGTTCCATTTTGGAGCTCCGCTTCTTGTTTTGATAAGTCACATACGCGATACCGCCGGTAACGAGCGCCAGAACAAAGAAGGGTATTTGCGGCAGCCCCGGAACGAGCGCGAAGAGAAAAATTACCACCGCGGCCGCTCCCACCGCTCGCGGGTTGACAAATAACTGCCCGAACAACTCCATTCCCAGGTTACCATCCGACGCCGCGCGGGTGACAATGATGCCGGCCGCCGTGGAAATGACCAAAGCCGGAATCTGCGAAACCAGACCGTCACCGACCGTCAGCAGTGTATAGTTTTCCGCGGCTGTGGTTATGGAAAGGCCGCGCTGGGCGATTCCGATAAGCAATCCACCCACTATATTAATGAGTGTTATGATGATGCCCGCGATGGCGTCGCCCCGTACAAACTTGCTGGCGCCGTCCATGGAACCGTAGAAGTCAGATTCACGCGAAATGTTTTTCCGCCGGCTTCGGGCCTCGTTTTCGTCTATGAGCCCAGCGTTCAAATCGGCGTCTATGGCCATTTGTTTGCCGGGCATGGCGTCGAGGGTGAATCTTGCCGCGACCTCCGCGATGCGTGTCGCGCCTTTAGTAATGACGATGAAGTTAATCATTACCAGGATGACAAAGATTATCAGGCCGACAACATAATTGCCGCCCACCACGAATGAACCGAAAGATTGGATTACCTGTCCCGCGGCCCCCGGCCCCTCATGGCCGTTGAGCAAAATCAGTCTGGTGGAGGCTATATTGAGCGAAAGCCGGAACAGTGTGGCTACCAGCAGCACCGAAGGAAAGACTGAAAAGTCGAGCGGCTTGATGGAGTACATCGCCACGAGCAGAATAATGACTCCGAGGGTTATGTTGAGTGACAGCAACAGGTCCAACAAAACCGGTGGAAGCGGAATCAGCATGACAACCAGAATGCCTATGACTCCGAAAGCCAGCAAGAAATCAGAATTGTTAGTCAAGTTTTTCAGGTTCATTCCACGTTCCGTCCGAAATGTCGTGATCTTATAAATCCTATGCTGAAGCTTTTCCCCGCAGTCGATATACGTGCGCCAATATTTCAGCTACAGCCCGGTACAAACTTTCCGGTATCTCCATACCTATGTCGCATACCTTATACAAAAGTCGGGCCACACTTCGATTTTCAATGATGGGCACCTTATTTTTCTCGGCGACTTCTCTGATACGTTGAGCTATGAATCCCGCTCCCTTAGCCACCATCACGGGCGCGCCCATGCCTTTTTCGTACTTGAGCGCCACCGCGTAATGCGTCGGGTTAGTGATGACCACATCTGCTTTGGGCACTTCCTCCATCATGCGTCTGCGGGCCATCTCACGCTGCAAACTGCGGATCCTGGAGCGAACTAGGGGATCGCCCTCGGTCTGTTTGTATTCATCCTTTACTTCTTGTTTAGTCATCTTCAAATTTTTGTCGTATTCCCATTTCTGGTAAATATAGTCTAATATGGCTAAAATAATGAGAATCCAGCAAGATCTTACCAGAATTTTGAAAGATACATTGGAAATGAAGCTGAATATGTCCCAAATGCTGTAATTGACGAGCGGCAGAATTCCGTCCATTTCCGAACGAACCGTCAAAAAAGCCACGCACGCCACAATGAGCAGCTTCATGACCGACTTTGCCAGTTCCACCAGCGAGCGTATGGAAAAAAGCCGTTGAAAACCTTTCAGAGGACTCAGTTTCGAGATATCGGGCTTTATGGTTTTGCCGGTCAGAATAAACCCTACCTGGATATAATTGCTCAGCAACGCCGCGCCGAACGCCAGCGCCAGGATCGGCAGAACCATAATCGCGAAGGCTATCAGAAGATCGTAGAATAAGCGTACGATCCCTTCGTTGGTAAAATCACCATTATGCAGATTGGAGAAAGACGACCGGCACATTTCCACCAACTCGCCAAAAAGCTTGCCCCCTGCAAAATGAAACGCCAACAAACAGGCCATAAGCACCGCCACGGAACAAACTTCCCGGCTTTTGGCCACCTGACCTTTTTCACGCGCCTCCTGGAGCTTCTTAGGAGTTGCCTTCTCAGTCCTGTCTTGATCACCGCCTTGCGCCATCGATAGCTCCCCGTCACATAGCCTTAATCAGAGCGTCGATATTCGGGCTTATGGTGGCAAACATATGTTGCAGCGCCGCTCCCCAGTACGGTAAGGACAATCCCAACGCCAAAAGTCCGATACCTATCTTGAGCGGAAACCCGACAATGAAGACGTTTATTTGGGGCACTGTCCGGGCTATGATCCCAAGGCCGACGCTTACAAACAAATTCACGGCGATAACCGGCGCGCCGATTTTTATGGCCATCACAAACATGTCGGCGGTTATATTCATCAGCAGTTTAAGCACCGGACCGCCAATCTCCACGCCGGTGAGAGGAATGGCGGAGTAGCTGTGCGCCACGGCGCGCAAAAAGATATGATGCAGATTGAGCGAAAAAAAGAGCAGCATGCCCACCAGGTTTTGGAATTGCGCCAGCAAGGAAGATCTGCCCTGGGTGAGCGGGTCGATGACACTCACAACTCCCAGGCCCATCTGGAAGCCGATAATGTGGCCCGCCATCTCTATGGCTGAAAAAATAATCTTCGCCCCTAATCCGATAATCACCCCGATCACGATCTCGGTGATCATCGCCGCGAACAGCGCGAGGGTCGAAGGGCTTTCAAAACGAAATTCTATGGAAGGGAAAAGAAATAGCGCCAACGCCGCGCTCAGGCCGACCTTGACCTGCACTGGTATGGCCCGGCTCTCAAATACCGGGGCGATAAAAATAATGCCGCCGACCCGTGAAATGATGAGCAGAAACGTTTCCGCGTCGGCGGCAGTTATTTGAAACAGGGAGCCCATCATTTAATATAGTTAGGCAAATTGATCAAAATACCCCGTGTAAAATCGATAGCCGATGTCATCAGCCACGGCAGGAATACCAGCAATCCAATCAAGACTGCCACAATCTTAGGCACAAACGTCAGGGTCATTTCCTGTACCTGGGTCACGGCCTGGAACATACTGACAATCAAGCCCACCAGAAGTCCAAGCCCCAGCATGGGCGCTGACAAAAGCAGCGTCTCGGTAATTGTTTCCTTGGCCAATCCTACAACCATTTCCGGTGTCACGGAACGTATCCTCCTTTAGTAAAAGCTCTTTACCAGCGAGCCTACCATCAAATTCCAACCGTCAACCAACACGAATAAGAGCAGTTTAAACGGCAACGATATCATCACCGGCGGCAGCATCATCATACCCATGGAAAGAAGCACCGACGCCACCACCATATCCAGAACCAGAAATGGGATATATATCAGAAATCCGATCTGAAACGCTGTCCGCAATTCCGAAATGACGAACGCCGGTATGAGCAGCATAGTGGGGACGTCTTCTTTTGTTTGAGGCCGCGGATTTTTGGAAATTTCATAAAATACAGCCAGATCCTTCTCTCTGGTTTGCGACAGCATGAAGTCTCTAATAGGGCGCTCGGCCAGCTTGATGGCTTCCAGCTGACTGATTTCCTCGGCCATATACGGCTGCAGCGCCACCGTATTGACCTCCTGCCATACCGGCGCCATGATGAAAACGGTCAAAAACAACGCCAGCCCGATAATCACCTGGTTCGGCGGCATCTGTTGCGTGCCCAGGGCGTTTCTGAGAAACGAGAAGACTACCACAATCCTGGTAAACGATGTCAGCAGAACCAGAATGGCCGGCGCCAGAGTCAGAAAGGTAAGCCCCAGGAGAATCTGAAGCCCGACCGAAAGCTCCTGGGGAGTGTCCGCCTGGCCGATCCCGAGCTGTATGGTCGGAACCGGCAGCGACTGGGCATACGCCGCGCCTGAAAAGGCTATCGCGACTACAATCAAAGTCAGCGCCGCCAACCAGATTTTATCCCATCGAACACTCATGACTATTTGCGTTCTCCTCTGTTCGTGGGATTTATGAAGTTTCCCAGAATAGACTGAAATGACGCGCGCCCGATTTCTATTTGAGAATCCGAAATCCGATCGAGCGCCTCGGACGATTCTATCTTGCTCAGCATGGTAATCTGATCCGCGCTGATACCAAGCACGAGATATTCACCGGCCACGGAGACAACCGCCACACTCTTTTTGGGGCCTATCGCCTGCTGAGCCAGTATCTTGATAACCTTAGCCCCGCCGGTGAAACCCTGACCGCGCAACACTGTTTTCCTTGCCAGGAAAAAGAGAAGCAGCATGACTCCCAGCACCAACGAAAGGGCGGAAATCATTTTAATCAGGCTGTATGAAAGATCGGTTTCCATAAGGAAAATTAATACCCGAACGCCTTCATCCGTTCCAAAGGGCTAATGATATCGGTCAATCGAACGCCGAATTTTTCATTGACAACCACCACCTCACCACGAGCCACCAGCCGGTCGTTGATCATTACTTCCATGGGTTCGCCCGCCAGTTTGTTCAGTTCAACGATAGAACCCGTACTGAGCTGCAGAAGGTCCTCGATGAGCATGGAGGTTTTTCCCAGTTCAACTGTTACGTGCAGCGGAATATCCAAGATGAATTCGAGTTTAACGTCACCGGCCCGCTGCGCCACCGATTCACGGGCGTCTTCCTGTAGATCCTGTGTCTGTTTCTCAGCCAATTGATGCCTCCTTAATCCTAGAGGTAATCTGAAATGCGTGGGCGCCCTTCAGGTGTCCTGGAATGGCCTTGAATTTGGACACTCCCTCAACCTTTACGGTCACCGGTTCCTTGGCGTTCTCATATAGGGGAATGACGTCCCCGACCTTAAGCTCCAGCAAGTCGCTCGCCTTGATTTTGGTATGGCCCAGAATAACCGAAATCTCCACACTCGCTCTCTTTAATTGTTCGGTAAAACGAGTGATCCAGGCGTGATCCACTTCGAGTTGATCGCTCTGGTACCCTGCGTGCAATTTCTCTTTGATCGGCTCCAGCGAGGCGTACGGAATACAAATTGTCATGCTCCCTGAAGTGAACTCCATTTCGATATCAAAGGAGATGACCACCACTACGTCGGTGGGAGGCACGATACCCACGAACTGAGGGTTGATTTCGGAACGCATGTATTCGATCTGAACCTGATGTACCGGAGTCCAGGCCCTCTCCATGTCCGCCAGAGCTTCCTTGAGTACCTTTCTGATGATGCGCTGCTCGATATGAGTAAATTCCCGCCCCTCTATTTTGACTGTCGTGGTCCCTTTACCACCCAGAAAAAGATCGACAAGCGTAAAAACCAGTTTCGATTCGAACACCATGAGCGAATTGCCCCGGAGCGGATCCATTTTGAGGATATGTATGCTTGTGGGCACGGGAAGCGTCTTGAGGAATTCGCCGAATTTCATCATGTCCGTAGACACTGCGCTGACATCGACAACTTTTCTCAGGGATGTGGAGAGCGACTCCCTGAAGAGACGCGCGAAACGGTCGTTGATGATTTCCAGAGTCGGCATTCTGCCGCGGATGATGCGATCCTGGCTGGTCAGGTCATACATGATGACGCCGTCATCAGTACCTGGCGCCTCTGATTCGACCTCTATGTCGCCGCCGGAGACGCCTTTTAATAGAGCGTCAACTTCTTCCTGAGTGAGTATCTGGCTCATGCTTTCGCCTACTGAACGACAAATTCCGTGAAGTAAACTCGTTTGGCCTCGCCGTCGGATAAAAAGCTGTTGACGCGCGCCAAAATCTCCCGCTTCAGTCCTTCTTTGCCCTCGATTTTGACAATATCCTCGAATGTCTTGCTGCTGAGTAAAATTATGATGGCGTCTCGCAGTTGCGGCGATCGTTTGGTCACTTCCTCCAAGGACTTATCTGAGGACAACTCCATGTTCATCGTCACTTTAAGATAACGGTCGCCCTTCTCGCTCATGAGATTGACGATAAATGTTTCCATTGGAAAGACAGGGCCCATTGAGGGTTTAACAGGCTCCGGTTTCTTCTTTTCCTCGGCTAACGCAATTTTACCTTTCAACTGATTGGGTTTGGCGAACGGTCCTAACCCCAGCACCCACGCCGCGCCCCCGGCGCCTCCTCCGAGCAGAAGCAACCCGATCACCCCGAAGAGGACCAGTTTCATGAAACCGCTCTTCTTTTTCGGTTTTTCTTCTTCCTGCTGTTCCTTTTTTATTTCTTCTTCTGCCATCTGAATCCCTATCGCTTGTTGATCAATTTTATTTCCACACGTCGGTTAAGCTTTCTGCTATCCTCTGAATCATTAAACGCGACCGCTCTGGAAGAACCGTATCCCGAGGCCATGAAGCGTGAAGGGTCGACCCCGCTTTTGCGCGCAAGGTATCGCAAAACCTCCGAGGCGCGGCCTACCGAAAGCTCCCAGTTCGAGGGGAAGCTGGCCGTATGAATGGGAGTATCATCGGTGTGGCCTGTAACCACGACCACGGTCCCATTGGCGTTGGCGATTATGGCGGCGATTTCATCGAGCATGGGACGAGCGGCGCTCTTTATGTCCGTTTCTCCCACATCAAACAGCACTTCACCAGGCATCTTCAAAGTGATGTCGCGATTGGCGTCCACCTGGTAATCGAGTCCGTCAATCGTGGCGCTCAGCGTTTCCGCCCGGTCCTCGATTTTTTGGAGTTGTTTCTTGACGGCCTCATCCTGTGGCGTTGTCTTCACCGTCTCGACCGCTTTTGTGTCAGCCGCTCCCTCAAACGCCTCTGTCGACGGCGCCTGACCACCATCCCCCGCTCCCGATCCATTACCATCCACCACACCGGACGGCTCGGTGGAATCTCCCTCACTTGTTCCTTCCCTGGAGATGGGCCGAGTAATCTGGTGCGCTTCTTTCTCAACATCTTCATCGACACTGCGATGAATATGTTGAACCTCCTTATATTTCTTGCCGTACAACAATACTCGGGCGATCGGGTTAAAAATGGGATACTCTTTGTACTGACCCGACCCCATTACACCTAGCGCCGAGTTCAATTCACTGACCGCGGCGGCAATTTTGCCGCCTTCCAATGATCCCATGCTGAGGAGCAACACGAAGAATGTCAGCAACAGCGTCATCAAATCGTTGAAAGTCGTAAGCCATGCGCCTGTTTTAGGAGGCGGGGGCGGCTTCTTTTTTCGCGCCATTGCTTGCCTCGTCCAAGGGTTCCAGCATAACTTCCACTCGTCGATTACGCGCCCGTCCTTCCGGCGTATCGTTGTTTTCCACCGGCTGATATTCACCGCAGCCGCGCGCCTCGATCCGGTCCATCGGTATCTTAAAATCGTCCGCCATGTAGCGCATCGCGTTTATGGCCCGCATGGTCGATAGTTCCCAGTTCGAAGGATAGAGGCCACTATGTATCGGGACATTGTCGGTGTAACCGGTTACCACCGCTTTTACCGGTGATTTTTTTATCGTATTCGCCACAATGTTCAGGAACTTCTGCGCGTCCTTCTTAAGTTCGGCGCTGCCCGAATCGAACAACAGGCGGTCGTTCAGCGTAATCTTGAGCCCTTCGGGCGTCGGCTCCACGGAGACGTTGCCCTCCGCTCCCGCCGCCTCGAATTGCCGCCGCAGTGACTCCACGGCTTTCTGGTAGGGATAAGACAGGGGAACCTGTCCCAATTTGAATTCATCGGGCGAGGGAAGATAAACCTCCGCTCCCAATTCGGGGCTCATGCCGCCGGGAAGAAGCGTCAACGCGCCCCGAAAGGAACGCACGACTTCTATAAGCTTGCCTTTTTCCATATCGCTGTAGGAGTTGAGCAAACAAAAGAAGGCCACCAGGATAATGGAGAGCGCGGTAAATACAAGCTCCCATCCCGGCCCCTCAGTCTCCGCTCTTTTCTTCTTTTTGCTCATGCCTGAAAATTGCTCTTCCGTATTTTGGGTGAAATAAAGGCATGCAGTTTGCTTTCCACGATCCTGGGGTTGTCTCCCGCCTGAATCGAGCGTATTCCTTCGGCCACCAATTGTTTAATGAGGATCTCTTCTTTGGAACGCGTTTTCAGTTTTCCGGCAATGGGGATAAAAATGATATTCGCCAGAATAACACCATAAAAGGTTGTTATCAGAGCCACCGCCATGGCGGGACCGATCGACTTGGGATCGTCCATATTCGACAGCATCTGGACCAAACCGATGAGCGTGCCCACCATGCCAAAGGCGGGAGAGAACGCGCCCATGGTGGTGAAGATTTCAGCGCCCAACCCGTGCCGTTCTTCAATGTAGTCCAGTTCCGTATCCAGAATTGCGGAGATGACATCCGGCTCAAGTCCGTCAATGGCCAGCGTGATTCCCTTCTTCAGAAAGGGGTCGTTCAACTCGTCAACACGGGACTGGAGGGCCAGAATTCCTTCTCTACGCGTAATCTGCGAAAATTCGACCAGTTTATTGATGATCTCGTCCGGGGATTCAGACTTGGCAAACGCCGCGTTCTTAGCGATTCCGATCAAGCCAAGAACTTCCTTCAGGGGGTAATTGATGAGCGTAGCCCCTATTGTGCCTCCGACAACGATCATTATTGAGGGAATGTCGATAAAGCTTGACAGTCCTCCCCCCATGAATATCGCTGTCAGCGTTAAACCGAACGCGGCGGTCATTCCTAAAAAAGTAGCTATATCCATGCTAACCCCAATGGTTTTTCCTGAGTTTGAGCAAGTACCATGCCAAGGAAATTGGGAATAAGGAGTGGAGGTCTGGGGGGAGACAAGACGGATTATGGGCTGTTATAACCGCAAAATCAGCCATTTCCGCCCGGCGCTGTTTGAGGATTGCCGCTGGGCGGAAGCTATTCTAGTCACAAAATTGACGCCAAAGTAGCGAAAAAACGCCGGACGCGGCCACACTACCGCGTTCGGCGCTTATTTCTCGAACCGCTGTGCTTTTAATGTTTGACTGTCATCAAATCGCCGAGCATCTGGTCTGACGTGCTCACGACTTTGGCGTTGGCCGTATAGGCGCGTTGAGCGGTTATGAGTTTAACAAACTCCGCCGCGATATCGACGTTGGCCAACTCCAGAGAATACGAATCGATCGTGGCCAACCCCGTTCCCGGCGTATTGTGAATGGCCTGGCCCGATTCACGGGTGCTCAGATATCTCGTCTCGCCTACCTTGGCCAAACCGTTGGGGTTCCGGAAATGTCCCAAAAACAGACGACCTATTTCCTGTGACAGTCCGTTGGTATAGTGGCCGGTTATGTAGCCGTCAGGAGAAAACTCCAGGTTGCGCAGCTCACCCGCGCCGAATCCATTCTGCACCAGTTTGTTGGTGACGGACGGCGATGAATATTGGCTCAGCGCGGCCACGTCGACGGTGACATCCTGAGGAGAGGTCGCGCCCGTGGTCAGATACATGGAGATATCCAATGTGTTGGGCGGAACGGGAGCGCCGTCGATTGTGGCCAGGTTTCCGTTCGAGTCGAATGTCACGGCCTTTTGGAAGCCTTCGTCATACCAGATATAATCCACGTCCAGGGTATGGGTGCCCGCGTCGATATTGGCTAACGCCGGTTCAGAAGCGTTGAAGGTGAGCGTGGAAAAACCTGCGGGCGTGTCATTTTGAACCAAAACTTCACCCTGAGCGGGGGTACCGGACGTTATGATGTTAAAAGGCCCTATCTCCGTAACGCCGCCCGCGCCGTCATTCTCATAGAAGGTAAGCGAGGATGTCGCTATATCGATGTTCGGGACCGTAAATTCCCGCGGGGGTACCGTGGCGCCGGTATCGGTGGCGGCTGTGCTTACCGGTGTGGCGTTGCCGAATCCGGCCGCCCCGTATTCACCGGATATTGAAGGGCTGACGTTCCACGCGTTGGTGGCGGTTTTGGTGAAAGTAAAGGTTAGCGGGATCTCCCGGCCCTGGGAATCGTACACCACCAGAGTCGTACTGAAGGCGTCCGAGGAGCCCACTTCTGATTCCGCCGAAAGATTCACGCCCAATTCCACTTCCGAGGTTACGTGAGAGGCCGCAAGCGCGTTGGTTATCTGGACGTCACTTTCAAGCGTATAATCGATGTCACCCGAGGTTGGGTTGATCATATAACCTTGCACGCGCATGCCGTCAGTGGTGACCAGGTAGCCGTCCTTGTCTATGAGGAACTCGCCGTTACGAGTGTAATACAAGTTATCCATGTTGGGGTTAGGGTCTTTGACCACGAAAAAGCCATCGCCCTCTATGGCTATGTCGGTAACGCTTTCCGTCCGTTCGAACGCGCCCTGCAGAAACTCGGTTTTCACGCTCCCCATATACGTGCCGCGTCCGACCTGCATGTTGCTGCCGCCGCCCGATAGGCTGGTGCTGAGAATATCAAAAAACGAGCCGCTGCTCTTTTTGAACCCTATCGTATTGACGTTGGCAATGTTGTTTCCCAAAATGTTCATGATATCGCCGTTTGCTTTTAACCCGGTGATTCCCGAGTACAGTGACCCCATCATGGCTTCAGTTCCTCCTTACCCTTGCGACTCTGTAATTTTAACAATATCTGACAAACTGACTGACGCTCCATTGACCTCCAGTACGGCCTGTCCGTCTTCAAAGCTGACACCGGTTACCTTTCCCACGCTATAGGTGCGTGACGCTGCTGGCTCACCTTCCGGATCAAGCCCTGACACAGCATAGGTGTAATTCCCGGCCGGGACCTTGTTTCCATTTGTATCTTTCCCGTCCCACCCGAATTTATTCGCGCCCGCGTAGCGCTCTCCTTCTTCTAATATGCGGACCGTTTCCCCATCACTGTCTTTTATGAAAACCAACACATCAGTGGCGTCGGTCAGCAGGTCATAATCGAGTATATATTCGTCGACGTCTTCAGAAACGGTGAACCCGTTACCATAGCTGAGCGCTTCTTTTCCGATGTAACTGACGGCGCGAGAAATTTGAGAATCAAGCTGCATGTCAGCGAGCGAGTCAAGTTTTTCGTTTACTTGCTGCATCTGCTCAAGATTGCTGAACATGGCCAGCTGATTGGTAAAGTCAAGGCTGTCCATGGGTTCCAAGGGGTTCTGATTTTGGACCTGCGCCATGAACAATTTAAGAAAATCATCTTTTCCCAATACGGAGTTCAGTTCCATGAAACGTTCTCCCTGCCTAAACCTTCACGTTGATGATCTGATCCGGGTATCGACGCGTCGACTCGGTGGTGTTGGCCGCGCTTATGGCGGCTTCTTCTACACGTGAGCTTTTCGCGCTTCTGTCGCCATTTCTTCGTTCGCTTCCGGAGCCGTTTGAACCGTTGTCACGGAGAAACACCTGCGCCTCGCCGCCCTCCAAACCGGCGTCGGAAAATGACTGCTGCAGGTCGGCCATGCTCGATTCCAGCAAACTTTTCACTGCTGCCGTAGACGCTACAAAGGTGGCCCTGACGTTGTTTCCCTGCACCTTCAGTTCAATGTCGAGCTTCCCCAAATAGGGCGGCTCAATCGATATGGTGGCGCGATGAAAGCCTTGAGCGCTCGCCTGTGATAAACTCAGGTCCAGGTATTGCGCAAACGATTGCTGAAAGGTTGACGGCGACATACGAACGAATTGAGTGGAGCCTGTGGCTCGGCTCGTCGTCATTTGGGTCCCCGCGGTTTGATCAGCGCGGGCGCCACTCTCGGTTTTCAACTCGCCCCCTTCGTCCGGGACATCTTGCTCTTTCGCGCTTTCGGCGGTTTCGAGATTGAGAATCTTTTCTTTCGTACCTGAATTGGAGTTAGCGCTTCCGGCGCTTCGTTCCTGCGTCGTCTGCGTTTCGGCGCCCGTCTTGACGTCTCCGGCGTCCGTGTTTGACCGGGTGCCCGTGTCAGTGTAAGAGGCTCTTGACGTCGACGTTGACTTTCGATCGCTCCGTGAAGAATTTTTTGCGCCGGTCTCTTCAGCGATTGTCGCTTTAACAGTGGAAGCGTCTTTTCCGGCGGACTCTGAAACTGTCTGTTGGCCGCTCGTCTCAGTCGACTGCTTGGTGGAAATCTTCTGGGCGAGGGCGCTCCTGAAATCAGCCCTGCTTACCCTGGCTTCCGGCTCTTCTTCCGATTGTGCGCCGGTCACGGCCAACTGATCGTTCGCGGTCCCCTCGCTTTTGACTCCGGTTGACGTTTTATTCGTCGTCGTATTTTCAACGACGCGTGATTTGACCGCGGACAAGTCGAAACCTTTTCTGGAGATTCGGTCCGTAGGGGAATCGACCGATGGAAGGGAGGTTTCAGCGTCGGCTGTGTCCGTTTGCGCCCAGAGAGGAGATGTTTTCCGACTTACCCGATTTGCTAAGATGTCTCTAAGCTTATCCATATCGGCTGGCGCCTTCTCCTGGCTCTCTGACGCCAACTTGACGGAGCTTTTTTCCGAACTATCGTCTTCATCCTGACCACTGGAAACAGTCCCGCTGAGGTTTGTATGTTTCCCGGCTCCCTGCGCGCCAACCGCCTCAGCCGCTCCGTTCGAATCGGATTGGGATAAAGCTTCGGATTTGTCGCGCCTCATGTCCTTTCGGTTCAGTTTCCAACCCAGCGATTGGAGAGTGTCGTCGGAATATTCGCCACCGACTGAATCCGCATTTTGCTCGCTACGCGCAAGACGGCCGGTAATCTGACCTTTCGACCGTAGGGCCCTAGTAAATCCCTCGAGAGTTTCGGTTGATTTTTCGGCTTGATTGGATGATGAAACGCTTAATCCGGAAACGCCTCCCAGAGCGGCAAGAAGGGCCGCAAAGGGGCTCTTGGCGAGTTCGGACCGGTTGCTTTTACCGGCCGATAACGTCCCTTGTGTGGACCCTCCCGCCTGAACGGCTTGTAATTCGGACATCGCCTTTACTCCATACTTGTTAGTCTCACCGCTATTGAGCAATGGTCGTGCCAACAATTACCGATGTTATTTTTCCTTTACATTTAAGGAAGTTACGCGGGTCATTCATTCGTCTTACCGGCTGACACTGGGCAGGTTTTTCCCGCCATTTTCCGGCCTTAAGCACTTTTTTCCCATGCCCCCGATTACCGGGCTCATCACGCTGGGAGAAGAGATGGGTCGCAAGGAGGGAGTGAAATTCCGGACGAAATGATTAGGCGTTGGGTGTGAAAAAAAAGACCGGGCGCGTCTCCACGTCCGGTCTTTGAGGTCAGTTTTGAGGCCTGTTACTGTTGTTTGATTTTCACCAGTTCCTCGCTGATCTTAACGCCGTCTTCCGGGTTAACCTGTCCCCAGATTTTTCCCGCCTTACGAGGGGTCATCCGCAGCATGAGCTGAGCCGCCATTTTCGGCTCGAGTTTGGTAAGCATGGGACCAGCCTGTTCCGGCGGGGTCTCTTCAAACACTTTCGCCAGACGGACCAGCTTCTCTTCTTCCATGCCCTTTATCTCTTTCAGCTTCCCATCGAGCATAGTGATCTTTTCGTCGACTTTCTTTTCCATCGACTGCATATTTTCAAGAGCTTTCTGCAAATCTTCCCGGACTGTCTTCAAACGCTCCTGCTCGTATTGCGCTTGCCGCTCCGTGGCTTTGGCCATTTCTTCCCGTTCTTGAATTTGCGCCAGCCGCCTCTGCTTTATCTCTTCCAGAAATTCGTCCTGTGAATCCAACGGTTCATTTGTCGCCTGTTCCGCCGTCTCCTGCGGTTTCACATCCTGCGCCACGGCCTGGGAAACAATCGGATCGTTGTCCTGAGGCCCTGTAAAGATGACATATCCACCCAGCGCGGCGAATTTTAAAAGAACAAGTACCACAAAGACTGTTTTCCAGAAATTTTTACTCAGTCTTCGCATTGACATATCTCCTGACGGCAACCTCATCCAAAAAGGCGTTCTCGGCTTTTTGCAGCGCTTCATTGTAGGCCTTTAGTTCGCGCTCTCGTAGTTTTTCCATGACTTTTTCTTCTTGCGAAGCGGCGATCAGCTCCACTCGCTTCTTCTCCAGTTTCTCATTGAGCCTCCGCATCTGCCCTTCTAACATTCTCTCCCGGCCCCTCATGGAATCGATATAGGCGCTCCGCATGGACAGTTCGGTGACTTCAACTCGTTCTCCCTTGCTATATTCCCGTAAAGCCGCCATGTGGGAATCAATCTCATTTTGTGTCTCAGTCAGATTTTTCCTGGTCGTTTCAATTCGTCCCTGAATGACCATCATCTCGTTTTCGATTGTTTCCCGGATTTGCCGTTTGTAGTCCAGGACTCGCTGTAATGAAAACCGGAACATGTCTTACTTTCGAGCCGGCTGCGGTCTGTTCTGGGTCGGGTAGAGTTTCATAAGCTGGTCCATGGACTGTTTGAAATTCACGCTTTCGTTGATGCCCTGTCGCAGGAAGTCGTTGATAGGGCCGTTCATTTCTATGGCGTAGTCAATTTCCTTGTTGCTGCCTCTCTGATAAGCGCCGAGGTTAATCAAATCTTCGGAGCGACGGTATGTGGCAACGGTGGCCCTGAGACGCCGGGCTGAAGCGCTGTGTTCCGGACTCACCACGTCATTCATGCACCTGCTCACACTGCTGAGAATGTCTATGGACGGATAGTGGTTCCGCGCGGCCAGATCGCGGGTCAGCATGATATGGCCATCCAGAATGGCGCGCGCCGAGTCGGACACCGGTTCATTGAAGTCGTCATTTTCAACCAGCACTGTGTAGAAGCCCGTTATACTCCCGCTTTTTTCCGCGGCGCCTGCGCGTTCCAGCAGTTTGGGCAACAACGTAAATACTGATGGTGTATAGCCCTTGGTGGTTGGGGGTTCTCCGACGCTCAAACCGATTTCGCGCTGAGCCATGGCAAAACGCGTGAGCGAATCCATCATTAACAGCGTGTCTTTGCCCTGGTCCCTGAAATATTCAGCAATGGCCGTCGCCACATACGCTCCACGAAGGCGAATGAGCGGCGCCTGGTCCGAAGTGGCGACTACCACCACCGACCTCTTCAACCCCTCAGGGCCCAAATCTTTTTCAATGAATTCACGCAATTCCCGGCCACGCTCCCCGATGAGCGCAATGACACTGACATCCGCCGAGGTGTTCCGGGCCATCATGCCCAGCAGGGTGCTCTTGCCGACGCCACTACCGGCAAAAATTCCTAGACGCTGGCCCTTGGCGGCGGTGAGCAGACTGTTTACACATCTCACTCCCACATCCAAAGGCTGGCTGATACGCGCCCGTTTGAGCGGATTGATCGGCTCCGCGTAGAGCGGATAATACGCCTGCGTCTCTAGTGGGCCTTTGTCATCAATGGGCCTTCCCAGACCGTCAATCACCCTTCCCAGAATATTGGAGCCGACACCCACAACGGCCTGTCCCTCAACCGCGGTGATTCTGCTTCCCGGCCCCACTCCGCGAAGCTCTCCAAGGGGCATCATCAGCACCCGATTTTCCCGAAATCCAACCACCTCCGCCTTAAACGGCGCGCGCTCATCTCCTGCGGGAAAGACGTTACAGACACCACCCACCTGCATACCGGGGCCGTTGCCTTCGATGACCAAGCCCACCAGGCGTGTTACTCTGCCCGCGACCTTGATGGTCTGGACGTTTTCGATCACGTTTAAATATGCGCTCAGATCCAGATTCATGGTTATTCGTCCGAAGCCCTGCCCCGTTCCCGGATAGCTTGCACAATCTGTTTCTCCACCTGATCGAGTTGATGATCGATACGGGCGTCGAGATCCCCGAAATCCGTCTCCACGATCGCGCCACCACGACTGATCGATGAATCGATTTCGAAAACAAGACTTCGAATATCTTGAGCGAATTTCATCACAAGTTCTTCATTCGCCATAACATGACTATGATCTGAGGGATTGAGCCGTATGGTTACCTTTTCCTTGTTGACCAGATGTTTCATGCAGGCCCGGACGGTCTGGATAATTACATCGGGATTAATGTGAATCTCCCCCTGCACGATTTTCTTGGCCGTGGCCAGCGCCAGCTCGACAATGGCGGGCTCGGCCTTTTCTATGATTTCATCTTTCGCCTTCTGCAGTTCCCCAACGGCTTGTTCGAGACTTTTGGCTACCGAGGCGAACTTCTTTTTCCCGATCTCTTCGCCCGCCAACACTCCTTGCTTATAGCCTTGTTCGTAGGCTTCGCGCTCAATGAGTTCACCCTTACGGCGAGCTTCATCGACAATCTCTTCGGCTTGCCTAATGGCGTTTTCCCTAAGCGCTTCCATATTCTTGAGCGCGAGCGCGGCCGGGTCTTCAGCGGCTTCCCTGGCTGAACTGGCGTTGTAACCGGCTAAAAGCGTTACGAAACCTTCCCCAAACTCATACGATCCTCCGCTCGTATCCTCGGGAGTCAACTGCTGGAAGGCAAAATCTTCCCCGTTTCCTTGCTCTGGACGCGCCTCGGACTCATCTCTGATGATACTATACAAAGACTTCATCCGAGCCCTTACCCGTGACAACAATCTTGCCTTCGTCCTCTAACCGCTTGACTACCCGTATAATCTCCTGCTGACTTTGTTCGATCTCGGACAAACGGGTTGGCCCCATCGTCTCCATATCTTCCACCAGCATCTCGGCGGCGCGCTGAGACATATTATTGAGAAATTTTTCTTTGACTTCATCGTTAGCGGCGCGCAGGGCCATTGCGAGTGTTTTGGAATCAATTTCACGCAGAAGCTGCTGCATGCCGCGATCGTCTATGGTCACCAGATCATCAAAGACGAACATGAGTTTTCTGATTTCTTCGGCGAGTCCCGGGTTCACCTCCTCCAGTTGACCCATGACCTGTTTTTCCGAGGCTGTGTCCATCTGGTTCAAAATTTCGGCCACCGGTTTAGATCCTCCCATCTCACGAGCGACCGAGCCGGAAATCTGCATTTCACTCCGCAGCACATCGGCGAGTTCCATCAATATTTCCGTGGGTACCTGCTTCAGCTCCGCGATACGGCACAAAACCTCTGTTTTCATCTCCTGATTGAAATTGTTGAGCGCCGCCGCGGCCACCTGGGCGGGAAGGTTGGCCATAATGATGGCGATTGTCTGCGGATGTTCGTTCTTGGTGAAATCGGCCAGGACCTTAGGGTCCATGTTTCCAATGGATTCCATCATCGCCAATTCCAGCGACGGTCCCACGGAATCCAGGTTATCTATGAAGTATGTCGCGCCTTCTTTCCCTAAAGCCTTGTTCAGCAAATTCTTGGTTCTGTTTACGCCGGCGACTACCAGCGTTTCGCCTTTGCCCAGCATATCCATAAACTCGGACGAGGCTTCCCGGACTTTGGAGAAGGGTATCTGCTCGAGCTGCGCCATCCTGTGAGTCACGAGTTGGATTTCACGGGGACTGAGGTTTCTGAGCACCTCCGCAGCCGTATCTTCATCAAGGCTGGAAATAATGATCGCCGCCTTATCGAGATTGCTAAAACTATTTATGAGATTCTTGTCTTTCGCCATACCTTTCACCACACAGCCACACGAGAGTCACACAGCTTCCAATGATGGCAATCATAAAAACGGCTTTTTCTTAAGGCGCATGTTTTTGCGCGCTACTTGTTAAACTCTGTTTCTCCAATCCAGGTTCGCAATCCCATAGCGAACTTCTCAGGATTCTTTTTAGCGAGGTCCAGCAGCATTTCCTCTTCACTGGGCTCTTTTTTCTCCAATTTTGGCTGCTCCTGCACTGACATATCCTCCAATTGCGGCACATCATCCACCGGGCCCCGCTTGACGGGTATTTCGGTTGCTCCGCTCAAGACCTGCTTCAGTATGGGGCGGACTACGAAAAAGAAGGCGACAAAAAACAAGGCGGCCATGATCCCGTATTTGATATAGGGAGCCCAAAATTTTCTGCGCTCCATGGACTCCATCATGTCCTTGTCTTCCTTGCTCATTTCCATCTGTTCAAAAGGCAGGTTAGCCACTTCGAGCTGGTCGCCGCGCAGCTTGCTAAATCCCATGGCCTTTTCCACCACCGCGCGTATCTTGCTTATTTCGTCATCAGGGCGGGGCATGTATTCCTTGGTTTCCTCCCCCTTATCGTTGGTCACCGTTTTATAGGAACCGTCAATGAGCACCGCCACGGAAAGACGTTTGATTTCTCGTACCGGTTCAATAATATTTTCAACTGTTTTTGATATTTCATAATTGATGGTTTCGTTCGATTTCTTGAACCTGCTGGTCACCCCCGCTGTTTGCGCGGGTTCCTGACCGATCACATTAGGCTCCACACCGGGCACGCCGCTGGGCCCTTCTTCAACGTTTTGCGACTCTTCGCTATTGCGCTGTTCGCTTCGAACCACGGAAGCGTTGGGATCGTATAATTCCTTTGACTGCTTGAGGTCCTTTACCTCCACCTCCGCCGCCACCCGGACTATGGATTTTCCATATCCGAGCGCCTGGTCCAGAATAGATCGTAGCTTGGTTTCCAGATTCTGTTCCACTTCGTGGCGGAGCTCTTCGTGCGCCGCGGAGGCGGTATGGGTGGGCGATTCATTCTGCCCGGCGTAAAGCATTTCACCGCTGGTGGTGACCACACTGATGTTCTGCGCGTCCAGTCCCTCGACGCTATTGGACACCAGATTCACAATTCCGCGGACCTGGCTTTCGCTGAGACGGGCGCCTTGTTTCAGCTGTAGCGCCACCGACGCGGACGGCCGCCGTTCGTCTTCGGCGAACAGGCTCCGTTCCGGGATGACGATGTGGACCCGGGAGTATTTGACTTCATTGAATTGATTAATCGTACGGGCCAGTTCCCCCTGAAGCGCCCGGGTATAATTGAGCTTCTGCATATACTCGCTCATGCCCAGGTTATTTTTATCGAACAGCTCGAATCCGACGGCTCCGCCCTGAGGCAATCCCTGACTGGCGAGATCGAGTTTGCACTCGGACACCTGCTCCGCCGGCACCATCACGCTATTGTCCGGAAGTAACTTGTAAGGAATCTTCGCCTGTTTAAGATGTTCCACAATTGCGGAGGCGTCGGCGGGATCAAGTTCTGAGAATAAAACACGATAATCGGTGGTGTTTCCCCACACAATTAAATAAGACAATCCACCGGCTACGACTGCAATCAAGAGAAAGAAGCTGAGTTTCTTCCCCGTTGAAAGGTTTTGAAAGAATTCTTTGGCTTGCGCCAAAGTGTTTGAGATACCCGCCACTTTTTCCCCCTGAGCTTGCTATTCGCCGACGATAAACCGCTATACCTGCATCCGCATGACTTCTTTATACGCGTCCAATACTTTGTTGCGAACCTGCGTCATCAGTTTGAATGATAAGCCCGCTTTTTCCATGGCGATGAGTGTGGAATGGATATTCTCCGCTTTTCCCACCGCCAGGTCCGTAACGGCGTTACTGGCTTCGCTCTGCAGGGCGTTTACTTCCTGAATGGATTCCTTGAGCATGGCTGAAAACGATCCGCCGCCTTGTGTTTTCTGCGTCTGGGTCGCGCCCTGCTTTTTGAATTCCGGATCAAGGACTTTCGTTATATCAATGCTGTTCATAGCCTGTTCCTCACTGCGCTCCGGTTACTATCCTTACAACTCGAGCGCTTTGGTCGCCATGTGTTTTGAAGCTTTGAGCACGGCCAGATTGGCTTCATAGCTGCGGGTGGCGTCTATCATGTTCGCCATTTCCTCGATAACCCGTATGTTGGGCATTTTCACATAGCCCTTCTCATCCGCATGGGGATGATTCGGGTTATACATCAGTCTGAACGGGTCCTGGTCCTGCACGATCTGGCTCACTTTTACCAGTTTCATTTGTTTATCCATGGCCGACTGCAGTTCCTGGCCGAATTCATTTTTGGGTGAAACCGCAGTGAAGACCACATCTTTTCTTCGATACGGTTCCCCATTCGCCGTTTTTGAAGAATGAGCGTTCGCCAGATTGCTGGACACTATGTTCATGCGGAGTCGCTGAGCGCTCATACCGGACGCGCTGACCGCCATGGACTTAAGGAAATCCATTATTTGCCTCCCTCCCGAATTGCATAGTCGAGGTTTTCAATCTGCTTTTGCAGCACGGTGATCAAGGCGTCATACATGACGTTGTTTTCAGACATTTTCATCAGCTCGTGCTCCATATCCACCGAATTGAGATCATTTTTGACGGCCGCTTGGGAGGGTGACATAACATTGGCGAAAACAGAGCTGAGGTCGTTCGCTCCGCGCAAGTGCATGGCGTGAGTGGTCGACATACCCCCTTTTGGGTTGTCCGCGGCCCTGCGAAGATAATCTTCGAATTCGATGTCCTTGCTTTGGTATTCAGGTGTGTTTACGTTCGCAATATTTGACGCAATCAGCTTTTGCCTGGTTTCACGCATATCCAGGGCCATCTGCGTCAGCCGTGATGAAAGATTGCTTAATAAGGCGCCCATATTCCACTCCTTCCCTCCATCAAACAAGCAAAGCCCGTACCAACATGCGATTCGGGCTTTGCGTGGACTTCTTTTATTTGATTGCGGGGGCCTTGCGATATTTCTTTTTTCCGCGTCTCCTTCCTAGATTTCCGACGGACTGATCCTTCTACATATCCATTAATTCGCCGGTGGCGCGGTATTCATTCAATTTGTTGCGCAATGTTCGAATGCTGATGCCCAGCATTTTCGCCGCATGCGTGCGGTTTCCGTTCACCGAATCCAGAGTTTCGGCTATAAGCTGTTTCTCCATCTCTCTCATGGTCATGCCGGCGGCGCTCACCTGGCCGGTGGACGTGATCGTGGACGGCTGTGTCTCCTCGAACATGACCAGCGCGTTCCGATCGACCTTTCCGCCTTGCGCCACCAGAACCGCCCGCTCGATGGTGTTTTCCAGCTCGCGAGCATTGCCCTCCCATTCCCGGCTTTTCAGGTATTCTTCAGCGTCCGGCGTCAATCCGTTGACTGCTTTTCTATTTCTTTCCGCCGCTCTTTGAATGAAGTGATAGGCGAGCGGAAGCACATCATCCGGCCTTTCTCTGAGAGCGGGCAGTTTGATCGGTATAACATTAAGCCGGTAGTAAAGATCCTGGCGGAATCGTCCCGCTTCGATCTCTTGCTTGATGTCACGGTTCGTGGTCCCGATCACCCGGACATCGAGCGGAATGGGTTTCTTGCCGCCGACCCGATCCAGTTCGTGCTCCTGGAGCACGCGCAAAAGTTTAGCTTGCAGGGTCATGTCCATTTCACTGATTTCGTCCAGCAGGAGGGTACCGTGATTGGCTTGCTCGAACTTGCCGATTCTCTGATAAACGGCTCCCGTGAACGCGCCTTTTTCATGACCGAACAATTCGCTCTCCAGAAGATTTTCAGGAATGGCGGCGCAGTTCACAGCCACGAACGGGCCATTGTTCCGGTCGCTGGATTCATGAATGAGACGCGCAAAAAGCTCTTTCCCCGTGCCGCTCTCTCCCTGGATCAGGACGCTGGCCTGGCTTGGCGCCACCGACCGCGCCAATTCGATCAAAGCGAGCATTTTCTTGTTTTCGGCTACCAGTTGGTTCGAGCTTTTTCCCTGCCTCTGGGTCTGCTGATTCGGCGATTGTGTTAACCGTTGAAACACCCTTTCCACCAGATTCACAAACTCTTCCAGGGAAAACGGTTTCTGGATGAAATCGATCGCGCCGTTTTTCATGGCTTCAACAGCAATATCGACCGTGCCAAAGGCTGTAATGATTATCACCGGCAGTTCGGAACGCTCCCTCTGAAGCCGTCGAAGCAGGTTCATCCCATCCATTTCCGGCATTCTGACATCACTGACCACCAGATGAAAGACACCTTGATCCAATACCTGGAGCGCTTCCTCTCCGTTCTGCGCGGTAGCGGTCAAAAAGCCTCGGCCGTTGAGGGCTTCGGTCAGGACCATGCGCATGGTGGCTTCATCGTCGACAATCAGTACCCGATGATCCATACGCTCTTTCCCCACGCCAACGCGAAGCTCTTAATGCGGTTCAGACGGCCTCTGCCACGCGGCGATAAGATCATATTCAATCTCTTTTCAAATTTTTCAATATAGCGCAAAAAACCCAAGACTGAAGCTATGGCGCAGACCTCGGGCCTCAATCGATCCATCAACCAACCTCTTCCAAACGACGAGATGAATTGTGCAACCTGAGCAGCGCTCCACCGATATTCGCCCACTCTTCCGAATCCTTTAACACGCTAAGCTCTTCGAGCGCCTCCCGCTCCGCCTTTACGTCTCCCAGTTTTGATTGAATGTTCGCAAGCTGATACAGCGCCCACGCGCGGTCATTTCCCTTGAGGTCGCCCTGGAGGCTTTCCCGGTAATGGGACAACGCCGGTCGTTCCTGATCCTGAGCCACCAGGCTATCGGCCAGGTATAAGTTGCAAAGACTGGGGAACTCAGATCGGTTCTTTTGCCCTTCCTGACTCTTTTCGGAAGGATACAACTGTTCCGCGCGTTTGAAAAAAAGAGCCGCATTTGCCGGAAAATTCATATCCATATACAAGCGTCCCAGTTCGAAAGCGGCCGTGGCCGCTTCCACATCCGCGCTGTTTTCGGACGTCGGCAACGCTTTAAGATAGAGCTCGGCCGCCTGAGTGTAACGCTGCTGCTTATAGCGCCACCGAGCCAAAGTAATATATTCTTCAGGGCTTATTTTATCCGCCGGCGTTTCCTCCAGGGCCTGATCGTACCATTGCGCGGCTTTGTTCAGGTCATGCTTTTTAAAAAACCATTGGGCTCCCGTTTTAAGAATACGCCTGCGCAAATCGGAACCTTTTTCGGTTTTCTCCAACGCCTGGGAACCAAGCTCGCACGCTTCGTTAATGAGATCCAAGGAAGCGTACGAGTTCGCCATTTTCAAAATGTCTGACGGGTCTGTAAGTCGAAAATTGGCGACCTTGAATGAGGTTTCATACGATCTTACCGCTCGAAGCGCGTCTTGTTCAGTGGACGAAGCGCTCAGGATCGATTCCATCGCCTTAACCGCGTCATCTCTATAATTCTCGATCCGCTCCGACTCTGAAAACTCAAGGGCCAACGCCTTGAGCGCCTCCAGTTCCCTTACGGGATCATTGCGTTTTTGATAAGCGTCGGCGAGCTTACGAAGAGCTTCTTCCCGAAAATGATATTGGCCGCTTTCCGCGACGCGCTTGAGCGTTTCGAGAGAATTGCTATAATTGGCGACGGCTTGATCGGTGTCCTGCAATCGCATTTCCGCTCTTCTCTCGCCAAGATCCGCCAGTTTCAATTTGGACCAAACGGCTTCCTCGCTCTCCGGAAATCTGTTGATAAGGATTGAGCATAAAGCGGCCGTCTTGGGAGTGTCACCATTTTCGTCGTATAGCTCAGCCAATTTCAATATAATCTTGCGGGCCATGGGGTCCTGAGGGTAGATGTTCGCTCCCAGCAACAGCGCCTCCTCGGCCTTATCCTTTTCCTGCCGGATCAAATAATAATTGGCAATATCGTAGTACGAGTCCACAGGCAGGGCTGACATGAGGTCCGGCCATTTGATGAAGGCGTCTTTCAAAATTCTGTCGGCCTCTTGATGCTGATTGAGTCGGGAGTAGCATTCCGCGAGCCGTACCGTCGCGCGTTTGGCCAATTCATCATCAGGTCGCTCGGACAGGAATTTATTTAACTGAGCGCGCGCCTCATCATACTTGCCTATCTGAAACTCGCACTCGGCGACCCAGTATAACGCTTCCTGTCCATATTTGCTCTCCGGGTATTTTGTGGCGAGCGTGTTAAATTGGGACAGCGCCTCATAGTAGAAAGTCATGTCAAGATACAACGCGCCGACATTGTACAGCGCTTCGGGAGCCTGCGGCGAATCCGGATAATCGGCGAGCGCAAGGGTGTACAGGTTAATCACTTCCTGCTTTTCAGGCTGAGAAGCGACACGCTTTACCATGTACGCGCAATTTGCCTGCAGGTATGCGACTTCTTCATTGAAACGGCTGTTGGGAAATTGAGCTTTAAATTGATCGATCACGTTGAGCGCGTCCTGAAATTCTTTCTGTTGATATAACGCGCGCGCCCTATCCAGGTAGTTTTTCTGCGTGACTTCCGTCTCCGAAAGCACCGCATACTTGCCGATTTTTTGAGAAATCAGGTTATTGCCCGCCGCCTCACTTTTGCGCCCCTTGATTTCCGTTTTCGCGTCCACTGTCCGGCCCGCTGTCACAGCCTTCGTAATAGTCCCGGAGGCCGCTGCGGCTGTCTCATTTTCTCGAGGCTGAACATTGGTAATGGCCGCCTGCTGTGGAACAGGCTCCTTTATTCCGGAACCGATGATTTCCGGCCCTGGCGCTTGTTTCTCTAATTCGGGCGTTTTGCCGGATGTGGGTTTTTCCACCGGCTTGCCGATTTCCTCGCGTTCACTGGCAAGAGTATCTTTTATTCTTTCCAATTTCTCTTCGAAATTCTGTTTCGGCGCCACGGAAGGCGGAGTTGCGACAGTGGGTTTCGGCTCATCCTTGGCTTCATTAGCTTTTTTATCGGCCGCCTGATCAGTTTTCGGCGGCGCTTCCTTGCGCTCTTTCGGTTTGGGAGAACTCTTTTTCGAATCGCTCTTTACGAAGTCCAGGAAAATTCTGTACGGCGCCGGTTCTTCAACCGTTCCATGCCCTTTCAACGAGACTCCGTCCGCCAGCGTGATATTCAGAATAGGGCGCTCCGATGATTTCTCCGCGGTTATTTTGGTTATCCAACCCGGATAGTTTGAGGAAAAAACCTTCTCAGGCACAGCGTTGAGGTCGAGCCGCGGTATGGATAGCGAAACGGTGTTATCAGAACTTTCAAAGACCGCGTATAAGGCTCGATTTCCCATATCCAGCACTAATCTGAGTCCCCCGTCATGCAGACCGTACCTCACCCGAGATAACGCCGTATCGGGGGGGACAGCCTGAACGACTTCCGCGCCCACAAAATTCAAAGAGGCGAATATAAAGAGAACCGCAAGGAAACGACTCATGAAAAAAACTTTCCCGTCCCGTTGGGACAACATTAATATTTCGGGTCTGTACGGAGTGGATTAGAGCAATTTGCGTGCCACCGCGCATAAGATATTTCTAGCTGAATTTATTAGCTATTTAGGAAGGTATGGAGAGAGTGGTGGGGATCGGACGCTCGGAGAAACGTCTAAACCGCGCTTTTGTCAATGATTTGACATCAACCGTTTTCGGCCTCTTCCGACCGATCCAAATTGATCCGCTTCATCTTTTCGACCAGAGTGGTCCGCTTGAGGGAAAGCAATTTGGCTGCCTTGTTCTTTACCCAATTGGTTTGATTGAGCGCTTGCAAGATAAGCTGCCGCTCGTATTCGGTGACGGCCGTGTTGAAATTCACCCCTTTATCCCAGGACACATCCGGGGAAGAAACCGCCGATCGCTCCGCTTTGCCGGCTATGTTTTCAGGGAGATCCTCGATATCGATAAGGCCATCTTCCTTGAGAATGACAGCCCGCTCAATGATATTTTCCAATTCGCGCACGTTTCCAGGCCAACGGTATTCAATGAAAGTGTCCATGGCGTCCTGTGATATACCGCTCACTTTGTGACCGCGTTCTCTGCGCAATTTTTCCAGAATATGTTTGGCCAGCAAAGGTATGTCCAACACGCGGTCCCTGAGCGGGGGCAAGGTTATGGGAAACACATTGAGCCTGTAATACAGATCTTCGCGGAATTTGCTCTTTCGTATTGCTTCTTCAAGGTTTTGATGCGTTGCGGCAATAATCCGGACGTCCACTTTGATTATTTTGCCACCGCCGACTCTTTCAATAGTTTTCTCCTGCAATACACGAAGCATCTTAACCTGGAGTGGGAGCGGCATGTCTCCAATTTCATCCAGAAAAATCGTTCCGCTATTGGCCATCTCAAAGCGGCCCATACGGCTCCTGACCGCTCCGGTAAAAGCTCCTTTCTCGTACCCAAAAAGTTCGCTTTCCAATAGCTCCTGTGGTATGGCGCCGCAATTAATCGTTACCAGCGTCTCGTTTCTGCGGTCGCTATTGTAGTGAATCGCTTTGGCTATCAGTTCCTTACCGGTTCCGCTGTCTCCTCTGATCAGAACCGTGGAATTGGTGCGCGCGACTTTGCGCACCATATCAAATACTTTTTTCATGGGGGGACTGGAACCCACAATGCTGTCGAAGGTAAATTCTTGTTGAAGCTGATTGCGCAGATGCTTATTCTCTCGGAGAAGACGGCCATATTCAACAGCTTTCTGAATCACGACGCCAAACTTCTCGAAGTCTATGGGCTTCTCAACAAAATCGAAAGCGCCGAGCTTCATTGACTCGACCGCCTTCTTTACGGTGGCGTAACCGGTGAACAAGATAACGACGGCATTCGGGTCCGTCTTTTTGATAATCCGTAACGCCTCCATGCCATCCATATTAGGCATTTTCAAGTCGCATAGAACAACGTCATAGACTTGTTTTACATATTCATCCACCAATTCCTGACCATCTAACACCCAAGTGGGATTATAGCCGACCTCGGTCAAAAAATGGCCGATTTGCTCCCCCAATTCTCTATTATCTTCCGCAATCAGGATTGAACCGCTCATAGTAGAATGAAATAGCTCCAGTTATTATTGCGCCTGACCCCACGACGCTGTTATAGCATTGATCATCTTATGAATTTCTATAATAAAGGACTTTACTATAATGCATTCATAAAAAGAAAGTCAATTTTGTATATTCCTTCCGTTAATAATCTTGGCGACTTACCATGAGATAAGTCTGATAATCGGAGGTTTGGACTGAATACAATGATTCTACATTCGAAGGATCGGAAAACAGACGAACGCCTCAAACCGCCCGGCGCTGTTGGAGAGCTTTAGCTAAAGCGTAAATAGGGGCGCGACGCCTGGCGCATCCATAAAGGGGGGGGACGCCTTGGAAGAAAAAACTAAATACCTATAGAAAATCAGATGGATGGAAGCGTCTTCCGTGGATCAGCTTTTTAATTTCAGATGTGATGGAGTATTTTTGTCTTGGTCGTCATCCAGATTCAGATTCCGCAGCTTGCTTTCGACTCCGGAGGTCAATGGTATGTTGCTGTTGAGAAGAAAGGGGAAGCGGCTTAGCACCGCGCTTAAATTGTGTTCATAGTCGTTAATGCGCTCCTTGGCTTCTTCCAAATCCTGGAGCGTCTTATTGAGTTCTTCTCTCAGTTTTTCAATTTCCTGTGTCGCAACGGATAACTTTTCTCTCAATATGCGGTTGGAGCGCATAAGATTAATTTTCTCGTTCACATTCTTGAAGATGAGCTGTAATTCTTCCAGCTTGAATGGTTTGGTTATGTAATCATGCGCGCCAAGTCTAATAGCCTCAATCGCGGTTTCCAACGTTCCAAACCCGGTAATTATAATCACCAGCGTTTGCAGACTTTTGCTCCGCGCTTCCCGAAGAACCGCGATACCGTCCTTGCCGGGCATCATGAGGTCTGTTAACACAACGTCATAGTGATTCTCATGAATAGCCTCAACGGCTTTATCGCCATCTTCGACGGCCTCTACTTCCATCCCCTGGTCAGACATAAGGTCGGAAAATATTTCCCGGTGCGTCTGATCGTCATCGGCGACTAAAGCCTTAATAGGAACGTCCATTCTTTCCATCCTATTGATATTCCAAGAACAATCATTCAGGGCCTAAAGAAGGCCCGTTGCGGCTTACTATTTGCACATAGTCTGCCATTAATGAGATGAGGCCGTATGCTAGCGCTATTCGAAACACAAATGCAAGCCGTTGGGACACGACAAACATTCTACAGTAATTATCGTACGTTTTCCGCGCTACTTTAGCAATAACGGAAATGTGTCCGGCTACGCCGTGTTTGAAGCAGCGCAATTTTCACTAAAGTTTTCAGCCAGGATTTCGATTAAGACATTGTAGGGGTGCAACCGGCGTCTGGCCGGTCGTTCTTAATCTGCGCGCCAAAGCGTTCAGGAACCCCGGCAAAGTGAAATCAACCAACAGGCTTCCATAGGAGGTTTATCAGTTATGCGTCTTGGGGGACTGATGTCTGGGATGGATACCCAGGACATAATAAGCCAGTTGATGGATGTTGCGCGCGCGCCGCTGGACAAGCTGAACGTCCAGAAGGACAAACTCGATCTGAAGAAAGAGTCCTTTAAGGGTTTGGATAGCGATCTCACCAAACTCCAGAAATCGCTGTTAGACCTTCGACTCGAAACTACCTTCAAATCAAAAGTGGTTGCCTCTAGCGACGACCGCTACGTGACGGCCACCGCCGGAGTGGACGCCAAGACGGGCAGCCACACTGTACAGATTACGCAGATCGCCCAGCCTGCGGTGGCCCGCAGCCAATACACCCGCGCCATTTTAAGTTCTTCTCCAACAAACACAGCGGGGATAGCTTCCGTCATTGGCCGTCCCGACGATAACCTGAAAGGCGCGCACGAAATTTCGATTACTGACGAGGGATCGGTCTACCGCGCCCGTTCGGTTTTTAAGCCGACGGGAGGTGGACAATTTAAAACGCTGCAAGGGGACGCCGCGGAAAGCGCGACTGTCGAAGGAACGATCGGGACCGACATCAACGCCGCCAATAACGAACTCACCGTAACGGTAAACGGAACGGAAGTGACCGTGACACTTGACGACGCTTTGGCGGATGTCACCTCCATGGCGCGCGTCGCCGCAGATATGGAAACCAAGCTTAACGAGGCTCTGAATCAGAAACTGGGTACCGCCGACGTCACCTATGTATCCGCAAGAACTTCAAGAGGCGTCTCGCTGGGAACCGACAGCATTACCCTGTACAACGTGGCTGGAGGCGGAGATATAAGCGTGGCCGATACGGGAGCCGCCTCTTCGCTGGGATTTGCTGCGGGAGGGGCCCAAGGCTACGCCAACTCCATTGTAACCGATGTCATTGCGAGCGATTTAACCAGTCTCCAAATTGAGATGAACGAACCGCTTACCGGACTGGTCCGAGGGGTGGCCTTTATAGCCGACAGCGGAACCGGTCTTCAGGCAGGAGAAGCCACTGTTTTTACGAGCAACTCGCTCAACGCCCTGGGGCCGTCAAAAAGCCGTGTTTCCGGCGGCGAAGAGGTATCGAGCGGAACGCTCAACACTACGGTGAAAGGTCTCCAAAACGCCGGCTTTACCAATGCGCCAAGCTCCAACACCAATGGAACCTTTTCCATTAACGGCGTGGAAATCACCATCGACGATTATACGAAGCTGAGTGTTAATGATCTGTTAGGCAAAATAAATGGTTCAGCGGCCGGAGTCACCGCGACCTATGACGCCGCAAACGACCGAATTATGCTCACCTCAAATGAAGCGAGCGGTTCAGCTATTACGCTGGGCAATGCGCGCGACACCAGCGACTTTCTAACCATAGCCAAACTCACCGCCACAGAGGGAGCGACTTCTAGCGTCGGAAGCGCCTCTTCCAGTGTCAGTGAGGTTTCCGCATTGTCCAGCGCGGGTTTCACGCTTACTCCCACCTCAGGAACATTCACGATCAATGGCGTAACGCTTTACGTGGACGCCAGCAATGATACACTTGAAGACCTGGTGGAAAAGATAAACAACTCGGGCGCTCAGGTTAAAGCGTCATATGACAGCCTGACTGACACCTTTTCTCTGACCTCGGCCATGGGCAAAGTCGACTCGAACGGCGACAAGATAACCATTGGCTCGGTAAACGATACGAGCAACATTTTACGGGCTCTGAATCTCGCCGACGACGGGAACGCGCAAGTAACAAGCGGCGCCGCGCCCGCAGGCGACCGGTCGCAGGACACCATTACGCTTACCGCTTACGGAGCGTCGAGTGGAACCGATATCACCGTTGACGCCACCGCCGGCTCAGCCGCCTACCAGGAATCGGCGGGGATCGTCAACTGGTCCGACGGTATTGCCGATGGCGCGATGTTTGATGTTTTGGCGGGAAACGACGGGACCGGTTCCTTCACCTGGACCAATAATACCGGCCAAGACATTAAGAGTATTGACAGTTTTGTACAGGCGTGGAACGACCCGAGCAACTGGTCGGGCTCACGTGTGGAGGTCGGGGTTATCAAAGAAGGTCCCGACCAACTCAGATTTTTCAGCCGCGCCACGGACGCCACCGGGGGCGCCGCCGACTTTACAATCGATACCGCTACGGCCGGGGATCTTTATGAGATTGGATTGGCCACCGACCAGGCGAGCTTGAGCGAGAATGTCAGCTACGGTATGGCGGCGACGGCTTCCTCCCAGTATAACGCCATGAATCTTGCTTTCGCCATAAACACCGCCGACGCCGGGGTAAGAGCCAGCACCGACGGAGCGGGAAGCGTTACCGTTACCTCCACAACCGCGGGATACGGCGAGGGATTCACTTTGGAGGACGAAGGGACCGAGCCGGACGCCACGATTTTAGACTTCTTTGGCTCTTCTTCCGTGACCGCGTCCTTGCAGGAAAATATGGAGATCGGCGCCAGTGGCCAGGACGCCATTTTTACGGTCGATGGCGTCTCATACACCAGGAGCTCCAACACTGTTGACGATGTTATCGGCGGAACCACCATCAACCTGCACTCGCCAACCACGGGGCCTGTCACTCTTACCATTGAAAACGATACCGAGAGGGCGCTTGATAAACTGACCGATTTTATTGTTAATTACAATGAAATCATGTCCGTCCTCAATCCGCCGATGCTGAGTGACGACGAACGCAAGTATCTGGAACCGTTGACCGACGACGAACGTTACAACATGACCTATACCGAGATCGAGGAGTATGAACAGTACCATAAGCTGTACAGCTCATGGGACTTCATTCGCCGTGAGAGTTCATTCCGCGGACTGTTTTCCTCAATCCGGCAAGTATCCACGACCCCGGTCGAAGGGACGAAATCCACCATGAATCTCCTGAGCCAGATAGGAATCTCGGCCGGTTCCGTTGGAGGTTTCGAAGATTCCAGAGACGGCTATCTGCTCTTTTCTCCGTCGGACGAGGAAGATTATCGGGAGGCCATACGGTCGACGCTCGAACTGGATTCCGATTTGATGGACGCGCTGCAAAACGACGCGGATAGCGTGTACGATTTATTCGCCCGGGATGCGGAAGACAAATCAGGAGACGGCATAGCGCGGCAACTGGATGAATTGATTGACGATTATATCGGAAGCGAGGGCATACTGGACAAAAAGATCCGCTCAGGCGGATCCATTGACACTGAAATCGATGAGCTTGAAGATAAGATCGAAGCTTTGGAGTATCGGCTGACGGAACAGGAAGATCGGTTATGGGATCAGTTCACTCGTATGGAAGTCGAGCTGAACCGTTTGAGCGAATCGACCTCGGCCATTTCGGCTCTCTTGGGTAGTTCGAGTCAAGAATAATTATGTGATTGTACGTATACTATATTGTTTTGTATGATCTTATTTTCCGGAGGACAGATTACATGAATGCAAGTCAAAACCTACAGCAGTATGTGAAGAGAAACATCGAAGGCGCCAGCCAAAGCGATCTCATCCTGCTGCTGTACGATGTCGGCATAAACTCCATGAACACGGCAAAATCCAAACTGGGCGAGCGCGATATCGAGGGCGTTCATAACGCCATCATGAAAGCTATACGGGTTCTCGAAGAGTTAATCGGGAGTCTGAATTTGGATAAGGGAGGCGAAATCGCCGGCAATTTGCTAGGCTTGTACGCGTATATCAAACGCCGTTTGACCGAGGCCAACGCGTCAAAGGAATGCGCCGGTATTGACGACGCCCTGGAACTCATGCAAGGACTGAGGTCGGCGTGGAAGGCCGCCTTGGCCAAATACTCGGAAACAACGACTACAACGACCGCCGAACCGGTGAATACAAAGGTTGAGCGGCGCCCTTCGCCCAAACCTTTAAGTATATCGGTCTGACTCTCTGTAAGGAGATAGAAGAAATGACAGTCAACAGCATCAATAACATACTCTATTTAAAAGAAACCAAGCTGGACCAGAATGAAGCAAAGCGGACCGACCGGGGAAAGGTTTCCTCGGAAACCCTTGCTCAGAAAAGGAACGACGTCGAGGATGTGCGGGAAGTGGTCGAGGAAAACAGGGCGGCGATGAACCCGTCCATAGACGATCTCGATCAGGCCAGGCAGGTGCTTCGTTCGCTCGTGGACATGATGGGCCAGAAACAGGACAAGACCATGATGGCCCATTCAGGCAAGGCAATAACGCAGGTATTTTAATAGGTTACGTGTGGATCTGACGAATTTTCTGGCGGCGAGCTATTCGCAGATGAAACAGACCGACCTGGCGGTGCGGTACGGGACGGAAGTTTCCCGGCAAGCGTTGGATATTCAACGAAAAACCGGGGAATGGGCTGTTGAACTCATGAAATCGACCCCCGCCGCGCCTTCACAAACCGGCAAGGGTTATCTGGTGGATTTTTTTGCCTGAACGGGTCTAGGAAACCTCGCGCGTCCGCGCCTTCACGTCCGATTTAGCAATCATTTCAATCAGATGGTGCTATTCAGAAAACGCGAGTTCTGTTTTCCGCCCGGTTTCTTGTACTTGCTGTGGAGGTTGCGGTTCGCGCGGGCCGCTCCCACTCCAGCTTCCAGTTTCTTCCGAAATTCTTCCCCGAATTTCCGGCAATCTTCATCCATTTTCAGGATTTCTTCCAGTTTTTTCCTGTTCTCTTCAACGAGGCCGGACATCTGGTCCGTCAGTTCGCCTCGTGAACGAAGATCGTTCAGAATCGGCTTGACCGATTCGTCGAGTTCCAGAATTCTGACGAACAGTCCCTGCCGTTTATCCAGGGCGCTGGAAAAATCGTTCAGATTCTGGTCGAACAATGTTTTTTTTATCGTTTCAGTAATTTTTAATAATTCTGAAATGTGTCCATTCAGAACGCCCAGAATCTTTTTGGCCTCGTGCGCTGGTTTCATGATCCTCAGCCTTCGTAGGATTCGGCGCCGGCGATCATTTCCGGGATCATTTCCTTCCACAGCTCAAAATGGGGTATCAGCTGTTCCTCGATATAGACGGCCGCTTCTTTCCAGTCGTTGTGTTTCTGGATTTCCGAAAACGCCCTGACGATCTTGCCCATGTCGACATAGTGATCGGACACGGTTATTCCGCCCACCGTGAGGTTCCGGTAATCGATGGAGTTATACCGCTCGCCCATGGCCACCAGAGAAGCGAACCAGCTCATGCCTTCCAGCGCCACCTGGAACAGACGGAGCGCTTCGCCGGCCTTGTCCTGGCGAAACAGCTCGGCGACCTTGGACAGGCCGTCAATGAGGTTGTCCATGTAGCCCAGGGCCTCCTGCAGGCCGTCGCGAGCCAGCTCCGAGGGTTTGGCGGTGGCGACTTCCAGGAGTTCGATTCCCTCCATGGTGTGGCCGCTCAGTTTTTCTTCCTGCTCGCTGCTCAACAGATGCCCGTCAACGGTCACGTCGGTTATGACCTCGTCCTCCGGGACATGATCCTCGCTGATGAGCTTCAGCGTCTGTTCCAGCGTCATTTGACTCCACTGGGTTCCGTTTTCCACCTTCGCGCCGTTTACCATCAATTCCATGTTGTGTGGCTCCTTTAAATGTATTGTCGATCCGGGCGGGATTGCGATCAGCCCGCCGCTTGCGCCCTGTTTCGCTCCGCCAGCCGCGCTTTGAGTATGGTTATATTTTCAGAGGCCATGCCGTTGGCCGGGTCCAGTTCCAGACATCGTTGGAAGTACAACAGCGCCTGTTCCAGATCCCCCTGCGCCGCGTGAGCGACCGCCAGGTTGTTGAGCGCCGGAGCGCTTTCCGGAAAGTACGCCAGTTCCCGCTCAAAGCAGGTCGTGGCTTTGGGGTAATCTCCCAGCGAAAACGCCAGCTCGCCGATTTTCTTGTTCAATCCCGCCATGGCCGGGTCGATCCCCGCCATCTTTTCAAAAACCCCGAGCGCTTCCGCCGGCCCGTTGTTGTGTTCAAGGACCAGGGCCAGGTCGTTGAGGTATTCCATATTCATCGGGTCCAGCTCCGCCGCCTGTTTCAGCGACGTCTCCGCTTTTTGGAATTCGCCCCGCCTCAGGTCGATTCTCCCCAGGTAGTGGAACGCGGCCGCGAAATACGGCGCCAACGCAATCGTTTGCCGGAAATAGCCGTAGGCCTGCGCATAGTCTTCCAGTCCGAGATGGCAACGGCCGAGATTGTAGAGTATGTCGTGATTTTTGTTATCGAGGCCCCTGGCCTTTTCCAACAGTTCCAGGGCCGGCGTGAACTGGCTCTCTTTAAGGTCTATCTTTGCCCGCAGCAGGAGCGCGGCGGCCGAATCTTCGCGGTCGTTCAGAATCTCGTCGCAGTAGCGGCGGGCGTCTTCATAATGCGACAGTTCATATTCGGCTTGAGCCAGACTCAGCAGGATTTCCCATCGGGAGCAGTTGACCAGACTGGCGAAAACGAGTTTCCCCCGCTCATATTGGGAAAAATTTTCCAACGCCAGAAGCGCGCTGCGGGCGCTGGCGTCAAAGTCGCGGTTATGAGCCTTCAGCCGGGATAACGCATAGTGCAGATCCGGATGCTGGTCGTTTATTTCCAGCCCCAACAGGATATATCGTTCCGCCTCTCCGATGGACCCTATGTTCGCGTTGTATCCGCTCAACAAATAGTACAGCTCAAAGAAGTGGCTTCCATCCAAATTTATATGGTTATCCCGCACGATCCGTAACGTCTCTTCGCCTTCTTTCACCGCCCCTTTAAAGTCGCGGACGGAGGCCAATGACTTCATCAGATAAAAATGAGGCTTATAGTCATGGGGGTCATTGTCGATCATCTTTCGCAACAGCGTCCCGGTCCGCTCGAACTTTTTTTCAACCCCTTCCTTATCGAGGTCGTACCCGTAATGATGAATTGAAATCCGGGTGTTCAAAAAAGGCTGGGTGATGTTGAGGTCGTTATGGACGATTCCTTCATAACGAAAGCCGCGGTTGCTCCTGAACATTCGTATGGAAGAACCCTTGGAATCCCTGGCTCCGTTTTTGGTATAGTTGTGCACTACGACCGTGACGCCGTTGTATTCCGTCTGCATGGCCGCGTTTCGAATGAGCTGTTTGTCGTTGGAGTCGATTTCCTCGTCCGCGTCGAGAATGAATATCCAATCTCCCTGCGCGTACCCGATGGTGATATTCCTCATGCCCGAAAAGTCATTGAACCAGGGACGCTCATAGAGCCGGGCGCTATATTCCCGGGCGATGTCCATGGTTTTGTCTTCCGATCCGGTATCCACCACGACGATCTCGTCAAAAATCCCTTGCGCGCTTTCCAGGCAGCGCCGCAGGTTGTGTTCCTCGTTCTTGACCATCATGCAGAGGGAAATGGTAGGCTGGCGGCCCATGTCGTCGAGCGCCTTGCGCAGCGTGTCGGCGTACTGGGCGTTGGATGGTTCAAGCTCGGCCGCTTTTTGCAGATACGGTTTGGCCTGCAAACGCCGGCCCGCCTTCCAGAACGCGATACCGCGGTTGAAACTGGACCGGGCGGATTGGGGAAACTCGCCCAAACATTGATCGAGTATGGTTTCCGCCTTTTTTATATCTCCCCGTTTGAGATACACTTCCGCCAGCGCATTGAGCCCCAGCTCGCGCGATCCCAGGTTTACCGCCCGCTGCGCGTGTTCTTCGGCTTGATCCGAATCTCCTTGGTTGAGCAGGGTGTTGGCCATCCAGGCGTGCGCGGCGCCGTTTTCAGGATCGATTTCCAGCGCCTTCCCGAAACAGGCCAGCGCCTGGCCGTGATCGTTTTTACGCAGGGCCGAAAGGCCGCGTTGAAAAAAGTCCGTATCCGTTGTTGATGGGGGCGTTTCCTTGCCAACATCTTGACGCCGGGATTGTCCGCCGCGTTTTTTCCCGTGATTTTTCTTAGCCATTCCTACCTGTTCCTGCGGCGCGGCAAGGTCATACAACCCGCGCGCTTGGAGATTTACGCTGAAAAGCTGTGGTTTTCCGGCCCCTAATAATTCAAGAACCGTTCCATTATGCGGGCTCATGACCATTTTGCGCGTATATTACCTAAAAATGGGAGGGAACTTTTTTTAAATGTGGTCAGATCCTTAGCTCCGGAAAGGAATACATGGTTTCCTTCTCCCACCGGGAGAAGGCTAGGATGAGGGTTTATAAGTAATGCGGGGGAATCTCTTCCCCCGCGCCCCCTGCGGGAGATTTCTCGCTGCGCTCGAAAAGAACGTCGACGCCCGAGCGCGCGTGGATAAGCGCTCAGACCGCGAGGTGAGCAATACCCTCCCCTTTTCTAGCGCCTTTTGTCTCGCGATGACCGCACTGGCTTTCTCTACGAGATATTGCAATAAGCAGGCGCGGTTCATCGAGTTTCTTGCGGTCAACGCGCTCCACGAAGTAAACCCCGCTATGAATACGCTCCGATATGGTTACAGGAGGCAGGCTCCCGGTTTTCAGGCGGTTTGGGAATTCGGAAGAATCTATAGATAACCGCGGCTATTCAGTGGAATCCTGGCTATGTTTTTACTTTGGGGGAGCTTTGGAATGACTCTATCAGGTTGGTAGGCATTGCCTCGTTCCCAAGTTGGACTTGGGAACGCCTGCAGTATCGGGAGCTTAGCTCCCATCAGAGACAAACATTACTAAGCTGGAGTGGCGGAAAGACACTATCGCGTGATGGTGATAAGGTTTCAAAGCTCAGCTTCGAGCAATAGAGCGCGTTCCCAAGTACGACTTGGGAACGAGGGCAAGTAAGATTAGGAATTCGAGAATCAATCTGAATAAAATATGCGATAAATGCCTAGAATATGTGAGATTCTATTTGACCTATTATAATTTACGGGCTACTTTCCAGCAAACAGTTTAACAGTTTTTTCGACCCTCTTTGTGCCAAGGCGCATAAAATGCTGAAGTCCATAACATATTAATCTTTGGGAATAATCATAGTATCACTTCCTCATGCGACAACAAAAGTCAAGGCCCAAATTGTCACGCCGTTGAAAGGAGATGCATATGATCGATTACTCAAGCTGGGAAAGAAAGAATTATAATATCACGAACCTTAAACTCGACCCATTAAATCCGAGAGTATCTGGAATACAGCACGAAGAAATAACCCAGCGGTTTCTCCTGAGCCATTTTATAGAAAATTATGCAGTTTATGAATTGGCAAGAAGTATTGCAGAAAACGGCTTCTTTCCTGATGAGATAATCATAGTCTTTAGGCACGATGAAACGAATAGGTATGTTTTAGAGGGAAACAGGCGAGTTGCTGCCCTGAAGCTACTTTTGAACCCGGAAGCGGCTCCAGAGAAACATATATCCAAATTCAGAGCCCTTTCGAGGTCGTTGGACAGGTCACTTATAAAGAAAGTCCAGGCAGTCGTTGCCCCTTCACGAGAAGAGGCAACCCCGATTATTATTGAAAAACATACGCATATGACTATAAAACCATGGTCGGTTCTTATGCAGGCTGCTTATGTAGGAAATATAGTTGAGAATCACCCCGAAGAGCGGGCTAGATTGGAGGAAATGAATATAGATTTGAATCGCTTCACAAGAATGGACAGAATGTATAAATTAGCATGTTCTCTGGACCTACCCGAGGATGTGGCAGATTTCCTCCGCAATAAAGAGAAATTCCCATTTACAACAGTTGAACGTCTTTACAATGACCCAAAGATTAGAAAGACTTTGACTATCTCGGAGGATCTCGAAAAAATATCCGATAGAGAAAGATTCGAAGAATTATATACGAACATCTTAACTGATATAGCTAGAAAAAAACAAGATTCTCGGTCGTTGGACAAAGATAAAAATAGAGAAGACTACGCTAAGAAGCTAAATGAGAGTATTTTGCCCCCAAAAGAGGCACCAAAACCGATTTCCGTACTACAGGTTTTGAAACAGACTGTAGATAAACGTGAAGAATTTAGTAGGAAGCCAACAGAGCCAAGGAGCAGGTCGAAGCGATTATCCAAAGGCATCGTTCCCGTTAGCCTTGCGTTCCGTCTTGGACAAGGTGCGAGCGTAAGGAAACTTTGCGATGAGTTGAAAAAGATGCCTGTAAAGGATTACCCCAATTCTTCTGCATTAACGCTTAGAGTGTTTTTGGAAAAGAGCCTCAGATTATTTCTGAAGCTAAAAGGAGTTAAGACCATTCCGGCCTCACCGCCACCTCCCCGCAACAAAGATAATATTGTGAGGCTCGCAGATGCTCAGCTTGGACCCATGCTTGAATATATAAGCAATAAAGATGTAGCCATTTTAGACGATCGCAATCTTAAAAAAGTACTACTCAAATTTAAGAACTCACCAGATAACTCATCATTATTTACATTAAATAACTTAATACATAATGAAGAACTGTGTTTAGATGAAGATCAAGCAAGGAGCCTGTGGCCACCACTCGAGAGATTATTTTTCATCATGTTGTCGCAGCCGGAGGTTAACAATGGATACATTCAAGACTCCACTAAGGTATCCGGGAGGAAAAAGCGCCCTTCATAAATTCGTCGCATCCATTTTAAAACAGAATGACTTAGTCGATGGATTCTATGTAGAACCATTTTGTGGAGGTGCTGGGCTTGGATTTGAGCTGTTAATGCGAGAATATATTCAACATATTTATATTAATGATATAGATCCACACATTTTTGCTTTCTGGCATTCAGTCTTGCACAAAACTGAATTTTTCATAAAATTAATCGAGGACGTTGATGTTAACATCAAAGAATGGAAGTTACAAAAAAGCATTTATGACCACCCAAACGAGCATAGTCTCTTCGAACTGGGCTTTGCCACGTTTTTTCTAAATAGATGCAATAGGTCTGGAATCCTCGGAGGTCGACCTATCGGAGGTTTAAACCAAACAGGACCATGGAAGATAGATGCGCGCTTCAATAAAAAGAACCTAATACGTAGGATAGAGTCAATTTCATATTACGCAGAAAGAATTCATGTTTTTGGATTAGACGTAAGGGACTTTTTAAATCATATATTGCCTGAGCTACCCAGAATGAAAACACTTATCTATTTAGACCCCCCTTATTATGTAATGGGTGGAGAGCTTTACTTCAATAATTATCGACACCCTGATCATGAAATGCTTTCTGCTTTGATAAATAATTTAAGATTTAAATGGATATTATCCTATGATAATGTTCCTCAAATTGTAAATATGTATAATAAAAACAGAAGTCTAGATTTAAATCTTTTTTATAGGGCAAATAAATTGAAAAAGGGAAAGGAACTCATTATTTTCAGCTCCGATCTCATGGTATCGCAAATTAATGAGGGGGCTATAAATATTTAATTCTGCATTGTTTTTTTTCGGTGCTCATAACCTAGGTCAGGCCTGTAGGTCCTACAGACTGGGTAGACTGAAACGAAACCCATCATTTGTTTTTTTGTTGGCGTTTTATTCTCCAAAATCATCCTCCAAGCCACCGCCCCAATCAGGCGCATAAATCCCTCGGCGCATGTACTCATGAAAAACGTTTCCGGTGGGTTTTGCTGATCGCTCTACCCACCTTACGCTAAAAATCGATGGCTAAAGGATTCGGGCATGATATTCCTGGCTGACAATAAATGCGCTTTTAACGGGGATAAATATACCAGTATTAAAGTCATATATATCAATAAATATTAATTTTGTCATTATTTTATATTGTGATAATGATTATTCATTTTTCGACAACTCTTCCAGCGTCGATCTCCGAATTATCAACCCTCAATTTATCAATCTTAGATTTTGAATTGATTCATAAAAGGAGTTGAACTGTGGGGTCTGGTCTTGTGTTTTGACTTTTCCCTTTCTTAACGTCAAAACACAAGACCTGCCCCCAAGCCCACTCGTTGCTATTCGTCCGTGTGTTCGGTCAGGCGGCGCACGGATACATTCGGATTTTCCTTGTCCGTCACCCACCGTGCGGGGTTACTGATGATGTAATCCCGAACGCGGTTCAATTCGCGATCATTGCGGATGACATGTTCATAATAATTTCGGCCCCATGCCGGCGTCCCGACCGTTCCGCGTGATTTATTAATGCGCCTGGAGGAAAATATTTTAAATCCTCGGACGATTTCCGGCGCCCCATGGCGCACGGTAGGGGCGGGTTTGTAACCCGCCCCCAGGGCAGGTTTAAAACCTGCCCCTACGGTCATGCCGCGCGCAGGATTGGGCATTATTGTCCAACCAGCCAATTCCACATGGGAATAATGATTCGGCAATCGATCCCACACCGTAAATGGGGGGTTAAGACTTGTGTTTTGACTTTTTTTCCGCTGAACAATCCTGCTCACGGTTTAAGGATGGAAAGACACGCCCGCCGGTCGGAACCCTCAAGGGAAATAACCGCCCTACCGTTCGCCCGAGCGATGAGGCGCCAAAGGGCGCCTGAAAATTCAAGTCCCGGTTGTCCGCGCGCTCATAAGTTTGCCCTCGGGCGAGGCCTGCCATTTCGAGCGGAGCGGGAAATCACTCTCAGGGGGCGCGGGGGGAGAAATCCCCTCGCAAAATTTTTCCACCCTCACCCCGACCTTCTCCCGGAGCCCCGCTTCACGGGATCTTCGAGGAGAAGGAGACTTTTTACTCCTGCGCGCGGGGTCAGATCGTTTTGGATAGCTCAATGGCGTCCTGCGGGCAGACCAGAAAACAGCTTCCGCATTCATCACATCGTGAACCGTCCACTCTGTAAGGATCGCCGGGAATGATAGCCTTGAAGGAGCACGCCTCAAAACAGTCGCCACAGGCGGTACATTTTTCCGGATTGATGCGGGCGCCCGCCTCGTTGAACGTCTCGCCGCCAAAGGCGAAACGGGTGCGCAGGAGTTTGTGGTCACGGTTCTCCATCTCAAAATCAAAGTCAAAGATTTCTCCTTTTCCCTTGAAAACGCAGAACAGCTTCAGGGCGGGGTAGCGGGCGGCGTCTTCCAGAAAGTACTGATGAACTCTACTTCCGGCCGCCGCCTTTTCTTTAACCTCGTGGTCGGGAATTTCGCGGGCCTCGCCAGTGATGCGCAGGGTAAACCCGGGGGCGAACGTGGGTTGCCCCACGGCGTTCTTCCCTGTCTTGCGGCTGGAAGGGTAGATGCCGCACAGGGCCACGTGAGGGTTATTTTTCAGTTGCCTGTAGAACGGCTTCACATACATGGTAAGGAAATAGATCCCTTGGTCATCGGCGCCACAGACGCCGACGATCCGGCTGTGCATGGTTTCGCCATCCAGCGTGGTGACGGTGAGCGAGCCGATCCTTGCGATGGCTTTATAAATTTCATTCAAAGTCACTATAGTTCCTCCGTATGCCTGACGGTTGACTGTTGTTCTTCAAATCGCATTATGAGCGTCCTGGTAATACGGGGCAGGATCCCGCGCGGCGCGCGCGGAAGCCGGCCGGCCGGTTTTTTCCTCTCGTCAATATAATATATGATAACATAATGTTCTTTACCTTCGTTACGAAGCCTGACCCGGCGCCGACTCTCCGGTTGGGGATCCAGGCTCCCCGAAACAGAAGCGATCCCATCTTCACGCCGTCTTTCCGGGGAGATGAACAATGCTGATGCTGCGACTTTCGCTCATGCTGGTGGTTTTCGTGGATGTCATGGGCCAGGGGTTGATTCTTCCCATTATCAATACCCTGCTCATCGATCCTTCCAGCGGTTTCCTCCCGGCAGGAACGACCGGCGGCGCCAGGGAATTGCTGTACGGTTTGCTGCTCGGGGCCTTTTATATCTTCTGGTTTTTCGGCGCGGCGTATATTTCAAAAGTCTCGGATTATGTGGGTAGGAAGAAAGGCATGTCCGTCTGCCTGGTGGGCGCTCTGGCCGGATATGTCCTCACCGTGATCTCCATCGAGGCGTCCAACTACTATCTGTTGCTGCTGGCGCGGGCTATTTCGGGGTTTACGGCGGGCAATCAGCCCATCGCGCAGGCCGCGCTGGTGGACATCAGCAGGACGGATCGGGAACGCACCAGGAATATGGGCAAGGTTGTCGCCGCGTCGGCGCTGGGCCTTGTGGCGGGCCCGTTGATCGCGGGATTGCTGAGCGACAGCGCGGTCATGGGGGGCTATGCGACGCTGGAGCTTCCGTTCATCTTTGCGGCCGCTCTTGTTTTTATCACGCTCGCGCTTGTTTTGGGTTTTTTTCACGACGCCCGCATGGAACGCCGCACGATCGACTTCGGTCCGAGTGAAGTATTCGTCAATCTCTGGCGCGTCCGCCAACGCCCGACGATCATGAAGATTTCGGCGGTGTACTTTTTCTTTGAACTCGGTCTTAATTCGTTTTTCATCTATCTGGATGACTACATGATCGAGCGGTTTCACTTCGGCACGCTTCAGAACAGCATTCTCATGACCGTGTTCGGCATTACCATGGCGGTTTCGAGCGGCGTACTCGTGGGGCCGCTGAGCGCCCGGTTTCAGAAAATTCCCATGGTGGCTTTTACGGTTGGCGTAATGGCCGTTTCACTAACCATCTTCATGTTTAACGGATATCCCCAGCTTTCCTACCTTCTTGTGGTACCGGTCGTGGTCGGGTTCGCCATCTGCTATCCCACGACGCTCGCGCTTTTTTCCGAGAGCGCCGGCGCGGACGAGCAAGGCTGGGTCATGGGGGTGACCATCGCCTTGTTCACCCTGGGGTCGGGAATAATTTCGCTGGCGGGCGGCGGCATGATGGCGATTGACGCGCGTCTGCCCTTTATGGCGGGAATAGCGAGTTTTGTTGTCGCTTTGATCTTCATCGCCACGTTGTGGCGCCAGGCGGACGTGATGGCTCTCGACAAGGTCGAGCGATAAGGCGCGGGCTTACGCGGACGGTCGAGGCGCATGCGGCGCGGAATACGGGCCGGATCCACTTCTTCAGAAACAGAAGAACCTCCCCGGGAGAGTATCCCGGAGAGGTTCTGTCTGTTTTGCCTATATCCCTTTTTTTTGTTTTTTTTGGCCTAACGGAAGAGCGACATGATCGACTGCGGCAGCTGGTTGGCCTGCGCCAGCATGGCCGTGCCGACCTGCTGCAGGATCTGCTGCTGGGTCATCTCGGAAACTGACTGCGCCATGTTCAGGTCGCGGATGGTCGATTCCGCGGCCACCTGGTTTTCTTCCATGACCGCCAGGTTGTTCAGGGTATGGTCCATACGGTTGATGTACGCTCCCACGCGGGCCCGTTCGCTGGACACTCTCTGAATGGCGGCGTCAATCTTGGAGATGGAGTCGGCCGCCGTTTCCTGGCTGACCACCAGCGCGTCTTTGACGCCCAGAGCCTCCGCGGTGACTTCGCCGATGTAGGCGGTCATGGTCTGGCCCTGGTTGGCGCCGATCTGCAGGTCCATGGATTTGTCCACCACGTGCAGATAGTGGCTGGCGCTCTCCGCGGCAAAGGAGATTTTTCCGGTGGTGTTGTCCCAGGACGCGGTTACGCCGGAGGTGGAGCTCAGTTTGACGTCGGTGCCCTGAATCACGCTGTGCAGGATATTGTCGCCGGTTTCCTCGCTGGCCACGAACTCGTTGGTGTGCGCGTTGTAGACGTTCACCGACATGGTGGAGTTCTGGGCGTCCTGAATGGTGGCCAGGCTGAGGGCGTTAAGCACGGCTTCTTCGGCGTTGAAGGTCAGCACGCCTTCCTCGCCCATCCTGGTGGAACGGATGACGATGGTTCCGGCCACGGCTTCGTCGCCGCCGTTGGCGGTCTGCACGTAGTTGGCGGCCTTGCTGTTTTCGCCGTCCTTGACGTCGCCCATGCCCAGACCGGCCCACCCGTAGGTGGTGGTATCCTGGCTGATAACCTGGGCGAACTTGTCGGCCACGTCGCGCAGGGTGTCGGTCCCTTCGATAAGCACGGAGGCCTTGTTGCCCATGCCGTCATAGATGTCGATCCACTTGCCGCTGTCGCCCAGGATGAAGTTGCCGTTGGCGTCGTAGAAGCGGTTGATGTCTTCCAGCTTGGTGTCGATACCGGCGATGCCGCCGCTGCCGTTGATGGTCAGATTGTGGGTTTTGGCGCTGGTGGCGTCAAAGGCCTGGCTGCCGAAGTCCACCTTGACTTCGCCGAAGTGGAAATTACCCGTATCGTCCATCCAGGCGGTGGTCAATTGATGGCCGCTGGTGCTGGTGGCGTCGTCGGTCCCGGTATCCACAAGCAGACCGTGCTGCACGCTGCCGTAATCCGGCGCCATAACCGCCGTTGTGCCCGAAGCCACGTTGGTGAAGGCGCTGGCCGGCCCATCCAGATAAACCATGTCACGGGTGGCGAGAATATCTGACTGCACGCCGATAAGGAATTTGTCGCCGACCGCGAAGTCGCCCGATACGGTCAGGGTTATGTTGTTGTTGGCGTCCTTGGAGATGGCGTCATTGGCGGAGTCGTAGTTGTAATAGGTGGTCCAGTTCTTGCCCTGATCCCAGGAAACACGCAGGTCGACGGAGTCGTCCGTGCCGGCCCCGATGACTTCAACCATGACATAGTTGTTCTCATCGGCGACCGCCGTGATAGCGGTGATGGCGCCGGTGGACGTGCCGCCCTGGTAGGCGCCCATTACTATAGCGCTGTCGTTGACGGCGCCGCCTCGCAGACCGTCGTCCACGGTCACGATGTCCCACTGTCCGGCGTCCAGACCGACCGGGTCGTACACCTTGTCGATCACGTCGCTGTTGGTGTTGCCGGCGTGTCCGATGGTCGCGGGAATGCCGGAGCTGGCGAAGGCCACCGCGGCGCCTGAAAACATGTTTTCCGCCGCGCCGGTCCAGTCGCGCAATACGTTGGCCTGAGTGGTGGTTATTTCCATGGTATAGCCGTCGCCCGCGTTGCCGGCGCTCGTGGCGCGGATTATGAAGTCTCCGGCTTCCGGTCCAGCAGCCGCCTCGATCCGGCCGCCGTTGTCTTCGCTCCCGTTGATCTTGCTCACCAGGTCACCGACTACCGCGGCCTGAGACTTGCCTGCGCCGCCGCCGGTTACGGTCACGGAGATGGTGTCGCCGTCGACCACGAAATCAAACTGCACGCTCTGGTTGGCGGCCAAGGCGTTGATATTCAAGGCCAGGGACGCGGGCGTTCCTTCATCGACCGCCCCGATTTCGCCGTCGGCCAGGCCCATAATGTCGGTTTTGAGCACGTGGTTGGCGCCGACTTCCTGGCTGACGTCCAGCCGGTAGTTGCCTTCGGCCACCTTGCCGGTGATGGTCGCGGTTACGTCGGCGCTGCTGGAACTCCACAGGGCCGCGCCCTTGCCGTCCAGTAATTTTCTGGTGTTGAATTCGGTGTTGTTGGCGATACGGTCGACTTCCTCTTTGAGCTGATCGACTTCGCGCTGTACTTCCTGACGGTCGCTGGCGGTCAACACGCCGTTGGACGCCTGCACGGCCAGCTCACGCATCCTCTGAAGGATGGTGTGCATTTCGTTCATGGAACCTTCAGCCGTCTGGAACATGGAGATGCCGTCCATGGCGTTGGACGAAGCGCGGGCCAGACCGCGAATCTGGGTTCGGAAACGCTCGGAAATGGCCAGACCGGACGGGTCGTCCGCGGCTGAGTTTACCCGCTGACCGGTTGAGAGCTGCTTGAGTGAGTTGGAAAGTTTGCTGGTGGCTGTGCCCAGACTCGACTGAGCTTTAAAAGAAGCTAAATTGTTGACGACTGATAATTCCATTTTCAATCCTCCTTGATTGAACAATCTCTTTCAGGGAATCCTTTCCCTGTGTAGTATCAGTTTTATTTTCAGGTAGCGTCTCTACCTGTTATGTTTTGGTTGGTTATGGCTTGATCCTTTCGGCGCCCGTTTGCCTCCTTTTTCTTGCGGTTCCTGCGCGGTTTGTATCAACCCTTTATTTTCAACTTTCACCTATAGTATCGACTCGCGGGAAAAAAACCTTTAGAAAAAAATGAACGGGCAAATCACTTTTTTTCAATCCCGGAGATCCGGCTTTTCACGGGCCTCCTTACCTCTGCCGGAATAATCAGCCAGAGCCATGTTCAGGTCGCGGATGGTCGATTCCGCGGCCATCTGGTTCTCTTCCATGACCGCCAGGTCGTTCAGGGTGTGGTCCATACGGTTGACGCGCCCGCCCGCGTGAGCCCGGTCGCCGGGCGCCTTCTGAACGGCGCCGTCGAGAGCGTTGAAGGCCGCGCGGACCAATCCGCGAAGCCGGTTCCTGAAACGCTCGGAAACGGCGAGATCCGACGGGTCGTCCGCGGCTGAGTTAACCCGTTGGCCGGCGGAGAGCTGCTTAAGTGAGTTCGAAAGGGCGCCGGAGCCGGAGCCCGGGCTCGATTGGGCCTTGAATGAAGCCAGGTCGTTGACTACTGATATTTCCATTATTCAATCCTCCCTGATTGAACGATCTCTTTACGGGAATCCTTTCCCTGTGTGATATCAGCTTTGTTTTGAGGCGTCGGTATCGCCTCTGGTGAGTCTGTCGGTTCGTTACGCTCTTTTTTCTTTTTTGTCCGTTCTCCTCCTTTCTCCTACGGTTTTTTTGCGGGACGCCCGCGCGTGTCAGAATATTCCGCTTCAGCTATACAATCGGTCCTTCAAGCGTGTTTCTTTAGCCTTATGTTTTTTTAACGACTTTTTAAAAAGGCCGGCGGACGCCCTGGCCCACCGGCCTGTTGAATCGGTCTTTTTTCCGCTTAACGGAAGAGCGACATGATCGACTGCGGCAGCTGGTTAGCCTGCGCCAGCATGGCCGTGCCGACCTGTTGCAGGATCTGCTCCTGAGTCATCTCGGAAACGGCCTGCGCCATGTTCAGGTCGCGGATGGTCGATTCCGCGGCCACCTGGTTTTCCTCCATGACCGAGAGATTGTTCAGGGTATGGTCCATACGGTTGATGTACGCTCCCACGCGGGCTCGTTCGCTGGACACCTTCTGAATGGCGCCGTCGATCTTGGAGATGGCGTCGGCCGCCGTTTCCTGGCTGACCACCAGCGCGTCGCTGATGCCCAGGGCTTTGGTGGTGACCTCGCCGATGTAGGCGGTCATGGTCTGGCCCTGGTTGGCGCCGATCTGCAGGTCCATGGATTTGTCCACGATGTGCAGATAGTGGCTGGCGCTCTCCGCGGTGAAGGATATCGAACCCGTGGCGTTGTCCCAGGCCGCGGTCACGCCGGCGCTGGAGCTCAACTGAACGTCCGTACCCTGAATGACGTTGTGCAGGGTATTGTCGCCGGTTTCCTCGGTGGCCACGAACTCGTTGGTGTGCGCGTTGTACACGTTCACGGTCATGGTCGAGTTCTGGGCGTCCTGGATGGTGGCCAAGCTGAGGGCGTTGAGCACGGATTCCTCGGCGTTGAAGGTCAGCACGCCTTCCTCGCCCATCCTGGTGGAACGGATGACGATGGTGCCGGCCACGGCCTCGTCGCCGCCGTTGGCGGCCTGCACGTAGTTGGCGGCCTTGCTGTTTTCTCCGTCCTTGACGTCGCCCATGCCCAGACCGGCCCACCCGTAGGTGGTGGTGTCCTGGGTAATGGCCTGAGCGAACTTGTCGGCCACGTCGCGCAAGGTGTCGGAGCCTTCGATGAGCACGCTGGCCTTGTTACCCGTACCGTCGTAGATATCGATCCACTTGCCGCTGTCGCCCAGGATGAAGTTGCCGTTGGCGTCGTAGAAGCGGTTGATATCTTCCAGTTTGGTGTCGATACCGGCGATGCCGCCGCTGCCGTTGATGGTCAGGTTGTGGGTCTTGGCGCTGGTGGCCCCAAAAGCCTGGCTGCCGAAGTCCACCTTGACTTCGCCGAAGCGGAAATTACCCGTGTCGTCCATCCAGGCGGTGGTCAATTGATGGCCGCTGGTGCTGGTGGCGTCGTCGGTCCCGGTGTCCACCCACAGACCGTGCTGCGCGCTGCCGTAATCGCCCGCCATAACCGCCGATGTGCCCGAAGCCACATTGGTGAAGGAACTCGCCGGCCCCTGCAGTTGGACCATGTCACGGGTGGCGAGAATATCTGACTGCACGCCGATAAGGAATTTGTCGCCGACCGCGAAGTCGCCCGATATGGTCAAGGTGACGCTGTTGTTGGCGTCCTTGGAGATGGCGTCAGTGGCGGAGTTGTAGTTGTAATAGGTATCCCATGTCTTGCCCTGGTCCCAGGAAACACGGAAATCCACGCTGTCGTCCGTGCCGGCCCCGATGACTTCAGCCATGACATAGTTGTTCTCGTCGGCGACCGCCGTGATGGCGGTGATGGCGCCGGTAGAGGCGCCGCCCTGGTAGGCGCCCAGCACTACAGCGCCGTCGTTGACGGCGCCGGTTCGCGTGCCGTCATCCACGGTCACGATGTCCCACTGGCCGGCGTCCAGCCCGACCGGGTCGTACACCTTGTCGATCACGTCGCTGTTGGTGTTGCCGGCGTGCCCGATGGTGGCGGGTATGCCGGAGCTGGCAAAGGCCACCGCCGCGCCGGAAAACATGGTTTCCGCCGTGCCGGTCCAGTCGCGCAATACGTTGGCCTGGGTGGTGGTTATCTCCATGGTATAGCCGTCGCCGGTGTTGCCGGCGCCCGCCGCGCGGATGATGAAATCACCGGCTTCCGGTCCCAGGACCGCTTCGAGCCGGCCGCCGTTGTCTTCGCTCCCGTTGATCTTGTTCACCAGATCGGCGGCAACGACATCCTGAGTCTTGCCGGCGCCGCCGCCGGTTACGGTCACGGAGATGGTGTCGCCGTCGACCACGAAGTCGAACTGCACGCTCTGGCCGGCGCCCAGGGCGGCGATATTCAAAGCCAGAGACGCGGGCGTTCCGTCATCGACCGCCCCGATTTCGCCGTCGGCCATGCCCATGATGTCGGTTTTGAGCACGTGGTTCTCGCCGACCACCTGGCTGACGTCCAGCCGGTAGTTGCCTTCGGCCACCTTGCCGGTGATGGTCGCGGTTACGTCGCTGCTGCTGGCGCTCCACAGGGCCGCGCCCTTGCCGTCCAGTAATTTTCTGGTGTTGAATTCGGTGTTGTTGGCGATACGATCGACTTCCTCTTTGAGCTGATCGACTTCGCGCTGTACTTCCTGACGGTCGCTGGCGGTCAACACGCCGTTGGAAGCCTGCACCGCGAGTTCGCGCATTCTCTGAAGAATGGTGTGCATCTCGTTCATCGAACCTTCAGCGGTCTGGAACATGGAAATGCCGTCCATGGCGTTGGACGACGCGCGGGCCAGACCGCGAATCTGGGTTCGGAAACGTTCGGAAATAGCCAGACCTGACGGGTCGTCCGCGGAAGAGTTTACCCGCTGACCGGTCGAGAGCTGCTTGAGTGAGTTGGAAAGTTTGCTGGTAGCTGAGCCGAGGCTCGACTGAGCTTTAAACGAAGCTAAGTTGTTGACGACTGATAATTCCACTATTCAATCCTCCTTGATTGAACGATCTCATTAAGGGAATCCTTTCCCTGCGCCGGATCAGATTTTGTCTCAGATATCGGTTTTTCTATGAACCTGTCGGTTCGTTATGGTCTTTTCCCTTTTTGTCCGTTTTTCCTCCTTTTCCACTCGTTTTTCTTTACCGGATACCGGCGCCTGCACGGAATATCCGCTTCAGTTATAGAATCCAACTCTCAAGCGGTTTTCTTCAGAGTAAAGTTGCTTTTTTAATGTTTTTCTAGGTAATACGCTTCTTTTTATTCTTTTTATGTACTTTCCAGTATATTCCCATATCAAAGGACACCGGCGCCCGGTTTCTGCTGTTTTCCGGCCCGATCTACGAAAAGCCCGGCCATGTTCCATTATTTTCGCGCTTTACGGCGTTATGCGCCTGTCGACCTGAAAGAGGCCGACGAACAACAAAGTCCGCCGGCCGTTTCTTCGAATGCTTCTTTTCAGGTCGCCGTCACACCTTCCGGTTGACCAGGACCCCGCTGGTCTCCTGGAGCGATTTAGCCAGCTCGGCCAAGTCCTCGGGCGGAATCTCCCGGATTACTTCTCCGGATTCCTTGTCGTACACGCGAATGTACAACTTGCCCAGTTTATCGTAGACCTTATATTCCCTCCCCACGTTGCTAAGGTCCAAAGCCTTTTGGACCCGCTCCATGTACTTCTCGTCTACCTTGGGCGCGGCGTCTTTGGTTTCCTTGCCGCTTTTGATCGCGGCAAGAGACTCCTGATCCTTTTGAACTGCCTCGGCGGATGATTCAGGTTTCTTTTTTTCCTGATCGAGCGTGATCATGGCCGGATTCACGGCGGCGCCGTTGGGAATCCCTTCTATCGCCATATCACATCACCTGCCTTTCATAGAATACCTAAAGGGACCCCCCCGGGACGGCTGTCCCGGGGAGATTCCCTGTATGGATGTTAGTACTTTTCCGGTTAACGGAAGAGCGACATGATCGACTGCGGCAACTGGTTAGCCTGCGCCAGCATGGCCGTGCCGACCTGTTGCAGGATCTGCTCCTGGGTCATCTCGGAAACAGCCTGCGCCATGTTCAGGTCGCGGATGGTCGATTCCGCGGCCACCTGGTTCTCTTCCATGACCGCCAGGTTGTTCAGGGTGTGGTCCATACGGTTGATGTACGCTCCCACGCGGGCCCGTTCGCTGGACACTTTCTGAATGGCGCCGTCGATCTTGGAGATGGCGTCGGCCGCCGTTTCCTGGCTGACCACCAGCGCGTCGCTGATGCCCAGGGCTTTGGTGGTGACCTCGCCGATGTAGGCGGTCATGGTCTGGCCCTGGTTGGCGCCGATCTGCAGGTCCATGGATTTGTCCACGATGTGCAGATAGTGGCTGGCGCTCTCCGCGGTGAAGGATATCGAACCCGTGGCGTTGTCCCAGGCCGCGGTCACGCCGGCGCTGGAGCTCAACTGAACGTCCGTACCCTGAATGACGTTGTGCAGGGTATTGTCGCCGGTTTCCTCGGTGGCCACGAACTCGTTGGTGTGCGCGTTGTACACGTTCACGGTCATGGTCGAGTTCTGGGCGTCCTGGATGGTGGCCAAGCTGAGGGCGTTGAGCACGGATTCCTCGGCGTTGAAGGTCAGCACGCCTTCCTCGCCCATCCTGGTGGAACGGATGACGATGGTGCCGGCCACGGCCTCGTCGCCGCCGTTGGCGGCCTGCACGTAGTTGGCGGCCTTGCTGTTTTCTCCGTCCTTGACGTCGCCCATGCCCAGACCGGCCCACCCGTAGGTGGTGGTGTCCTGGGTAATGGCCTGAGCGAACTTGTCGGCCACGTCGCGCAAGGTGTCGGAGCCTTCGATGAGCACGCTGGCCTTGTTACCCGTACCGTCGTAGATATCGATCCACTTGCCGCTGTCGCCCAGGATGAAGTTGCCGTTGGCGTCGTAGAAGCGGTTGATATCTTCCAGTTTGGTGTCGATACCGGCGATGCCGCCGCTGCCGTTGATGGTCAGGTTGTGGGTCTTGGCGCTGGTGGCCCCAAAAGCCTGGCTGCCGAAGTCCACCTTGACTTCGCCGAAGCGGAAATTACCCGTGTCGTCCATCCAGGCGGTGGTCAATTGATGGCCGCTGGTGCTGGTGGCGTCGTCGGTCCCGGTGTCCACCCACAGACCGTGCTGCGCGCTGCCGTAATCGCCCGCCATAACCGCCGATGTGCCCGAAGCCACATTGGTGAAGGAACTCGCCGGCCCCTGCAGTTGGACCATGTCACGGGTGGCGAGAATATCTGACTGCACGCCGATAAGGAATTTGTCGCCGACCGCGAAGTCGCCCGATATGGTCAAGGTGACGCTGTTGTTGGCGTCCTTGGAGATGGCGTCAGTGGCGGAGTTGTAGTTGTAATAGGTATCCCATGTCTTGCCCTGGTCCCAGGAAACACGGAAATCCACGCTGTCGTCCGTGCCGGCCCCGATGACTTCAGCCATGACATAGTTGTTCTCGTCGGCGACCGCCGTGATGGCGGTGATGGCGCCGGTAGAGGCGCCGCCCTGGTAGGCGCCCAGCACTACAGCGCCGTCGTTGACGGCGCCGGTTCGCGTGCCGTCATCCACGGTCACGATGTCCCACTGGCCGGCGTCCAGCCCGACCGGGTCGTACACCTTGTCGATCACGTCGCTGTTGGTGTTGCCGGCGTGCCCGATGGTGGCGGGTATGCCGGAGCTGGCAAAGGCCACCGCCGCGCCGGAAAACATGGTTTCCGCCGTGCCGGTCCAGTCGCGCAATACGTTGGCCTGGGTGGTGGTTATCTCCATGGTATAGCCGTCGCCGGTGTTGCCGGCGCCCGCCGCGCGGATGATGAAATCACCGGCTTCCGGTCCCAGGACCGCTTCGAGCCGGCCGCCGTTGTCTTCGCTCCCGTTGATCTTGTTCACCAGATCGGCGGCAACGACATCCTGAGTCTTGCCGGCGCCGCCGCCGGTTACGGTCACGGAGATGGTGTCGCCGTCGACCACGAAGTCGAACTGCACGCTCTGGCCGGCGCCCAGGGCGGCGATATTCAAAGCCAGAGACGCGGGCGTTCCGTCATCGACCGCCCCGATTTCGCCGTCGGCCATGCCCATGATGTCGGTTTTGAGCACGTGGTTCTCGCCGACCACCTGGCTGACGTCCAGCCGGTAGTTGCCTTCGGCCACCTTGCCGGTGATGGTCGCGGTTACGTCGCTGCTGCTGGCGCTCCACAGGGCCGCGCCCTTGCCGTCCAGTAATTTTCTGGTGTTGAATTCGGTGTTGTTGGCGATACGATCGACTTCCTCTTTGAGCTGATCGACTTCGCGCTGTACTTCCTGACGGTCGCTGGCGGTCAACACGCCGTTGGAAGCCTGCACCGCGAGTTCGCGCATTCTCTGAAGAATGGTGTGCATCTCGTTCATCGAACCTTCAGCGGTCTGGAACATGGAAATGCCGTCCATGGCGTTGGACGACGCGCGGGCCAGACCGCGAATCTGGGTTCGGAAACGTTCGGAAATAGCCAGACCTGACGGGTCGTCCGCGGAAGAGTTTACCCGCTGACCGGTCGAGAGCTGCTTGAGTGAGTTGGAAAGTTTACTGGTGGCGGAGCCTAAGCTCGATTGGGCTTTAAAAGAAGCTAAGTTGTTGACAACTGATAATTCCATTATTCAATCCTCCGTGATTGAATGTAAATAGTCGGGAATCCATTCCCTTTTTTATTTACGGTGTTTTTTGGTTGTTAAGATTAGTGCCTTGTACCTCGTTGCCTTTTTTGCCTGTCCTCGCCTTTGGTCACCTCCTTTTCGTGTTGCTCCCTTTCCACCTTTTATCGGTTTCAAATATGAAATCGGCTCGCGTGAGGGGAACTTTAGAAAAAAAGATCGGACTGACCGCTTTTTTTTTTCGAATTTGGGAGACCGGTCAGGCGTAATGGCGCATTTTTCATGGCGCCGGACGGGAAAAAGGCTTTGTGGACTAGTTATAAGTAGTTTACATTATGGGAATAAGCGCGAATTGCGCGCGTGCGGCGCCCTCGCCCGGTTGGAAGGAGGTTATGGGGGCAATCCGGGTCAGGCCTTAGCAAGAACCTCTGTTCTCAACGCTCTCAGTTAAGCGTTTTGCAATTCTATTCAACGATTCGGCCGCGCTTCATCATTGCATATAAAGCGATTCGAAAACCTTCATGATCTGGCCGACAGCTTCCTGTGTCACGTGACGGTTATCTTCTTCGTACGGCTTTTCCAACCCCTGAACAACCATCTCGTACGAGGGAAAGTAGTGAACATTACGGTACCGTGTCGAAAAATATTCCGCCGCCACACGCAGGGTGGATTTGGAAAATATATTAGCGGTCACCACATCCACATCCTGCCTGAACGAGGCAAAAAGCGGGACCGGGGAAACGGTGACAAAAATGTGCGCTTTTGGATTATGACGTTCCAAAAAACCATGCGCGGCGCACAGATCGCTTACACAATCATCCACCGTTTGGAGATAAAACTCATGAATTTCCGGATCGAAAATTCTTGGTGAGGGGACACGGTAGTAGGTCATATGGTCTCGACGGTCCCGCCATGTTTCAATGAGTCCGAGCGTAATAATTATGATCTCGGATTCGGTCAAAGCCCGCCGTGAGGCCTGACGATGTTTTTCAAAATCGGCTTCGCGCGTCTCCATATCATAAAGGATGTTACGCCTGAAAGGATCATGCGCTTTACCATTCCGGGGCCACCAACGAACAAGCGGTTTCCAGTCGTCGAGAAACGTATATTCAAATATCTGCCGCATACAGGCCGTGTTGAATACCTGATCCCAGTGCGCGGATGATTCCCTGAATGGCTCCTCGGTAATGATGTAGTTGTAGCCCTTGCTCAAAAGATACAGAGCGATGTTCCGGGCAAAACAGCTTCCCATGGACGTAATCCTGGTCCGGGCGGTGATAGTGGGAATTTCAGCCTTCCTATTCCTAAAGATAGAGGTATCGATCGAAGCAGGGTACGGTTGATGTTTAAAGTTCTTATAATCAAAACTCGGAATATTCGAGTGGCGGGCGCTATCATCCGTTCCCGTATTCATTGGGCGGGCCGCGGGCTGGTTTTCCCTGACACGCGCCTTAATCGTTTCCACCGTTTTTCGTCCAGAGGAGTCATGGGGATCGACGGCCGAACCCATACCTGGCTCCTCAAAGAACCCTGAATAGCTTTTCCGCCAGTCGGGGTACAATAAATCAGTGACCTGGCCGCACTCATCTATCAGTGTTTTCATGAGATCCGGCGCCCACTGGTCCGGCTTGGGAAAGTCGCCGGTGGTCTGCGCGTTCAATTTGCGGGAAAGCGTGCGTTGAACCTCGTTTTTGTCAAAACCGTCCAGGCCCAGGAAATAGAAGAGTTCCTCGGTCTTTTCATGGTCCTTGACCAGGTCTTCAAACCGTACCAGCAGGAGGCGCTCCTTCCCGATGTTCCTGGTAAGCTCCAAAATCCTGGAGTAGGTTTCCCGCCACAGCCAGCATATCTTTTCGAACTGGTCACGCCGGTCCCAGGCGCGGTATTCATCGGTATCCGGTTGGGGACGCAGCCGGCCCGTATCCCAGGGATGTCCCTTATAATAGTTCCTGCGCATCCCGGACCTGACAAACTCCATGGGGTTTCTCACCAGGATGATGAATTTGGCGTCCGGGATTTCACCGGCTATGGCGTCGCAAAAGGGCGTCATGTTGTGATCGGTCTCTCCGTGGATAAGCCCCTCGGCCCAGGATTTGGCGATGATCGACTTTCGGGCGCGCCAGAAGGCGGTCTTCTTGTCGATGTCGCCCCGATAAGCCAGCAGCGTTTCGTTGATCAGAAACGGATGAGGATGATGCCATACACGGGCGTTGCGCGCCGGGGCAAGCAGGGCGGTGAGGGTCTGGGTCCCGCAGCGGCCGGATGAAAGGGTAAAAAAAGCCTTTCCGCCGCTTTGCCCGCGATGATAGGCCCCGTAAACCGTTCCGGTCTGGGCCTGGTCGAGCCGCCGGCGGCTTTCCCTGACGGCGCCGTACAGTTTTTCTTCCACCCCTCCGGCGAACGGGGCGGGCAAACAATAATAGAACGGCGATGATTTGGTTTCATAGCCCCCCTCTTCAACCATCCGGTTTGTGGGCAGATAGCCCACCAGCCCATTGGCGTACCCCATCAGAAACGTCGCGCCGGAGGGCGCCTCTTGCAGCATTCGGGGGGCCAGTCCGGCGGCCGGCTCACCCGGAAAGGTCAGCAGGGAAACCGACGAGCCGATGGCGATAAGCTGCGTTTCAAGCTCGATGAACGCGGGGATTTCAGCGGTTCCCTGTTGGGCCAGAACCGATTGGGCCCACGCCTTTGAAAACGGGTCGGCCGACGGGTCGTTTGCGGCCGCCTGCAGTGTCTCCCGGGAGGGAGGATCGAGCAGCGGAAGCCGCGTTTTCTCCATCACGCACGCGAAATCGCCCCGTACCGGCCGCAATTCCCGGGTGAGGCCTTGGATGAGGGCTTCCGCCAGGCTTTGGCCCATCCTCTGGGCGTCCTCGGCGCGTTCGCTGAAGCGCAGAGCGCCGTTTTCCTCGATCGCGCCCTTGGCCGTTCCCGCGAACCCCTGCAAGAACATGACGCCGCGCGCCGTTCCCTTGTCCTTCAGCGCCTGGCGGAAGTAACCCGGAAAATCGGCGGAAATCCGGTTGTCGTTTCCCATGCTCGTGGGATGACAGCCGTGATTGGCCAGGACCACGCTTTGATCGCCGGTTTTGCTTCTGATGACAAGAAACGGCGTGCGCCGTTCGTAACAGCCCGCCGGATTCGGCGCGAAAACCGTCGATTCCCCCTGGGTCAGTCTGCGATTTACGCCTATGCGCGTTTCCACCTGACCGCTGAAAATGTGGGCTTCCTCAAGCCGGTCATACAGCGCGGGCAGGGCCGAGGCGAGGGTATTCACGATAAATTTGGCATAGTCGGGGTAGTACGGTCCGAGCGTTTGCCTGACGCGGGAAACGGTCCCCGGCGCATAGTGCGTATGCGAGGCGTTGAGAACCAGCCCTTCCGGTTGAATCCCCCATTCCGCGGCGGCGGCGCGCAAGGCGTCGACCATTTCATCGCCGAAACCGAACAGGTCCGCGGTTACGACCAGGATTCTGGTATAGTCGCCGTCTTCCAAAAGCAAGGCCTGCATGGCGAGCGGCAGGGAAACGTCGTGGGCGATTCTGGGCGCCCCTCCCATTCCCTGCAGGGCCGCGCCGTTCCTGGCGGAAACCTGCGGCGTAATGTCAAACTCCTGAAACGCGAAGCGATACGTCCCGGCGTCCGGCGCTTCACTATCCGCCCGGCCGGCGCCGGCTCCGCCGGCCGCGCCCTTTTCGCGTTCCCGGCGGAGTTGAGCCAGGTTTTTCAAGCTCTCCCCGTGCGTATCATCCAGGCGCAGCGCTTCCAGGAAACAGCGTTCCGCGGCGTCCCCGTTTCCCCGTGCGTAGTGGATCACGCCCAGGTTGTTCAGGGCCTCCACGTCCTGGGGATTCCGGGAAATAAGGTTTTGAAAATATCGCTCCGCCTCATCTATGTCGCCTTCAAGAAAAATCTTTTCACCTTGCTTTATATCGTCTCGCATAAGTAGATACCGGCCTTTTCCGCTCTGGACAAATAGAGGTCGCCACGCCGGGTTCGTCATAAACATGACGTCGGAGTGGTCAATTGATGGCTTAAACACCCGCCGGCGGGGACGTCCGCGTGTTTCGGCCTGAAACGGAATACAATTCCGGGCAAGCGTGGGCGCCCGCGCGGCGCGGGTTTTACGCCGAATGTTGCAATAAATGTACCTGCTGAGAGGAAGGAGACAAACCAATCCGGCGCCGCGTGTAAGGCGGGGTCATGAGGCGCGTTGGGTCAGTTCAGAAGCTTATGCCGGGCGGTATATTTGGTGTCGGAAAGGACCAGTTGTATGGCCGAGCCGTTGTCGGGATTTATAACCACCGGACCCAGCAGGTTGGCGGTTACGTTGGACGGATCTTCGGTGAGCGTGACTATGGCGAACACAAAACACTTGGAAAGATCGTCGATCTCCAGCGTCTCCATGGTTTGAGGGTCAATGGCGACCCGGTACGAGCCGTCCACCAGGAGGGGATCTATGAGCACGAACGCCAGTTCGGGGTCGTCCAGCGATTGCAGCCACCGGAAAGGGCTTTGAGCGTCAGGGGTCAGCAGCGCGTAACGCTCACGTCCGGAAAACCCCAAAAGACCGCCTTTGATGGTGATCACGCCGGACTCTTCCACCTGGAGCTCGCCAAAGCGTGAAGTTTTAACTGCTATGGTCAGGGACATCCTTGGTCAATCTCCGTTTCAAGGCCTGGGTTATGCTTTCCAGATCGGACAGCCGGGCGTTCGCGGCGGCCATGTTCTCCTCCTGAATCCGCTCGTAGATTTCTCCCCGGTGAATCATAACGTTTTTAGGCGCCTCCACACCGATTTTAACCTGACCTCCCTTCACTTCCATTATCGTGATGGTGATCTCGTGGCCCACGGTAATGGTCTGGCCTATTTTCCGGGTCAAAACAAGCACAAAAAGAACCTCCACGCGCGCATAGGGGACTAGCGGCCTAACCATATTGAACGGTTAGGCCATGTCTTACTATATTCGCGCCGGATCGGCAACGGAAATATGGCGTGATTGGGGTCAAGCTTATTAGGCGCCCGGAATTTCACGGGCGTCTATCAGCTCAGGAAATCAAGCAGACTCATCTCCATTGTCTTTGCCGCGGCCGCAAGGGCCATATCGAACGCCTGCTGCTGATTCAAAAATTTGGTGATGGCTTGGGTGGCGTCCACGTCTTCGACCGAGGAAAGCAGCTCTTTCACTTCATAGCTGTAGTTCTCGGTAAATTCATCCATATCCTCGACATTGATCAGCCGGGAGCCGGTGTCACCCAGAACTTCCAGCGTCTGGTCTATGGCGGCCTGCAAATTGCCGACGATCCGTTCCAGCGCTTCCTGATCGTTATCCAGCAGGGCCTGTTTGAAGTCCTGGAGCGTGCCCAATATATCGTGACCGGCTTGCAGCCCCAGAACGGAGGCCGTGTCCGTCGAGTCTTCGTCAGTCACCACCGGCGACAGTCCCGGTTCCAGGGAGGAAATCCTGAGACTGTTCCCCGAATCGCTGATGCGCGCGGTAACTCCGATGCCGGAGTCATTGATAAGCTCTATGGCGTCCTGAATGGTATGCGCGTCGCTCAGGTCGACCACCGCTTCCTTGTCTCCGTTGGTAATTTTAATTTTTCCCAGCGAAATTTCCGCCCCGGCGTAGAGCTGGTTTATGGGGGTATACCCCCTCACCAGGGCGTTCAGGTCCGAGCCTTCGATTTTGGCGCCGCGGCCTTCCGTGCCGCTGGTCTGATCGGCCACAAAGGGGCCCGTTCCCGGAGCGGCGGGGTCCGAGGTAAAGCCAAGGACCGAGGCGGAGGAGGAGCCTCGTCCGTCCGGCCCACCGGATACCCATTCGAACTGCACCGCGCTTGACACGTTATCCACGGAAACTTTTTTCTCAACCGGATCGTAGGACACATCAAAGGTCAGGGAGGTCAGGCTCCCGGCGCCATCGATGGCCGCTTCCAGGGATGTTTTCAGGGTCTCGGCCATCTGATTGCCGTTGTATGTTCCCGAGGGCAGCGTGGCCTTGTACCGCGTTCCGCCGTCGGTGAAATAGACGGTGTTGTTGGACTGCGTGATGGTCATGAGCGTGTCTTCGGAGTACAATCCAAGATCGCTCGCCGTGTCCGTGCTGAAGACTCTCAGGGAGGAAATCCGATCGGCCGGGGCGTTGGTGTCCACCAGCATCAGGCCGGAACCATTGGAATTGAGCGAAGCCCGGACGCCGCTCAAGAATGACGCGTCGCCGGTAAACGGCCCGGCCCCGGAAGTGTCCGCAGCGAACCCGAGCGTTTGGGCGATACCCGCGTTGCCGGGATCGCTCGCCCAGCCCACGTCCACGGCGCCGGACGCGCTGAAGTCATAACGTCCCGCCGCGGGGTCCCAGGTCACCGTATAGTTGACGCCCGCTCCGGACGCGGCGTCCAGAAGACCGTCAAGGGTCGTGGCCAGCGTGGCCGGGGTGTAGGTCCCGTCCGGTATGGTAACATTTATAATACCGCCGCCGGACGCCGTTTCATCCACCACCAGCGTGTTATTGCCCGCTCCGATTACCGGGTTTCCGTTTATGATGTTGAGGATATCGGCGACCGTACGGGCGGAGCCGGTATAGAGGGACACATGATTGCCCGCCGCGTCGGTTATTTCCAGGCCTTCGTCCAGGCGCACACCGGCCCCGTGATTGAGGTCTTCCAGCAGCACGGAATCCGTCCCGTCGCTGTACGACGGCGTGGCCAGACCGATGGTGGACAGGAAGTCGGAAGCGCCGCCCGGCGTCAGGCGGATGGAGGAATTGGCTCCCGCCGCGCCGGAAACGATGGAGAACCGGCCTCCGTTGCTTTCATTGTAGTTGACGATAACGTCATCCAGAGGCGCGATGGCCGGATCGGCGTTAATCAGCCGTTGAAGCTCCTGGGCCAGCTGTTCCCCGCTGTAGGCCCCGGGAGTGACGGTTATGGTAGCCGTGGCGGCGCCGTCAACGGTTATGTCAAAGGTGTCGTTGACTCCCGCGACGATATTGAATTCCACCTGGATCGAACTGGTGTCCGACTGACCGGCGTTCAATACTCCCGACGACGCGGTCGTTTCAAAGCCCAGGGTTCCCGCGGACGTGCTGGCCGGATCATCCCAGAGCAGTTCGATGGCGGCGTCGCCGGTGAGATTGAAATCTCCGGTATAGGAAGCCCCGCCGGCGTCGTCGGTGTCAAAGCCGAGCGTCAGCGCCATCTCGCGCTGAGTCGACCAGGGAATGTCAAAACCGGAATCTCCCGCAATGGAGAACTGCTCCGCCGTCTGGTCCCAGGTCACCGTATAGTTGACGGCCGCCGAGGCGTCATTGAGCTTCTGCTGGATTTCAGTCGCCAGTTCCTCCGGGTTGTCATAAAAATCATGGGCCAGGGTTATGGCCAGCGGCCCGCCGCCGGACGGGGTTTCATCCACGGTGAGCGTATCGTTGTCCGCTCCTATGGCGATGCCCTTGGAGTCGACGTTGCTTGCGTCGTTGGCGACCGTAAACCGGTTCACCTCGCTGTCATAGGTTACCGAGAAGGACAGCTCCTTGCCGATGGCCGCGCTCCTGCTCTCCAACCCCTTCTCCAGAAACCCGGCGATCTCCTCACCCGTGTAGGAGACGCCCGCGGTCGCTCCGCCGTCGGCGATGAGGTCCACACTCAAGGGACCCACGCCCCCGATGTTTACCATGGCCACGTTGTTCACGCCGGCGCTGAGCACAAAACCCGATTCCACGCCACCCGTCGCGCCGCTGAACCGGGTATCGGTCACGGGATTGGTGTAGGGCTTGATGGCGCCGGAAACCGTGTAGTCGTTGACCCGCTCGTCCAATGACTTTGAGTTCAGGGTGAGAACGCCGCCCGAATAGGAGGCCTCCACAAAATCGTTCAACTCGGTGTGCGCGTTAATCTCGGCGGCCAGCGCGGCGCCGAGATCGTCCTGCGTGGGCGCGGCGCCGGTGGTGGTCTGGATTGAGAACTCGCCGTCGCCGCCCAGATCGAATTTCAGATCATAGGTCGTATTGGCCAGAGGCGCGGCGGCTATGTTCAGGTCGAGCTGGGCCAGCGGACCGGTGGCGTAGCCGCTCGAGGGAATCTCCAGGAGCCCCGATGAATCCAGGGGCGCGCCGAGATTGGGGTTGAGGTCGACGGTCAGAAAACTGCTGCCGGGCACATTATACACCTGGTAATTACCGGCGCCGATCTCGGCGGAAAGGGTACCGTTATTACCATGATAGACGCCGTCCGCGCCGAACGGCTCGATATTGGTCAGTGATCCTCCAAAGATGTACTGATTCCCCACGCGCGTGTTGCCCATTTGAATCAGGGAGTTATACAGTCCCTCCACCTGCTGCACGGCGGTCAGCCTGCTCTCGGCGCTCGCCGAATCGTTTGCCTGCTGGAGGGCCAAATCCTTTGCGCCGCGCAGATTGCTGACAAGGTCCTGCAACACGGAGTCGGTCGCGCTCAACCATGATTGGGCCTTGTTGATGTTTCGGGGATATTGATCGAGCTTGGCCAGCGTTTCACGGTAACTGAGCACCTTGGCCATGCCCAGGGGATCGTCCGAAGCGTCATTGATTCGCTTGTTGGTCGCGGCCTGCTCAAACAACTCCAGCATGCGAGACTGGTTCTTCTGGATGCTCCGCAACGTAAAATTGTACATCATGTTTTGAGATACCCGCATATCTCCGTCCTCCGGAAAACTTATCGCTGCAGCGTGTTCAGCATGTCCTCATACATCTCGTCCGCTATGGAAATCAGTTTGGCCGCAGCTTGAAAGGCTCGCTGGAACTGCATGAGGTTGACCATTTCCTCGTCGATGGAGACGCCTGAAACAACCTCGCGCATGGTATCGAGTTGATTCATCAAATCCATATGGTGCTGTTCGTTGGTTTCCGCGTTCAGCTTCCGCACTCCCACATCGCCGATGAGCTTACCGAGGTATTCCCCAAAGGTAACTGTTCCGTCGAGCATGGTGTTCTTGGTCTGCAGCGCCGCGATGTCGAGAGCCATCTGGTTCTTGCCGTCCTGTCCCGTCGCCGAGGCCGCGATTTTGTCATAGTCGTTCAATACTTCCGAACTGACGCTCATTTTCTTGGCCGCGTCGTCCACCGGGCTGACAGTAAACGAGTCGCCGGCTTGCGGCGCGCCGCTGAACGTCATTTTTATGCCGTTGAAGAAGACGGTGGGCTCCGCGGTAAGGTTGTGGCCGGTGACCACATCCAGTCCGGTGGTAAGGTCGCGCACGGTAACCACATCATTGGCGGTGAAAACGACTTCATAGTCGTGCAGGGCCAACTGATCGATATCGTAGACGGAAGCCTCGGCCGCCGCGTTGCCGTTGTTGTCATTGAGGGCCTGGGCGCTCACTTCCAGGGGAGAGAAGAACGCGTTTCCCGACGTGCCGTCCGCGCCATACCCCTGTTGATGGAGTTTGTTCAGCTCCAGGGTGACGGTGGCGGCCAGGAGGTCTACCTGCTCCATTACCTGGGGGATATAGGTGTCCCGTTGTTCGATGAGCGAAAAAAGCTTGCCGTTGCCAATGACCTCGCGCACGCTTTTGCGGTCACCTCCCATGTTTTCCCATTCAACGTCGTGAAAACGTGAATCGGGCATGAAATTGTCCGTTTTCAGCTCCCAGTTGTACACTCCGTTCACCAACGTGCTGCCGTCTTTCAGGAACAGATTGAAATGGCCGTCCTGGTCGGTCACGAGGTCGCAATCCAGGTATTCCGACAAATCCCGAACCAGACTGTCCCTCTGGTCCCTGAGGTCGTTGGCGACCTGGCGGTCACCGGTCTCGGCGGCGAATATCTGGGCGTTCAGGGTGGCGATATTTTTGGTGATGCTGTTGATTTCTTCAACGGAGGTCTGGATATTGACGTCCAGGGTCTGCTGCAAGCGCTCCAGATTCTCCGGCGCCAGGTTGAACGTTTCGGCCAGCCGGCCGGCGGTGGAAACCAGCGAACTGCGTTCGGTGTAGCCCAGCGGTTCGTTGGCCAGATCCCCCCAGGCGTTCCAGAAATCGTTCATGGCCTGATTCAGCCCATACGACTCGTCCTGCTTCAGCGCTATCTCGATCTCGCGCAGGATGCTGTTCGCGGTTTCCCAACGGCCCGTATTGCTGCTTTCGTCATTAATCTGAGTCTGAATAAACTGATCGTGCTGGCGCTGAATGGAAGTGATGTCACAACCCTGGCCGATGGTTCCGGCGTAGGTCTGGGCGCCTTTCCGCGCCGTGAAAATGGCGCTCTGCCGCGAGTAGCCTTCGGTGTTCACGTTCGACATGTTATGCGACGTGACCGTGATGGCGCGTTGTTCGTTCAACATCGCTTCCCGCGCCATATTCATCAATGCGATAACGCTCATGGCATCACCTGCTAGACGTTGTGAGAAATCATATAAGGATTGCCCGGTTTGGACCCGGCGCGCCCTTTAAAGTCATAGGTGTTGTTTTGTTGTCTGCCCGCGCCATGAATCATCGTCAGGAGATTGTTCATGGCGTTGTGCGCGCTCATGACCAGCACGCGATTTCGATCGTTCAGACGCGAAACCTCCCCGGTGATCGAAAGCAGCTCGGCCCGCAACTCCAGTAACCTGGTCCGGTAGGGCTCGGGACACATCTGCGCCACCTGGGACAGCGTGAGGTTTTCTCCCGGGCTCACATCCGTGCGGATTTTTGACAGGATGTTTTTGCGGGTTTTCTCCCGGACACGGATCGCCAGGATCAGGTTTTCCTTTTCCTGGGTGTTGGCCGTCAGTTCATTGACGGCGAACCGCTTGACGATATCCCGTTCCCGATTGATATTGTCGAGGAGTTTTCTGTGGAAAGAAGCCTCTTCTTCGAGCAAACGAATCAGTTCAGACGCAATGGTATCCATAAATACCCCCGTGGACGCGGGGCGGCTTGCGGGAAAAAGAGGAGATCAGAAGGAGTGGGCGCAAATTATACAACGACGCTGAAGATCGCTTCCTGGATAATTTTGCTGGCGACCTTCTGCCCATCGACTTTGTACGTTCCCTCGGCGATTGACTGCTTGAGCGCTTCCACTTTCTGCATATCAACGTCGGGGATCTTTTCCATTTCAACTTGGGCTTGAGCCATGAGCCTGCCGCGATCCGATAATTGGACGGTTTCTCCACCTGATTCTTGAGGCTTGCCAGCTCCCTGACGGGAAACGCTGGCATCCTGGCTTCCAGCAGCTCTGGAAGTCCCCTGTTGCTTCAGCAACCCGTTTGACTGGTCTATACCATCAATTTTTATGGACATGAGAAATTCGCCTCCAAATATTTTATAACTTACATCGACAAGCTCGAAACAAACTTTAGCCTATTTTTTCTTTTCGCGCCACATTATTTGATGGCGACGAAACCGGCTCTTCTCCGGATTTGACGCTTTGGCCGGCGTCGGCCGATGAATCGCTTTTTCCGGATTCATCATTCAGCCCCGCCTTTAGCTGCTCAAAGAGCAAATCCGCAAGGCCCAGCCCTCTCTGTTTGGACATTTGTACCGCCAACTCCTCATCGTACAAAGACTGATACATCTCCTCTTCTCGCCGTTCACCCAAAAGATCACTTTTGGGAACCGCCTTCCTCATCTCAGTTAGAAGTTGTTGAATAAATAACGATTCGAACTCCTGGCACGTCTCTTTCAGAGCGCGCCGCTTGTCTTTCACGTCCTTTCCCTGAGCGGACGTGATGTCCTGGTTTAAATGAATGAGGAATTCGTTACTCATACTACGCGCAGGCCTCTTTTCCTGGAAATCGCGGCTTATACGGGGCGGCTTTTGCGCCGCCGGGACATCCCGCGAATTCTTTGGCGCACATCAAATTTGCAATTCACATGCCATAGCGCCATGCGCTCATAATCCGCGCCCGGCGCGGAGACCGCGACGCGAGAAGAGAAGATAAGACATATCCGCCGAAGGAAAAATCTTCCGAGGGGAGGTAGTTTTTTCCTTCCCGTCTTCCTCCGGATACACTCTGTACTCGGTAGGATCGGCGTTAACTTGAGTCATTTTGACGGATAGAATCAAAGCGGCGGCGGCCGCCCCTCATCAGATTATTTTCAGCTCGGCCTGCAGGGCCCCCGCGGCTTGAATGGCCTGCAAGACGGCGATCAAATCCCGGGGCGTGACGCCTATGGAGTTGAGCGCCCGCACCACTTCGCCGATGGTGACCCCTTCGGGCATGAGCAGCAGCCTGTTATCCTCTTCGTTCACATAAATCTGAGTCCGGGGCACGACCACGGTCTGTCCGGTTTCGGAAAACGGCGCGGGCTGTGACGCTTCGGGAGTCTCACTGATTTCGATATTCAGATTGCCGTGCGCCACCGCGACGGTTGAAATGCGCACATTCGAACCCACGACCACGGTGCCGGTGCGTTCGTTGACCACCACGATGGCCTTGGAATCCACCGTCACATTCAGATTTTCCAGTTGGTATACCAGGCGCACGATGTGGTCACGATGCTGTTGGGGAACGCCCACGTTTATCCGCGAAGGATCGACGGCTTCGGCCAAAGGTTCCCCCAGGAAGCCATTAATTTCCTCCGCCACCCGGTACGCGGTGGTGAAATCGGGTTGCGCGAGGTTGATGACCAGCCGGTTGTTCCGCTGGATGGTAACCGGCAGATCCTTCTCGACGATCGCGCCGCTGGGCACGAGACCCGCGGTGGGATGATTCTGCTGAACCGATCCCGCCTCCCCGGACACCGCGAAACCGCCTATGGAAACCGGTCCCTGGGCCAGCGCGTAAACTTCACGGTTGGGGGCCCGCAGAGGCGTCAGCATGAGCGTTCCGCCCTGCAGGCTTTTGGCGTCGCCCAACGACGACACCAGAACATCGATCTGGTTCCCCGCCTTGGCGAACGGGGGAAGTTCGGCCGTCACCATAACCGTGGCGGTATTCTTTACCTTGATGTCATCCGGATTAACGGTCACGCCAAGCCGGTCCATCATGTTGGACAATATCTGCTTGGTGAATTCCACCTGCGTGCCGTCGCCGGTTCCGTTGAGCCCCACCACAATGCCGTACCCCACCAACTGATTGGGCCTGAACCCCTCGATGTTGGCGATATCCTTGATACGGGCCCCCCACGCCGGGCTCGTTTCGCCGAACGGCCAGGGCCCCGCGACAACGATCAGCAGGAGGATAACGGCTATCTTCATATGTTTCGTGGCAGGATGTCTTTTCATCGTTGGCTCTAACACTCGCGCGCCCGTTTTTATTGAATCACAATCCCGGCGGTGCGGACACTGCCGATGGCGTCAATGATGGTCAGGGTATAGGAACCGGCCGGGGCCGTGACGCTCACCGTGACGGTCGCGCCGTTTCCCGATACGGTCACCGCGCCAAGCGTCTGCTTGCTCAACTGAGCGGTGTAAGGCGATACGCCTCCGAATATGAGAAACTTGAAGCTGTCTCCGGCGCTCAGGGTAACGCTTGAAGGCATGATGGAATAATTGGCCACATTGATGACCGCCTGTCCTTGAACGCCGTCCGCGTCTTCTACGGTTATGGTCACGGAAGCGGAGCCAATGGTTTCCGACGCGGTAAACAGCGCGGTGGTGGCGGTTTCCTGCACCAGTTCACCGCCGTCGCGCGGTTCCGGCGGCAGGAAGGTAAAGGGCAGCTCACCGCCGTCGGCGCGAAGCCGCAGGGTCTCGCCGCCTCGCAATGACGCCTGCGTGGGTATGAGTATGGGGCTGGTTCTGACGATTTCTATGGGCATGCGGGCGGTAACGCCGGTCACGTCGGTCAGAATCACATAAGTCGTTCCGGTTTGGGTCTTGGAAGCGGTGAAATCCACCGACTCGCCGTTATCGGGACTGACGTCACCCAGCGTGTTGTCTTCCACTTCCCAGTAATAGGGCGCTCCCCCGCCCAGGGCGTTCAGGGTGATCTTATCGCCCAGGCCGATTACCGCGCTGGCGGGACTGCATCGCAACGCGGAACCCACGACCACCAGCGTGGCCGACGCCGAGGAGTTGTAATCATCGTAGACAATGATCTGGCTTGAGCCGACGCCGTTCGCCAGCACTTGGACTTCATCGATATCCGTGGTGTCGCCGTCGATCAGGGCCACGGTGGGGTCCTGGACCGCCCATGTGTACGGCGAAAAGCCTCCTGAAACCCGGAAAGACACCGAAGCCGGGTTGGTTCTGCCGGTAAACTCGATGGCGGCCTCCTGCGGCACGACCCGGGGCGTTTTCAGGGTCACGGTCACCTGCGCCTCGGCGCGGCGGGCCTTATCATCCAGCACGAATACGGTGGTCGTTCCCGACCCGCTGGCCAGAAAAACCGCTGTCTCCCCGTTGGGGGCGCTCATGGAGCTCATATAACTCAGCAGCGAGGTGTCACTGGAGGTCCAGGTATACGGGGTATCCCCGCCGGAAACCGTAAAGGTTATGGTTTCACCGGAAAAGACCTTGGACCCGCCGTCGGGATTGGGCGATATCTTGAGCGTCTGGACGTTGGTTGACGACGATCCCCCGCCTCCGCCGCATCCGATAAGGAGCAGACAGATTGTCAGTACGCAGCCTAAAAACAGTAGCTCATATTTTCGGTTCATCATTGGATTTCCTGAAAGCGCTATGCAAGCGGCTCGTAAAATTCGATGAGATCGCTGTACACGGTTATGCTGCCGAAGGTGGCCGTAACCGTCGCGTTTCCCACGGTGGAGCCCGGTGTCAGTGTGGTGGAAGCCGAACCCGCTTCCGCTGTGCCGTCCGCCCCGGTGGTCACCGAAGTCGCGCCGAGCGTCCCCAGCGTGGTGGTCAGGGTGACGGTCGCGCCTCCCACGGGGTTTCCATCGGAGTCATACAGATCGACCCGCACCACCGCGCTCCCGCCGCCATCAATATTAAGACGGTTTGGGGTAACGGTGAGATACAGGGTGTACTCTCTGTTGCCGCCCGAACTGCTTGACGAGCCTCCGCCGCAGGACGCCGTAATCAACACGGCGCACAACAATAAGATGATGGTAACTGCTCGTGTAAACGCCACTCCTTTGACCCTCCCCAACTCAATCGTTCTTTAAAAAGGCCATAGCCAGTCCAGGCCGCGCGCCAGCCAGCCCGGGCTGTTCTTATCCGCCAGCACACCTTCGCCGTAATATTCGATACGCGCGTCGGCTATGTAGTCCGACCGTACGATGTTTAGCGGCGAAATGTCTTCCCGGCGTATGGTGCCGCTGAGCACAATGTACTGGGTATCATTATTAATGGTGACTTCTCTTCCGCCCACGATTCTCATGGTCGCGTTGGGATACACTTCCACAACCCGCGCGGTTATGGTCGCCGTCAACTGGTTGCTTCGCTGGGTATCCCCTCCCCCGTCAAACGCGGCGGTGGCGCTTCCGGCCACCTTGGGCTGAAAGGGCTGCCCGCTGCCGAGGAAATTGCTCATGCCCAGACTGCTGGGCAGTCCGAACAACTGGGAGACTTCGGCGGAGTAGGTCGAGCTTTTATCCGTCGTGGTGTTCGAAGCTCCCGTGGCCCTGGCGTTCTCCACGATCAGAACGGTGACAATGTCGTTTACCTGCATGGCTTTGCGATCCACGTACAAAAGGCTGTTGGAGCCTTGCTCCTCATACAGGGAACCCGCGTACTTCGGTTTCGGCACCGTTTCCACCGGAGCTTGAATATAGCCGATATCGGGCCTCATTCGCTGTTTATGAGAGGATGTGCACGCGGAGAGAGCGCCGATCAACGCAATCGCCAGTAGTATTCTTATACCTGTTTTCATTAAAAAACCACCTTAACTTCCGAAGGTCCGGTTATTTTCGCTACAAATTCTTTTTCAGAGGAAGGATTCAGGACGCGTATGGTTTCACCCATGCTCCCGTCCTCCACGGCCTTGCCTTTCATGGAAACGCGCAACGCGCCGGAAACGGCGTGCACCATGACCATGTCTCCGCGCTTTACCACGATAGGATCTTCCACAATCCGCCGGCTCACGATCTGTCCGAGCCCCACGCTCCGCTTTACCGTTTTACCAATCACCTTTTCGGGCGAGAAGAACCCGTCATAGCGGCCGTGATCGAGGGCCACTTCCCGCAAGGCCACGTCATCGGCGGTTATGATGGCCCCGCGCCTCAAGGGACGATTGGTCACGACAACCTCCGTGCGGACAAGGACTTCCCCCCGCCAGATAATTTTCGTGAATTCATGTCCGTCGCAATTGACGCTTATGGGCAATTCCACCGGGCCAATGTAATCTTCGTTGGCCCGCGGCAGGACCTGAAAGCTGATAGCCGAATCCGGCGCGAGCACATCGTCGACGCGCACATCGGTTATTTCCACGCGGCCGATTTCCCAGGGAGCGTGATCCTCCACGTACGCGATACCCAACTCCTTTATCTTCTGCGCGGGTATGCGCACGGCGGCGCGGCGCACTTCGGCCACGGAGCAACCGTCCAGGACCACGCCATGAGCCCAGTTTCGATTTTCCAGCCGTTCGCGGATGGCGCTCCGGGACACGTTCACCATTTTGTCCAGGTGGGGCGCGTATCCCACCACCACCGAACCGAGCCGGTCGATCAATTGAGGCTCCGGGCCATTTATGTCGGCCACATCGCTCAAGTGAATGGTCTGATCGTTCACCACCGCGCTGTCCCTGACCATGATTTTCGTGCGTTCTTCGTCAGGCGCGGCGACCGCGGCCGCCGGAGCGAGCATGACGATCAACATCGCGGCTATAACGGCCCTGCATACTTTGTCCGGAAGCGTCATGTGCTGGCCCACCTTACTTCTCTCTTATCGCTTGAGATTGTTTACCATTTGCAGAAGCTGATCGGACGTTTCCACCGCCTTGCTGTTTACTTCGTAGGCGCGTTGTCCGATGATGAGACCCACCATTTCATCGATCACGTTCACGTTGGACATCTCCAGAAATCCCTGGGTAAGGGATCCGAATCCGTCCTGGCCGGGAATACCCTCTATGGGGTCGCCGCTGGCGTCGGTTTCGCGATACAGGGTGCGGCCCATGCTTTCCAGGCCGGCCTGGTTGGGAAACATGGTCAGCTTGATTTCGCCGATGGTCTGCGCGGAGGTGTCCCCCGCGACGGTGGCGGTGACCTTTCCATCCGTTCCGATGTTAATATCGGTGGCGTCCTTGGGGATGGTTATTTCTTCCAAAAGCTTGTAGCCGTCCGAATTCACGACTTTTCCGTCGGCGTCCAGTTTGAAGGCGCCGGAACGGGTGTAGGCTTCATCGCCGTTGGGAAGCTGCACTTTGAAAAAACCCTTGCCGTCAATGGCCACGTCAAGCTGGTTTGACGTCTGCTGGTAGCTCCCCTGGAGAAAAATCTTCTGAATGGCCGCCGCCCGCACGCCATGTCCGATCTGCATGCCGGTGGGCACCATGGTTTCATCCGAAGAGGCCATGCCCGGCGCCTGCATGGTCTGGTACATCAGATCATGAAAATCAGCCCGGCTCTTTTTGAAACCCGTGGTGTTCACGTTGGCCAGGTTGTTCGAAATGACGTCGATGTTTGTCTGCTGGGCCTGCATGCCCGTCGCCCCAGTCCAAATGCTGCGCTGCATTGTCCTAATCTCCTTATGATGGTTAATCCTGCATTACTTGATCGATGAGCTGACCACGTAACTGATCGTACTGCTGAAGCAGTTTCTGATAGGTTTCGAACGACCGCTGGATTTCAATCATGAGAGCCATTTCCTCAATCGCGGAAACGTTGGAATCCTCCAGGTATCCCTGCTTTATTTTGAAACCGTCCTGCATATCCTGAAGCGTTTGCCCTTCGACCGGCAGGAACGAGGTGGATCCGGCCTGTACGACCTGTGACGGGTCGGAGGCCCTGACTATCCGCAGCGCGCCTATATTTTGACTACCGTCAAAAATATTCCCGCTTTCGTCAAATCTGAGTTCCACCGGTTTGTTCTCTTCTTCCTTGTCCTGGTACTGGATCGGACCGCCGTCGCCGAGCAGCTGATATCCTTCGGGAGAAACCAGATACCCGTCTTGATTCAGGCTGAATTGGCCGTTGCGGGTGTACATTTCGCCGTCCGGGGTTTGCAGCACGAAAAAGCCGTCTCCGTCGATGGCGAGATCGAGCATGGCGCCGGTGTACTGCATGGGGCCTTCCGACAGGTCCGTCACGGCGAAGGAGGTGACTCCGTCCTGGCTCTGGTTAACCGTCCGGTTCGCAAGCTGCAGCGCGTACTGGGCGGCGGGAGAATCCGACTTGGAGACGTTTTCCATGAACACCGAGAAATCCGTGCTTACGGTTTGCTGACGCTTGAACCCGACGGTGCTCACGTTGGCCAGGTTATGGGTGAGAACATCCATCCTGAGCTCTTTATCCATCATTCCCGATACGAGTGAGCTTATACCTCGGTCCATATTTTTTCCTTTAGTTCCTGAAATTTTGCACGATAAATTGCAATTAATATGCCATGAAAATGGCTCTGAAAGGCGCTCCGCTTGGTCCGAAAGCGGGCTGTTTGCAGGGATGGAAAGGTTGCGCTAGGAAAAATTTTCCGGGCTTTACGTCAGGCCCCTTGCTTCTTCATAAGGTTCCGGCCAAAGGCTCCCCATGATCCCCCGATCCCTCCGAAGCCGTCAATTGCAGGCGTGGAGGTAGATCTCCTCAAACTCATAGGCGTGGCCCACGGCCCAGTAGTGGGGCATGGTTGTTTCGGTGCATCGCACCACATACTTGATCCCTTTTGAGGGATTGCTCTTGTCCGAGTTGACGCGTTCGATTCGGCCGGACATGGCGTGCGTGCGCTCATACACGGTACCGAACCATTTCACGCACTGATTTTTCTTGAACAGGCCCGGCGTCTTGTCGTCTTCCTTTTCGCCCGGGCCTTTTGAGGACCCTTTTTTGGCGTTGGATGAAGCGACCTGGTCGCGGAGCGACTTATTCTCCGTTTCCATTTTCCTCATGACCAATATGCTCTTTTTGTTCTCCTCCTTGACAAAAGAGTCCCGTTCCTCCAATTCGCGCCGCAGTTCCTCCACTTTGGCTTCCAGGTCGGAGATCTTGCCGCGCGCCTCCTGAAGTTCGCCGTTCAGCCGCTCCACGTCGGCCGTCAGTTTGTCGTTTTCGGCCTGAAGCTCCTTATCGGCGCCAAAGAACCTGGTCAAAAAGCCGGCGTGGCATACGGCGCCGTTCAGGCTCCAGAAGGCCAGAAAAGCCATGATGATTATAAAGGTCTTTTTCCGCGCTAACGTCATCTCTGTAAGGATAAAAATCAAGGTTGAGTGATATATCATCGGAGGGTTTGCACGAACGGCGCCATTTGGATTACAGCGCTTTCGGAGAGGCGTTGACCGGCGGGTCCGCGGGTTCTCCCTACGACGTTCGGCGGGCCCCGTATTGCTTGTTGAGGGAGTACACGAAGGCAAAGATTTCCGCCACCACGGTGTACAGGGCGGGAGGGATTTCCGATTCCAGATCAAGGGTATAGAGCACCTGAACCAGATCGGGGTCGTTCTTGAGGGGGATGTCGCGCTCCTTGGCCAGCGCTATGATCCGCTCCGCCACGGCGCCTCTCCCCTTGGCGGTGACGCGGGGCGAGGAGTCTTTCTGCGCGTCGTAGCGCAGGGCGACGGCTTTGCGGCCGGGATTATTTTTACCCTGTTCCATGGTTACGCCACCACGTGAATGCTGGCCTGGAAAAATCCGGCGCCCGGCGCCGCGTTGTCGTCCCGAGCCTCGATTTTCCGGCGCTCCGCGGTGGAAACCCGCGCGGATTCGACAACCAGATCGTGTCCGCTCAATTTTTCCGTGAGCTCCGGTATGGCCCGCCGCACAAATTCGGCCACCGGTTCATGCTCGACCATTATTTCCATCCGCACCCGGTTATTATCCCTGAGTCCGGCGTCAACCCGAACCGCGCCGAGTTTGGTGAGGTCCAGAAAGAATACCATCATTATTTCTTTGGACTCGCCCCGGTTGAAGCTTTTGCCCTTTGAAAAGTCGAAACGAAGCGACAGCCAGCCGGTGGAAACGCTCTCGTGAAAGGCGAAGGGAATCTGGAACTTGAGCGTTCCTTCGGTGGGGAAGGTATGGGTGTTGCGTGTCTGTTCGGCTTCAACCGACTCGGCCAGTTTGGCCACCTGGGAGATAAGCTTGTCCTCCCCCGTATTTTTCGGACGGGCTTCTCCCAGCTCCTCCCATTCCCGTAAGAAATTCAAGGCGATCGATTTCACGTTCTCGGCGTCGATTGAGGCCTTGCCGCTTTCAGGAAGCGTTCCCTCGCCTTCCTTGAAAATAGCTCGTTCCAGGGTTTGTCCGGTCCGGCGGAAAAAGATCTGCAGGAAATCCTTTTGGTCCGTCTTTTCATCGTTATAGACGATTTCGTTGAGAACCCTGGAGAGCAGCTCCAATTTTACCGAGAGACGCGGAGACTCGGGATTTTCCCTCAGAAGCGTTTCCACCGCGGTTTTAAGCTCTCCCACGGTTTCGCCCAGCGGGGCGTCCCGCGTCTCTCCCGCTCCCCCCGACCGTGAAGCGGCCGCCTGATCGCCGCCGAAGCTTTTCAAGGGCTTTAACTCCACCTCCGGTTCCGTGCGCGTCACTTTGAACAGATAGATCTCTCCCTCCTTGAGGGGAGCCTTCACGTCAACATCCGCGCTTTGGCGGTTAAAGGCGATTTCCACTTTTTGCGACGGCCCTGTTTTCAGAACCCGCGCCGTGAAGGTATCGCCGGCGGAGAACATCCGCGACAGCTTTTCAGCTCCGACAAATTCAAGCGTCTCCCGGGCGTTCGTCGACGTTTCCCGCCCTGCCGCCCGGGTCTCATAGGGATTGGTCCGGGGCCCCCGATTAGGAGCCAGGTCCGGCTTTTGGCTCAAAGAGCGCTCCGGAGCAAGAGCCGCCTTGTTCGCGCCTTGGGTATCCACGGCTTGCCTGCGAAGGGACCTGAGTTGATCTCCGGCGCCTCCCCGGGATTGCGGCGCCTGTCGCGCAAGGCGCTGGCCGGGCCCGTCTTCCGGAGATTCCGGCAGGGGCCGGCCGGGTTCGGCGCCGTTCCGTCCCTTGTCAATCGATTCCTGGAGCAGTTTCAATTCTATGTTCGGCGCCGTGCGGAGAACCGTAAAGGTGAGCGGGGTCCCTGTCGGGAGCGGTTTGGGCAGGGCCAACTCCATATCCCGCCCTAAAATGGTGACCACGGCCCGGCCGCCGGGGAGCGGTTTGGCGATCACTCCCTGAATTTCCTCGCCGGGTTTCAGCGCCGCAGTTGATTTGAGAAGTTGGTCCGATCGTGAGGATACGCCGGGTTCGGAGTCCTTGAACGGGTTTACTCCGGCGGCCTGCAGAATCGTAATGACGCTCATCTGCGAATGTCCAGAATAAGCTTAATTTCGTGGTAGGGAAGCCCCGTGGCTTGCTCGATTTCCTCGTGAGTCATGCCCTGCTCCGCCAGCGCGATTACCTGGCCGTACTGGTCGGAAGATTCCTGACGGCGGGAAGGGGACGCTATGGGCGCTGACTTGGCCGCGAACTCGGACTTTTTGAGCAAAATACGCAGCCCTTTTTCCTTGGCTTCCAGACTGCGCAGCAGGTCCTCGAAGCGCGCTATGTCACCGGCCAGCGCCTGCTTCATCATCTGCGTGGAGCGGTCCGACTCCTCGATGGTCTTCTCCAGGGCCGTTCTGTAGTTTTGAAACGCTTTCTCGTCCCTGATCTTTTTGAAGAAGAGGAGGTAGACAATGATGCAAATCAACGCCAGGTCGATGGCGACCTGAATTATTAGAAGTGTCTGCGCGCCTATCATGAGCCCTTAAATAGTGATGTCTATGGTGTTTCCCGATGTTTTGGACTGATCGTCCTCTTTCGAGTCATCCTTTTTCTGCTGGCGCTGACGATTACCCTGTCTCTCCTCCTTGGGAGAAAGCAGTATGTGATTTTTCACGTCGTCGGATTTTTCCGAGTCTTTCACCGAAGACTTCAGTTTTGCCCGCTCTTCTTCCGCCAACAGCGCGAACTGCCTCGCCTGCGTCTCCTGGTTTTGCTGCAAGGCCTGGGTGACCTTTTCAGACGCAGCCGATTGAATCAATACTGACTGCATGTCAATCGTACGGATCATATTCAGCCGCCTTTGGACTCGTTCTGACAGAATCTGCGCGTCCCATATGTTCCATCGGACGAAAGGCTAAAAAACTTTATACCGTACCGGGTAGAATCAGGAAGCAATCGTCGTGCCATACTCCACAATTCGTGATCCGGCTTCCGAATGCCAGGTTTTCCCGCCTCCCCAAGATGTGGCGTTTTATATCCGTCCTCAAGATTTGGAAAAAACAGGTAAAGTCCCGCCAGCATTTTGACGATAAGCTGAATACAAGGGAGCGAACAAAGGAGGTCGTAGTGTCGATCTATTTGAACAACGTCGGTGAAATACTCCGCGTGTACACCCAACAGGTTAAGTCTCGCGCCTCCCAACCAGCCAATGGAAATGGCGCCGCGGGCAAAACAGAAGGCTCCGGCGATACCGTGTCCTTCGCCATGACGCTCCAACAAAGGCAGAAACTGGAGCGCTTGGCTTTGGAAAAGATGAACAATCTAACCAGAAAGGACAACGCCTCGGGTTTGGGAGCCAGAAACAAACTGAACGCGAGCGCGAGCCTTTTTTCCCAACTAAACGATGAATAAGGGTTCAATACTGATAGCTGAGGATTCCGAGGATATACGGGAAATCCTCAGCACCTATCTTTCGTCAAAGCATTACGCCGTAGCAGGCGTTGATAACGGCTTCAAGGCTATCGGACAGCTTGAGGAGCGCATGTTCGACCTGATTATCAGCGATATCAACATGCCCGGAATCGACGGCCTGGAACTACTCGACCGCGCGAAACAGATAACGCCTCACACTCCGTTTGTGCTCATTACCGGCTTTCCATCCATGGAAAACGCCATTCAGGCTATCCGCAAAGGGGCCGCGGACTATATAACCAAGCCCTTTAATTTCAACCAGATCGATATGGTGCTGGAGCGATTCATAAAGGACAAGCCGTCGTACGCGCCAACCAAAATAGATAAAGCAGCCGATCAGACCCAGAATGAGATCATCGAAGAACTCAACGAAAAACTTAATCTAAAAGTCCAGGAACTGTCCAAGCTCTATCATATCAGTGAATCCATTTGTCATATAAATGATGAGGAGACCCTGTTCCAACAGGTGGTCGAGGTCGCGTCCGAAGTAACCCATACCGACCAGGTGTATTTGCTTTTCCGGGATGGAGAGAGCGGAGAATTTTTCATAAAAACCTCCAATACTAAGGATAAAAAGAACTACGTCCCCAAGGACACCTACGCGGAGGGCTCAGCTCTTCTGGAAATGAGTATGACCCTGCGGCCTGTTTCAAGCTCCGGAAGGCGGGAAATCGTCCTCAAACTGGGCAATCAGATCAGGACGCTCAAGTCCTTCCTGCTGGCGCCGCTGATCGTCAAACGGCAGTTGTTCGGCGCCATTCTCATTTCCGGCGCCGGGCGTCCACAGGAGTTCAACAAGGAAGACGAGCTCATCCTCATGGATGTCAGTCAGAAAATGACCCTGACGCTCGAGAACTCCATCCTCTATCAAACCCTGTACATGCACGTCATCAACACCTTGCAGGCCCTGGTGGCTTCGGTGGAAGCCAAGGATTCCTATACCGAGCGCCATTCGTATCGCGTCACACAAATGGCGAAACAGGTCGCCAAGTACATGGGATGCTCTTCCTCGGAGATCGATTCCCTCGAGTTCGCCGGGCTGCTGCATGACATCGGCAAAATCGGCGTTCGCGACATGGTGCTCATGAAGCGGGGACGGCTGACCGAGAGCGAATGGCTGGAAATCAGAAGGCACCCGGAAATCGGCGAGTCCATCGTGCAGCCGTTGAAGCTGTTCAGCCTGGAGGCTTCGATCATCAGGCATCATCACGAGCGATGGGACGGACGAGGCTACCCGGATGGGCTGTCGACAACCAGCATACCCTTTTTATCCAGGATTATAACCGTCACCGACTCTTTTGACGCCATGGTTTCCAATCGCCCCTATCGTTCCGGGAAAGCGGTACAGCAGGCTTTGGATGAGTTGATACGGTGCAAAAGCTCGCAGTTCGATCCGCAAATCGTCGATGTGTTTGTCGATCTCTTCAGGAAAGACCTCGACGATGAAACCTGGCAAAAGGCGCTGGCGCTCGAGTCGATGTAAGAGGGGGGAAGCGGCAGTCCGCTGGAAAGGGTCTTGCGGCGCCGTTAATCAGTTCGAACGCTCGACGAGCGCGGAAGCGTATCTTTTGTACATGAACCTGTCATCGGTCGTTCGACGCGACGCCCGGATTACCTATCAGGAGAGATGTTTTCACCTGTTATTTTTCAGAGCGCCATTCCCGCAGTGTATTTCCCCCCAGCAATAGAATATTGCTAAATTTATTATTTTCCCGAGCGATGAGGGCGATTTTCGTGAAATCTCATACGGTATCGGACCTTTCATTGGTACGCTATGTGCAACCTGCTTAGGGCGATTTTATAACTATATTATGTGTAATCGAGGGATCCCGACCATGAATCCGACTTCGAAGGTTATTCTGTACGCTTCTTTGTCGCTCCTTTTGCTGATTTTCTGCTCAAACGCGCTGGCGCTCACCAGTGAGCAGATCATCCAACTCAAAAAAGCGGGCGTGGACGACAAGACCATAGAGCTCATCATTCAGAATAAGGCCGATCTGACCGGCGACATCGACGTCGAGGAAGTCATTAAAATGAAGCAGGCGGGAGTTTCCGACAGCGTCATCCAGGCCATGGCCACTCCGCAGGAAAACCCCGAGCGCGTCAAGGAATATGGGACACATGTGGGTCAGGTCAAGGACATGTCCACGGAAGATCTCATGAAGCTGAAAAACGCCGGTTTCGACGACTCCCTCATAGAGGCGGTCGTCAAGATACAGCAACAGCAGCTGTGGCCGTATCTGATGGATCTCGGCGTGTTCGATTGCGAGGGCCGCGGCCGGCCCTATCCGCGCCGGTAAGCGCCGGACTCTCGGCCTTTCCCGTCCTGTTTGGGGCAGTTCCCGGCATATTTATCATTATCGGCGGCGGGCTTGAAAATCAATCAAGTATTTCGTCAGAAAACCGATAAAAATCTTAGTCACTAGCACCCGTAATGGAGACGATAAGCAAATCATACGGCGCCTGCGGCGACAAATCGAAACCGAGCGCAAGTCGCGTGAGCAATATCGAAAGCGAGCAGTAAAAATGGCTGAAAAGCATATGGGAGCACTATCAAAACTGGTCGAGGACCTGGCCTTCAAGGCGATGTCAACCGAGGCGAACGACGTGGCCGGCCTGGGCGATCTGCTCGGCGATCTGGAGAAAATCAGCGCCGATGAGTCCCTGTCCGATCATCTCAAGCCGGTTTGTCTGGCCCTGGTAAGCCTGGTCGAAACGATCATATTCAATCAGGACGGCGATCTGGCGGCGTATTTGGACGTCATGCTCGAAGGCGTGGATCTTATTCAGCAATACCATAAGCTCGACAGTCTCGATGAAAACTCCAAAAGCGTAAGGGACGCGCATCTGGAAAAGCTCAAGGGGCTGGGCGTCTCGGTTCAGACGGCGCCGGAACAAAGCGCTGTAAAGCCCGGCGAAATTACGGAGCGGGAAACGGAAAAAACTCAGGAAACCGGGGAAGCGGCGGCCTTGGCGGACGAGTCGCTTCCTGAAATGGAAAAAAACATCATCGTTGACGCCGAAACCTGTTACGAATTCATCGCGGAAACGCTGGGGAACTTTGACGAGGCGGAAACAACCCTGGTCGAGCTGGAAGAAGACCCCACCAACAAGGAATTCATTAACGCGCTGTTCCGGTTTTTCCACACCGCCAAGGGCGTTTCCGGCTTTCTGAATCTCAAGCGGATGAATCACTTTGCCCATGAGCTGGAAAACCTGCTTGATGAATTGCGGAACGACCGGATTTCGCTCTCCGGGGAGCTGACCGATTTCATTTTCAAATCCATGGACTTCCTCAAGTCCATGCTGAACGAAGTAAAGGAATCCCTGGACCGGCAAATCGCCGAAGAGCCCATGTACGATGTCGAGTCCCACATCACGGATATTTCCTCCCTCCTGTCGGGTTCCAGGGAAGAGGAGCCGGAGGAGGAGTCCCCGGCGCCGCTGGGCGAAATACTTGTCGAAATGGGCAAGGTCACGGCCGAGGACGTGGGAGGCGCCCTGGGGCGCCAGATCGCGTCCAAATCCAAGGAGCGGCTCGGCGACATTCTGGTCAAGGAGGGGAAAGTGGGCGCGGAAGATGTGGAAGCCGCGCTTACCAAACAATCGACGGGCGGCCAGGAAAAGGATTCCACGGTCCGTGTGTCCACTTCCAAGCTGGACATTGTGGTGAATATGGTCGGCGAACTGGTGATCGCCGAATCGCTCGTGTTCCAGAATCCCGCCGTACAGGCCATCAACGACCAGAAACTTTTCAAGGACTTCGGCCAACTCCACCGCATTACCTCCGAGCTGCAGAAGACGGCCATGAGCATGCGCATGATCCCGGTCAGGCAAACGTTCCAGAAAATGGTGCGACTTGTCAGAGACCTGGCGCGAAAATCGGGGAAGCAGGTCGAACTGCACATGAGTGGAGAGGACACCGAAATCGACCGGCATATGGTGGATGAAATATACGATCCCCTGGTTCACATGATCAGAAATTCGGTGGATCATGGGCTGGAGACACCCGAAGAACGAGTGCGGGTCGGCAAATCTCCCAAGGGAAACATACACCTGCGGGCCTATCATCAGGGCGGCCGTCTCATCATAGAGATTCGCGATGACGGCCGGGGCCTGAGCCGGGAAAAAATTCAGAAAAAAGCGCTCGAGCGCGGACTGATCAATCCCAACGACGCGTACAGCGATAAGGAAGTGTACAACTTTATCTTTCTGCCCGGATTTTCAACGGCGGACAAGATCACGGACATTTCCGGCCGCGGCGTTGGCATGGACGTGGTGAAGAGATTCATAGATAAAATCCGCGGCAGTGTGGAAATTGATTCCGTTCTCGGTCAGGGGGCCGTGTTTGTTATAAAGCTGCCGCTTACCCTGGCCATAATCGACGGCATCATGGTCACGGTAGGCAGGGAGCGTTACATCATTCCCACCATGGCGGTTAAGGAATCCATCCAGCCGCAGCCCAATCAGATCTACACGGTAACCGGCAAGGGTGAGGTGGTCAATATTCGGGGCCGCATCCTGCCCCTGGTCCGCCTCCACCACATACTTGGCATAAACCCCAACTCATATGACCCCAGCCAGGGCATCATTGTGGTCCTTGAATACGAAACCGAGGAGTTCGGGCTGCTGATAGATGAGCTGGTGGGCAAACAGGAAGTGGTTATCAAAAGCCTTGGATCGAAATTCAAGGAAGCCAAGGGATTCAGCGGCGGCGCCATTTTAGGAGACGGCCGGGTGGGGCTGATCCTGGACGTGAAAGGCCTGTTGGAGTTGTTTGATGAAATCGGTTCCGAACCCTACAGAGCAAAAGCGGCTGGCGGCAACGGCTCCGGAGCGGACATGAGCGCTCGGGATGAAGACGAGGAGCCGGAAAACGATACGTCTGCGGAGAGTTCCGATCTTCCGGGTGAGGATCTCGAAGCGAGCATGACCGCCGAGATGTAAGGGGCGGCAATATAGATACCATGGAAATAAGTGAAAAGGATTTTCGCCAATTTTGTGATTTCATCTATTCGGCGTGCGGGATAAATCTGCACGACGGAAAACGCGAAATGGTAAAGGCCCGTGTGGGCAAACAAATACGATTGAGAAGGCTTTCCAACTTTAAAGAGTATTTCGATCTGGTTCTCAATGACACCACCGGCGCGGAATTGGTTGACCTGCTCAATGTCATCTCCACCAATCTCACCTACTTTTTTCGGGAATCCAAGCACTTCGAATACTTGGAAAAAACCGTGATTCCCCAAATCAACGAGAAGAACCCCCACCGGGTTCGCATGTGGAGCGCCGGGTGCTCGACTGGCGAAGAGCCGTACACCATAGCCATGATCGTCAGCGAGCATATGAATTCTTCCATAAAGGATTGGAAAATTCTCGCCACTGACCTTTCCACCAAGGTGCTGGGAACAGCGTCCCAGGGGCTTTACGTCAAGGAACGGCTCAGAGGTGTGCCTCAAAATTACCTAAACAAATATTTTCAGAAGCGCAAAAACGGCCATCAACCACTGTACGAACTGAAACAGGACGTGAAAAGCCATGTTCGATTCGGCAGATTGAACCTGATGGAGCCGTTTCCGGTAAAAGGGCCGTTTGACGTCATTTTTTGCAGAAACGTTATGATCTATTTCGATCGGGATACGCAGGAGAATCTTGCGCGCCGATTTCACGATGTTCTAAGTCCGGGGGGATTTTTCTTCGTGGGTCATTCTGAGAGTCTGCTGGGTGTCAAACACGACTTCAAATACCTGGGTCCCAGCGTCTATCGGAAGAAAAGCGCGTAAAAACGATTACCACAAGGGGGGTAATCCCGTGATCAATGTTCTCGTTGTAGATGATTCCGCAGTGGTTCGGAAAATAATCACACAAGAGTTAACTAAATATTCCGACATAAACGTAATCGGCACGGCCCCCGACCCATTTGTCGCTCGCGACAAAATAGTGAAGCTCAAGCCCGATGTCATTACGCTGGATGTGGAAATGCCGCGCATGGACGGTATCACCTTTCTGCGAAAGCTGATGAAATACCATCCCATGCCGGTGATCATCCTGAGCTCCCTGAGTCAGGAAGGCAGCGAAACCGCCATGGAAGCCCTGCAGGCGGGAGCGGTGGAGGTGCTTTCCAAGCCCGGTTCGGCGTTTTCGGTGGCGGAGATGTCCGAGCAGCTGGCGGACAAGGTGCGGGCCGCGTCCAAGGCCAAGCTTTCGGCGACCACGGTTCAACCCGAAGTTCGCCGCGAGCCGCTCAGCTACACGGGCGCCATGGCCGAAACCACCAATAAGGTCCTGGCCGTGGGCGCTTCCACCGGCGGAACCGAGGCGCTGAAGAAAATGCTGATCCAGATGCCTCCGAACTCGCCGGGAACGGTCATAGTCCAGCACATGCCGCCCCGCTTTACCACCGCCTTCGCCGAACGGCTCAATTCCATATGCCAGATCGAGGTGAAAGAGGCGGAAAACAACGATTCGGTCCGTCCGGGCCGCGCGCTGCTGGCGCCCGGCAATTTTCACATGCTGCTTAAAAGAAGCGGCGCCCGGTATTACGTTGAGGTGAAATCCGGCCCCCGCGTGCACCATCAGAGACCCGCGGTGGACGTTCTGTTTCGCTCCGTCTCCCGATACGCGGGAGCCAACGCCGTGGGCGTGATTCTGACCGGTATGGGCGCTGACGGCGCGCAGGGTCTGCTGGAGATGAAACAGGCGGGCGCTCTGACCTTCGCCCAGGATGAAGCGAGCTGCGTGGTTTTCGGTATGCCCAAGGAAGCCATAAAACTCGGCGCGGCGGATAAGATCGTGTCCCTGGACCGTATGGCCTCGGAAGTGCTCCGCGCGCTCTAGCCTTATCCCCGAAGGCCGTATGACCGGCCCGCGCCGCGGCGGACCTTCGCAAGGCGGCCGCGGATCATGCGGCTTTTGCTAGGCAACAATTGCCGCCCGCCGCGCCGGACAGACCGGGAAAAAGCCTTCAAAGACCCCGCGAAAAGATCGAACGTATACCGCGCAAGCCGCTCCCTGGCGTAAATAGTCAAGTATTTCAATAGAATATAAACTTTCGCAGCTTACATGAATTGATGGCGCGCATTTTGCTTTAAATTGAGGCGCAGGTATTCTTTTCCAGAGAAGCGACTCTATGGTACTGTCGAATGACAGTAGGAGGGTCATAAAGCCGAATCAGCAACCGGATATGGAGGTCAAACGCGTCGCCCGGATCGTTTCGTTCATGGGGGAATAACCGCGCCCGGCAAGGGGATATCGTTTATTCCTCCGACCGCAAGGTTTCCTTTAATTCGTCGAGAGAGGCGTTGACTCTATCGAGTCCGTCTTTAACCTTGCGCATATCGATCTCTTTTTTGAGACCCATGACGTGAAGGTCCACCAGGGCTTTGACGCCCGAGAAATCATTGGAAAGCTGGTGTACTATACGGCGCAATTCTTTGTTTTTTTCACTCATTGAATTTCTCCGGCGCCATTCGCTTGTGTGGTCACAGGGAACGCGTTTCATTGACGGAAAAAGGCCGCGGTGTCTTTTTCCTGGGTTTAAACTTTTGACTTCGTTTTATTGATAATCCAAAACGAGGATTATGGCAATGAAAATAACCGACATCACGAGTATTCTGGAGCAACAAAGTGCTGCGGCCAAAAAAACAGCGAAATCTTCTCAAAACTCTTTTGAAAATGTTTTAAACGAGAAGATAAATTCAACAGACGCAAGCAAATCGTCTCAGACTATGAATTCAGCCGTCAGCCAAACGCCTATGATACACTTGAACGCTCCGATAACCGCTTCCTCAGGGATAACCACTATGGGCGCTCAGATGACCGTCGATCGTGTCGACCAGGCGCTGGACCTTCTGGAACAGTACCAAACCGCCCTTGCGGACCCCGGGACCAGCCTGAAGGATCTGGCCTCGACCGTGCAGAGTATGGAGGAGGAGGCCGACAACCTGTCTTCGTTGCTCCCTTCTATGACCGGAGACCAGCAGGGCTCTGAATTGATCGAAAAAGTATCGACGCTCATGAAGGTGGAGTCGATAAAATTCAAAAGAGGAGATTACCTGTAACCGCCCGCGGCGCGGCCGCGCTCTCATGGACGGGGGCCGCGTGCGGCGCGCCGGCCTTTGTCTGCGCCGCGAACGGGCGTCTTTTGAATTTTCCCCGGCGCCTTCCGCCAAGCCGTTGCGCGGCCTTATCTAACCCTCCCGGTTGATCAGGCTGGCCACGTATCCGGCCCCGAACCCGTTATCGATATTGACCACACAGACATTCGACGCGCAGGAATTGAGCATGCCCAGGAGGGCCGCCAGACCGTTGAAGCTCGCCCCGTACCCGATGCTGGTGGGGACCGCGATGACCGGACGGTCCACAAGTCCTCCGATGACGCTGGGCAGCGCCCCTTCCATCCCCGCGACCACGATAAAGACACTGGCGTCGTTCATCGCTTCCCGGTGCGAAAGAATACGGTGCACGCCCGAGACGCCCATGTCGTTCAACATGTGCACGTTGTTTCCCAAAAACCGGGCCGTTACAAAGGCCTCCTCGGCCACCGGCAAATCCGACGTGCCGGCGCTGATTATCAGAATCTTGCCCCGTTCCTGCAAAGGACGGGAATCCTTTCTGGTCACGGTCATGGCCCGGCTTAACTCGAAATATTCGGCTTCCGGGAACGTCTCCCGAACGATTTGGGCCTTGTTCCGATCCAAACGGGTTATCAGAACCCGGTCATTCTTCGCCGCAAGCCGCTGCACGATTCCAACGACCTGATCAGGGGTTTTTCCTTCGCCAAACACCACTTCAGGCGCTCCCTGCCGCAACGGCCGGTGATGATCGACCGTAGCGTAACCAAGGCTCTCAAAAGGAAACCCTTTCAACTTTTCCATGCCCTGTTCGATGGACAGTTGCCCGTCGCGCACATCCTCCAGAAGCTTCGCTAATCTTTCTTTATCCATTGTTCCGTAATTCTAATGATCCCGGCTAAGTGTTATCTATCGATTCTTTTCCATCGGGGGCCCTGGGTCGTGTCTATAACCTCGACGCCCAGATCCGAAAGGCGCCCGCGCAGCTCATCGGCTTCCCGCCACTTCTTATCCCGACGCGCCAATTCACGGCGCTGCAAGAGAACCTCGATCTCTTCATCAGGCTCGTTCGGTTCAAGGTCCAGAACCTGAAGCACATTGTCGAATCCCGCGAACAGTTCCAGGATTTCGTCCCGGCGTTCGCGCCGCAATTCTCCCCGCCTGATGAGCGGATTGACCTTTCTGATGAATTCGAAAATCGCCGCCAGAGCCGCCGACACATTGAGGTCGTCATCCATGGCGTCGGTGAATCTCTTCTTGACCTCATAAACCAGTTGGGGCGTATCCCCGGTTCCCGGCCCCGGAACCGCAAAATGGAGAGAGTTTATAAAATCGTCCAGGCGGCCCAGCGCCCGTTTGGCCGCGTCGAGCCCTTCGACGCTGAAATTGAGAGTTTTCCGGTAATGGGCGCCGATGAGCCAGAACCGGATCTCCCGCCCCGTGTATCCCTGCGCCTCCAGTTCCCGAACGGTTATGGAAGTCTCGGCCCCGCGGGAGGACATCTTTTTTCCCTCGAACATCACCGGTTCCGAATGCATCCAGTAGTTGGCCGGTGTTTTGCTCGTCAAACTTTGGCTGATGGCGATTTCGTTTTCATGGTGCGGAAAAATCAGGTCGCTTCCGCTGGTGTGGATGTCATATTGCTCGCCCAGGTATTTCATGGACATGGCCGAACATTCAATGTGCCAGCCCGGCCGGGCGTTGCCCCAGGGGGTTTTGTAAAACACGCCCCGTTTGAGTTCGGCCAGGGTCGACCGCTTGAGCAAGGTGAAGTCCCGCGGGTTATCCTTTTCGTAGTCATCCAGATGGACGGTCTTGCCCACCCTGATCTTGCTCAAATCAACGCGGGAAAGATTCCCATACCGTTTAAAGCGCGAAATATCATAATACACCGACCGGAATTTTTCGTACGCGAAGCCCTTGTCCAGCAGGCGCCGCGTCATGTCGATGATTTCTTCCACGTGTTCGCTGGCGCGCGGATATTTGGTGGCGGGTCTGACGCGGAGCGTTTCCAGATCGCGCAGAAACTCCCTGGCGTACTTGTCGGTGAACGGTTTCAGATCGACGCCGGCCCGTTCCGAGCCCTGGATGGTCTTATCGTCGATGTCCGTGATGTTCATGATGTGGGTAACTTCAAACCCCTTGTACTCCAGATATCGCACGATCAGGTCGGCGCACACCACCCGTCTGCACAGGCCCAGATGAATCAGCTCGTGCACGGTGGGGCCGCAGGAGTAGATCCCCACCTTGTTTTCCCGGATGGGAATGAAGTCCTCTTTTTTTCGAGTCAGGGTGTTGAAGAACCTGAGATTCGACCTTTTGCGGTCCTCGAACAGAGTGGTGCTCAGATATCGTTCCCCGCCATCGGGGAAAAGGGTAACCACGGTTCCTTCGTCCATCCGTTCGGCCAGCTTGTACGCCGCGGCCATGGCCGCTCCGGAACTCATGCCGACAAAGATGCCCTCCTCCTTTGCCAGCCGCCGGGCCATGTTGAACGCGTCGTCGTCTTCGATATTCATGATTTCATCAACGGCCTCACGGTCGAAAATCCCTGGCCGGTAGGACTCCTTCATATTCTTGAGGCCCTGAATTTTATGGCCCATGTAGGGTTCCACGGCCACTATCCGCACCTCGGGATTCAGCTCCTTCAGCCGTTTGCAAATGCCCATGACCGTGCCGGAAGTGCCCAGGGTGGCCACGAACACATTCAGCTTTCCCTGGGTCTGTTCCCAGATTTCCACGCCGGTCCCGTAATAGTGAGCCATAATGCTCATCTGGTTGTTGAACTGATCGGCCAGGAAATACTTGTCCGGATACTCGCGCGCCAGACGGTACGCCTCCTCGATTGCGCCGTCGGTGCCCAGATGGGCCGGCGTCAGCAGTATCTGGGCGCCGTAGGCCCTGAGAATCTTCCGCCGTTCCTCACTGGCGGATTCGGCCATGGTGAGCAGAATGGGGTAGCCTTTCACCGCCGCCACCATGGCCAGACCGATCCCCGTGTTGCCGCTGGTGGCTTCGATAATCGTTTTTCCCGGCCCCAATTCGCCGGTCTCCTCGCCATGCTCTATAATGGCCAGGGCGACCCGGTCCTTTATCGATCCGCCGGGGTTGGCCGATTCAATCTTGGCCAGAATCCTGACGGAGCCTTTGGGCTTGAGGCGGTTTATTTCAACAAGCGGCGTGTTACCAACCAGATCAAGTATGTTTCCGCGATTTTTCTTGGCAAAATCCATGGAGCGCAGCCTTTGAGCCGAATTTGATGTTGGCTACACCCTTACTATAATGATTCACGTGATTGCAACTTGAAAGAAGCTTTCCGCCAGCGGCGGCGGTTCCTCCGGCCGCCGGGAACGGCGCCGCGAAATCCGGTTGCAAGCCGATCAAGCCCGGGCTTTGCGTAATGGAGCCATTTTCTTCGATTTTCCACGTGTCCTTTTTTTCTTGACAATAGAGGGGTCCGCCTATAACGGTTACAATATAGCTGAAAAATAGTTAAATTATAATCACACAGGATCTTGCATGGCCGCTGAAAAAAACAAACGGGAACAAAAGCCGGATCTCAAAGAGGAAGAGATAGACCCTGGTCTCGCCAAGTCCAAGGTTCGTTTCGAAGTTTACGGCGAAGAGATGCTGGAAAAGGAAGTAAAATTAAGCGGGAACAGCGGTAGAGTCTATCTTCCACCCGATTGGGTCGGAAAACAGGTAAAAATCATCAGAATCAACTAACCATTGCGAGGCTGGTTCCCTTGGAAGATATATCCATTAGAAAAATCGAGAAGTCGGATATTCCCGCGATCCTCGATATTCAATCGCGAATCACCGTCCACGAAGGCGGTAAGAACACGTTAGAAATTCTTGAACATCAAATGAATCGCCCTGAATCCGTGGGTTTTGTGGTGGAGTGGAACGGAGAGGTTGTCGGCTTCCTGCTGGGCGAAGTAAAAACCGGCGATTTCGGGGTGGAAGAGAGCTTCTGGATAATCAATTTCGGCGTGACCCCCAACCACATGGGCAAAGGCATCGGACGTTCACTGGCTGAGCGAGCCTTCGATTACTGCCGGGAGCGCGCCATATCCGATGTGTACTCAGTGGTCCGCTGGGACGCCGGCGACGTGTTGTCTTTCTTTAAATCGGTCGGTTTTAACCGCAGCAACTATATCAACCTGAAGAAAAAACTCCAGACATGATGGCTGGCTGTCAGGAAATAATCTGTCCCTTACATACGTGGATTGGCGACCGCTCGTCCGCGGCCGCCTGACGCCACTCGATTACAGTTCCGGAGCTCCCGCCGGAATAACGCAGGCGAACACCACAAGGTCCGAACCGTTGTTTTTGAGTTGATGCTCCTCGCCGCCGGGTATGAAAATCACCGACCCCGGGCCGATGTCCCACCACTGCTCACCGCTCCAAATCTGGCCCCGCCCGGCGTGGACAAACACCTGATGCTCGTAGTCATGGCTGTGCCTGGCGGTATGTCCGCCGGGGCTTATCTCAAAAACCCTCATACAGAAGCTGGTTTGGCCGTCGGCTTTGCCGATCACCACCCGTCCGACGGCGCCCCCTCGGCCAGGTCGCTGGGGTACTCCACGGCCCGCTCTTCCTTGTAGTTAATCAGTTTCATTGTGGAACTCCCGTTCAGCGTTGAAAATAAGCCGGCCCATGCGGCGGCTTAGAAAAATGTGGGTTCATAACGGCGGCCCCGCTTGTTCAGTCTCCGTCCTCTCCGGAAGCGTCCGATTCCACCGCCTCCAGAAAATCCATTATGATCTCCCGGGACTGCTGTTCAAGTTCCTCGGGAACCCACACGGCGCCCCATCCCCGCCGCGCTACGTAAATCCCGTCATAGGCGGTGTCCATGTAACTTTTAATCCAGCAGGGAATACCTTCCTTTTTCAAAGCGTCCTCGATCTGATCGGCTTCAAAGCGGTTTTCCACCGTATGGACCTTCACGTACCGTTCCTTGGATTCGTCACTCATGGGGGCCTCACGTCTTTTGTTTGATCGGTTCCGGGGCGGAGCCACTCCGGTCCGCGTGAAACCAATCGAAGGATAGTACCCGAATTCCACGCCGAAAACAACCGGCCGCCTCGTCCCGGACAGCATGACCGGAATGATTTCTTTACAAATATCCTGTAAAACTCTATGAAAGAGTCAGTTGTGGCAAGCTTTTCTCGGAGGTGGTTCCCTCATGCCGGATTTTGAGACTTCTTACAACGGCGGCGGCGCGTTTCGCACATATCGGGATATCGATAACCTGCTCAACGCGTTCACGCGCGCGCGGATTCTCGTGGTGGGCGATTTCATGCTCGACCGCTATATCTGGGGGACCACCGATCGGATTTCGCCGGAAGCCCCCGTGCAGGTGGTCCTGGTGGAACGGGAAAGCGCCACGCTGGGCGGGGCCGGAAACGTGGCGCACAATCTTGCCGCGCTCAACGCCCGGGTGGCGGTCTGCGGCGTTATTGGAGAGGACGAAGCCGGCGGGCGCATTCTGAGCCACTTGAGCGAACTTGGAATCGATACTTCGGGGCTGCTCCGCGATCCGTCACGCATGTCCATCCAGAAGACGCGGATTCTGGCGGCCAACCAGCAGATGCTGCGGATCGACCGCGAAGCCACGGACGCCATATCCGAAGAATTGGCCGAAAAGGTCTATCAGGCCGCCGCCGCAGCCATGGGCCGGTGCGACGGCGTCATCCTGTCCGACTACAACAAGGGCGCGCTGCCCCCGCCGCTTGTCCAACGCCTCATAACGCTGGCCCGCGAGCTGGACAAGCCGCTGATCGCCGATCCCAAGGGGAACGATTACCGGAAATATCGAAACGCCACCATTATCACGCCTAATCTCAAGGAAACGGCCGCGGCCTCCAATATGGTCATTTCCAACGATGAGGACCTGCGGCGGGCCGTCGACGTCATACGCGCGCAGACCGGCGATTCCACGCTTCTGGTCACGCAGGGAAAAGACGGAATGACCCTGTTTCCTCTCCGAAAGCCGCCGACACGCATACCCGCGCGCAGCCGCGAGGTGTTCGACGTGTCCGGAGCGGGCGATACGGTCATCGCGACCCTCGGCCTGGCGCTCTGTTCGGGTCTTTCGCCTCAAGCCGCCGCGTGGACCGCCAACGTAGCCGCCGGCGTGGTGGTGGGAAAGGTGGGCACAAGCCCTATCATGGCGGAGGAATTGCGGCAGGCCTTGTGGAGCGAAACCTATCCGGGTTTCAAGAAATTTCGCGACCCCGAGGACCTGTTCCTGGTGGCCGATTCGTTGCGCCGGGGCGGAAAGAAGATCGTTCTGGCCAACGGCTGCTTCGACCTGCTGCACGCCGGGCACATTCGTTTCCTGGAAATGGCCAGGACCTGCGGCGATATATTGATCGTGGCTTTGGACAGTGACGAATCGGTGACTAAAATCAAGGGCCGCGGACGGCCCATCCTCAGCGAAACGGAGCGGGTCAAGATCATCTCGGCGCTGGATTCGGTTGACTATGTCACGGTGTTTCCCGTCGACGGCCTGATACGGCTTTTGCAAAAACTCCAGCCCCACGTGCTGGTAAAGGGGTCCAACTACACCAAGGAGGAAGTGGCCGGCTGGGATGTGGTGGAAGCCAATGGCGGAGAAACGCGGCTCATCCCCATACAGGGCGAGATGTCGGTAACGTCGCTGATTGACCGCATACGCAACCACTCGGAGACGGACGGGAGAAAGCAAAAGGACCGCTGAAACGCAAAAGGCCGGCGAAAGGCCGGCCTTTTTTTATGCCTGTGCGCCCAAGGCGCCGGTTATTTGTAGTATTCCATCACCTTATCGGCCAGCCCGATGGAGTTGGTCGCCTCGAACAAGGTAATGGCTATCTCATACGCGTGAGCGGTTATGCGGTGTTTGGTCGATTGATCAAGAGCGTTCATCTCGGCCGCAAACTGCTTGTTGGCCTTTTTGATGTTGCCGCCGGTGTTCCCTGTTTCCTCGGCCCATTTCACCATCTTGCCCCACAACTCGTCTGAAATCCCACGGTAGGCCCGTTTGACATAGGACGCGTCGGCGTTGGTGATGGCGTTATAGTTATGATCCATGGCCGTACCGAAACTGACGTTCTGCCACAGGGTTCCGACATTACCCTTACGAACGCCGTAATTGATGAACAGCCGTATTTTTTCGGGATTGGTTCCGGTTATCCCGTGCTGGGCGATATCCACATCCCATTCCTGGATGTTGTCGTAAATCTCCTTGGTCAGATCGAGCTGAATGCCTTCATGGGCCGTACCGAAATACGTGCCGTGAATACTGCCGTTGTTGATGGCCAGCAGGTCCGGGCGAATGCCGTTGTCATACAGCCCGCCGATAAACCACTTGGCTTCCTTGGGCTGGGTAAACCCTTCCGCCCCGCCCTTTTTGGCGCCGATTTCGCCCAATTCCACTTCCAGGAGCAGGTCGACATCCTGAATCTGGCGGCCGAGCTGCGTGGTCGCTTTCAAATTGAGTTCGTTTTCCATGTGCGACGCGTCAATGGCGAACGACGTGAAGCCGGCTTTCAGTTCTTTTTTGATCAATTCGTCAACCGAGGGCACGTCATCCAGGCTTTTTACCGTTATGTGGTCTCCATGAATGCCGAAGGGCACATCGGTATTGCCCAGTTTCTGGTTTACTTCCACAATGTATTCAGCCAGAGAGTCGGGCGTAAACTCGGTATAGCCGAGTTCGGACTTGGCGATTTCATAGAGAACAGGCGCGCCGCTGGCCATGGACGCTCTGGCTATTCCCTCCACGGGCAGCTTGCAGCGGATGTTCGTAGCCATAATCATGGCGTTATATTTTTTCGCCGTTTTGATCATCGCCTTGCCGTTCAGAAGGGGCGTATCGATAGCGCCGAACTTCGCTTTTACGTTTTCAGGCAGGAAATCCTTATATTTCGACATCCGGTCACCTCCTTTTTCTCGATGATTAAAGATACTTTTGACCCAGAATTTCAGCTATTTGCACCGCGTTGGTCGCGGCGCCCTTTCGAATATTATCCGCAACCACCCACAAGTCGAGTCCGTGTTCGATGGTGATGTCACGCCGGATTCGCCCCACCAGCGTCAAATCCTGTCCGGCGGCGTCAATGGCCATAGGATAAACATTGGCGGAAACATCGTCCACCACTTTTACCCCCGGCGCGGTAGACAGAATGTCCCTGGCCTCTTCCGGGCTCATGGCGCGTTCGAACTCCACGTTGACCGCCTCCGAATGTCCATAGAAGACAGGCACCCGCACCGTTGTGGCGCTTACCAGTATGGAATCGTCCTCCAGGATCTTTCTGGTCTCGTTGACCATCTTCATTTCTTCCTTGGTGTACCCGTTTTCCTGAAACACATCGATATGCGGCAGCACGTTGAACGCAATCCGGTGCGGATACACCTTCTTTTTGGGCGTTTGGAAATTAAGCATGGCCTTGGTCTGTTCCATCAACTCTTCCATTGCTTTTCTTCCGGTCCCGGAAACGGCCTGATAGGTCGAAACGACGACACGTTTGATTTTCGCTTTGTCATGAAGCGGTTTCAGGACCACAACCATTTGAATCGTGCTGCAATTCGGATTGGCTATAATACCTCTGTTCTTATAGTCCGCAATGGCGTGCGGATTGACTTCGGGCACGACCAGCGGTATGTCGGGGTCCATACGGAAGGCGCTGGAGTTATCCACGACCACCGCGCCGCTTTCGGCCGCGATAGGGCCAAAGGTCTTGCTTGTCGAGGCGCCCGCGGAGAACAGCGCGATATCCACGCCCTTAAAGGAATCGTTTTTTGTAGCCTGGACAGTGAGTTCTTCGTCGTTGAACTCTATTTTTACACCCTCGGACCTTTCCGACGCCAAAAGCCTGAGCGTGTTGATAGGAAAATTCCGCTCTTTGAGACAGTTAATCATTTGTTCGCCAACAGCGCCGGTGGCGCCTACAACAGCGACATTGAATGTTTTGGACATGGGCTCCACTCTCCTTTGCCCGCCTCTTTTGCGTCACGTGGGGACTTTTTTCGAGGTCCGCGGCCGGTAGCTTCGTGACCTTCGGCTTATAATGAGGCGGGATAGTTCATGATCATAAACACGTTCAGACAGTACCGGATTCAAACTCGGGTCGTATGCGCGGCGTCATTCTTCGCGCCGGTCGGCTGACACTCCTTGCTTTCCTCACTCCGCTCGCTTCTCCGCTTTTTATAATGAATATACGTAACGATCGGCCCTGAAACCACGTACGCGGCGATGAGCGCCAACACCATGATATACGGTTTTGCCGCGACCACGATAAACAGGAGTATTCCCGCCACCAGAGTATTAAATGACTTTTTGCGAAAAAAATCCAGATTTTTAAAACTGAAATATTTCACCGTGCTGACCATGAGGAAAGAGAGCACGTACATCATGACCAGAAAAGCCAAACGGCCTTTGATCTCGATGCTCAAAAACTCGTAAAAGAGGATTGTGGCGGCGATGAACACAGCTGCGGCGGGGATAGGCAAACCGGTAAAGTATGAACTATCGGTGGAGCTTTTCTGAGCGTTGAAACGAGCCAGCCGCAGAGCGCCGCACGCCGTAAAAAGGAAGGCCGCCAGCCACCCGAATCGTCCATACGGCTTCAACGCCCACATATACGCGAGCACGGCCGGAGCGAGGCCGAAAGAGAGCAGGTCCGACAGGGAGTCATACTCTGTTCCGAAATTGCTCTCGGTTTTCGTAAGCCGCGCAATCCTTCCATCGAGCGCGTCAAACAGGGAGGCCGCCACAATGGCCAGCGCCGCATGTTCAAAACGGCCTTCCACAGAGGATATAATGGCGAAAAATCCACTGAGCATCGAGGCCGTGGTGATAAGATTCGGCAGCACATAGATTCCGCGTTTGCGCTCGCCCCTGGGTCTTCTCCTTTTTCTCATGGCAAAACTCCCAGTGTCGTTTGCCCTGCCCTCACGCGTGAGCCCATCTGAACATGAGACACAAAGTCCTTTGGCAACAGCACGTCGACTCGTGAGCCGAATCGGATGAGTCCGAAACGTTCCCCCTTTTTCAGGGAGTCGCCCACTTCAGCCCAGCACACTATTCTGCGCGCGATAAAACCGGAAACCTGAGTCACCACAACTCGCCGGCCGTCTTCAGTACTTAAAAACAGCCTGTTCCGCTCGTTTTCCCTGGACGCGGCTTCCTTGTCGGCGGCCATGTAGCGCCCCGGCCGATAGTCCAATCCGGTCACCGCGCAGTCCAGGGGAGCCCTGTTCACATGCACATTAAAAGGACTCATGAATACGCTGATTTTAAAACACTCCTCGTCGCCGTACCCATCATCCCGCGCCGGCGCCATAAAGACTATTCTGCCGTCCGCGGGGCAAATTACCGCGCCTGGAGTTGTGGTGTATGATCGTTCAGGGTCACGAAAGAAATACAGCGCAAAAAGGGCTGCGAGTGAGAAAATAAAGGCGAGGATATTGGAACCGCCAATAGCGGCAATAATCGCCAGGAAAGCGGGAACGCCACAGAACGGCGCGCCTTCTTTGGCTATCGGTATTCGTTCCTCTTTCATCCCTGCTGCGCATTTTCTTTCCGGTAGCGATTTAATATCTTGTCCATTTTATCGCGGCCGGCCAGCTTTCGTTTTTGCAGTTCTTTTCGCTCGTACTCTTCTTCCGCGGTAAGATATACGCGCTTGTTAAGCTCGTCTATTTCCCGCTCAAGTCGTTGATGCTCTTCGACACAAGTTCTCAATTCGTTATCGTCATTCTTGTGCCGCTCAATCAATTCCAGTTCCCAGGGCTCCATTAAGCGCTCCCTTAATCCTACAAGTGTTCAATAACCCTGTGATTAGCCAAAATATAAACAAAAATAAAGTGTTAACAATAAACACATTATATGATAACCGCATGTGTTTATCAACCGCTTTGCCCAAGACGCTCCCTTAATGATATCTCGGCGTCCGACTGGCGCAAATAACTCGGTTCAAGCGTGAACGCGTCGTCCGGCCGCCCCGCTTCCAATCTTTGAAACGCCAGGGCGCCCACCTGCGCGGCCCTTACCTGGTGGTGGATCCGAGGCGCAATGATCGCCTTCCGGCCCAGTCTTTCGCGCAGCAGATCGCCGTACACGCGCGCGCCGTCTCCGAGAAATACCGTCGGTTCCGTAATATGCGGAATCATTTCCTCGGGGCGCAGCGCCTGTTCTTTCAGCTTGAGCTGGAACCGGCCGTCCAGGGGTTCGTACACGCCGAAAAAAACCATGCGTTTTTTGGCGTCCAGAAGGGGGCAAATCTGATATCGGCAGTATGGCAGGTTGCTCGCCAGCGCGGCCAACGTGGATACGCCCACCAGGGGCTTGTTGAGCGCGTACGCCAGCCCTTTCATGGCGGACATTCCAATCCGGATGCCGGTAAAGCTGCCGGGGCCTTTGGTGAGAGCGAAGGCGTCAAGCTGATCCAGGGCGATTTCACACTCTTTCAACACGCTCCGGATCGTTGGGATCAGACGCCGCGCATGAGTCCGGCGCGCGTTCAGCGCCCGTTCGGCGACGATTTCATTTCCCCTGGTCAGCGCGACGCCGCCGGCGACGCCGGATGTATCGATGGATAGTATGAGCACTGCTATTGCTGGGCGCTGATTCTGGCGATGTCGTTATAAATAATGAAAATAATCAGCGCGATAAGGATAAAGAGCCCTACCTGCTGAGCGATCTCGCGCGTGCGGAGATTCACCGGCCTGCGCAGGATAACCTCCATGAAGAAGAAGAACAGATGCCCTCCATCAAGCACCGGAATGGGGAAAAGATTTATGATGGCCAGATTCGCGCTGATCAAAGCCATGAAGAAAAGGAGATTCACCACGCCTTCCCGAGCCTGCTGGCCCGCCATTTGCGCAATGAATATGGGGCCGCCCACGGTCTTGACGGAAACCTTTCGCTCAATGACCTTCACAATGGACAGCCACATGATCCGCATAAGCTCGTAGGTCTGATCCAGACCGGCCCAGGCCGCGCGAACGGGACCCACGCGCTCGATAAAGGTTTTCGCGGACATGCCGATCCCGATAAGCGGGACCTCAATCTCGTCTCCCCAAATATTTTTTATGGCCCTGATTTCCGGGGTGACCTTAACGTCGAACGTCTTGCCGTCGCGCTCCACACCGAGGTCTACCGGCGCGCCCTTCCCCTCCTTGATGGAGGATGACAGTTCATCCCACTCCTTGACCTTTTTTCCATCGACGCTGACTATCAGGTCGCCGGCTTTCAGGCCCGCTCTGGCCGCGGGCGTGTCTTCCTGCACGGACCCGATGTGCGCGGTCTGGTGGGGTATCCCCACGAAGAGGAACATAAAATAGAACACAAACACAGTGAACAGAAGATTGGAGAATGGTCCGGCGAAAACAATCGCTATCCGTTTCCAGACATTTTTGTGGGAAAACGAACGCTTCACGTCAGCCGTGGCGACTTCGTCGGTGGGCGATTCGCCCGTCATCTTCACATACCCGCCAAGGGGGAGCCAGGAGATTCGATATTCGGTATAGCCGTATTTACGGCTTATCAATTTGGGGCCGAAACCGAGGGAGAATATTTCCACCCCCACCCCAAACGCTTTGGCCGTGAGGAAGTGTCCCAATTCATGAACGAAAATGAGCACTCCCAATACTATGAGCGTGGCGAAAAGCGTTGTAAAAATGCCATCCATTTCGATTACTTCCTTATCGATTCCCGGATAAACATTCTGACCTTCTCGTCGGTGTCCAGAATATCCTCAAGCGTTCCACCAAATCGCGCCTGATGCCGGTTCATACTCTCCTCAACCAAACGGGGAATATCCATAAAAGGAATCCGATGATTCAGAAACAGGTTGACCGCCTCCTCATTGGCCGCGTTGAGCGCGGCGGGCATGTCGCCGCCGATCCGTCCCGCTTCAAACGCCAGACGCAAACACGGAAAACGTTCGAAATCGGGTCTTTGGAAGGTCAGGGTCCCGATGTCGAACAGATTAAGAGCGGGAAGATCCAACTCCAATCTTTGCGGAAAGGAAAGCGCGTACGCTATGGGGATTCTCATGTCGGGAATGCCAAGCTGAGCCACTATTGAACCGTCCACATATTCCACCATGGAATGTATGATACTCTGAGGATGGACATGCACGTCGATGGAGTCAATAGCAACCTGGAACAGCCAGCGCGCTTCGATGACCTCCAGTCCCTTGTTCATCATGGTAGCGGAGTCTATGCTGATTTTGGCGCCCATGTTCCAGTTCGGATGCGCAAGGGCCTGTTCCGGCGTGATATCGGACATGGTTTCCGCAGCTCTGTTCCGGAAGGGGCCTCCGCTGGCGGTGAGAATAATGCGGCGGATTTCGTCCGAATTATGACCCAGCAGGGACTGGTAAATGGCGCTGTGCTCGCTGTCGATGGGCAGAATGGTCGCGTTCGCGTCAAGAGCGGCGTCCATGATCAGTTCACCGGCCATCACCAGGGTTTCCTTATTGGCCAGCCCGATGGTTCTGCCCGCCGAAACCGCGGCGTAGGTCGGTCTCAATCCCGACGCGCCCACCTGCGCCGACACAACCATGTCTATATTTTCAGTCAGCGCGAGATCGACGTAGCCGTCACGGCCGCACAAGACCTCAACGCCGGTATTTTCCTTGAGGAGAGCGTCAGCCGCGTCCTGCTCGAGCACGCACACCCGTTGCGGTTTAAACCGGGCGATCTGCTCTCTGAGCAACGCAATATTTCTTCCCGCGGCAAGGGCCACGACTTCGAATCGATCCGGGTGTTTTCCCACCACATCCAGCACGTTCGTGCCGATCGATCCGGTGCAGCCAAGAATGACCAACCGTTTCTTCCCTGCGTGATCCAATTCCGCCATCCTCTTTCCGTTCAATGCAGCCTGGTTAAAAGTGCTCCAAAAAAATCCTCAGAGCGGGAACGGCAAACAAAACGCCGTCAATTCGGTCCAGCATTCCACCATGTCCCGGCAAGGTCGAGCCGGAATCCTTCACCCCCGCAGAGCGCTTGAGCAACGATTCGAACAAATCGCCGGCCTGCCCCAGCACATTCAAGATAACGGCCAATGTGATTGTGTGACTCCAGGGGGCCAGTCCGGCTCCCGCGTTGAACACGAGCGCAAAAATTACGCTCAACAAAAGGCCGCCCAGCGAACCTTCGATAGTCTTTTTGGGGCTGAGCCTGGGATGAAGCTTATGCCGGCCGAATGTACGCCCCGCGTAAAACGCTCCCGTGTCTCCGGCAAACACCACGCCCAGCATGAATAAGATCCACAGGAGGGAGTCGTGTTCCCGCCAGATAAAGACAAAATTACTGAGCAGCAGCGGAGGATAAATCAGACTCAGGGCCAGACACGCCGTTTTGTTCAGCGCCTGCTCGATCTCGACCCGGTACACCACAAAGAAGGAGAAGGCGATCACCGACAAAGCGCCGAACGTGGACCACAAATGCTCGGGCCCGTTAAATATGGCCACCAGCATCAGCGTCGTTCCGAGCGCTATCCCGACCATGCGGATAATCGTCTGTTCCGAACCGGGGAACGCCATATTGAGATATTCGCGCTGGCATAACCCGCTGACAAGGAGTAGAAACGCGAAAAAAAGAGGGGAGTACCCGGAGAAAAGGATGACAAGCAGTAAGGGAACTAAAACAATAACCGTGAGCCAACGTTTCGCGTGGTCTGAAGATAAGGAATTCACTGCCGCCTTCGCAAGAAATTAAGGCCGGTATTCGCCGGCGATCTGTGTGATCTGGTCACTCGTTTTACCGAAACGACGCTCCTTTGCCTGATAATCCCTGACAGCCTGAATCAACTCGTTCTCCCGGAATTCAGGCCATGGTATTGACGTCAGGAAGATCTCCGTGTAGGCGATCTGCCAGAGGAGAAAATTGCTGATCCGCGACTCGCCGCCGGTTCTTATGAGTAAATCGGGATCGGGCATGGAACCGGTGTATAAACAATCGGAAACAAGCCGCTCGTCTATCTGGCCGGGGTTAAGTTCGCCGGACGCGATACGCTCTCCGATGATCCGCATGGCGCGGACGATTTCAGACCGGCCTCCATAGTTGAGCGCCAGATTCAGCGTGAGATGTTCGTTGCCCGCGGTATCACCCATTACCCGTTGAAGCTCGCTCTGAACATTTGCGGGGAATCGTGTAAGGTCACCCAACGCGTTGAGGCGGATATCGCGTTCCATCAACTCCTTGCGCTCACTTTTCAAAAAGCGATAAAGAAGCTGCATCAGGGCGTCGACTTCTTTCTTGGGCCGGTCCCAGTTTTCCGTGGAAAACGAATACAGGGTCAAAACCTCAACGCCGATTTTGCGGCACAACCTCACTACTGCTCGAACTGATTTAACGCCTTCGCGGTGGCCACGAATACGATCCCAGCTGCGGGCCTTGGCCCACCTGCCGTTCCCGTCCATGATGATCGCTATATGGCGGGGCAAATTGGACAGGTCAATCTCGGAATATTGATGTGTCATGTTGTTTGTCGGATTACAATCCGCAATGGCCGCTTCTTTATTCCGTCTCTTGCAGAGGTCAAGTCCTGAGACTTGACGCCGCCCGGCGCTTCATGTTGCAGGGATCGCCGTGGCGGTCGACCTTGGGCGGACGCCAGGGAAGCCTGGAGCTATACTTCCATGACCTCCTTCTCTTTCTCTTTCAAAGTCTCATCGATCCGTTTGATGTAATCATCGGTGAGCTTCTGTACCTCATCCTGAGCTTTGAAGGCGGCGTCCTCGGCCAGTTCGCCTTCCTTCTTCAGGTCCTTCAACATTTCATTGGCTTCACGCCGCGCGTTGCGAATGGAAACCCGGTTGTCTTCGGCCATTTTACGCACCAGCCGGACCAGTTCCTTCCTCCGTTCCTCGGTCAACTGAGGAATGCTGATGCGAATGACCTTTCCATCCGACATGGGGTTAAGACCCAGCTCCGATTTCAAGATAGCTTTTTCGATCTGCGGGAGCACGGTCACATCCCATGGCTGGATCATCAGCAGTCTGCTCTCAGGCGCCGAAAGGCTAGCTACCTGGTTCAGCGGCATCTGACTGCCATAGGCCTCAACCGTGACGCCGTCCAGGAGAGCGGTAGTCGCCCTGCCGGTGCGCACGCGTTTGAATTCCCGCTTGAGCGCCACATGGGCTTCTTCCATGTCTGTACGCGCCTGCTCTAAAATTTCGTCTTGCACGGAGCCCTCCTGATTAGTTAATCCAGTGACTCGCCAAGCTGATAACGAACAAACCTTCTGACGGAAATATTTTCTCCGATGGCGACGATGGTTTCGTTCAGAACATCGGCTACGGATTTATCGGTGTCTTTGATAAAGGGCTGTTCCATCAAACACACTTCGGAATAGTATTTGTTCAATTTACCTTCGACGATTTTGTCGACCACCTTTTCGGGCTTGCCGGACTCAATAGCCTGCTGGCGGTAAATTTCTTTCTCGCGCTCGATAAGACTCTGGTCCAGTTCTTCCCTGAGCACGGCCAGGGGGCTGGCCGCGGCGACCTGCATGGCCATGTCATTGGCGAACTGGCGGAATTGTTCGTTACGGGCCACGAAGTCGGTTTCACAGTTCACTTCCACCAGCACACCGAGTTTCCCGCCGCCGTGAATATAGCTGTGCACCACGCCTTCCCTGGTTTCCCGGCCGGAACGCTTCGCGGCCGTGGCCAGACCTTTTTGCCGAAGGTAATCCACCGCTTTATCAAAATCGCCCTTGGTTTCAACCAACGCCTTCTTGCAGTCCATCATTCCGGCGTTGGTTTTGGAGCGTAAATCTTTTACCATTTGCGCTGATATGTCCAAAACGAATTCCTCCCTATGGTGAAAGGCCCTAAGAAAGGGCCTTTTTTATTCCTTGCATGTCGAGTACGCGGGGTGGCGCGCGATTACTGCGCTTCCTCCATGTTCGCCTCTTCCTCGGCGGCCTCTTCCCGTTTAATGATTACCACTTCCGGGCCGCCTTTCTCCTGCCTGCTAATGACATCGCTGACCTCGCCTTCGGGGCTTCCGGCGTCTTCGGAGGTCATGGTCATGGCGCCTTCGGGAATCTCGTCCTTCATGGCTTTCATGGCCGCCTCTCTTCTCTGTTTTCCTTCCAGAGAGGCGTCGGCGATTCGCGACGTGATAAGCCGGATGGCGCGGATGGCGTCATCGTTTCCGGGGATAACGTAATCGATCTCATCGGGATCGCAATTGGTGTCCACAATGGCCACCACGGGTATGCGAAGCTTTCGCGCTTCCATAACCGCGATGTGTTCTTTCTTCGGATCCACCACATACATAACGGCCGGAAGTTTTTCCATATTCTTAATGCCGCCGAGGTTCCGATTCAGCTTTACGATCTCTTTTTCCATGGACAGTATTTCTTTTTTGGGGAAGAGGGAGATCGTGCCGTCTTCCTTCATGGACTCCAGCTTTTTCAATCGCTTGACGGACCGGGAAATGGTCTGAAAGTTGGTGAGCGTCCCGCCCAGCCAGCGGTGATTGACGAAATACATTCCGCAGCGTTCCGATTCTTCCTGAACGGCGTCGGCGGCCTGCTTCTTGGTCCCTACAAACAGCACGGATTGGCCGTTCTGCACCTTCTCCACCACCAGATCGTACGCGGTCTTGAACATGACCACGGTTTTCTGCAGATCGATGATGTAAATGCCGTTACGCGCCCCAAAAATGTACTGCTTCATTTTGGGGTTCCAACGCCGTGTCTGGTGACCGAAATGAACACCCGCCTCTAAAAGCTGCTTCATGGTAATGTACGCCATAGATACTCCTTTTTTGGTTTTTCCTCCGTCCTTTCCAGCCATAACCCCAAGGGGGCACCAAAAGGCGTAGGGACGTGCGAATTATACTAATGTATAATAAAAACGTTGAACTGAAGATCAATAGCAGAAACAACGCCCTAAGACAAGCACTAAATGCCGCCCTCAGCCGGCCCGGTCGTTCGGCTTGGGCGCTTCAAACTCCTCGATGAGCCGCCGGTAAACCTCGATATAGGAGCGGGCGGAGCGGTCCCAGGAAAAATCCGCGGCCATGCCGTTGCGCTGCAAAATCGTCCAGCGTTCGCGATTTTCAAACAGCTCGGAGGCCCGCCGTAACTGGGCCTTCAGTTCGTCGGCCCTGAAATCGTTCATGACAAATCCGTTCCCGGTTCCGGTCTGCTCGTCAAACGCCGTGACCGTGTCCTTAAGACCGCCCGTCGCGTTGATCAGAGGCACGGTCCCATACCGGAGGGCGTACATTTGAGTCAGTCCGCAGGGCTCGTAGCGCGAGGGAATCAGGAAAAGGTCCACGCCCGCGATGATGCGATGAGCGAGCCCTTCGTCAAACCGGAAAATATTCTTTACCTGTCCCGGATGACGCCTCTCCAGTTCCCGGAAGCCGTCCAGATATTCCTGTTCGCCCTGGCCGAGCGTCACCAGACCGGCGCCTTCGTTTATGAGATCCTCCACCGCCTCCAGGACCAGGTCCACCCCTTTCTGCCGGGTCATCCTGGTCACCACGCCGATGAGCAGACGATCGCTCTGCGCCTTATCAAGCCCCGCCTCCTCTATGAGCGCCTGTTTGCACGACTTTTTGCCCGACAGGTCCAGCGGGCCGTAGGAGGCTGGCAGGTGGGGGTCTGTCTCGGGATTCCACACCTCATAATCCGCGCCGTTCAGTATGCCCACCAGCTTGCCGCTGACTTCCCTGAGCAACCCGTCCAGACCTTCGCCGAAGTCGGGAGTCACTATCTCCCTGCTGTACTGCGGGCTCACCGTGGTGACCGTGTCCGAGAACACGATGCCGGCCTTGAGAAAGCTGATGTTGCCGTAAAACTCCAGCCCGGACGGATTAAATAAGGAGTACGGCAGCCCGGTCAACGGCAGACGCTCACCCGGAAACAATCCCTGATACCCGATGTTGTGAACCGTAAACACACTCGCCGTGCGGGCGAAAAAGGGATCGCGGGCGTAGAGGGTTTTCAGGTAGCACGGCGCAAGCCCGGTCTGCCAGTCATGGCAGTGAATGATATCGGGTTTGAAGTTCATGCGTTTGGCCAGGAGCAGGGACGCCCGGCAGAAGAAGATAAACCGCTGCAGGTTATCGTAATATTCCTCATCCCCGGTGCCGTAGAGGTTCGGGCGGTCGAATAAATCCTCCCGCTCGACAAAATACACTTTGGGGCCTTTCCCGGGAAGGTATTCCGAAACCTCCCCCTTCAACAGGTCGGCTCCCACATCGACCTTGAGGTCGTTCAGCACGAGTTTTCTTTCCAACCCCGCTTTCAACGCCATCTGGTAACCGGGGAGCGTGAGCCACACCTCAACGCCCAGATTCGCCAAAGCTTTGGACAAAGCCCCCGCCATGTCGCCCAGTCCGCCCGTCTTCGCGTAGGGCGCCGCTTCGGGGGTTAAAAACAGCACTTTTATGGGTGTGTCCATTGTCTTCTCATTCACCCTGTTTTTTATTGATCAGCAGTATACGCAAATCCATAACGTTTGTATTGGTGGGCCCGGTTTTGATCAAATCGTCCAGCTTGTCGAAAAAGGTATAGGAATCGTTATTTCTGAGATACCTTTTGGCGTCCAGTCCCAGCGAGTCGGCCCTGGCCAGCGTCGATCCGTCCGCCCTGGCCCCGGCGGCGTCCGTGGGCCCGTCGGTTCCGTCCGTGCCGGCGCTTAACACCACCACCGAAGACCATCCCGCGAGATGAATGGCCGAGGCCAGGACAAATTCGGTATTCCTGCCGCCTTTGCCTTCTCCCCGGATGGTTACCGTGGTCTCGCCGCCGGAAAGTATGCAGGCGGGCGCGCCCACGGGGTTCCCGGTCTTGAGCGCTTCCTTGGCGATACCCGCGTGCACGTTGGCCACATCCTGCGTCTCGCCTTCAATCATGGTGGAAAGCACGAGCGTGTTATAGCCCAGCTCAACAGCGCGCTCCCTGGCCTTGGATACGCAATCCCAGTTGCTGCCCACGATTACGTCGCGTGATTTGGTGAAGATAACGTCTCCGGGCTTGGGCGTTTCGGGAATCATGCCGCGGACGCCCTTTTGTATGTGCTCCAGGGCGGGACGGGGAACCTTGTCCTGAATGCCGTATTTATCGAAAATATCCAGGCACTGCTGAAAGGTGGTGGAATCGGGCACGGTGGGGCCGGAAGCGATGGTGTCCAAATCGTCTCCCACCACATCGGACAGGATCAGCGACACCAGGGTGGCCGGGTAGACGGCGCCCGCGAGCCTGCCGCCTTTCACCGCCGAAATATGTTTTCTCACGGCGTTGATTTCGTGAATGGTGGCGCCGCAAGCCAGCAGGATACGGGTCGTCTCCTGTTTTTGCTCCAAGGTCACGCCTTCGGCCGGAAGCGGCATCAGCGCGGAACCGCCACCGGAAATCAGGCAGACCACCAGATCGTTCGCGCCCGCCGACTTGGCCAGTTCCATGATCTTTTCCGCGCCCTGGAGCCCCTGCTCGTCGGGCACCGGATGGCCGGCTTCATGGGCGGTTACCTTGGAAAGATCGGCAAGGTGGCCGTATTTGACGGTCACGAAACCGCGAGTCAGCCGGTCGCCGAGCAATTCCTCCAGGGCCGAAGCCATGGACGCGCCGGCCTTGCCGGCCCCGATGACGATGATGTTCTCATATTCATCCAGATTGTACGCGGCCCCGCTGATGGTCAACACGTTACCATGACATTCGCAGTACCTGAAAATGGATTGGCGGGGTTTGACGGCCTCCAGGCCGGCGCGCAGAATGAGTTCCGCGTCGTTTCGCATCGTTTCAACATCTTTTCCCGGCATGACTACTCCTCATTTCACAGCGATGGGGGGCGTAGAGAGCGGCGTTGGCGGGCGCGACGGGGAGCGTCTCGCTCCGGCCTCCCCCCAATCCAAGTCCCTGAGGTCGTACAGCGCTTTCAGAGCGTACTTCAACGCCGGCCCGGCGCTTACCGCAAGGCTCCCTTTTTTATACCATTTTTTCCAACACCGCGTAAGTAAGTTCATATATTTTTAATCAATTGATAGATCGGCCCAACGGTTTTATAGTTTAAGAAACATTGTCGGGTAGGATCACATAGGATACGGTAATTTATGGACGAGATTATTCTGCCTATCGAAGGCGAACTCGACTTGCATACCTTCAGTCCCAGAGACGTAAAAACGCTGGTGCCGGACTACCTTGAAGCCTGCATGGAAAAAGGAATCCATGAGGCGCGGATCATCCACGGCAAAGGGACGGGCAGCCTGCGCCGAACCGTTCACGCCATTCTGGACAAGCTCCCTTACGTCGAATCGTACCGGCTCGACACCGGCGCGTCCGGATGGGGCTGCACAATCGTGTGGTTAAAACCCTGACTTCCCCCGCGTTCAGGCGCTTCATAAAAAGAGGCTCTCCGTGCCCGGAGAACCTCTCGCGATCAAGCCGTCCGGCGTTTTGTTAGAAGGGGCTTTCGAACTTCGCCGCCTTGCCCAGTTCGTGCTCGATTTTCAGAAGGCGGTTGTACTTGCAGACACGCTCGGATCGGGACAGGGAACCTGTTTTTATCTGCCCGACTCCGGTCGCCACCGCCAGATCCGCTATAAAGGTGTCTTCCGTTTCACCGCTGCGGTGCGAAATCACCGAGCGGTAGCCGTATTTGCGGCCCAGCTCTATGGCCGCCAGCGTCTCGGTTACCGAACCGATCTGGTTGACTTTGATCAGGATGGCGTTGCCCGCCTTAATATCGATGCCTTTCTGTATGCGTTCGGTGTTGGTAACGAACAGGTCATCGCCCACCAGTTGGATGGAGGAGCCGAGCTTTTCCGTCAGACTGGTCCAGCCGCCCCAGTCATCCTCATCCAGCCCGTCTTCTATGGACACGATGGGATATTTTTTGGCCCATGAAGCCAGGATATCGATCATGCCCTTGGCGTCGTATTTGGAACCATCGGATTTTTTGAACACGTACTGGCCGTTCTCATAGAACTCGCTCGCCGCGCTGTCCAGAGCCAGGACCACATCGGAACCGGGCTTGTATCCCGCCTTTTCAATGGCCTCCAGGATGACCTCGATGGCCTCTTCATTCGAACCCAGATTGGGCGCGAATCCGCCTTCGTCGCCAACGCTGGTGACCATACCCTTTTGGGAAAGAACCTTTTTGAGCATGTGGAACACCTCGGCGCCCATACGAAGCGCCTCGGTGAAATTCTCTCCGCCTTTGGGCACGATCATGAACTCCTGAATATCGACCGAATTGTCGGCGTGAGAGCCGCCGTTCAGAATATTCATCATGGGCATGGGCAAGCGCCGCGCGTCCGCTCCGCCCAGATATTTGTACAGAGGCAATTCCAGATATTCGGCCGCCGCCCGCGCCACGGCCATGGAAACGCCCAGAATGGCGTTCGCGCCCAGGTTGGCTTTGTTGGGCGTTCCGTCCAAATCCAGCATGGCCTGATCGATCGAAAACTGGTCAAGAACATCCATCCCGAAAATCGTCGGCGCTATGCGGTCGTTCACGTTGGTCACGGCCTTTAAAACGCCCTTGCCGCCATAGCGCGCCTTGTCGCCGTCGCGCAGTTCCAGCGCTTCATGCTCACCCGTCGAAGCGCCCGAAGGCACGGCCGCCACACCGACGTTCCCGCTTTCCAGGGTTACTTCAACTTCAATGGTAGGATTGCCTCGCGAATCCAGAATCTCTCTTGCCTCTACATCAGCTATCAAACGCATATTAAACCCCTTACATGGTTTCTATGTTGTGTTCATTTTAGCCCGAAACCGCTTCCACTCCAATGGCAAAAGCTTCGCGGTTGAGCTCCCTCTTGCTTTCCGGAAAACTGGTTTCAATCTCCTTCAACACGTCATCGGTGGACAGGGGAAGAAGCCCCGCGCCCGACAGGGCCCCGATCATCACCACATTGGCCATGATGGAAGCGCCCAGCCGCATGGCGATCTCCGTGGCGTCGACCCTGTAATACTTCGCGGACAACTCGGTGAGAGCGCTTTCAATCTCGGCGAGATCGGGATAGTCGCGCTCTCCCGCAATCACCCCCAGGGGGTGGACCGGCCTGGAGTTCACAATGCAGACCACCTCGTCGTTGCCGTATTCGGGAAGCACGCGCAACGCCTCGATGGGTTCGAGCCCCACCACGGCGTGGGCCTTGGACACGGGAATGAGCGGGCCCATGCGGCGCTTTTTCGATATGCGGATATGGCTCATAACCGAGCCGCCCCGTTGGGAAAGACCGTAGGTTTCGCCGATGGTCACCAGAAATCCGCTCTTAACCAGCGCCCGTCCCAACACCTGGCTGGCCAGCACATTGCCCTGCCCGCCGACTCCGGTGATAATCAGGTTGAAGGGATCATTACGCATGTTTCACGTCTTCCTTCAGCAAAGCGTTTTCCGGACAAATGTCCGCGCATACCCCGCACCCCACGCAGATAACCTGATCGATACGGGATTTCCCCTCCTTCGCGTCCCATATCAATCCGGGACAACGAAAAACGCGCGTACAGTACCGGCCGCAGCCGCAGGATTCGCCTTTGCATTTTTCCGGATCGACCTCCATGCGAAAGGGAAAGCCGCCTTCCCTGCGCTGCGCCAGCGCGCACTTTCGGCGCAAGATGAGAACCCTGACCCCGCCCCGCTCCCGCAGCATCTTGCTCATGATCTGGGACGTGGCCCGCAGATCGTACGGGTCGGCCACTTCGACCGGAACGCCCAACGACCTGACGACGCTTTCGATGTCAACCGTGGTGGTGACCTCGCCCCGCGCGCTGATCCCCACGCCGGGGTGCGGCTGGAACCCTGTCATGGCCGTGGCGCTGTTATCCAGAATGATAAGGAGAAAATCGGACTGATTGTAGACCGCGTTCACCAGCGGCGGCAGACCGGCGTGAAAAAAGGTGGAGTCGCCGACCACGGAAACCACCGGTTGATCGAATCCGAGTTCGTTCAGCTTGCCGTACCCGGAGGCTATGCCCACGCCCGACCCCATGGCGTGCACCGATTTGAGCTGATTGAATCCCGTGGGCCACATGGCCATGGAGTAACAGCCGATGTCTCCGCACGCGAACCCTTCCCGGTCGTCCCATTTGAAAACGTTCTTCATGCTCCAGAATGACGCCCGGTGCGGACAGCCGGGGCAGAATCCCATTTCCCGGGGAGGAACGAGTTCTCCGGCCAGCTTCCTGGCTTTTTGCCGGTAGACCTCGGTGGCCTGCTCTTCGTGCAGATCGAACAATCTTCTCAGCGTATTGAGCGCGATATCAGGATTCAATTCCCCGACCGAAGGGACATTCCCGCTTTCCTTGCCGTAGAACGTCCGCAACCCGATGTCGCGCACATTTTGCGCGTACACATTCTTGACGTTGCGCTCCAGGAACGGCTGCACCTCCTCCACGAACAGGACGCGCTCGCTCCGCCTCAATTGGGCGCAAATCCACTTGTGAGGCAGCGGCCAGGTCGTTCCCACCTTGGCCACGCCGACCTGTTCCGCCAGGTTGAGCGTTTCAACGGCTTCCCGCGTGTAATAATATCCCGCGCCGCAGGCGAATACCAGAAGCGACGGATTTTCCGGGCCTTCATAGGTGTTGAACGGAGCGTGTTCAAACTCCTCGCCGACCGCGTCCAGTTTATCGAGCGCCGCCTGATGTTTTACGGTCACCGGCAGAGTGTTCATGACCACCGTGGGGTCGATATGGGGGACCCGTGGGGCGCCCGGCAAGGTCCCGAAGCGGACGGGGCCCCGGCTGTGGGATATCCTGGAAGTGCTGCGGATCATGACCAGCGATTTTATCCGCTCCGAAAGATCGAACGCGTACGCGGTCATGGTAAGGGCTTCCTGCGGGTCGGCCGGTTCGAGCAGCGGAACCTCGGCCAGCGCGGCCATGGGGCGGGCGTCCTCTTCGTTACTGCTGGATATGCCGCCGGGATCGTCACAGGATATGAGCAGCAGACCGCCTTTTACGCCCGACAGGGTGAGATTGGTAAGAAAGTCGGACACCACGTTCACGCCGTTCTGCTTCATGGAGGCCATGGCGCGAACACCCGCGAACGAAGCCGCGGCGGCGGCCTCCAGCGCCACCTTCTCGTTCACCGACCATTCCGCGTAGATCCCCCGCTCCCCGGCCACCGAGGCAAGGGTTTCCATAATCTCCGAGGAGGGGTTGCCGGGATAGGCGGCCGCGAACCTGACCCCCGCTTCGAGGGCTCCCCGCGCAATGGCCTCGTTGCCCATCAGCAGGAACACCGCGCCGGGCGAGTCCTTGGCGATTACATTCATAAAAGGGTTTTCCTTTTTGCGGAAGGACGCTCAGTCATGCGCGTCCGTGGCAAGAATTTCCTTCTGCCTGGCGATACCGCGCTTTCTTTTCAGCAGGGAGGCTTCCGCCAGATGATCGATACTTGCCTGGGGCAGCTCTCCCAGCTCCAGTACCTCCGCGGCGACGGCGCGATCGAGCAGTTCGGCGCCCGCCTCCGTGCGGACGATCAGCGTGTTCCACCCGGTAATGCCTTCAACGGCGCCGACGGACAGGTCCGCCTGCTCCGCCGTCATGTCAGGGCATTGCAGACAACCGGGCTGTATCATTCCCCGTATGCGGTCCAGCGGATATTCCCGAACTCCGTTATCGCTGAAAATCTGAAAGATATTGGCGGGCGGGGGTGGAATGTCGTAGGAGCGGATTTCGGATCCAAAGCCTTCCCGGGCGAGAAAATCCCGAAAGGGACGATAGGACAGGGCCCATGTGCAAAACAGCCCGATAACCAGACCGATGGAGCGACGGGTTTCTTCATAGGTCAGAGGCGAGGACTTGGCCAGCGCCAGCGAACCGGCCTGGCACGGCAAGCCTACCACGCCCAGGGGACCGGCGTCCTTTTTGGCCTCTCTGTTGAATACTTCGAGCGAGCCCGAGGCCGTGTAACGGGAACCGCTGCAGCGCGCGGCTTCTTCAAGGTCGCGGGCCAGAGCGCCGCGCGGCCACGACCCGTTTTCGGGGGTGGTCAGAACAGCGCCCTTGATCATGCCTTCCCGCAGAGCCAGGCCCACCAGTTCGGTAACCGTTCCGCCGTACTGGGAACGCTCCCGGCGAGCCTTGTCCGTGGAACGCGCCTTGACCACGATCCTGACCGGCCCGATAGGCTGAGCGTCCGTATACGCGCGGTCCCGCGGAACCCGGGGGCATATCTCATAGCATCTGCCTTTTTCCAGGTCGCACCGGTCGACGCAAACCACTTTTCCCTCGAAATAGTTCAGATACGGACAAAGCCCTACACACCCTCCACAGGTGACGCAGAAACCGGGGCGTATCACCTCATCGAGAAGAGCGCTCATTCCTTTGGGATTCATCAATGCTCACCTCTGTAAAGGGGGCGAAACCAAGCCGTGGCGTCCAGGCCCCCTTCCCGAACGGGGTTCCCGGACTTCCTGCTCGCCGAGGCATACCTTTATCAGCAGCTCTTCAACGATCCGTTGAGGCTCCAACGCTCCCGATTTCAGTTTTATATCCGCCTCAAGAAGCGCGTCCATGGCGCCGGAGAGTTCGGTCAGGCTGAACCGCCGCGCCTGCTGAAAGAGTTTGAACGCGGCGTACGGCGCCATCTTGCCGACAATCGCCTGTTCGTCTGGATCTATTCGATTATACTGTGATTTTTGGAAAATTGCAAAGGACATATCCGGATTAATCCGCTTCTCGCCTTTTCTTAACAGAAGCCCCTTAGCCCAGAGGAGCTGCCTGATTTTACGAATAAGCACTGAATGGATGGCCAGCAGGTGGACCGACTGTTCCTGAAGGCGGCGCAGGAGCGCCAAGGCGCGGGCGGCGTCCCGTTCTCCAACCGCGTCCATTATTTCGAACACCGCGTCTTCCCGGTTCAGGCTCACAACTTCTTCAACGTCGGCCCGTTCGATGGCGGCCCTGGTTCCGGTATATGAGATGAGTTTGTCGAGCTCGCTGTACACCGTTTGCAGGTCATCCCCCACCCGCAGATAAAAGAGCGACAGCGCGCCGGGGTCTATGGTCTTGCCCGCCTCTTTCAGGGCCTTTCGCACATGCTCCGTGATCACGCCCTGCCGTTCATCACGCGCTTTCTTGGCGGACCCCTCGGCCAGGGACAGGTCGACCACGGCGCCGATCTTCTGGATCAGCTTGAAGAGCGTTCTGCGTTTATCGACCGCCAGGCAGCTCAGGATCAGGAGGTTATCCCCGGCAAAGCCTTGCTCCAGGGCCTGCTCCAACAAATCCCCTTCGCCGCCGGGCGCGGCGGGAGTTCCCTGTTCCCGCATGAATACCGCGATTTCTTCCAGCCATTTCACATCGTCGCTGTTTTTTTCCGATCCGAACGTCTCCAGCCACTCCTTATCATCCATGCTTCGCAAGCGGCCCGAGACTATATCCGACGGCTCCCATCCCAGCGCCCCCAACACCCGCGAAAGGTTCTTCGCCGCGTCCGGGCGGTCGCCGTCCAGATAGGAACGACGCGCTTTTTCAAGGAGATCCTTGGCTGTTTTCTGGGAGTAAAAGGCTCGCGAGTTCTGGGTCCAGACCACCTTCGCGGCCTCAAAAAGCGAGAAGGTGTTTAACGATTCAATGGTGTCCGCGACCCGTTCACGATCGCCGTCGACAATCTGCAGGCTGAAGGCTTTCTTTGTATCACCGGTCAGTTCGTCCACCACGGCGGTCACGGCTTCCTTGACCAGAAAGCCGTCCCCAAAGAACAGATAGACCGGCGTCCGCTTGCCGGACTGGAGGTCCCGGACTAGTTGTTCCATATCCCGTTGCGTGTACACGGCCATGAGGCGATCTTTTTCTCCGGGTCAGATATCCAGGAGCGGCCCCACGAGGCTCTGTGACGCCACATGGAGCTGAATTCCGTTCAAGCGCCCCCCCAAACAGCTCTGGACGGCCGCCAGGGCCATATCCGGGCTGTTGTTTTCCTCGCTCAAATGGGCAAGGCAGAGATGCTTGAGCCCGCTGTGCAGGGAATGGGCTATCAATTGGGCGCCCTGTTCGTTGGAGAGGTGACCCCGCTTGCTCTTTATGCGTTGCTTCAGCGGCCAGGGATAGCCTCCGTTTTCCAGAGTGGGGACATCATGATTGGTTTCAACTATCAGCGCGTTGCGGCCTTTGAGATTTTCTTTGGCGAGCGTGGAGGCGAACCCCAGGTCCGTGGCGATTCCCAGGCTGGCGTTACCCGCTTTGAGCACAAAGTTGACGGGATTGACCGCGTCATGGGAGGCGTCGAAGGGCCGAACCTTGATGTCTTTGATGGCAAACACCACGCCGGCCTCTATGGGGACCACTTCGGTCAACCTTTTGAGCTGCGTCTGCGCCTGCCTCAACGTGGGCCGGGTGATGAAAACAGGCGTGCAGTGCTTGCGCGACAGCGGGCCGATACCGGAGATGTGGTCGTGATGTTCATGGCTCACGATCACCGCGTCCAGGGACGACGGCTCCCTTCCGATAGTCGCCATGCGACGGGTCAGCTCCTTCAGGCTCAGTCCGGCGTCTATCAGAATCCTGGCCTTCTGCGATTCGATGTAAATGGCGTTGCCTTTGCTGCCGCTCGCCAGTACGCAGATCTGTAACATGATTATTCGAAATCCGATTCGGCAAAGGGGTAAGGAATTATGTTCAGGGCCCATAGTGGGCTTTAAAGGCGGGGTTTGTCAAGAACACAAGCCGCGTTTGCGGGCCTTGTCGTAATTTCAGATCCAGGGGGCGGAAACGGACGCGTCGGGTTCCCACGGACCGTAGGAAACCAGAGAAATGAGGGAGGGATCGAATCTGCGGCCGGCCAGATCGATTATCCGGTCCAGCGACACAACTTCGATTTCCCTGATGACTTCATCGAACTGGATAAAACGCCCAAAATTGAGTTCGTTGCGGGCCAGGCGGTTCATGCGGTTATCGGACGACTCCATGTTCAGGAGCACGCTCCCCTTCAGATACTCCTTCGCCGCCTCAAGCTCATGACTGTCGATCCGGCCCATTCTTATCTGTTCGATAGTCTCGAAGCAGACCTTCAAGGATTCGTTCACCGCGTCGGGGCGGACAGCCAGATAAATGGCGTGCATGCCGGTATCGGTAAAGGAGCTCACATAGGAGTAGACGGAATAGGCCAGGCCTCTTTTCTCCCGGATTTCCTGAAACAGACGTGAACTCATGTTGCCGCCCAACATGGTGGTGAGGATGATGTCCGCGTAGCGTTCCTGGTCGGTGGATGAAGGGCCCGGAGCCCCCAGGCACAGGTGCACCTGTTCCAGGCTCCTGGAAAAAGGCTTGACGATTTTATTGGCTTCCACCGGATTACGCAGGCTGCGGCCGGGGCCCGGCTCGATGTCGCTCATCCGCTCGCCGAGCAGCCTTACAAAGGTATCGTGGTCCACATTGCCGGCGGCGGCGAAGACGATTTTTGAGGGCACATAGCAATTGGCTATGTATTCCATAACCGTTTCGTGATTGAACCGGCTGACGATTTCCGTCTCCCCCAACACCGATCTTCCCAGACCGTTGTCGCCCCAGAATTCCTTGTTGAAGAGGAGATGCGCGTATTCTTCCGGGGTTTCTTCGACCATTGAAATTTCCTGCAACACAACCTGTTTTTCCCGTTCAAGATCATCGGGAGCGAACAGGGAGTTGCGGAAAATATCAATGAGGAGATCAACCACCTTGTCGAGGTGGTTATCGAGTACTTTGGCGTGAAAACAGGTTTGTTCCCGGCAGGTGAACGCGTTGGACATGCCGCCTATGGAATCCAGTTCCTTGGCGATGTCATGGGCGTCCCGGCTGGTGGTTCCTTTGAAAAACATGTGTTCCAGAAGATGAGATATCCCGCTCTCATGAGCCTCCTCATCCCTGGAACCGACATCCACCCAAATCCCCGTGGTGACCGATCGCACGTTGGGCATGGTTTCAGTCACCACTCGAATGCCGTTAGGCAATACAGTTTTCCTGTAAAGGGATTCGAACATGTCAGGCTGTCGTCACTTCTTGTCCTATCGCTTCTTTTCTGCTCAAACGAATTTTACCCTGATTATCTATGTCGAGCACTTTTACCAGCACCTGGTCACCTTCGTTGAGGATGTCCCGCACGTTTCTGACGCGTGTGGCGTCCAGTTGCGAAATATGAACCAGGCCGTCGATACCGGGAAGTATTTCCACAAAGGCTCCGAAATCCATGATCTTGCGGACTGTTCCCTGATAAATATGGCCTATCTCGGGTTCCTGCACCACGCTCTTGATCATGGACATGGCCTTGTTGGTGGCTTCCATATCCGGAGAGGCGATACGGATGGTTCCGTCGTCTTCAAGATCGATTCTGAGCACACCCGATTCGGCGGTGATCTGTTTGATCATCTTGCCGCCTGGTCCGATCACATCTTTGATCTTTTCGGGCTTGATCTTCATGGTGAAGATACGCGGCGCGAATTCGGAAATCTGTTCGCGGCTCTGGGAAAGAACCTTTTCCATGACATCCAGAATGGAAATCCGGCCTTCACGAGCCTGTTCCAGGGCCTTGCTCATAATTTCCCTGGTGATGCCCTGAATCTTGATATCCATCTGCAGGGCGGTAACGCCGTCACGGTTGCCGGTGACCTTGAAGTCCATATCACCCATATGATCTTCATCGCCGATGATATCGGTCAGGACTTCGAAATCGTCACCCTCTTTCACCAGTCCCATGGCGATACCGGCGATACCCGACTTGACGGGAACGGCGGCGTCCATGAGAGCCAGGCTCCCGCCGCACACCGTGGCCATGGAGGAAGACCCATTGGATTCCAATATTTCCGACACGATCCTGATGGTGTAAGGAAACTGATCCGCAGGGGGAAGCGTCTTGCTGAGAGCGCGTTCGGCCAATGCGCCGTGCCCGATTTCCCTTCTGCCCGGCCCTCGAAGCATACGAGCCTCGCCGACGCAGAACGGAGGGAAATTATAGTGCAGCAGAAAAGGCTTGAACGTTTCGCCCGCGAGAGATTCTACCCGCTGTTCATCGGAGGAGGTTCCCAAGGTGACGATGGCCAGAGCCTGGGTTTCTCCGCGCGTGAAAAGCGCCGACCCGTGTGTGCGGGGCAGGACGCCCACTTCACAAGTTATGGGCCGCACGGTGGTGAAGTCACGCCCGTCAATCCGGCGTTTGTCTTGCAGCACCAACCGCCGCACGAAACTCTTTTCCTGTTCTTCCAGTATGGCTTCGGCCTGTTTGGGCTTGTCCTCAAATCCCTCTCCCAGATTTCCCAGGACGTGTTCCTTGAGGGCCCGGCGTTTTGCGCCGCGTTCCATCTTGGGGGCCGTGGTCATAACGTCAGCCATTTGATCGCCAATAAGTTCGACGACCCTGGACTTCAAACCCTGGTCTACTTCGGAGACCTTAAAAACCCTTTTGGGCTTGCCGATCATCCGCTGCAGGTCTTCCTGCGCCGCCACCAGTTTCCGGATGGGTTCCTGGGCGGTAAATATGGCTTCCAGCAAATCCTGTTCGGGCGCGAAACGGGCGCCGCCCTCAACCATCACGATCCCATCCTTGACGCCGGCGACAACCACATCGATATCGCTTTCAGCAAGCTGCACCGAAGAGGGGTTGACGATCATTTCGCCGCTTACTCTGGCGATACGCACTCCGGCGATGGGTCCCTGGAAAGGCACATCGGAAATAGAAAGCGCCGCTGAAGCGCCCACCATCGCCAGCACATCGGGTTCGTTTTCCTGATCGACGGAAAGGACCGTGGCGATGATTTGAGTTTCAAACGTCCACCCTTTGGGGAACAACGGTCTGATAGGCCGGTCGATGAGCCGGGAAGTCAGCGTTTCTTTCTCGCTGGGCCGTCCCATCTCGCGTCTAAAAAAATTACCGGGTATTCTCCCGGCGGCGTAAGACATTTCTTGATAGTCGACAGTCAGGGGGAGAAAATCGATGCCTTCACGAACATCGCTCGTTGATACGGCGGTTACCAAAACAATCGTATCTCCCTGTTTGACCAGAACAGAACCGCTGGCCTGCTTGGCCACACGCCCTGATTCGATAGAGAGCGTACGCCCCCCTATTTCAACTTCTACACACTCTGGCATTCGTTTACCTCATCAATGTGAGAACGGTGTTATTTTCTGATGCCGAGTTCCTGGATCACATTCATGTACCGTTCTACATCCTTTCTCTTTATGTAATTTAGGAGCTTTCTGCGTTGTCCGACCAACTTGAGAAGACCTCTTCTGGAATGGTGGTCTTTCGCATGTATTTTGAAATGCTCGGTAAGATGTTTAATGCGCTCGCTGAGCAGGGCGATTTGAACTTCAGGAGAACCGGTATCCTGCTCGTGCAACCTGAATTTTTCGATTAATCCTTTTTTGGTTTCCGGATCGAAAGACACTTTCCTACCTCCACGTAAAATGTTTGGCCGCCCCTTCATTCGGCGTCACGGTCCACCCGAATGAGACGTAAAATCTGCTTCACGGGTTAAAGACCCGAAGTGATTTCAAGCCCAATATATCTTGATTGTTTTCATCCAAAACCGGTCGCATGACCGCTACCAGTTCCTCATCCTGACTGACAACCTTGATTGTTCCCTTTTCGCGCAGTCGCGACAGCCGTATTTGTGAAAGATCGCGAATCTGCATGCCGTTTCTTACATCTTTTGCCGTTCTTTCATCAACAACCAATTGAGGCCACTGGGAGAGCGCCTCGTTGAGCGGGATGACGCGTTCCCACAGCTTGCCTTCCTCCGAAAGTTCGAGAATATCATCCCAGGAGACGGCCTGTTCGATTCCGAACGGCCCGCTCCTGATTCTCCGTAAATCGACCAGATGCGCTCCGCAGCCCAGCTTTTTCCCCCAATCGGCCGCCAGCGTTCTGATGTAAGCGCCTTTGGAACATCTGGTTTGGAATTCAACTTCCGTACCGTTTACGCGCAAAACGGTAAGTTCATAAAACGTAACGGTACGGGCGGGCGCTTCGATCGGGGTTCCCCTGCGGGCCGCCTTGTACAGGGGCACGCCATTCACCTTGACCGCCGAATAGGCCGGAGGAGTCTGCTCCACCCGCCCGATGAATTCCCGTGACGCCTGTTCGATACATAACGGATCGGCCGGAATATCCGAACTCTCCGCGATTATTTTTCCCGTCCGGTCCTGGGTGTCGGTTTCCACACCCAGTCTCATGACAGCCCGGTACTCTTTTTCATCTTCCAGAAAAAACCGGGCGGCCTTGGTCGCCTGATTGACACATACCGGGAGCGCGCCGGTGGCGAAAGGATCCAACGTGCCCGTATGCCCGGCCTTATCCGCCTTAAGCAGGCGTTTTACCCTGGCCACAACCTGATGGGAGGTGAAGCCAACGGGCTTATCAACTACCAGGACCCCGTCCCTGCGACTATCCATACGCTTTTATCTTACCATCCAGTCCGCCGCCAAGACCTTCCAGCAACCGCAATTTCGCGGACTCGACGTTTCCTTCAAAAACAAAACCGGCCGCGCGCTGATGACCTCCACCACCAAACTGTGTGGCGAGATACGCGGCGTCAATGCGTCCGGTTGTTCTGACGCTTATCTCAATAGTATTTTTATTGCTTTCAATCAACAGTACCGCCGCTTCGACGCCGGGAATATTGATAATAAAGTCGATAAAACCGCGGACATCCTCCTGTGAAGATCCGGTTTCGTGAAAATCTCTTTGAGAAACCGAAATAAAGCCTACCCGGCCGTCGCTTCGAAGATCCAGCGACCCCAAAGCGCGCCTGAGCAGCTTCAATCTTCCCACATGATTTTGTCCGTATATCCGGGACGCTATGGCCTGCGGGTCCGCTCCCGCCCGGACGAGGTCCGCGGCCATCATGAGGAGGTCGTGATTTACGTTGCCGTAACAAAAGGAGCCCGTATCGGTCATGATACCCGTATAAAGATTGGTCGCCTCTTCGGCGCCGATCTTCAGCCCCATATGTTTCAATATACGATAAACTATCTGCGCCGTGGCGGAATCGTCAGCCTCGACCAGATTCATCGCGCCGAATCCGGTGTTGGACCGGTGGTGGTCGATATTTATAACCGTGGGAATTCCGCCGATACGCTCGGCCATTCCGCCCACCCGTTCCAGGTCGCTGCAATCCAGCACGATCGCCAGGTCAAACGAATCGTCGCCGTTGAGCTTGTTTGTTGTCAAACGCCATCCCGGCAGGAAGCGCAAAAAATTCGGGATTTCATCATCCAAATACATGAGCGCGCTTTTATGCGCCGCGCGCAAGGCCAGTCCGAACGCAAGAGTCGAACCAACCGCGTCTCCGTCAGGCCGCACGTGCGATGTAATGAGCGTCCGCCGCGCCTCGGCTATGGCCCGAGAAACCGTGCTAATCCTCGTATTCACCATGTATCTTTTGAATCAAAGTCTCTATCCGTTCCGCATAATCGAACGAGTTGTCGTAGAAGAATTCGAGATCGGGAACATATTTAATTTTTAAAGACTGTCCGATTTCATGCCGGATAAAGCCTTTTGCCTTATTCAACGCTGCGAGCGCCTCATCCCTTCGGCTTTCATCACCCCTGAGAACATAGTAGACGCGGGCCAGCCGGAGATCATCGGTTACTTTTACGCCGCTGATGGTAAGTGATTCCAGCCTGGGGTCCTTGATTTTTCTGAGCAGAATCGCCGCCAATTCTCTTTGCAATTGATCGGCCACGCGAACCGCCCGTTTATACGCGCTCATAAATGAATAATTTCCATTTCACTGTCTGCGATCTGAGCCACATGCATGTTTTCGATGTGATTCAGGATCATATCTATTCGGGAATTGACGAGTTTCGCGTCATTGCCCGTGGCGCTGATTCCGAGTTCAACCCGCTGCCACAAATCATTATCCCCGATTTCGGAGATGGAAACGTTAAAATTGTTCCTCACCCGCTGGATAACGCTTTTTACTACCTTTCGTTTCCCTTTCAATGAATGATTTTCCGGAATGAGGAGCACGACTCGTGCGACTCCAACTACCATATGGTTCACTCGAATGTCTAATCAAGAGTTGGCCTTATCTCTTCAAGCATATAGCTTTCGATGATGTCGCCGGCTTTGATGTCGTTGTAGTTGGCGATGTGGATACCGCATTCGTATCCCTGGCTCACTTCCTTCACATCGTCCTTGAAGCGCTTGAGGGAATCGATTTCCGATTCAGCCACGACAACGCCTTCTCTCAATACTCTCGCGCGGTTAGCGCGGGTTATTTTGCCTTCGATCACGGAACAGCCCGCGATTGTTCCCATTTTGGTGATGCGGAAAACTTCCCTGACCTCGGCCTGACCGAGCACGCGCTCTTCGTAGGTGGGCGCCAGACGGCCGGCCATAGCTTCCTTAATCTCAGCTATGACGTTGTAAATAATCTGATGGAGCCGTATGTCCACATTTTCCTGCTCCGCCAATTGCCGCACCTTGGCCGTAGGCCTCACATTGAAGCCGACGATGATGGCGTCCGAGGCCGAGGCGAGCATGATATCGTTTTCCGATATCGCTCCCGTGCTGGCGTGGATTATGCTCACGGTGATATCCGGCGTGTTCAGTTTCAGCAGCGCGTCGGACAGCGCTTCAACCGATCCCTGCACGTCCGCCTTGATCACCAGTTTGAGCTCGTTGGCCTCACCTTCCAGCAGCCGCCGCTGGAGCTGTTCCAGGGTCATGCCGCCACTCTGGGAGAGGGAAGCCACCCGCTGTTCATGCTGCCGTATTTCGGCAAGCTGCTTGGCCACCTTCTCGTCGGAGAGCACAATGAAATCATCGCCGGCCATGGGTACGCCGTTGAAGCCCTGCACCTCGACGGGGATGGACGGGCCGGCTTCTTCAACCGGTTTGCTCATGTCGTCGTTCATGGCCCGCACGCGCCCCGACGCTTTTCCGCAGATGAACGAGTCGCCGATCTTTAGTGTACCGGACTGCACCAGCACCGTAGCCACGGCTCCGCGCCCACGGTCGAGCCGCGCCTCGACAACCGTTCCTCGCGCGTTAATGGTGGGATCGGCCCTCAATTCCATCATCTCGGACTGCAAGAGCACGTACTCGAGCAATTCTTCAATGCCCTGACGTTTCTTGGCCGATATGGGAACAAGCACGGTGTCACCGCCCCATTCCTCCGTCAAAATTCCGTATTCGGACAACTCGCGTTTTACCCGGTCGATGTCGGCGTTCGCTTTATCGATCTTATTCAACGCCACGATTATGGGCACGCCCGCAGCGCGGCTGTGGTCGATGGCCTCTTTGGTCTGCTGCATCACGCCGTCGTCCGCCGCCACGATGAGAACCACGATGTCGGTGACTTTGGCTCCGCGGGCCCGCATGGAGGTGAACGCTTCGTGGCCGGGCGTATCGAGGAAGGTGACCACCTGGTTTCCCACCTTGACATGATAGGCGCCAATGTGCTGGGTAATGCCGCCCGCCTCGCCTTCCACCACGTTCGTTTCCCGTATGGCGTCGAGCAAGGTCGTTTTTCCATGGTCTACGTGCCCCATGACCGTGACAACCGGCGGACGTGGAATCAGATTCTCTTCCTTGGCTTCCTGGGGCGCCAGGATTTCGGTTTCCTGCAACGCGGAGCGTTCAATCTCATAATCAAATTCACTGGCGATCAACTGGGCTGTTTCCAGGTCGAGAATTTGCGTAAGGTTGGCCATCACGCCGAGCGTGAACAGTTTTTTGACCACCTCACCGCCCTTGATACCCATTTTCTTGGAGAGGTCGGCTACTGAAATGGTATCGCCCGCCAATCGAATTCGCCGTTTAATAGCCTTGGGGACGGTTACCTCCGTCTTATGAGCCTTGCGCTGCGCCTTGCCGCCCTTTTTCCCTTTGTACGCCCTGGACGGCTTCTCATCATAGAGATCCTCGCGCTCAACAACTTCTTTTCTTTTACCGAAAGCCCGTTTGGGAGCTTCTTCCTCCCGGCTTTGCGTCCGGGCGCCTTTTTTCCCCTTTTTCTTTTTGGCCTTACGTCCTTCGAAGTCATCTTTCTCAACCGTTTCCGGTTCAGGACGAAGTGGGACTACCTTTGACTGCTTCCTATCTCTTTGAGGAGTCTCGACGGCCTCTTCAATTCTTTCTTCCGGTTCGGGTTCCGGCATTTTGATAATGCGCGCCGGTTCATCTTTTCTTTTCAATTTCTTGGCGCCTGCTTTCTTCGGTTTCGACGCTTCGGCTTTTTTCGAAGGCTTTTTCAGTACCTCAGCCTCCGCTTGGGCTTCTTGCTCGGGTTGGGTTGTTGGGGGAGTCTCCAGCTCGGCCTCGATCTCGCCAGTCTCTTCTTGCTGCGCCGCGGCCTGCTGTTCTTCCGGTTCGGATTCCTCCGGAGCGGCTTCTTCCGCCGCCGCTTCGGGCTCGGTCGTTTCATCCATCGCAGTCGCTTCTTCCTGCTCTTCCTGCGATGCCGCCTCGGGCTCCGGCTCTTCGGACGATGATTCAGTTTCCTGCGAAACAGGTTTCACTATTCTGGCCGGCGCTTCCTTCTTGGGAGAAGGCTCGGACTTGGTTACTTCTTCAGGGGCGGTGGAGCGCTCTTGTTCAGCCGCAGGGGGTTCGGCCTGTATCGGGGATTCCGGTTTCTCGGCTGGCGTTTCCGCGGCTTCAACGGGGGCAGGCGTTTCCGCCGCTTCGGAGATCATCTCCTCTTCAGCGCCCTCATCTTCCAGGGCTTCTTCCTGGTCGGCTCCTGTTCCCAGGGCGGATCTTTCCGTTTTCCTTCTTCTTCGGATCACCCTGCTGCCGACCCGTTTTTCAACATAGTCTCTGTTCTTACGAGCGCCGATCTCGTCCTTGATTTGCTCTACCTGATCTTCCTCCAGGGCGCTCATGTGGGTCATCCCCGTCATGCCCATGGAAGTAAGTTTCGCAAGCAAATCTTCGTCCGCCAGTCCTAGTTCTTTGGCCAACTCATAGACTCTGGCTTTTGCCATATATAAAACCCCCTGACTTACCGCCCTTTATCAAAACTTCTATGTCAACGGCTCGCTTAAACGCTCTCGCAAACCGTTTCTGATTCGCCGCGCGCTCAAAACATTCCTTAGTGTCGCACAAGTAGGCGCCACGTCCCTTTTGACAGCGCCGCGTATCCCAGAAAATCTGCCCATTTTCCGAAACCGCGATACGGCGTAGATTGGATTTAAATTCCTTTTTTCCGCATCCGATACATGTTCTTATCGGTCGATGTTTCATACGCGCGTCAGACTCTTCAGCTTTACAATCCCAGTATGTGGCCGCCCTCACGTCATTATGGGACGATCACCCGCGCTCCGAGTCATCGGGAAACCTCATTCCTGCTCTCGCCGCTGCGCCGGTTTGGCCTTTTCCTCATCAATCTTCTGCGCGATGAGGTTCTTGGCGGCCTTGATCAGGTTTTCCGCTTTTTCCGCGCCTATCCCGTCGATTTGGAGCAATTCGTCCATCTGGGCTTGCGCCAGCTCATAGGCCGAGGATATACCGGCGCTGGAGAGAGCCTCCGCGGTTCGTTCTCCGACCCCTTCCAGGGAAAGCAAGGAGTTGTAGCCGTCACGCAACGCGTTATTGTATCGCGTTTCGCTGGTCACATCGATGCGCCAGCCGGTGAGTTTGGAGGCCAGGCGCACGTTCTGCCCTTTCTTTCCAATGGCCAGCGAAAGCTGATCATCCGGGACCACGACTTCCATGGTCCTGTTGGCTTCATCGATAATTACCCGCACGATTTCAGCGGGGGCCAGCGCATTGACGATAAATTTAGCCGGATCGGGGTTCCAGGGCACGATATCGATCTTTTCGCCGCGCAGTTCCTGAACAACGCTTTGCACGCGGGAACCTTTCATTCCCACGCACGCGCCCACCGGATCTATGTCCTTGTCCTCGGTGTACACGGCTATTTTGGATCTGCTACCCGGCTCCCGAGCCACGCTGATGATTTCCACCAGCCCTTCAGTCACTTCGGGCACTTCTATTTCAAAGAGAGCTTTCAGGAATTCGGGGTGGCTTCGTGACAGAACGATCTGCGGCCCCTTGCCTTCCCGGTCCACATCCAGGACGTAGGCCCGAACCCGATCGCCCGCCCGGTAGCTCTCCCGCGAAACCATTTCCTGGTGGGGCAGAAACGCTTCGGTCCGACCGAGGTTGACCACAACTCCGCTGCGGTCATGCCGCTGAATAATGCCGTTTATGACCTCTCCCTTACGGTCCTTGAAGTCCTCGTAGATCATCTCGCGTTCAGCGTCTTTCATACGCTGAATGATGACCTGCTTGGCGGACTGCGCCGCAATCCTTCCGAATTCCGCCATTTCCATCTTCATGCCGAGGCTGTCGCCCATTTCGCAGTCGGGATCGAGATTGCGGCCTTCTTCCAGTGAGATTTCCAGATCCTTATTTTCTACCTTTTCCACGACTTCTTTAAACTGGAATACCTCAACCTCGCCCAATTCGTCATTAAAGGCGATTTCCAGATCAAATCGATTGCCGTATTTCTTGCGGGCCGCTGAACGTATCGCTTCCTCAAGTGTGCCTATGAGGACTTCACGATCAATGCCCTTGTCTCGACTGATTTGGTCAATGGTTCGTTTGAGATCGGTAATCATGGCGCCAGCGCCCCCTTTTGATAATACTCTATGTCAACTCGCGCTTTGGCTACCTGGTCCAGCGGGATCTGATATATCGTTCCTCCCTGATCCAAGGTGATAGCCTTATCGTCGCATGCGAGCAACTCGCCTCTGAAGCGCATTTTTCCTGAAACTTCCTCTTTAGCGCGGACATCCAGCGTCTTCCCCAACACTCTTTTAAAGTCTTTCTCCGTTTTAAGCAGCCGGTCCAAACCGGGCGAAGACACTTCAAGCGTGTACGCGTTGGGGATAATGTCCTTCACTTCCAGCGCGTCGCTTATCCGACCGCTGAGACTGGCGCAGTCGTTGATAGTCACTCCCTGGGGAGTGTCAACAAACAGCCTCAGGACCCAACCGGCCGACTCACGCCTGTATTGCAGTTCCACAAGCTCAAAGCCTTCCTGTTCCAAAATGGGCGTGAGAAGCTCTTCCGCCTGCCTTTTTATGGTTTCATAAAATAAACTAGTCACGATAAATTTTATGCCTTACTCGCTTGCCGCCAAAAAAAAGAGCGGGTTGTGACCCACTCCCAATCATTCTCCTCGACTTACGGGAATGTCGTCTATTTCTGCAATTCCCCGGCGAAAAAACAATCGCCGATCTACCCGGGAACTGAGCTGGAGCGGGCAACGGGATTCGAACCCGCGACACCGAGCTTGGGAAGCTCGTACTCTACCAACTGAGCTATACCCGCCAGGGCACAAAGTCTATCAACGTGGTAGAGTGTTGTCAATAACTTTGATTTTCTATATCTTGAAAGCGTTTATTGGAAAAGATTGTTCTTACTTCGCTTTCTCCTTGACCTTTTCCATGCTCAATCTAATGTAGGATTCGCGCGCGTCCTTATAGCCGTCATCCAGTTCGAGCACCTGCTTGTAAAAGTTTAACGCGGCGTTGGAATCGGAGGTCGATTCGTAGAGCTTTGCCAGCAGATAGAGAGCCTTAATATTCTTTGGGTCTAGTCTAATCATGTTTTTGAATTGATCAATAGCCCCCTTCACATTATTCTTCTCCATGTATATAAGGCCCAAATACTCGCGCAACTGAATCGCCGCCGGATTTTTTTCCACTCCTGTTTTCAATATCTGAACCAACTCATCGTTATTGGGTCGATCGCTAAGCTCCTGGAATAGATAATCATACATGTCCAGATTCTCGGGATTCAACGCAAGTATCTTCTTTGCTTCTTCAATAGCGTTTTTCTTATCGCCGTTCTTCTGGTAAATACCGAAAAGTATAGAATGAGCTTCCACATCTTCCGGAGCAAGAGCCAAATAGTTCTTCATATTTGATTCAGCGCCTTTAAGATCTTTCTGTTTTAATTTGATAACTCCAAGGTTGTACATAACAATTTTATTTTGAGGTTCCAGTTTTACGAGTTTTTCATATTGTTTTATCAGTTGATCTTCCTGTCCTAATTTATCATAGATGAAAGCGAGCTTCTTAATAAGCGCAGTATTATCTGGGTCTCGCTCGAGAAGATAATTAATATGGCGCGCTTCATTCGTGTAATCCTTATTATCTTCATAGAAGTTTATAAGCCGAATACGGCTCTTTTTATCCGTAGGATCTATTTCAAGGGCTTTTTCCAAGTATTCGGCGTACTTTTTAAGATTTTTATTGGTACGCTGTAGTTCCGCTAGATTATAATACAAATTCAAATCCTGCGGGTCTTGGGCCAGGGCTTTCTCATACGCCTGAATCCCTTTGTCCATATCCCCGGCCGACACGTAGACAAACCCTAGCTTCTTGAGAATTTTGGCTCGCTCTTCCGCCGGAACGATACTGACCAGTTTCTCATAATATTGGGCCGCTCTGTTCCAGTCTTTGGTTTCCACGGCGAACTTAGCCGCTTCGAGAATATTTTCTTCGGTCGGCTGAAGTTTGGCGCGTTGCGCAAAAATCCTGTCCAGGGCTTCCTTACGGCCGCTTTTCCTGTAAAGCTCCACCAGCTTATCGAGCCATACCGGACGGGTGTCTTTTTGGGAGACCGCCTCATAGTACGTGATGGCGTCATTGAGCCGGCCGTCATCCTCCAAAAGCTTGGCAAGCTGAATTTTCAGCAGAATGGAATCAGGGTCGAGGCTTTCCGCTTTCTTGAGATATTCAATCTTTTTTTTATCCGATTCGGCCGCCGCGGCCCGCTTGATCCAAAACAGCTTGGTCGGTTTTACCACAACCTTTATCGCGCCAACGGGAGTCCGATGATAAAGCGCCAGAATCTTGCCGCCATTTGTCAACAAATCATCGCCGTTCAGCAGGGCCTGGTCGACTCGGATACCCTGTTTGATGGCCTCCACGGGGAACATGTCGGACCAGACCTTCACCCCGAATTCGAATGGCGCGTTGGTGTCAACGTGGGATAGCTGAAGCGTATCGTCCGTGCTCAGTTCAAGCTCACCACCGTTTTTAACAACCTTGGGCGTTCCATTTACCAAAAAGGTGACGCTTTTCAGTTCGATACTTTGCAGCTTGTTCCAAGGATACATATCCTTGGAATACGTATAAACGCCGGCGGCTATCAAAACCACGATCAAGGCCACAATAAAGCGTAGACGAGCGGCCTTGCGCCGCGCGGTCAACCGTCTTTGCACAGTGCTTTCCGAGCGTAGGAATTGTTGCTTGGCCATGTTCCTCACGATTCAGATTTGTTTGCCGACCACAAAGCACTTACTATCAGAATTGTTTGAAAATCGAAAGGTTAAATAACATTACCGGTCCCGTGTGTCCACAATCTCCTTGACAAAATCGCTTCCGCTGTAGTTTAAGAGCTGTTAATTTCGTTCCAAAGGGCTTTATAGATATTAATCGGATCATTTCTGTTTTTTTCCAGTCGAATATAGTAAAATAGGGCGGTTACGGAAAATCAGGCTTTCATCGGCTTTTGACAGTCAAGAGCCGGCGCAACCATAAACAGGAGGTAAGAGAAAGTATGAGACGAATAGGGGTGGTTTTGTGCGCTATCGTGATCACGGCGATATGTTTGAGCATAACGCCCATGGTTTTTGCCGACCAGGAGGTGAAGTCTGAGTTTGAAATCAACTATAAATCCAGTTTTGCCAAATCCATAAAGCCACCGGTTCCTTTCACTCATGAGAAACACTTTAAGGATCACGGCGTTAAGTGCGATGAATGTCATCATGCCTATAAGGATGGCAAGAATGTTTGGAAAGAAGGGGACACTGTAACCAAGTGTATCGAATGCCATCCTGCCGACAGGAATCAGGCCAAGGAAAAAGAGAAAGAACTCGGCGTGAAAAAACTCTTCGATCTTAAAAACGCCTTTCATAAAAATTGCCAAACCTGTCACAAAGAAGTCGACAAGGAAGGCAAGAAAGCCCCTACACAATGCGCGGAATGCCATAAAGGCTAACCGCGAGCGATTAGCGACTTACGCGTGAAAATTCACGCGCATGACGCGACCCAAAAAAAAGTCCCCGCTTGTTTCTCACGGGGACTTTTTTATTCCGTTTATCGTTCCGGCAGATCCCCGTCGGGAGCTACCAGGTTTAAACGCGCAGTAGAAATTACTGTTCCGTTACGGTAATCGCTTCCTGCTCACAAACTTCAACACAGCTTTCGCATCCCAGACATTCTTCGGCGTTGACGGGAACCGCTTTGCCGTCTTGCATTTCATACACGTCAACGGGACATACTTCTACACATTCCTCATCGCCAATACACTTGTCGGTGTCTACTTCTACCATCCAACCCATTAAATTGTACCTCCTTATAAGGATCACGCCGCGTCATGAAACCCGGCTCGTTCATACCCTAAACAGCTCTCCCCACACTACTCTCGCTATAATCCCGGCTGGCGTTTAGAGCTGAAACCCTATGGTAAGAATCGCTTATACGTGAGGGATTCTATAAGAGTGGCGGGTGAAATTGTCAAGAAAAAAAGAATACCCGCCTCAGGTGTTCACTTTTTACCCACATTTCGCGTCAAAGCCGGAATTGCATCCACGGAGCGCTATTTTTCTTTTTGGGTCATGAGTAAGAACACTCTGCACCCAAGAGCGTTTAAACAGTGGCGCCCCTTGGCTGGAATTTTCTTCTTCCCTGTGTTAGAAGCTCTTGTTTAACGGTCGCCCCATGCCTGCCCGAAACAGTCATGTGGCATATTACTGTGACGCATGGTTCGCTTGCTTCAAGCGCCATGAAAAAAATAATTCAGAGGACGCTATGACAACGCCATCCGCGCGGCTTCCGGAACACCTTGCCCGCCGATTCAAGACAGGCACGGTGGACATGAAGATTGGGAGAAAAACATTTACCTTCCTGGAAATCGAAAATCTTGATGTTATTCTTGAAGAAATCGTCTCCCCCTCTTCCGCCCCCGGCGGAGAACGCCCTTTTTGGGTGAAGATTTGGGAAAGCTCGATTATCCTTGCTCATTTTTTATCCACGATTGAGGTCGATCCGGACAAGCGAATGTTGGAAATCGGCGCGGGCATGGGCGTGGCCGGCGTTGTGGCGGCGGCTTTCGGGCATAACGTGACGATCACCGACAATAACGAGGACGCGCTCGCTTTCGCCCGGGTCAACGCTTCGCTCAACGGCTTGCCTGACTTACCCGTGGTCAACGTGGATTGGCGGAGCCCCCTTGGCCTGGGCGCCTATGATGTCATTTTCGGATCCGACATAGTATACGCCGAGGCGAGCTTTGGCCATCTCGTGAATTTTCTACGAAAACACCTCGCTGCCGAGGGGACGATGTATATCGCCGTGAGCGGTTTTATCAAAGGAACGGCTTTTTTCAATCAAATGTCAGACCACTTCTCCATGCAAAAGAAGACCTATCGCATGCGCTCGCAGACCGAAGAAATTCCGGTCCATCTCTATAAGATGGTTCTGAAATCCATCGCTTCCTAGGTCATGGGAAAGCCGCGCCGCAGACCCTCCCCCCTGAGCCATTTTGGTCTATCAGGAATCAATGAGCGCGATGGAAACGCGCGATGTTCGCGTCCTGTGCGTGTTATTGTCGCGGAGAGTGAGGCGATGTGCGGAGAGAAAAACGCGCTTCCGCCATGCCTGCGAGGCGTACAAGGAAGTTCGTCTTGCGCCGGCGGACGTTGAAATTGCGTGAAATAAAATAACTTGTGGGAAGCTCCGTCAGGGAGCTTCCCACAAAGATCTTATCAATATCGGCGATCGATTAAACGCAACCGGTCGGTTTGGGCAGTCCGGCCATTTTACAAGCGCCCTTGCCGGGTCCTGACGGAAAGAGCTCATAGATGTATTTCAGTTTGTAGCCGGTGACTTTGGACAGAATTCGAACCATGGGCGCAATACCGTTCTTTTTGTAGTACTCCTGCAGAACGTTGATCACTTTCCAGTGTTCGTCCGTCAGCTCATCAATGCCTTCAGTTGATTTTACGTAATCGACCCAGTCTGTATTCCAACTTTCAAAGCTATCGATAAATCCATCTTCATCAACAGCGAATGAGTTTCCTTTGTATTCGATAGTTGGCATGACCCTTCCTCCTATAGGTATTTTTTCAGCTACAGTATTGCCTTTTCAACTTAATGTCAATGACACTTGAGAGAATACGGCGCCGCTGTGAACAATGGTTTGACCGGATTGTCCATTCCGCTCAAACTGGATGGTGTGTGTCCGGGTCGTTCATGAAAATCCACGGTCTGACACGGACACCGTCGAAAGATATTAAAAGAGCGCGCCTGGTTTATTAATGCTTTCGCCCAGCCATCTTCACCTGATGAATGGATATGCGAATAAGTGGCCAGCGTGTTTTTTTTCACCAGCCCGTCTCTTTTACCAAAGAAACCTGCTCCGCGCTCGCTCTTAAAAGCGGTTTCAAGATTCTCCGCCTCAGCGGCGAGGGGTTTTGAATAGTGAAATTCATGCCCCCGAATCACAGCGCCCTGAGAAAAGTACGGATTATCCCGGTCCACTTTCAAAACAGTATAGCCGTGACCCTGCGGTCTCTTTTCCACGGTAAAACTAACGGGGAAAGCGCCCACCATGGGGTATTCGGCGCCGTTGACCAACAGGGATTTACCCAGGTACATGAGGCCGCCGCATTCAGCGTACACCGGCAGACCGTTTTCGATAGCTTGTCCGAGCGACTCTCGGAATCCTGCGTTATCCGCCAGAGCCGCGGCGTGCGTTTCCGGAAACCCGCCTCCGATATAGAGGGCGTCCACGGAGGGCAAAACAGAATCCCTGAGCGAATCTATCTCAACGATTGTCGCGCCCAGACGAGCGAGGTCCTCAAGGTTTTCCGGGTAGTAAAACCAGAACGAGCTGTCTCTGATTACTCCCACCCGAAGAGAATCAAGTGAAGTCACGCTCGCTTTTTGGCTCGGCGCGATGCGGCCCGTAGTGACCGGCCCCGCCGAGCGCGCCAGATCCCAGATACGATCGAGATCAAGGGACTGGCTTATAAGACGGCCGGCGGATTCTATCGAGCTATCCGCTTCCGGATGTTCCTGAGGGGGCACAAGTCCCATATGTCGTTCGGGCAATGAATTATCCCGAACCCGGGGCACCGCGCCCAGCACGGGAATTCCGGTGTATTCCTCGACCGCGCGCCGCACCAGACGTTCATGTCTGGCCGTACCGATCATGTTGAGGATCACTCCACCGATTTGGACATCAGGGTCGAGGCTCCGGCAACCCAAAGCCATGGCCGCGACAGTGCGGGTGGATTTGGCGCAATCGATAATAAGCAGGACAGGGGCGTTAATCAGTTTGGCAAGTTCCGCGGTGCTATGCGTCCCTTGTTCGTCCATTCCATCGAACAGCCCTCTGTTACCCTCGATAATGGCCAAACCGTCGCTGACGGCATGGGTGACAAACGACCTCCTCGTTTGCTCCTCGCCCGTCAAGAAAGTATCCAGATTGAAACAAGGCCGCTGGGCGGCGTAGGCCAGCCACCCGGCGTCAATAAAATCAGGACCCTTTTTGAAAGGAATAACCGTCCGTCCCTGATTGCGAAACGCGGCGATCAGACCCAGCGCTAGCGTCGTTTTTCCTGAACCGCCGCGCAGCGCGGCGAGCGCTACGCGGGGAATGTTTAGGTTTACGTTCAGACCGCCACCTCTTAATACTTGAACTGTGTAGTGGTTCTCCAGGTGGTCATAGCCAGACGATAATCGTCAATGTGCTGATAGGTGAAGTCGAATCCGGTTTTCTCGAAGAAACGCTCCCAGCCGATCCGCTCTATCCACTCGCCAATACGTTCATACTTGTTGGCGCCTTGAGCGTAGACTTCGACGATCTTCTTGATAGCGTTAACCGTAGTCGGCCAGCGCGGCGGCTCATTGGGAATAAAAGGAATCGCCAGCTTGGAGAACTTCGGCGCCGTTCTCGAGTTGGAAACCTTTCCGCCGACCCACAGCGCAATACCGTCACCATCCCTGTCCGCAAGCGGCATGGCCGGGCACATGGTGTAGCAGTTGCCGCAGAACATGCAGCGCTCTTCATTGACCGACACGCTCTTCTTCTCATCCACTTTGGCGGGTTTTATCGCCGCGGTGGGGCAGGCCGCAATGGCCAGCGGGATTTCGCAGACGTTGCCGAGACGGTCGTGCTCGATCAGAGGTGGTTTTCTGTGGATACCCAGGATAGCGATATCCGAACAGTGCACCGCGCCGCACATGTTAAGGCAGCAGGCCAGTGAAATGCGGACCTGAGCCGGAAGGCGCATGCCGGTGAAGTCCTGGAACAGCTCGTCCATGACCGATTTGACCACGCCTGACGCGTCGATCGCGGGTGTGTGGCAGTGCACCCACCCCTGGGTATGCACGATATTGGTTACGCTGGCGCCCGTGCCGCCCATGGGGAACTTGTTCCCGCGGGACTTGAGATCGGCTTTCAGGGCTTCGAGCTTGTCGGAGCTGTCCACCATGAATTCGATGTTGTTACGGGTCGTGAAGCGCATGTAACCTTCACAGTGCTTGTCGGCGATCTCGCAGATTTCACGGATATGGGCAGTGCTCATAAGCCGAGTCCCGCCGCATCGCACGGTGAACACCTTGTCTCCGGATTCGGAAACGTGAACCAGAACACCGGGCTCGAGGATTTCGTGATAGAGCCATTTTCCGTAGTTCGCCTTGATGATCGGCGGGAAAAACTTATCATACTTTGGCGGACCGATATCGGTTATTCTGTCTTGCATCAGATTATTAGGATCGAAAGGCATATCTCATCACCTCCTACGCGTAGTGTCTCTTGCGGAAGTCACTCACATCGCGCTGCCAGCCACCCTTGACCTCCTCTTCTTTGAAGAAGATGTAGGGGTTGTAACGCGGAGTGTTTACCATTCTCGGATCGGGATCAAGCTCGCAGATTTCCAGGAATTCGCGAACACCCTTGCGCTGAATGCACTCACCGAGACGCTCGCGGTTCTTGCCTTCTTCCATCCACCATTCCCAAACCTTGTCAATGAGGTCTTTGAACTCCTCGTAGTCACCTTCCATTTTCATAAAGGGAACGGTCAGCATGGAGAGCTGCGCGCCATCCAGGATAGGAGCTTTAGCTCCGAACAGTATGCTCGCGCCGACATCCTCGCCGGGACGCAGCGCTTTGGGCATAACATTGATACAATGCATGCACCGGGTGCATTCCTTGTCATCGATGACCAGCTTATCGCCTTCCATACTCATGCAGTACGTGGGGCACTTGCTTATTACTTCGGCCTGGATATCAAACTTGCCCCAGTCCTTGCCGGCGTGCGCGCCCGCATTGGGGGCGATATCGCCGCTCACATAACCCTTGACGGCGTCTTGATCGATCCGGATGTTATCTCTCCAGGTACCGATGATGGAGCAGTCGGCGCGCGCTATGGCGGCGACGCAGTCATTGGGGCAGCCGGAAGTTTTGAATTTGAATTTATAGGGGAACGCGGGACGGTGAAGCTCGTCCTGAAATGTCTGGGTCAGATTGTAGCAGATATCCTGGGTATCAAGGCACGACCATTCGCAACGCGCCCTGCCCACGCAGCAGCTTGGCGTACGCAGATTCGAACCGGAACCGCCGAGATCCATTTCGAGTTCGTGCGTGAGTTCGTAGAAAATGGGCTCGAGTTCGTCGGTGCTGGTTCCCAGAAGGATGATGTCACCCGTGGAACCGTGCATATTGGTGAGTCCGCTGCCCTTCCTGTCCCACAAATCACAGATGTCTCGCAGAACTTTGGTGGAATAAAACTTGCTCGCCGGCTGGTTTACACGCATGGTATGAAAATGCGCGACACCGGGGAACAGGTCCGGGCGGTCACAGTAACGACCGATAACGCCGCCGCCGTAACCCAGAACGCCGACGATACCGCCGTGCTTCCAATGCCCTTCCATATCCTTGTAAGACAATTCGAGCACGCCAAGGAGGTCCTCGCACGCCTCTTTGCCCTTTTCGGCCATCTGCTTAATGTCACTGACAAAGCTTGGCCACGGCCCCTTTTCCAGTTCATCCAGAAGTGGGGTTTTGTGTTTTAACGCCATTCAGATTACCTCCTTACGATTAAGTTAGAAGAAATAAAATTACCCTTAATTCTCAGGCGTATTAAAAGCCTTGGATATCCACCTCCTTACTAAAATTGATCAATACAACAAATATATTATTTACAGAATCTTTACTCTTAAAAGCCTTGGAATAACGCTTCCACCAATGGTGAGTCAGGGAACGCGCCATACGTGAAAGTATTCACTCAAACGCAGGTGAGATTTAAATAAGGTTGGGCCCGCTTGTCAACCCCCAACACCAAAACAAATGTCCGCCCGGACCGCTCTGATTGCAGGTGATTTCGACAGGGGCGCGATTCCCAGTGAAGCCGTCTCTGTTTTTAACCATGCAACATATTTTGAGGCGCCTGGAATTCCGTACACCACGCGGCGCCAAAACCTACGGACCATAAAAACTCGCCGGTGGTCTCCACCGGCGTAGTAAAATCAAACAGCGCGCGTTGATATGAACTGGCAGACTATTTGCGTCGAATCCGTTTTCCCGCGTGGCTTATTTTGTTTCGTCCATTGCGGCTTCTTCTTTAGCCAGCGCTTCCAAATCGGGAAGCATGTACATGGTGGTGCTGCCGCTGGACCAGTAGGACAGGGTTCCTTCGTTGACCATCTGATTGACGATTTTCTTTACTTCGCGCATTTTCATATCGGGCAAAGCCTTGCACAAGTCATTGAAGTAGTGTTTGGTTTTGCCTTTTTTGGCCTTTACATATTCGAGTATAATTTGTTTCGGATCGTCTGCCATGGGTTCTTCCTCCTCGTTACCCTATTCCAACCGTATAGGTAATGGTGTTCAAGCACGTGAACATTTTCACTCAGTATGTATAGTCTCGTGGCTAACTATTTGTCAATAAAAAAACATTCTTCACTATTATCCGCCTAAAAGCCTCTCGTACGCAATTATTTTGACCACCGTTCCTTATTATGTTACCTGTCCTAGATCTTGGCCGTCTCCTCCGGACGGCCCCGGCTTCAGCCGTCGCGGGAGAAGTTTGTGAGCTTAAAAGACCTTTTGGAAGAACTCGATCTGTTCAGGCAGAACAATAATCCACAGGGCGTGGCCAACGTTTCGTTCAAGATCGCCGATTATTATATCAAACGGGGAAACTGGGAAAAATCCCTGAATTTCTTTCAGGATTCCTGGGAGCTGTGCCGCGTATATGAAAACCGCGCTGGCGAGGCGCTGGCGGCGCTCGGATTGGGAGAGGCGTATCTAGCGGGCGGGCAGTTTGAAAAAAGCGTTGAATTCCTGAAAATCGCTCTCCAATACTACGAGGAGGAGGGCGATACCAGTGGAATCGCCAGCGTGTGCGAACGGCTGGGCGACGCTGTGCGCGGCCTGGGCAATCCGCAATCGGCCCGGGAATACTACCGGCGCGCGTTTGATATCTGTGAAAAACACGAGGACATGGTGGGTATCGCCACCATGAACGTGAAACTGGGTTTGGCTTCGCTGGCCTCCGGCGACGAAAAAGAGGCGCTCGACCGTTTTGAGAACGCGCTCGCCTATTACGATAAGGCCTCGATTCCCGACAAACAGGCCTTTGTTCTGGCGGCGATCGGACAGATTCTGCAAAACAAGGAAGCTGAACGCGCCCTGAAATTCTACCGGGCGTCTCACGGGCTTTACCAGAGGCTCGGCTTTCACACCGCCGCCCAAGCGCTCGATCGCCAGATAGCCGCCATCGAGCGGGACATGAAGGAGCAGGCGGACCGGACGGAATGATGACGCCTTTAATTCTTCGGACAATATCTGTATTATAACCATAAGGAGTTGAGGTACGTAGATGACTGCAAGCGACGTCTCGGACAATAGTGTTTTCAAAGCGTTGCGCAAACAATTGCTCGCGGCGCCTTACGATCCGAATCTTCACTATAACCTGGGGATTCTCTACGCCAAACGGGGACAGCTGGATGAGGCCGCCGCGTCTCTTCAGAGGGCCCTGGAAATAAAGCCTGATTTTGTGCAGGCTTACGTTAACCTGGGAGGGGTGTTTCTCAGGAAGGGCAACCTGGAGCTGTGCGCCGAATCCAACAAGCGCGCGCTGGAGATAGATCCGAATTTCGCGCTCGCGCGCCTCAATCTTGGATTCGCCTACGAGAAGCTCGGCAAACTGGAAGAAGGGATCGCCGAATATAAGCGCGCGCTGGAAATTCAGCCGAACCTGCCGCCGGCGCTCGCCAACCTGGGAAGGGCTTATATTGCCAAGGGCGACCTGGACAAGGCCATCGAAGTGAATCTCCAGGCGCTCGGCCTGAATCCCAATTTCGTGATGGCGCACAACAACCTGGCTCACGCGTACGCCAGGAAAGGCGTTTACGCTTCCGCCATAGAGCATGCGGATAAAACCCGACAACTGGGACTGCCTGTGGACGAGGACCTCTTAAAGGAACTCGAACCCCATCGCGTGGCCGGTACCAGGCCTCCGGCCGACAAGTAGGACCGGGGACGGGACAGTTCGATGATCGAGAAGGAAAACACACGCGTATCGCTGCTCTATACGGTCAAACTGGAATCGGGAGAAATCGTCAAGGGCGACCCGGAAACCGGTCTGGCGCACATGGATTTCGTGACCGGATATCGTCAGGCGCTTCCCGGCCTGGAAGACCGGCTGATCGGGCGCCAAGAGGGAGAGAGTCTCACGCTTGCCATCCCGCCCGAGGAGGCGTTCGGTCTGTACGATCCCTCCATGGTTGAGGAAAAGTCGTTCGAGGAATTACCCGAGGCCGAGGATTTTGTGCCGGGCAAGTGGGGTATCGCCCGCAACGCGGAGCACAGGATCGCCATGGGTTATTTCGTCAAAGAGAAAAAAGAGAAAAGCGTGGTGCTGGACTATAACCATCCCCTCGCGGGAAAGACGCTGATCTACTCTCTCAAAATAACTGAAGCGCGTCCTGCAAGCCAGGAAGAGCTTGAGGTTCTGCGGCCCTGTCAGTTCGATGAAGACCAAGCGGGACAGCAGTAGCGTTATCAACCTGCAACAACGCGGCGAGGCGAATGAAAGAATTAACGCCTGAAGAGCAAAATCAAAAGCGCGTCATATACGAATCCATGTCCGCCCGCGGACAGAAATGGGTCCGGAAGATAGGCTACGATAACTGGGACCCCTTCATGAAGCCCAAGGAGCCCCCGTTCATGAAGGAGTTCGACAAGAAAACCGATCTCCCGGAAAACCCACTGGAGCTTTATCATTTTTTCATGAAGGAACATCTGGGAACGGCGCAGGACCAGGAGTACAACGACCAGTACAAACAAGGGCTTATGGAAGCGAGCCAGATGATACGGCAATTTGAAGAACGGCTGCGGGCTTTCAGCGATTTTTATCTCTGGTACCAGGAGAAAAAACAACGGAACCGCCAGGAACCATGAGACTATTGACCGTAGCTTGATGATTTTGCCCCACGGACCCGTTAGGCCATGCGAATTCTCGTAATCCCACCGCCGCCGCCGGTCCGTTCAGGCGGAAGGTTCGCTTTTCGGACCCCGCTCATCTTATCCCGGAAACCCCAAACACGTGAATGATCAACAGGCATGAACAGAACGAGCTGCATACGGTGCGGGACATGCTGCGGAAAGGGCGGCCCGACACTGACCCAGGAGGACAGGAAGCTGCTGGAAAGCGGAGCGTTGCGGCTATGCGATCTCTATACGCTTCGGGTTGGCGAAATCGCGTACCATAATCCAACCGACACCCTCATCACGCTGGACCAGGAACTAATAAAAATCAAGGAGCGGGAGGGATCAAAAGCCTGTATGTTCCTGGACCATACCGGGAAGAGCTGCTCCATTTATGAAAACCGTCCCCTACAGTGCCGGACGTTGAAATGCTGGGACACTTCCGAACTGGAAAAGGCGCTGGCGCTGCCCAAACTCACCAGATTGACCGTTCTTCCCTCTGATCTGCCCTTGCGCGCCGTTATCGAAGCGCACGAAGACCATTGCTCACTTCGAAGGTTGCGCGCTTTACTCAGGGACCGCGCGGCCGAACACGGCGGCGCCTCGAACTTGGAACTGCAAAAGATGGTTCACTATGATGAGCTTCTGCGCGTCAAGATAGTGGAACAATTCCAGATCCCTTTTGACCGACTTGATTTCCTGTTCGGCCGTCCGCTCAAGACGCTCATCGATTGTTTCATCTAGATATCCGCTTACTCCCGACTTCTTGCCATAATGTCCCTATTACAAATATATATCTACAATCCTAACGTATATTTCCATCTTATTTTTTATTTCTCAAACAATAGTGTGACAGTTCAATCTAAATAGTATTTATTTGTTATACAATTCTTATCTTTACATCCGCATACTTCTCATTTATGATACCTTCTCAATCGCCACAGAAGGATAGAGCCCACAATGGAAGCGTCTAGAACCGCTGTTGATGCGACGAAAAATCCCGAAGTAATTCAACGTCTTTCCGTCAAAAAATCGCATTTCCCCGTCTGGTTGTTCCAGCATAACAATCTGATTCACACAGTAGAATCCGCAAAAGTAATAAACAGAGACGCAATTATTAATACTATCAACCGCATCCATTTTTTAGATGACGTGTTGTACGCTCATCTGCAACATCCCAAATATGAGGAAAATCTCCTGGTCAGAGCTCATCCGGAGCCCTGCCTCAATGAAAATCTTACCTGCCGCTGGTCTTCCAAAGACACCTCCGGCTTGAACCTGGACGAATGCAGGTTTCTTCATCTGATCATCGAAGACGGCAACTCGATTATCCTCACGCCGTGCCAGCTTGAAAGTCTCGACAAAAACCACTTCAAGGTGAAGCTTCCGGAAACGGCCTACGCCGTATTCCGCCGCAAGACCATGCGGTATCCCTGCGAAGGAATCGATGTCAAGCTTATCCAGAACGACTTTCAGGCGCAGGGGGAACTCATAGATTTCAATCCGCTGGGATTCCGGGTGAGGGTGACGCCGGAACATTCCAGCACGTTCCATTCACTTAATCCCGATTCGCTGGTTATTTCGTTGCTGCAGCGAGGCGAGCGCATATTTTTCTCGGGGATGTGCCGGCTCGTCCGCCAGGGTACCGAAAGCACAAACAGGGATATTGTTCTGGCGCCCGACCAGAACGAAATAAACAGGTTCAAAAAGGGACAAACCCGAAATCCGAGGCAGCTTCTGGTCCCCTCCCCCACCGTGGTGTTCGAGCACCCGCTGATGAAGAAGAAGGTGCAACTGGAGGTGTACGATATTTCCACCCTTGGCTTCTCAGTGCATGAAACAAGCGACGAAGCCAAGCTTATGCCCGGCCTCATCATCCCGGAACTCACCATTAATTACGCCGGAGCGCTGAACATGAAGTGCCGGGCTCAGGTGATCCACCGGTCGGAAGAGGAAGACGGAGTGCTTTGCGGGCTGGCCATCCTGGATATGGATATCGCCACGTACAGCCTTTTAAACCACATTTTGACCCATGCCCTGGACCCGTACTCCTATATTTCCAACGAAGTGGACATGGACGCCCTGTGGGACTTTTTCTTTGAAACGGGATTCATTTATCCTTCCAAATATCGCATGGTTCAGGCGGACCGGACAAAGTTCAAGAATACCTATGAAAAACTGTATCAGGAGAATCCCGAAATAGCCCGGCACTTCACGTATCAGAAGAACGGAAAAATATACGGTCATGTGGCCATGGTCAGGGCCTATAGCAGGGCCTGGCTCATTCATCACCACGCCGCCAGGCGCATGGACGGTAAGCGCGTGGGTTTTCTGGTTCTCAAGCAGATTATGCACTACATGAACGACGTGCATCGTCTGGCCTCGGTAAAAATGGATTACGCCATGTGCTATTTCCGGCCGGAGAACCGGATACCCGATCTGGTATTCGGGGGCTTCGCCCGCGCCTTCAACAACTATAACGGGTGCTCGCTGGATCTGTTTTCCTATCTGCCTTACACGACACTTTCTCTGGGATTTGAAATCCCCAAGGGTTGGTCCCTGGAGCTTTCCACCGACGAGGATGTACGGGAACTGCGCCGTTTTTACTCTTACCATTCCGGTGGGCTCTTCGTGGACGCCATGGGGCTTGGAGGCGCCGCCGAAGACGAGTCCATATCCGATGTCTACGCCGAACTGGGACTTTTGCGTAAGATTTCAATCTATTCCCTGAAGAAGAATGACGATCTCCGCGCCGTTTTTATTGTTGAACAGTCGGAGCAGGGACTTAATCTTTCGGAGCTTCTCAACTGCATAAAAATTTTTATAACCAACACCAAGGAAACCCCCTGGGAGGTCCTTTCGATAGCGATCTCCAAACTCGCCTCGGTATACCAGTCCAACCGCATTCCAATTTTGTTCTATCCATTCGAATACATAGAACAAAATGACATACCGTATGAACGGCAATACACGCTGTGGACCCTAAACATGCAATATGTTCATAAACATATTGAGTTCATGCAAAGAAAGTTCAGGATAGGATATAAGTAGCGTCGATCATTGACGGCCCTGCCGGCCACGCAAATGGTTTCAAGGCGCCAAAAACCCCGCCCCCGTATCAGTCTTTCCGTCGCTCCGGCTTCCGTCCCTTGCAGAGAATGAGCGGGGTATAGGTGAACCGACGCGGGTTGAGAAAGAATTCGTTAAAGTCGGTGAAATAGCCTGCCCTTCCGCCCTCATACGTGTTGAAAATTTCAGGGACGGCCTGGGAAGTTACTTCGAGTTTTTTCAGCCAATTGAAAAGATCCTCTTCGCGCATGGCCCCGTAGAACAAATGATGAGCCTCGACACTGACCTGGATATCCTCGAAGCCCAGATCGTAGAGAAACGAATACAACTTCCGCCCCACGTAGGGATCGAAATTATGACGCTCTTCCAGCGTTCGCATGATATCAAAGAGCACATTCTGCATCGGACGCGGCATCTCGAAATGACTCATGCAGTTATAATCGAGATCCATCAGACAGAGGCAGCCGCCGGGTTCGAGGCTTTCACTCAGGTTCTTGACGATCCGAAAGCTTTCAGCCTTGTTATACTCGAGCACAAACCGCGCCCAAATAAGGTCGAACGGCCCGAAACCATCCAGCGGATCTCTCAAATCGTGCAGATGAAATTCCATTCCCGTTTCATGGCCGTATTTCGCCTTTGCGTGTTCGATTCTGCCTTCCGAGTAGTCGAGCCCCATAATGAACCCGCCGGGCTGTATCATTTCATGGAGTAACGATGTCACCAATCCCGGACCGCACCCGGCGTCCAAAACTCGCGATCCGGCTTTCAGTCCGCTCCATTCACCCTGGCGACGGACCGCTTCGGGAACGGTTTTGATTTCCAACCGAACCGATTCATCGGGATTTTCCATCAGATATGTCTGGATACGTTTTCCCATAATAATATTCCTGATTAATTTAATGTAATGTACCATATCTTGTATTAGCCATATATCTTTAAAATGAAAATATTCTTTGCAAAAAGCAATCTTATTGTCTAAATATCTTTCCTTCAAGGACAAAAAAAAGTCGACTTTTCGCACTTACTGACGATATATGATATACAGGTATTAAAAGTATATCGGGTGTTCTCTATGTCCGAAAATGAGCCGCTCTATAGTAGCAGGATCACTAAAATATATCTGGAGTACATCGGAAAGCGCTATCCGCAGGTCGATGTCGATTCCATATTAGAAGCGGCCGGCATGTCCAAATATGAAGTGGAAGATCCCGCCCACTGGTTTACTCAAGAGCAGGTAGACCTCTTTCAAAAAGTTTTAGTCGAAAAGACCGGCAACGTCAGCATTTCCCGGGAAGCCGGCCGGTACGCCGCGTCCACGGAGTCCTTGGGACCGGCGAAGCAATACACCCTAGGCCTGGTCGGCCTTGCCTCGGTTTACATGTTCATGGGGAAAGCCTATACCATCATGAGCCGGGGCGCGAGAATCACTTCCAAAAAATTAGGCCCCAATAAAATTGAAATCATATCCACCCCCAACCAGAACGTAAATGAAAAGCCCTACCAATGCGAAAATCGCATCGGCACCTTTGAAGCCATAGCCAAATGGTTCACGCATGATTACGCCACTATCGACCATCCGGAATGCCTGCACCGAGGCGCCCAACATTGCCGTTATATAATAACGTGGAAAGATAACCCCTACGTAAAGTGGAAGATTGTCCGCAATTATCTCCTTCCCGTAGGTCTGGCCGCGCTCATAGTCCTGTTGTTTGCGTTGCCGATTCACACATGGGTGATCGCGGCGCTGTCGATGGGGATCGTTCTCGCCGCGATCAGCTACAACTCCGAACGGCTGGAAAAGCTGGGAATGATGCGCACCATCGAAGCGCAGGGCAATGTGGCGAAACAGCATCTGAAGGAAATAAATAAACGCTACAATAACGCGCTGCTGGTGCAGGAAATCGGGCAGATTACCTCGACAATATTGGATACCGAAAAACTGGTACAGTATGTCATCCAAATTATGGAGAAGCGTCTCGACTTCGACCGATGCATGATAATGCTCACCAACGAAAGCAAGACAAAACTCGTTTTTAAGGGCGGGTACGGATACGCAAAGGAAAAAGAGGAAAGCTACTTAAAGACGCTGGAACTCAACCTCGACAATCCCGAGTCCAAAGGGACGCTGGTGCTCGCCTTGCGGGAACGACGGCCTATTTTGCTCAATGACATCACTGACATTAAAGAAAAATTCTCGTTCAGAAGCCAGGAACTCGCCGAAAAAATGGACGTCAAATCCCTCATCTGTGTGCCCATTATCTATGAGAATGAGGGGTTGGGCATACTGACGGTGGATAACCATAATACGAAACGGCAGTTGACCCAGAGCGATGTCAGCCTGCTGATGGGAATCGTTTCGCAAACCGCGGTCAGCATCGTAAACGCTCGTTCATTTAAAAAAATCAGAGAGAGCGAGTCCAAGTATCGTGAGTTGGTGGAAAACGCCAATAGCATCATCATGCGTATGGACGTCGAAGGCAGGATCACCTTTTTTAACGAGTTCGCCCAAAGATTCTTCGGTTACACGGAACATGAGATGCTGGGACGCCTGGCCGAAGGCGTCATTTTTCCCAAACCCAAGCCGGGGATCAGGGGACTTATTCGCTTGATCGATTCTTTTCGGGCGGACCCCGATCGACATCTTGTCAACGAGCGTCAGGCGAAGCTTAAGAACGGGACTGAGGCCTGGATTGCCTGGACCTACAAGCCCATTTTCGACGACGAGGGATCATTCAGGCAGGTCCTGTGCATCGGAAACGACATTACCGAACTCAAACGCTCCAGCGAGGAAAAGAAAAAACTGGAGGCAAAACTCCAGCAAGCTAAAAAAATGGAGGCTATCGGAACCCTGGCCGGAGGCGTCGCGCACGATCTCAATAATATACTGGCCGGGCTCGTGAGCTACCCGGAACTCCTGTTAATGCAGCTGCCGGAAGACAGCCCCCTTAGAAAACCGCTCACTACCATGAAGAAATCCGGGGAGAAGGCTTCCACCATCGTCCGCGATCTTCTGACTCTCGCCCGCAGGGGGGTCGCCAACATGGAAGTGGCCAATTTCAACCGCATCATCCGGGAGTATCTTACCAGCCCCGAATATGAAAAGCTTCAGGTCTATCATCCCACCGTAACCGTGAAAACCGAACTGAACCCGGATCTGCGCAACATCATCGGCTCCCCCGTCCATCTTTCCAAAACAATAATGAACCTCGTCGCCAACGCGGCGGAAGCCATGCCCGATGGCGGAACCATACGCGTGTATTCGGATAATATGCGCATAGATAAAAAGAGCGGCGTCGTGGGTCTGCAGGAAACCGGCGATTACGTGGTGGTAAAAATATCCGACTCCGGCGTGGGCATCGAGGAAGATGATCTGGAGCGCATTTTCGAGCCCTTCTATACCAAAAAGGTCATGGGGAGAAGCGGCACCGGGCTCGGCATGGCAGTGGTATGGGGAACCGTTCAGGATCACAACGGATTGATCGACGTGGACAGCATCGTGGGCGTGGGAACCACCTTTACGCTTTATTTCCCGGCCACGAGCCGGCGCATGGAGGCGTCAACATCGGCCATTTCCCTGGAAGACCTTCACGGAAAAGGTGAAAAGATCCTTATAATAGATGACGTGGAGGAACAGCGGGAAGTAGCTTCGGAAATGCTCAAAAACATCGGCTACCTTACCGCGACGGTATCCAGCGGAAACGAAGCGGTCGAGTTTATGAAAATAAACAGCGCCGATCTGCTGATCCTCGATATGATTATGGAGCCCGGCATGGACGGCCTTGAAACCTACCGAAAAATACTTGAACTGCACCCGAAGCAAAAAGCGATCATCACCAGCGGATACTCTGAAACCGAACGGGTGAAAGAAGCGCAAAAGCTCGGCGCCGGGGCGTATGTGAGAAAACCGTACCATCTGGAGATACTGGCTTACGCCATACGGAATGAACTGATCAAGCCCTGAAGATCGCGCCGGCCGGCCTTAAGGCCTTAACCCACCCGCTCGACCATAATTGTCCCCCGCATATACGATCCGGTCTGAAAGGAGCGACTCTCCAGCGCTCACAGAGTGTGGTCTTTTTTATGATGACTCCTGGAAAGGTCCCCATACAGGTCCGGACGCCGATTGGGCAAGAAATAACGCATACGGTGAGAGCGCACCGCGTCGAGCTCTTCCCGCCGCAACCTATGGACAAGCATCCCTCCTGTTTCGGTCTTCAAGCTCGCGGCCACGTAACCGTCAGGAGAAATGAATAAGGCGGTTCCGGGAAACCGCAAACCCATACCGTTGTCTCCACAAAGATTGCTTGCGACTATAAAAACGGAATTATCAAAGGCGCGAGCGGTCAGATGGCGAAGCCAGCTTGTCAGCTTTTCTTCAGGCGCTCCGTTGGGTGAGGCGTGAGGCATAAAAACGGCGTCCACCCCCTTGATGGCGTACAAAGCGCTGAGTTCCGGGAAATGCGCGTCGTAACAGAGCTGAAGTCCGAACCGGACGGACCCGGCGGTAAACACCGGCGTGTCCGAGCCCTGGGTAAACAGGTCCTTTTCTGGCGGACTCAGGTGAACTTTGCGATAAACGCCGACAGCGCCCGACGGACGCGCCACAAAATGGGCGGCGTATACGCGCCCGTCCGCGCGTTCGGCCATGCCCGCCAGCACGGTGACGCCCGTTTCCCCGGCCAGTTCGACGATGCGGCGCACGGCTTCGTCTTCCAGGGACAGCGCGGCGTCCTGAATTTCGGGCTTGGTGGTATATCCGGTCAGGGAAAGTTCGGGAAAAAGGACGAGATCCAGCGACTCCCGCGCCGCCTGTAAAATGTACGACTCCATGGTGGCAAGATTATCCGCGGTCTTGCCGACAAAAGAAGCCATCACCACCGCCCCCACGGCGATTGTTTCTTTTGTCATGAATAACGCCCTTTTTACACGATGAACTCGGCCTTCAGCTTGAAAACTCTGGTGGCCGGCATGTTCAGGATATCGGTGACCCCTGTTTCCTGTTTTACCTGTTCGAGAAAACTTTCTATAGTTTGAACACTCGGCGCGATAATCGTAAACCATACGTTGTAGTCGTGTTCGCGCACATAATTATGGGTCACTCCGGGATTCCTGTTGACTGTTTCGGCGAACTCGTCCACGCGGTCCCACGGCACTCTGGCGGCGCACAGGGTGCTGGTATAGCCGATCTTTTTGGGGGACACATTGGCGCCGATCCGCCGAATAACCCCGTTTTCGCGCAGTCGCGCCAGACGTTCGATCACCTCTTGTTCCGAAAGCCCCAGCCTTTCGCCGATCTCCCGGTACGGCCGCACGGAAAGGGGAAAGTCCGTCTGGAGCAGGTTAATGAGGTCGCGGTCCAAACCGTCGGAAATCAAATTTTTGTGTTCGCTCTTATCCTCGGCCATACCGGACGCCTCTTTTATGGATTCGCTTTTTGGGTGGTCGCCGCTGTTTCATCGTGATCGGGGAAAATCCCCGGCTTCCGGAAAACTGCGCCAACCGTTATGAAGGATGGACTACCAGGTCTCGCCTCAGGCGCTTAACCATTTCAGAAGCGCTTTTCGAGTGCGCGGCCCGTCAAATTCGCAAAAGAATATTGACTGCCACGTGCCCAGAACAAGTTTGCCGTCTTCCACCGCAACCAGTTCACTGCAGCCGATGAGGCTCGATTTTGCATGCGCCGGAGAATTGCCCTCCGCGTGGCGGTACTGTTCATTCCAGGGGACGACCTTATTGAGAACCATCAGGACGTCGTCCTTTACCGACGGATCGGCCCCCTCATTGATGGTCACCGCCGCGGTCGTATGCGGGATGAAGACCATGAGGAGTCCGTCTTTTACGCCGCTTTTGGATACTTCCGCGGCGATCTGACGGGTAATATCGATGAATTCGGTTTTCCTGCTCGTGGAAACGGTCAACGTTATCATTCAACCCTCCTTAAAGCCGTCAGGGTAGTAGTATGCTCGATGACGGTTTTGCGGGTTTCGCTTCCGGCCGGTCACGTTTCCAGTATTCGATGGAAAGCTCCACCAAACCTCGCAGGAAGGCGTTTTCCCGCAAGACGCTTTGATCCTTTTTCATATCCAGCGCCGAAGCCACGGCCTGACGCGCCTCACTTTCTTTCCCCAGTTTAAAGAGGATATAGGCGCTCTCCTCGAGGCGGCGGCTCATAAGAGCCCGTTCCGGCGCGGTAAATATCTCCGCGACAGCCTTCAAGACTATGTCCTGCATGCGCTGCTGCTTCTGCATGGGGGCCAGGACAAGCTGACTGTGGCTCGCCTCCTCCATCTTTCTGAAATACGGCTCCAGCTTTTCCCGAGGGACAATCCACAGGTTAAAAGGCTCCATGGTTAACAGGAAACGGGCGCGGTCCGCCAGTCCGGGATCGGAGGCGATTTGATCTTCCGTAACGTGTTCATAGATTATGGGACGGCTCAGAGGGTCGCAGGTGTCGACAATCCATTGCCGCAAATCCGGATACGCTTCAGGAGGCTTCTGACCCTTCGCTTCCATCAGCTCCGCGCATTCGATGATCAGGGCGCCGCAATGCCTCGCCTCCGTCCGTATTGAAGGAAGCGGGCTTCCTTGTTCCAGGTCGCGAAAAACGCTGGTTATTTCCGACCTTGAAGAAGGAGAGAACGTCAGATCGCGCAACCCGAAGCGATCGCCGAGAACGCCTCCGGCCAAAGCCCATCCGCGCGGTTTCCGGGGAATGGCGATATAGGCGACGCGGTCGCCATACGCGTCGATGGAAGAAACGAAACCATAGGGTTCAGGCGCTTCGGCAGGTTTGAAGATAGGCGCCTCCCGATCGTCCCGTGGCGGCTCCTCTACGGCGACGCCCCGCTGTTTCAGACGAAAAACGCCTCTTTTAACGGCTTTCCGGACATCTTTATCGTCGGTCGCGGTCTGCGCGGAGGCCAGAATGGCCGCGGCGGCCCGGGAGGATTCTCGAACCAACGCTTCCACACCCGCCAGAGCCACTTTCCGGCCGGACCGCATGATGTCCGCTATTTCAGCCTCATCCGCTTCGCTCCAGCCGGACTCGCCCACCTGCGCCAGCTCCCGCAGGCGCTCGACCTTCTTTTGCTCTTCGGCGTCCAGCGAGAGAGAAGGCTCGTTTTCCTGTTTTCGTTTTTTTGTCATCGATTTTCCTGTCCGGCTCCAGACGCTTTTAATACCTGAGCTCCACTCCGCCCATCATGCCGATACCGCCCAGGTCAAAGTCCTGCTGCCCAAATCGATCGATCTTGGAATATTTTCCCTCGACGAAAAAGTAGGCGTCCTTGGTATTCATCATTCTGTTGAAATCTTTCATATCCCCCGGCGCAAGACTGCTGATGGATACCCGGCAACCGAGCGACCCTTCGTAACCATAGGTCCACCCGCTGTTGGTTCCCTGATTTTCTATATCTTCATTGTAATACGCGCCTATGACGCCAAGGCCCAGATACGGTATCGCGGGCTGCGTGGCGCTGAACTGGAAACGGTAGCGCACCACCAAATCAACGGGAATATAAAACAGGTTCGCTTTCACCGAACCGACTTTTTTTCCGTTGGCGTCCAGGGCGTTGCCGTCCAGGAACACCCCGCCGACGCCGATGGATGTCTCGAAATTCGTGCTATTGAGCCACGATACGGTGAATTCACCGATAAAGCCGCCGTTATCATACGCTTCTTCTATGAGGTCTCCCTCGGGTATGAAATACCCTGCCTTAAAGGACCATGAAACGCCGGTGGTGTTCAAATCGAACGCCCGCGCGGACTGGGGAGCGAACAGCGTCGCCGCGGTCAGGAGCGCAATGACAAGAAACAGAGTTACTTTTTTTTTATTGTTCCGGGACCGTCTCACGCCCAGCGCCGCGATGATCATGAAAAACGCCGCCGCGCACCCGATAAACGTTCCCGAAAACGGAAATTCATCGGCGCCGACCGTTTGGATGAAGCATCCTCCTCCGGCCGTCGCTCCGACAATGCTGGCGGGCGCTCCACTGGCTTCCTGCGACAGAACGCTTTCATTACCCGCGCCGTCTATGGCTTGAACGGCCACGTAGTAGGTTACCCCGTCTTCAAGATTACTCAAAAGCGCGCCGGTCTTATTACCAGCCACCGTTACGGGAGAACCCGGCGCGTCATAGCTCCCGGAAGAGGTCCCGAAGTAAACCACATAATTGGCGATACCGGAAGTCTCATCCACCGAGGCGGTCCAGTTGATTTGCAGTTTGGCCGAGCCTCCGATTTGCGCGGTTACGTTCGTTGGCGGGTCAGGAGGCGTAGCGTCCAATATCAGTTGGGTGGCGCCACGACCCACCAGTCCCGAGGAGTCGGTCACATAGATGAATATCTCGTAAACGCCGTCGCCCTTGTCCAAACTCGAAGACTGAATCACCGTGGCGATATTGGTATTGGCCGAAGCCTGGCCGGTATCGACAATCTTTCCTGATCCGATAATGCCGTCGCCGCCCACTTCAACCTGATAATCGCCGGCCGTGTCGGTTTTCCAGGTTATGGTCGATTGTGTGGTTGTCGAACCGTTCAACGCCTCGGGGTCGACCGAGGATACGGTAACGAAGGAAGCTTCCGTCAGCACCGACACGGTGTTATCGTCGGTGTTCACCACGAGCACATAGGTTCCGTCCGGCGTAATGGCCACACCTTGCGGTCCCGAACCGACGTCGAGGCCGGAAACCAGAACATCGAAATTCTGCGCGTCGATAATCGATACGGTGCCCTGGCCCGAATTGGTTACATAGGCGTTCGCGCCATCGGAACTCACCGCCACTTCCCATGGCTGGCTCCCCATTTGCAGAATCGCCTCCACCGTGTAATTGGTGGTCTCGAAAATGTCCAGCAGATTATTCGAAAAGTCGGCGACCAACAATGATTCGCCATCGGGAGTCGTGGCCAAACCCCGAGGGGTTATTCCGACATTGATGACGCTCTCCAGGGCGAGATTGTCCAGGCTGAATACGAACACCTGGGCGATATCCCCGATGGATACGTAGAGCCGGCTTTTCTGCGCCTCGGTAATAACATCCTGCGGCCCCGCGTCCACGCCGATAATGTCCGTGACCGTATTGCTCGCCGTGTCGATCACCGACACGGAGGCGTCTCCCGAATTGGCCACGAACGCCTGTGTGTCGTCCGGAGACACCGCGATTCCCAACGGCGCGAAGCCCACATCTATGGTGGCGACAATGGAGGCGTCCGTCCCATTGATGACCGTCACCGTGTTATCGCCCTGGTTGGTCACGTATATGAGCGAACCGTCACTGTTGAGCGCCACATCAAAGGGAGACGAGCCTACGGTTATGGGACTCCCGGTGACTTGAAAGGAAAACAAATCGATGACAAGCAGCGTATCGTCGCCGGCGTTGGTCACGAAAGCGTATCTGCCGTCGGAACGTATGGCCACCGATTGCGGCTGATTTCCCACCGCCAGCGTGGCCGCCACGCGGTTGGGATAGGCTTCCGCAAAACCGGCTGCAAAACAGAGTGAAACCAGCATGACGGCTAAGGCAATCATTCGCGGATTTCGATCCTTCATGAGTTACCCCCATTTTAACTTGTTAAGAAGAACCTCGAAGTAATCGCTGTGCGCCTACTTAATCAGTCAAACGACATTTTCGGCGCGCTCCACACGAACCATGTCTTTCGGACTCAGGTCAAATCCCACCTGCCCGTCGAAGGTTAGATAGATATCTCGGGCCTCCGGGCCAATCTCTACATCGATGGTAGATTCGGCCGGCAGGATTATCGGTCTGTTGGTGAGCACAAACGGACAGATCGGCGTCAATACGATGCTCTGAATGGTCGGATGCAGAATCGGCCCCCCGGCCGCCATGTTATACGCCGTCGAGCCGGTGGGAGTGCACAGAATCAGCCCATCCGCGCGGTACACATTGAGAAAATGTCCGTTCACGCGGACTTCCATGTCGATGATTCTCGCCAAGGCGCCCTTGTTGATGACCAGGTCGTTCAGCGCCCGGGAAGAATAAATCTCCTTCCCGTTGCGATACACCGCGCCCCTGAGCATGATGCGCTCCTCGCAGACATACTTCCCTTCGAGCGTCAGCTCCATCATCCGGTACAAACCGTCCAGATTTATCTCGGTGATGAAGCCCAATCTCCCCAGATTCACGCCGAGCACAGCGGCGGTCTTACCGGACACGTGCCGGGCGGCGCTGAGAAGTGTCCCGTCGCCTCCCAGTACCACAATCAGGTCTGTATCTTCAGGAAAGGATTCCGGACCTGAGGACCATTCGATGGTTTCACTGACATTGGCGTATATTTCCACGGCGACGCTTCTATCTTCGAGCCATCGCTGCAGCTCATAGGACGCCTGCAGGGCGTCGTCACTCGCCTTCACCACTATCGCGACTTTGCCAATCAATCGTTTAACCCCGCAAACTTTCTACCGATTCAGGACGATCTATAATACAGAGCATAAAAATAAGTCAAGAATGCGCTGGAGCGTTGAGTTTCCGTACGAGAAAAAAGCCCATCTTCCGGAGTCCTCGCATCTTTACTCCACGAAGAGGGAGGTAAACGTGAACGAGTTTACATCCACCAACCCCAAATCGGTTATCTTCAATGACGGTATCACCGGAAGAGCCAGAAAGGAAAGCGCCATAAACGGGTCTTGCCCGGTACAGCCCAGAGAACCCGCCGCCTTCAGGGCTTCTTTTCGGCCCTCGGCGGTTTCCGTCGCGGACAGCGCCGTCATCAGGCCGGCTATGGGCAGCGGCAGACCGGCCATAAGCTCGCCGTTCCTGACCACCGCCAGACCGCCTCCCATGTCCACCACCGCGTTGACGGCCGCAAGCATGTCGCGGTCGTTCATTCCGGCCACGATCAGGTTGTGTGAATCGTGGGCGACCGACGAGCAGAGCGCTCCCTCCCGCAATCCCAATCCTTTGACAAACCCCACCGCGCTGTTACCGGTGGCGTGATGGCGCTCGACAACCGCGATCTTGGCCAGGTCCGCGCGGGCGTCCGCAACGGCCATCCCCTCGAGAACGACCGCCTCCACCCGCGCTTCGTTGGTTATAAGCTGATTGGGGACAAGCTCGATGGCCCGTATCATCCGGCCGCGCGCGGGCGTATGGAAAGTATCCTCCGTAATTGGCTTGATACGCGTACTGAGGGGCAAATCCCGCGTATTCGAGGCCTTGACGTCAACGGTAAACGAACCGTCTTTCCACACCAGCTTCCCCGCCTTCACTACAGCCTGAACCCCGAACCGGTCCAGATCATCCAGGATGACCAGATCCGCCGCAAACCCCGGCGCGACGGCCCCACGGTTGGTGAAGCCGAAATACTCCGCCGTGTTGATAGTAGCCATCTGTACGGCCAGTACCGGGTCGAGCCCCGCCGCCACGGCCTGACGCAGAACGTCGTTCATGTGACCGGCCCGCAGCAGCTCTTCGGCGCTCCGGTCATCCGTAACCAACATGGTTCTTCGCGCGTTTATGGGCGTGACCAAGGGCAGGAGGTCTTCCAGGTTCCGGGCCTGCGTGCCCTGACGGATCATGATCCGCATTCCCTTGGCGAGCTTCTCCCGCGCCTCTTCCAGCCGCGTGCATTCATGGTCGGAACGGATACCGGCGGAAATATAGGCGTCGAGCGCTTTGCCGGTCACCATGGGCGCGTGGCCGTCCACCGGCCCGTCGCAGTATTCCAGAATCTTATCCAGAACGGACTCATCGCCGTTGATCACGCCAGGGAAATTCATGACCTCCGCCAGCCCCAGAACCCGAGGGTGATTTCTCAGCGCCGCCAGGGCCTCGGCCGGAAGACTTGCGCCCGATGTTTCCAGGCCGCTCGCGGGCACGCAGCTCGGCGCCATGCAATAGACATCCAGGGGCAGCCCTTCGCTGCTGTTCAGAACGTACCGGACGCCGTCCAACCCCATGACATTGGCTATTTCATGGGGATCTATCACAATGGCGCCGGTCCCCGCGGGAACCGCAGCCTTGGCGAATTCCACCGGGGTCAGCATGGAGCTTTCAAGATGCATGTGCCCGTCCCAGAACGAAGGCGCTACATACGTTCCCGACGCGTCGATTGTTTCACGCGCGTCGCGCGCTCCGAAACCGACGACCGTTCCGTCGAAAATCGCCACATCCTCGCGCTCCACCTGGCCAGACAGCACGTTGACGAGTTGACCGTTCCTGATGAGAAGATCCGAGGGAATATCCCCCCTGGCCGCCGCCAGTCTTTTAATAAGCCGCTCTTTATCCGCCGTCATGCGTACGCCTTTTCCAAATTTCAGTCATTATAACGGAAACGCCCGCGAGGGTCCCGCCGCCGAACCGCTCGTTTCGCGGCAGTGTACCACAGAAAGCGCGCTCGTTCCCGTATGTTATGGCCTTTTTTTATCATCAGTGCAGGAATCTGTCCGCCAGGTCGTGCGCCACCCAGTCCGAAGGCGCTGAAGTGTCGACCGGAAGCAGGTTGTCCAGATCATCCAAACCTGAAAAATCAAAAACCTCTTTTTGTTTGCTATAGACCTTCGTATCCGCGTCGGATACCGCGCCGGGTTGCGATTCACGGGTTCGCAGTCGGTCCAGGATCACCGCTTCCGGGCATTGACAAAGCAGAAAATGAAGCTCGGCGTCCACCCGTTGGGCCATGGAAATCGCCTGCAAACGCTCAACACTGGAACTGAAAGTCGCGTCCAGAAGAACCGATTGCCCCTCCGCCAGAAACTCTTCGGCCCGTTCGATCATGGTCCGGTATGTTTTCTCCGTCATGGCGCGGGAATAAAGACCCTCGCCGAACCCCTCGCGTCTTCGCTCCTCCGGCGCCAGACCGGCGAGTTCCTTACGGACCCGATCCGAGTTGATGACGGGCCAGCCGATCTCCCGCCCCAGCTTCTGCGCCAGGGTCGATTTGCCTGATCCGGAGAGCCCGAACACCACCAGGACCTTGGGTTTGTGGTACGCGCCGCTGTATCGGTGGGCCAGAGAAAAGTACCGCCTGGCGAGCCGCAGTTCCTTTTTCCGGTCCGCCTCCGGCTGTTCGGATTGACCTGAAGCGATGCCGTGTATTTTTCCCCGCACATAGGCCCGGTAGCATTTGTAAAAAGGAAGCGCCTCCAGAAGCCTTTCGTCCTCGGACAGCAGCGCCATGGACTGCGCGAAATGATTGGACAGATCCGCGCGGCCCCGAAAGTCCAGGTCCATGGCCAAAAAAGCCACGTCAGCGGCCACATCCCCATAGCGGAAGCGATGATTGAATTCGATGCAGTCATAAATGATCACGTCATCGCTCAGACAAATGTTCGCCGAATGCAGATCTCCGTGACAGTCGCGAATCTTTCCGTCTTCTATCCGCTTCCGAAAGAAGAACCTCTTTTGCAAAAACGTGTTGGTGTAGTCGACTATGTCGCCATACCGTTCGGCGGTGAAGGCGGTTCCCACTAAATCCACGGTGGTTCTGAAATTCTCGTCCGTGTTAAATTTTATTTTCTCCGTTTCCCCGTAGACATCGATATGCGGTCCGCTCTCCGCGTTCTCATAAAAGGGGACCAGTTTTTCGATGATGGCGTTTATGTGTTCCCGCGTCACCATATCATGTTCCAGCATGACGTCCATCATCCGGTTCTGGTCCATGCGCATCATTTTTACCGCGTATTCCACCGCGTTTCCGGCGGACTCCACCGCGTAATCGGCCCCCTTTCTGACGATGTTTACCACCCCCAGGTAGATATCAGGGGCCAACCGCCGATTCAGCCGGACCTCTTCTTCACAAAAACGTTTTCTGGATTCCAGTGTGGTGAAGTCCAGAAACCCCAGGTCAAGCGGCTTTTTCACCTTGTAGGCCAGATCGCCCGCCAGCAAAATGTATGAAATATGAGTCTGTATAAGCTCGACTTTTTCGGGCTTATGGGGATAGGCGGAGGGCTTGGATAAAGACTCTATAAGTGAGGAAAGCATGACGGTTTTTTTATATCACTCCGGAGCGGCGGTTGTCAGCGTGCGCAAACGGCTTTCCTAGAAGATACACCGAGGAAGGCAAAACGTATAGAGAATTAAGCGGTGCGGAGGGGGCTGGAGCCGGAAAACCGCCCCTTACCTCCAAAACCGTCTCTTCCCCAAACAGCCGCGGCGCAAACGGTTGCCATGGGGTACCGCGCTAATCGCAATCGCTCTGAATGATTCGCAGCCCGCCAAGAAAATCGTGTTTAATCTCGTGGTAGACATCGACTGATGGCGGACGGTGGGGCGATTCCGCCCGGACGAGAAGCCGGTCGAACATGTTCATCAGAAAATCATTTACAGCTTGGGCGTGTTCGCTCGACCGGGAGTTTTCCCAAAACAAAGGGGAGTCCGCTCGGGACATCTCCTTTAAAACGTACAAACACACGGGCGTCACAATATCGGACAGCCACTTGACCCGTTCGTCGAGGAACGAAACCTCATATTCGAACTCCACCGGACACGCGCCCACGAGCCTTCCCTGTTCGAGGAACCGGTTGAACCCCGTTGTGCCCCGAAAGACAATCTGATTATGGCTCAGCAAATTCGCGGTGCGCTCCAGCCGGTCCAGGAGATTGGCTTTTACCAGGAAAGAAAAATTCTGCCTGATGTCATCCAGGGAACTGTCCGGGACGAACATCAGAAAGCCGATTTCCGGTTCGACGCCCGCTTCCCGGCACAACCCGATGGCCCGTTCGCTGACTGTAAGGGTATCGCCCTTATCCAACCGCGCCAGAATATCGCGCGACCCGCTTTCCACGCCCAGGAGCAGTGATTGCAGACCGGCGTTCACCAGCGATTCCAGGAGCCGCGCGTCAAGGTCGTTGGGACGCGTTTCCATGCCGAAGGTTACGTTCAGAGGCTTTATCCGTTCGGCCAGCCGGACGATCCGCTCCTCGCCCCGTTTACCGGGGCCGACAAAATTGGGGTCCACAAAATAAAAATCCCGCGCTCCCGCGTGCAGAGCTGTTTCCATCTCCCCGATCACCTTATCCACGGCGCGGCCTCTCCAGAGCGGGCCGTTACCGTAAAACACCGGAATCGGACAAAAACGGCAATGATTGTAACAGCCTCTGCTCGCCAATATGCTGATTGTTTCTCCCGGCCGCGGGTTTCTCAAGGGGAAAGGAAACACATCGGGGTCCAAAGCGGGAGGCCGAGGCTGAAGGAATAGCGTCCCCGCTTCGCGGCGGAACGCCAGGCCGGGAACGTCGTTCCAGTTCTGTTTTCGCTCCAGTCTTGCCGCCAGGTCCACCAGGGTCGTTTCGCATTCACCCACCGCAATGGAATCCACCTGTTCCGAGGCGGCAAGGATGGCGTCATAGGAGAGAGAAGGATAAAAGCCGAAAAGATTGACATGGCCGACGCGTCCGTTTTGTCTTACCCGTGTCAGAAATTCAAACAAGGCCGGTGTCCGCTCCCAGAAATAAACAGCGTTTATACACAGAAGTTCCGCGTCCCAGTTTTCGATTTCCCGCGCCGCGCGTTCAAAGTCCCACTGCAGGGCCGGCGCGTCCAGGAGCGTCACGTCATGTCCCGCCCGCAGAAGATTCGCCGCCGCGTAGCCAGCCATGAGGCACGACCAGAGCGGCGTATTGGCGATGTCGTTAAAGCGCCTTCCCGATTCCAGGCGCGGATGTTCCAGAACCATGACTTTCATGCCGGCCTCGTCATCATTGCTCGCCCTCCCCTCCCAGGCGCGCCATAACCCCAGCCTCTTCGCAATAAGCCTGGAACTCATGCAGCGCGTGAGCGAACCGCGGCGGGTTGAAGTACGTCGGATAGAGCAAATCCTGTCGGGGATCGAGCAGCCCCATTTTGAGGATCTTTCGGGTGAGCGGCGCGCCGGGATACACCCGAACGTTGTTGAATATGACGGCTCCCAGATTTCGGGCCCGGTCATGAATGGAAAGCACGCGATCCAGCGTATCCCTGGCCTCCTGGAAATGCTCCTCCCGCTCATGAGGCAGATTGATCAGGAAATGCAGCATGGTGAGGATTCCCGACCTGGCCGAAACCTCGGACGCCCGTAGTAGATGGGCCTTGGTCATCTTCTTATTGAGAAGTTCGAGCCCGTAATCGGTGAGCGCGTCACCGGAAAAATAAAACGCGACCGCCCCGGCCCGCGCGCAGTGTTCCGCCAGTTCGTCGGTCAGGGAGTCTTCCCGGAAAAACCCGGTCCAGCCGACGTTCAGTTTTCTGCGCGCAATTTCTTCGCATACCTCCCGAAGATGCTCGGGGGGGCGGTTCACCACGGAGTCGGTGAAGTGAAAAAGTTCGATTCCACTCTCCTTGTGAAGCCACTCCATATCATTCACGATAGCTCGGGGAGCGCGCATACGCGCCTTGCCGCCGCCTATCAGGGGATACACGCAGTAGCCGCATCGCAGGTCGCATCCCCGTTTTCCCTCGACACCGATGGCCGCCACATAGGAGTTTTTTCCCGTGTACCCGCACAGGGGAAAGGATTGCAGATCCGGCGCGGGCAATTCATCCAGGGATGTGTAAGCGCCCCGCGGATTTTTCCGAATTGAAGCTCCCGCGCGCCAGAGCAGACCGGGGGCCGAACCCGGATCGAAATCCCGGGAAAGCAGGCTGATGAACGCGCGTTCTCCTTCTCCGATCACCCCCATATCGATTTCAGGCAGTTCGCGCATGAGCCGTTCTCCGAACAGGGAAAAGGCGGGACCGCCGCATATGATTTTTGCCGTGGGCGCGAAAGCGCGGGTCAGCGCGATAGCCGTTTTGAGCGAGGACAGGTAGGAGGTATGGCTTCCCGCCAGCGGGTCCAGGTTGCGGAAAGAGAATCCGACAGCCTCAGGCCGGGATTGGAGCAGGACCGCTTTCAATCGGGGCCAGGGGTCGGGCTCCAGGTTCATGTCAAACGTCCATTTCTGGCTATCCGGCGGAACCAGAACGGCCAGCCGCGCCAGCCCGATGGGATAAACCAGTTCACGTGAGCCCAGATGCGAAGTGGGAAGCTGTACGAGCAGCAACCGCATAAATCCTACTCCAGAAGCAGCAGACCGAAATACTTGACGTATTGGTCTTGAGCGGTGAGTGGCTTCAAAGCCGCGCCGGCGTTTTTCACCGTGGAATACACATCGATCCCCGACCCTTCCATGGAAGGCCGGGCTCGATCCGGCTTACGGCATACGCCGTCTTCCGGGCACGATGGGCACACCGGACACGGCCCGGCCCCCATGACAAAGGCCTTGTGATAGCCATCCAGAAAGGCGCGCCGCTCCAGCGCCAGGAGCTTCTCGTGGAATTCGCCGCCGGGTGGCTCCCCTTCCACCAGGAGCGCGCGCTTATATGAATCCAGAAGCTCCCGCGTGGCGTGATGGTCAAGACCGTGAGGCGGACACTGGAGGTTTTTTCCGAACTGAGAGCATCCGCAGCGGCATTTCATCCGGGCCCAGGGCGCGGTGATTACGCGTTCGGGAACGACCGGGATAGCCTGCCTGAATCCCAGCTCGCGCGCTACGGCGGGCCATTCGTCAGGGTTGTCATCCAGACTCGCTGCGGCGCGGTCTCGGCGCCCCACCATAATGGTCGAATCCCCGCCAAGATCCCTGATCAGCATCCGCGTCATTCCGCATTCCTGCAGCCACGCGGCTACCCGTCGCGCCTCATGGCATTCGCCGTTGTAGGTGTTGAGCATCATGTTCAGATCGTACAGCGGCCCCTTGTGCGGCGACGGTCCGTAACGGTCCACGAAATAATCGTGAATGAGCAAAACCCCGTCCTCCCGCAGCAAGGCGGCCGCCTTTTGCAGCAGAGAACGGGCCTCCTGGCCGCTGTACGCGTGCAGAAAGTTGCTCAGGATGATCAGCCCGTACCGATCGTTTTCATCGAGAACGATCTCCCGGAAGTCGCCTTCAACGATACGGAGCCGCTCCCAATAGCCGGATTGCGGATACAGGCTCCGGGCAGCTCGTATCACTTCCGGCAATTCAAGCAGAACCGCCTCGCCGGCGGGTTTGGTTTCGATGAACGCCCGGGCCAGAGCCCCCGCCCCGCCGCCGATATCCAGAACGGGAGGCTCCCACGGTTCGCGCGCCATCATGCTGACGATCTCTCCGGCCTTGAGCCGCGCCTGAGCGTCCAGCGCCCGCGCGTAACGCAGCGTCCGCTGTTCATAATCGTCTTGCGGACATGGCCGATTCTCTTGTTCGGGAGGTCCGGCTGAAACCCGGTTCGACAAGCCGCGCCACCGTGGGCCCATATAGCGACGGTAGAGCAGAAAATCGCCCAGATACCCATCGCTCCCAGGCACCAGAAAGCGCCGCGCGAGTTGGCTGTTGAACCAGGCTCCCTCGACATGCTGTATCAGTTCGAGTCGCTCCAGAGTTCTCAGCAGCCGCGGCAGCTCATGTTCTCCGGCCTTCACGGAGTTTGCCAGCTCTTTCAGGGAGCCTCCCCGCCGCTCTATGGCTTCAAACAAACCCAATTCCAGGGAGGCGAACAGAATCTCCGAATACCAGTAGGCGGTGGCCATGTCCTCCAGATATTGAAACTCCCGGCGCGCGGGATCGGAGTTCTGGAAGGGAAGCTTCAGCATGGACCGCTTTCCTGATCGGATTTGGACACCTGCGCTTCCTCGAACGTCAGCATTTCGCCCCCAATCCGGGAAGACGCGGCGATTATGGACAACCCGAACGCCGCGCCCGTGCCTTCTCCCAGGCGCATCCCCAGATCGACCATGGGTACCAGTCCCAGGCTCTCCAACATCGGGCGATGGCCTTCCACCGCGGATTGATGGCCGGAAAACAGGTAGTTTTTAACCTCGGGGTGAAATCGCGCGGCCAGCAGCGCCGCGGCGGTGGATATGAAACCGTCGATGACCACCGGGGTGCGGCTGGCGCACGCCGCGAGAATTACGCCCGCGATGCCGCCTATCTCGAAGCCTCCGATCTTGGCCAGGGTGTCCAGGGGATCGTCGGGGTTTGGCCGGTTGACGTCCAGGATTTTTTGAACCATCCGTATTTTATTTTGCAGGGAATCGTCATCGATCCCTGTGCCCCGGTTAACCACCGACGACGCTTCGCGCCCCAGCAGAGCCGCAGCTATGGCCGATGAAGGTGTTGTGTTGCCGATCCCCATGTCTCCGGTTCCCACGGCGTCCAAACCGCGCGCCTTTTCTTCTTCGAAGACGCCGATGCCCGTTTCCAGCGCCTTCACCGCCTCCTCCCTGGTCATGGCCGGACCCTGTGAGATGTCCGCAGTACCCGACCCGATGCGCCGAGGGACGAACCTGAGACGATCATCGCCGGCCAGATCGATCTCCAGGGGCGGCCCGGCAACTCCTATGTCGACAACGATGAGCCGCGCTCCCACATGCCGGGTCAGCACGTTGATGGCGGCTCCTCCCCTGGCGAAGTTGGCCACCATTTCGCGGGTTACCTCCTGAGGAAAGCGGCTGACGCCCTGAGCGACCACTCCATGATCCCCGGCCATGGTCACGACCGCCATTTCGGCGATACGCGGTCGCGGGTCCCCGGTTATGCCGGCCAGTTGGATACCGATATCGTGCAGCCTGCCCAGACTCCAAAAGGGCAGAGCCAACATCTCCTGATGGCTCCTGGCCCGGTCCATGGCCGCTTGATCCAGCGGCCCAATACGTTTTACGGTTTCTTCAAGCATGATGTTCCTCCCGGTCAGGACTTGGAGCCCTGTTCGAGCGCTTCCTGGAAAAGGGCCGCCGAGGCTTTGTTGGCGCAGAACTCTCCGCACATGGTGCACACATCGGGGTTGCACGGAGCGCGGTCGGTTCGGATCTTCATGGCGTCTTCGGCGAAGAGCGCGTGCTTGAACTGACCGGCCCAATCAGAGTCTCTGCGGGCTTTGCTCATGGACAGATCGCGATGTAACGTCTTCTCCCGAAGCTTGCTGAGATCGCCGATATGAGCGGCCAGCCGGGCCACCTTCACGCCTTCGATCACATCTTCCTCATTGGGCAGCGCCAGGTGTTCGGACGGCGTGATGTAGCATATGAGGTCTGCCCCGTAACGCGCGGACTGCGAAGCGCCGATAGCGGCCACCACATGATCGTAGGCGGCGCCGATATCGGTGGGCAGAGGTCCGAGCATGTAATAGGGCGCGTGGTTGCTCATGCGTTTCTGCAGAATGATGTTGGCTTCTATTTCGTCCATGGGCACATGGCCCGGGCCTTCCACCATCATCTGACAGCCCAGCTTGCGACCTTCCTCGGCCAGTTCGCAGTTGATGATCAGTTCCTGAACCATGGCCCGGTCAAAGGAGTCGCCTATGGAGCCTGCCCGCAAGCCGTTTCCCAAAGACAGGACCACGTCGTATTTTTTTAGAATCTCCGTAACCCGGTCGAACTTTTCGTAGAGCGGATTTTCTTTCTTATTGGTTTTCATCCAGGCGACCATGGAGGCCCCGCCCTTGCTCACCAAGCCGCCGTAACGGTAACCCTGCTTCTCCAGCCGTTCGATGGTGTAGAGGTTGATGCCGCAATGAATGGCCATAAAGGAAATTCCGTCCGCGCATTGGCGTTCGATTATTTCGAAAAGCATTTCCTCATCCAGTTTGTTGGGGTCCCCATACTTGTCCGCCGCTTCGCAAAAGGCCTGATACAACGGAACATTGCCCACCGGAAGCGACACCGCCGCCAGCACTTCTCTGCGGGCCGCGTCCAGATCCCCGCCCACGGACAACTCCATAAGGGTGTCGGCGCCCGCTTTTTCGGCGGCTATGGCTTTCCGCACTTCCGCGCCTATGTCGGCGATGTCGGTGGATGTGCCTATGGACGCGTTGATCTTGGTCGAAAGCCCCATGCCGATGCCGACGACCGCGCCGGGTCTGTTGGTGTTGACCGGCGCCACGATCCTGCCTTCGGCGAACCGTTGCAGAACCAGCTCCACCGGCAGGTTCTCGTTCTCCGCGATTGCCTTCATAACCGGGGTTATTTCACCTCTTACCGCGGCTTCCACTTGTGTGCTTGCCATGACCTCTCCTTTCGTTTTGCGCAAAAAAAATCCCCAAACCGACTTTCGTCAGCCTGGGGATTTACCATCTCCGCCAAGAATAAAATTTTTTACAAGCTCGGCAGGTCTTCTGACTCGCGGATCACTCTACTCCCCGCGCCTTCCCACGCTATTTGGCGTTTTCGGCTCATAGCGCAGTGGCTGAAGCGGGTTTCGTCCTCACTCACAGCGGCGGGACCGTGTCGGATTTTCGCCGACTTCCCTCTTAGGGCCTGTTAGGGCCAACCAAACTTGATACTAATCTCTTAACACAAATACACGGGAAACGTCAAGAAGCCATGCTTGCGGCTTTCGCCGTCCCTACCTCCATCACATCTCAATGAAACATGGGGAAATCGGATTTCTGCGTGGTATGAGCCGGATGCAAACCGGTTCCGCAGGCGGCGTCGCCGCAGGAGCAAGCCAGCGCGTCGCCGCGCCCGAGAACTTTCAGCGTCCATTTCCGAATAACCAGAAACAGCATGTACGCGAGCAGAACAGCGCCGAGAATCGTCGCCACTACGGGGTTTAAAAGTTCCGATCCCGCGGCGTACCGGGGATGCGCGGGGATGGAGAATCCGGTGTATATGGCGTCGACCGCCAAGCCCAAAAGCACGGAACAAATCATGATCGCGCCCAGGTAGATGGCCATGGTTCGTTTTCCCAATATCCCGCCCACCACCGACAGCGCTGTGGCGTTGGTGGCCGGACCGGCCAACAGAAAGACCAGCGCCGCTCCGGGACTGAGCCCTTTCAGAACCAGCGCCACCGCGATAGGGGTCGCAGCGGTAGAGCAGACATACAGTGGGGTTCCCACCACCAGCATAATGAGCATGGGCAGCAGCCCCGCGCCCAGGTACCGGGTCACGAGATCGGCCGGCGCGAAATAGCTGATCAATCCGGCGATAAGCACGCCCAACAGAAACCATCCCGCTATGTCCGCAACAAGCTCGGTGGACGCGTATTTCGCAGCCGCGACTATTTTCTCTCGAAGGCCGTGGTGGCTCCGATGAATCTCCGGCGGGCAATCGATTCCGTCACAGCAGTTGTCCACCCGGCAGGGGTCCACAAGCGGCTTTTCGCTTTCATCCTGTTCCGACTTCCGGCCCAGAAAGTTTACTCCCAATCCGGCTGCGATGGCCGTGATTATGGCGGCCACCGGCCTGACAACGGTCATGATGGGATCAAAGAGGGCGTAGGTAATGGCAATGGAGTCCAGCCCCGTTTCAGGGGTGGCGATTAGAAAGGAAGCCGTGGCGCCGTCGTTGGCGCCCTGACGTTTCAAAGAAACTGCCGCCGGCAAAACGCCGCACGAACATAACGGAATCGGCGCGCCCAAAAGCGCCGCCATGACAACCGATTTTACCTTGCCCGTCCCCAGGTAGCGCCTGACGATGGTCGGGCTCAGAAAAATATACAACAACCCGGCCATCCCAAACCCCAACATCAGGTAGGGGGCCGATTCAACCACGACTTTCCAGCATTCCAGTAAAATACCATATATAACATTCATAGGATCTCCAACGCGGCTTTCGACTTTGGCTTGTCTTTTTTAATAATAATTTTTCCTACGTGTTCCGCAACCCGGCCAAAGCCCTGCATTGAAAATTATCCATTATCCCGGGCCGCGCAACCCGTTCCTTCGGAAGCCCGCGGCGAAGTCACAAAAAAAGCGGCCGCGCCGGGAAAGCGCGGCCGCCTTGAAACAACTCTTTTGCCCCACCGGATCATCAAAAATCGACTCCGGCTTATTTCTGTCCCATCATAACCAGAACCTCGTCCAGGTTTATGTCGGAGGTCATCCAGTCCGTGAGCCGTTTGGTCTTGCCGTCCTCTGCACATTCCGCGAGAAATACCGAACGCGATCCTTGCCGCTTGTCCGGACCGAAAGTTAATTTAGGTCCGATGCCCTGGAAATCCTTCAGCGAATTCATGGCCCCGATAAACCGGTCCAGCGTCAGGTCCTTTCCGCAGCGCCGGAACGCCTCGACCATGGGTTCGGCGAAAAGGAAGCCCGCCGTAAAAAATGTGCCGAAGTTCTCTTTGGGCATGAATTTCTTCTGCGCATCACGATATTTCTGCATGAGCGGGCTTGGTGAGTCCGGTAGTTCCGCAAAATTGGCGAAAATCATGCCTTTCCAAAGCCCCTTGCTGATTTTGTACATGAGCGCGTAATCGCTGAGGGTCGATGAGGTCATCCATTGTGGTCTAAAACCAAGCTTGGCGCCGGTCCCGACCATGATCGCGCCATGTTTGGGCAGTACCCACATGATAACCACATCGGGTTTGGCTTCCTTCAGCTTCAGGCAATGGGAACTGAGATCGGTGTCCATAATTTCAACCGAGATTTCCGCCACCATCTCGACGCCCAGCTTTTTGGCCTCCAGTTGCGCGCCGTAGAGACCGAGTTTTCCGTAGTCGTCGTTCTGATAGAAAAACCCGATCCGTTTTTTCCCGAGCGTTTCGACGGCGTATCTGACGAGAATGGCCGCTTCATCGCAGTAGAGCGGGTATACGCCAAAGATGTATTCGGTCGGGGGATAGGCCCAGTGCGTGGACCCTGCGGACGGCCCTACCCAGGGCGCCTTATGTTCCAGTAGATATGATTTTACCGCCAGACCGGGAGCGGAGCCCACGCCTCCCACAAATCCGAAAACTCCTTCGCTTTCAACCAGCTCCTTGACGATGGCTTTGGTTTTTGGAGGCTGGTACGCGTCATCGCGACTGTAGTATTTCAGTTGACGCCCCGCGATACCGCCTTCGGCGTTGAGCATGTCAAAGTAACAGCCGGTGCCGCGCGCCACTGCGCCCCATAGCGCCGCCGGGCCTGTTTGGGGCCCCCATTGGCCTATCTTGATTTCGGTGTCCGTAACTCCCCGGTCGGCGAACGCCGCCCCGGAAAACAGAAGCAAAACCGCCGCAAGCGCCAGAAACCCTACCACTGCTGAATTTTTACGCATACTCCCTCCTTTAGTTGGCTCTCAACCTTTAATAAGCGCCCCACCCTCCGCGCGCGGCGGTGAGGAAAGTCTTTTTTTAATGGTAAAACGCCAAATGACGCTGGCTGTGGCAAAGAGGGAAATCTTATCGGCTCAATCTTGTATACAATACCATTTTTTAGCATCGTGTCAACGAGGCAGTTCTTGCGCCGTTTTCAAAAATACCTCTTTTTGAAGTCCACTTTCGTAATCGATTACCATTTTGAAATTAGCATCTCTGGAAAGCGCGGCAAAAGAACCGAAGCGGCAAACGGCTGAATACAAGGATAGTGTTATTATTCCAGGTAGTTACGCGTATGTTGCAAATATTTCCTAATTTGGCACGTCCCTTGCCTTATCCTCATAACCAAAGCAACCAAAGCCGCCACGGACCACGAGCGATGGATTTTTCGAACATGATGATCGACATAGGCAATGGTAATATGGCGCTGTCTTCCAGAATCACCCAGATCATAGCGCCTAACTCGGAAACTATCAGAAAAGTCAAAAAGGACGCGAGAGAAAATAAGGTCCTCATTGACGCCTGCGGCGGAAAAGTCGCGCGGAGCGTGATTTTCTTTGACAGTGATCATATCGCTGTTTCGCCGGTGGAAAAACGAAAACTGACTCATTTAAGACGCGCCCTAAAGCCGCGTCCCGTCGCATAACAATACGGTAACTCTGACGAACGGGGAGAGGAGATAATAATGGACTTTTTAAACGTCGGAATACTTCACTCTATACTGGAAACGGTCACTTCACTTTCGAATTTATCCATTGAGGTGCCCATGAGCCATGTTCTGCTCTTTTCTTTCTTCCTCATCGTGTTTTTTCTGATGGGAAGCACCAGAGGCATCGCCGTTACCTCCTTTATCTTCGCCCTGAATCTCGGTGTCATGCAGAACATGGGACTGCTTATGGAAGGTTTGAACAGGCATCCGATACTTTGGATTCCCTATGTTGTGGTGGGAACGTTCTTTTTCGTGGTGCTTTTCTTGGGCTTGATGTACCAGAATTAGAGCCGAGGTTGTCCGGCGCTTCACAGGGCGCCGCGCCTTCGGGGAGCCCTGGGCCCGTTAAGATTCGACGCCACAAGCGTATTCCGCCCCGGAAAACGTATAACCTCCTTTCAGTAACCGCCTCCCTCGAAACCCGCCCGCATTACCGCTACCCGTGTGCGCCATGGATCAAAGGCGGACACGGGCTTCAAAAAGTCCGGTACAGCGCGATATAATAAGAAAACCTGTTCGCCGAACTGTTCTTAATCCCACGTCCGGCGGAGAAAAGAAGCTCAAAACCGGCGGTCAGAGGAAGGCCGCCCCCCACATTGAAGCCGGCGCTGTCGGCGCCATCCGTCGTATCGGCGGTTTGATAGAAAAGTTCAGCGCCCAGGTAAAAATTCTCGGAAAACGAATACTGCAGCAAGATCCCGGAGAACCAGTAATCCTTCTGGCCGGGTCCGGGATTGATCCAGTAGCCGCCGCCCCCGTACGAAGTCCATCCGCCAAAGTCTTTCTGAATCCAGACCGGGAAGAAATACTGAGCCTTGCCGTTTCCAAGGCCCATATCCTGATCGCCGGTGGGGACCTCCACCAGGGGGAACACGCCGATGTCCGGCAGTGTTTCGGTCTGACGGACAAAGCGATACTTTATTCCCAGCTCCGTATCGCCATAGCCGAAATGGGAGGCTTCGTCTCGCGGCGCGTCATAGGCCATGGGCGCTATGAGATGAAACTGCGTATCAGGAAGGATTCCATAGTTGAATTCCACGGCGGGCCCCACCCCGCCGGTCCCACCCGCCTCGTAAACACCCGTCGAGAACAAATAGAGTTCGCCGTGGCGAAATTCGACCGGGATGGGATCGTCGGTACGAAAGGGCGGTCCGGAAAAAGCGGCGGCCGGGACAACTAAAATGATCACCACAAGAAAAAATCTTTTCACGGCTCTCGTCCCCGGAAATGGCTCAAACACTCTTCGATTGATTATTATAGCGCCTTACGCCGAAGAGCGTACGAGGCTTTTTCCGCAGGCTCCCAAGATGGTCGGACCGAGACAATCTTTGTAGGACGAGAGAAATGGGTTTATACTTGAACAAGGTTTCCTTGGGCGTTCATCGGCTTTTCCCGTAAAAGCGATTTACGGCTGTCTCATTCCTGCGGCCGTGAGACGGAAATCCTGGGGAGAAATTACATGCACATTACGCTTCTATTCGGTCTGATCCTGATAGCCGGTTTGCTGGCAGGCCGATTATTCAACAAAATCGGTATTCCTCAGGTTGTGGGATTTATCCTCCTGGGCCTGCTTGTGGGGGATTCCGTCTCCCATCTGGCGCCGCAGGTTTTGCTGGACGCTCTTTCGCCGATCACCTCCGTTGGTCTGGCCATCATCGGCTTCATGGTGGGGGGTGAAATGAAACACTCCCTTTTTACAAAGTATGGCAAACAGTTCTTTATCATCCTCTTCTCCGAGGGATTATTGGCGATGGCCTTTGTCACGGCCATATGCTTCTTTTGGACAAAGAATCTGGCGTTGAGCGTAATCCTGGGCGCCCTGAGCGCCGCAACGGCGCCGGCGGCGACAGTGGATGTGCTTTGGGAATATCACTCCCGAGGCCCCCTGACCAGCACCATCCTGGCCATTGTCGCGCTCGATGACGGGCTCTCCTTGATCCTTTACGGTTTCGCCCTGGCCTACGCCGAGGCGCTGGTTTCAAGCGGGAGCCAGAGTATTGAAATGATGATGGTAAAGCCTTTGATAGAGCTGAGCGCGTCGATCCTCCTGGGATTATTGTTGGGATGGCTTCTTGATCTGGCGCTCCGGCGCATTGGGAAAAAGGACGACAAACTGGTGGTAACCCTCGGAGGCATACTCCTGGCGAGCGGGATCGCCTCCCAGTTTCATCTGTCGCTCATACTGGTCAATATGGTCGCCGGCGTTTATCTTACCAACGCCCACCCCGACCGCAATGAACCCGCCTTCGAACTTATCAAATCGTTCGCGCCTCCCATCCTGATCGTCTTTTTCGTTTTCATTGGCGCGCGACTGCAATTGTCGCTGCTTCCGAAGATGGGGATTCTGGGTTTGCTTTACGTTATCGGCAGAACCGCGGGCAAGGGATTGGGAAGTTACCTGGGCGCGAGACTGTCCCACGCGAGCGCCAGCGTTCGGAAATATCTAGGGTTCGCGCTCTTTTCTCAAGCCGGGGTGGCGATTGGTTTGGCTCTGGACGTGTATGAACATTTTCGTCATTTTGGTCCGCAAGGCGCCCACATGGGCCACACGGTCATAAATGTCATTACCGCGTCCACTTTTCTGGTCCAGGTAATCGGACCGCCGTCCGTCAAATACGCTATCGGCAAAGCAGGAGAGATCGGGAAGGAATTCTCCGCGCAGGAGGAGGATAAATCGTGAAAAAGAAACTGGTAAGAGAGTTTTGGCCGTATGAAACCGCCTCCATGGCCGACGAAAACACGGACGTTCGCGATATCGTGCAATACTTTGTGCAAAACCCCTGTATTCACCACGTCTGCGTGGTGGACAAGGACAGGAAATTACTGGGGTTGATCAACCGGAAAAGGATGTTCAAAAGCGTATTCTCTCACTACGTGGAAGTCGAATCGCGGATCAGCAGCCTTTTCACACTGCTCACGGCCGAGAAATCAACGGAAATCATGTTAACCAACGTGATTTCCACAACCGAGGACGCAAGCATCGATTCCGTCATCAAAACCCTGATAGAGCGCAACATCCGGGAAATGCCCGTCATAGACGAAGACAGCCATGTGCTTGGTTTTATCACCATAGTGAAAATCATGGAAGAGTGGTTGCGGGAGAGAACAGGCTGATTACGGCCATGGCCATCGTGGCAGGCAAGAGGGAACACGCGCTCCACCATAAATGTTGTTCACAAAACAGCGCGTAACGCCATCAGGGGCGCAAACATCATTTTACGATCTCGATAAGACCTTCATCGGCGTCAATTTTCACCAGATCGCCTGTTTCTATATATTGGAACGGATCCCTCTCCGGTTCATGAACCATGGGCACTCCCGTAATGATGGCGCTGACGGCCACCACGCCCTCGGCCTTGACGTTAATAATCCCCAACGGCGCGTTCCCTCTTTTAAAAGCCGCGTAGAACTGCCATGATCCTGTGGTGGAACCTTTACCGGCGGGAAAAACAAGAATTTTGCCCGCCACGCTTTTTCCCTCCAGTTCATGACCGGGCTCCCGGATGATACCGGTATCGGGGTCCATCCCACCGGTAAAAGATATGGCCATGCGCGACACGATTGCTTCACCCTGCGCCACTCCCCTGGTTACCGGCTTCGCCTTGATTATCATCGTTCCTTACCTCTCCATTGGCCCGCTATGGCCGACCGGACACACTCCTCAGTGGAGCCGAACCAGGTATCCATTCCGAAAAGATTATGCGCGTAATAGCTTCCACGGGCTGAATTCATACCGATAACCCGGACTCCCTGTTCTTTCAGGTAAAGGTGCGGTCCGTCCGCGGCGCCCACATCGGCCACCACGCGAGCCCCGGCGGATTGGAGAACATCGAGAAGCCCCATGCGTTCACACAGTATTTTCACCCATCGGGAGGTGCAAATCCAAAGTTGTGTTCCCGCATGAACTTTTTTCCCATCGAGCAGCGCCGCGATCTCCTGGATCTCCTGAATACTGCATTGAGGACAGCCGAATATGACCATATCCAGCCTTTTCTCCGAAGCGCTGGAAATTTCCCTGTACGCGGCGTCAACATCGTTCTGGGCCACGACCACATCCACGTCCGCGGGCGCTTTCCCTTTAAAGGCGGCTTCCAGGGTGGGAGCTTCCGGGGTTATGCCCACCAGATGAACCAAGCCGGTCGCTCCGGTTACGGTAAGCGTATAGAGCAGGCCCTTCACCCCTTCAATGTGGATGTCCGGGGGTATGTTGATGAACGCCGGAATTCTGGCCCCGATGATTTTGCCCACGTGCCATCCCAACGCCTTGTAGTCGGCGGGATCGTATCGCGCCAGGTCCAGTCCGCCGACATCTATAACCATTTCGGCTTTTCTATTCTCAGTGAGATGCAACCCCCATTCGGGGATCGCGCCGACAATCGCCGCGGCCAGAGCGACGTGATCGCCGTCCCGGTTTGATCTGGCGCCGATCACCGAGTTGGCGAATACCTGGCTGCCGGATGAAGCCCAGGCTATATGGTCTCCAAACCTGGGCACATTGCCAACCAGATAATGGTGGCATGAGTAGGTCAGGGTAACGCCCAGGGCTTTCAGCGCTTCGTAAATCCGTTTCTGCCTGACCTGATAATAGGTGGGAATGAGGAGTTCTTCCGCCTGTTCGGGATCGTACATTTCAGGATTCTTGGTGGTATAGACGGTAACGCGGGTACCATTTCGGGACAGATCCTCCAGCCACTCAACGCCTTCATCCATGAGCACCGGGAAATTACCCGCCATATGAACGCTGGTTACCGGAACCATGCGCGCGGCCTCGTAACATGCGCCGTAGGCCTTCAGGATTTCCATGGCCTTTTGGGCCCCCGGCCCTCTGGCGCCTCGCAGCGTTTCTTGCTGTATTTCAGATAACTGCATGAAATCTCCCCGTTGTCCGCATGCGTCCTTTTTTCTTTCCTGGCGTATTTTGTTATCCACCTTCATGCCGGCAAAATATCATATCAGTACTAATGATCAACAAAAACGTAATAAAATATATACATTGATTCATTTCGGCCGCATGATCGGGAGAAAAACCGCGCCTTCCGCTATTTTGAGGTTCGCCCATGCAAAAGAAAAGAAGCATCCTCAAGGTTTTCGCCAGTCCCATCTCATATTCCCTACACTTCAAAATAATTTCCGTTTTATGGTCAATAAGCCCTTCTATGTTACGTTAATAACCTTTTGATGTTAGTTTGAAGTTACGTTCCTCAAGTATCACCATTTTTATCCGATTTACCCTATAAATCGTTATTTTTCCCAGAGTGGCATTCTCACAGGATCACGCTCATGGGCCGGAGAAAGAAAAAGGGGAATGAAAATGGCTCTTACTGTCGGCAAAAAGCTCACGTTGAACACCGTCTTGTTTTCTCTCATAGCGATCGTTCCTTTCGTCGCGCTCGCTCTCATGGCGGTTTCCACCGCCCGTACTTCATTTGTATCCGATCGATTCGATCAACTTGTGTCAATTCGGGAAATCAAAAAGGCCCAGATTGAAAAGTTCTTCCAGGAAAAGCAGAGTGATATGGACGTCCTGATAAAGACTGTGGCGGTTATGAAAGATGCTGCGGTTGATAGACTGGAAGCCGTCCAGCGCATTAAAAAAGCCCAGATCGACAAGTATTTCAGTGACTGCTTTGCGGATATAGAAGTTGTCGCCAAAAACTTGAACATCGCGGCGGGATTGGAAAAATTGGCGACCGCGATGGAGACCAGGGACGCCAACGCGGATTCTTCCTTGTGGAATTTCATGGCGGACAAGTATGTCAAGGATCTGTCCAAATACAAGGAGCAGTACGGTTATAAAGATCTTTATCTCGTATCCAAGGAAGGAACCATAGTTTACACCATAAATAAGGGCCCTGAACTGGGACAAAACCTGATTTCCGGAGATTTAAAAAACAGCCCGTTGGGCAAGTGCTTCCAACGCGCGCTCAACGGCGTCGCCCTGGTCGATTTTGAACCATACGCTCCGGCGCACGGCCAGTTCGCCGCTTTTCTGGGCGCCCCAGTGATGGTGGACGGCGCGGCCACGGGCGCGGTGATCCTGCAAGCGCCCAAAGAACCGCTCAGCCAAATTGTTCAGGACAGAAGCGGCATGGGAAAATCGGGAGAAAGCTATCTTGTCGGTAAAAACGAGGGCGTAACCGCGCTCCGCAGCGACATGACCACCATGGGCGACGGAACCTACGTGGTGGGACACCAGGTCACCACCCCCTACATCGAGGGTGCGCTGTCAGGAACCAGCGGAAGCGCGGTCTACACCGACAGCACGGGAAAACTGATAATCGCCTCATACACTCCCTTCGATATACCGGGAATAAACTGGGCTCTTATCTCAAAAATAGACCTCGAAGAAGCCATAGCGCCTAAAATGGACGGACGGGACACCGATTATTACGGTCAATTCATCGAGCGGCGAGGTTACTACGACCTGTTTTTAATTCACCCCCAGGGCGAGATCTTTTACACGGTGGCGCACGAACCCGATTACCAGACCAATATCCTGACCGGCGCGTACGCGGATTCCGGTTTGGGGAGATTAGCCAAACAAGTGCTCGAAACCGGACAATACGGTATCGTCGATTTTGAACCGTACGCTCCCAGTAACGACGAGCCCGCCGCCTTTATCGCCCAACCCCTGAGACATGGTGACGATGTGGAGGTAATAGTGGCGCTCCAGCTCTCGGTGGACGCCATCAACGCCATAATGGCGCAACGGGCCGGGCTGGGTAAGTCCGGCGAGACCTATCTGGTGGGCCCCGATAAGCTCATGCGGTCCGATTCGTATCTGGACCCGGAGCATCACACCATCAAGGCCTCCTTCGCCGATCCCCGCACGGGAAGCGTCAACACCGATGCCTCACGGGAAGCGCTGGCCGGAAAAACGGACAAGAAGGTGGTCATCGACTATAACGGAAACCCTGTTCTTTCAGCGTACACCCCGCTGTCGATCGGCGACTTCACGTGGGCTCTGTTGGCGGAAATGGATGAGAAAGAGGTCATCAGCGACTCGGTGGCGGCTGAAAACCTGCTCCATCGGGTCTGGCTGATCGGTGCCATCTCGCTGGCCCTTATTTTGAGCGTCATTGTGTTCAACGCGTTCATGATAAAAAATCTTTCCGGCTCGCTTAAAAGGATCATGCGTAACCTGGGCGAATCGTCGGAACAGGCTTCCACCGCCTCAGAACAGGTCGCCTCCGCCAGTCAGCAACTCGCGGAAGGCGCAAGCGAACAGGCCGCGAGCATCGAGGAGACATCATCGTCTCTGGAGGAAATCTCTTCCATGACCAGACAGAACGCCGATAACGCTTATGAAGCGAACGATCAGATGAATTCGGCGCATCAGATTGTACAAAAAGCGGCCGGATCCATGGACCGGATGATCGTTTCCATGGAGGAGATTTCCCGCGCCAGCGGCGAGACTTCCAAGATAATCAAAACCATTGATGAGATCGCCTTCCAGACCAATCTCCTGGCGTTGAACGCGGCCGTTGAAGCCGCGCGCGCGGGAGAAGCGGGCGCCGGCTTCGCGGTCGTGGCCGAGGAGGTAAGAAATCTGGCCCTGAGAGCCTCCGAAGCGGCGAAGAACACCGCGACTCTCATAGAAGACACCACTGCCAGGGTCAAAGATGGATCAGGTTTGGCTAAGGAGTCGAATGAAGCCTTTAAGGAGGTTGAGGTGGCCGCGGCCAAGGTAAAAGAATTGGTGGCCGAGATCGCCGCGGCTTCCAACGAACAGGCGCAAGGCATCGACCAGGTAAACACGGCGGTGACGGCGATGGATAAAGTGACCCAGCAAAACGCCGCCAGCGCCGAGGAGTCAGCCTCAGCCGCCGCTGAGATGAACCTTCAGGCCGGACGACTGAAGGAAGGCGTCACTGACCTGGAAAGGCTTGTGGGGCGAAACAATGGCCACAATGACAGACGCCCGAATCATGAAAAGCCGCTCCCCGCGGCCGACGTTCGTCATCAGATCGAAACCGGCAAGTTTAGCGGGCGGCTCTTACGATAAAAAAGGGGGGGGCGGAATCAAAGCCCTCCGCGCCCCATCACTTCAATTTCCTTACGTGACAAGCGGTTACGGTATGGCTGAATATCTGTCCCTGGATCAAGAGAGGGGGAAAGGCAACGTTTAGACCATTTCGTTCAAGAGATCTAAGCCATTGATTATGTGAACATATGCATCTATTTTACCGCTAACGGTTGCAAAGTTTTATATATACGGTTTAATGTGGCGTTAACGTAACGCCTTAACGGTCGCCCTGAATCCATGGACATCGGCGCACACCGGCAAATCGTCGCGGACGCCATGCGCGACGGACCGCTTGTGGTGGAAACCGGTGGAACCATTGTGTACGCCGCCGCGGCGACGCGGACGCTCGGCGCGAGCCGGGCGCCTATCCGGAATCGTATAAAAAAACTTGGAATCGATCTGGAAAGGGACGTGTTCGCATAACGCTCCGGCGGCCTGACCAAATACGCCCGGGGCGCGAATCGCCATAAGAAAGGGAGAAAAACGCTTTGAACAACCACATCTATTGCAATCTGAGCCACGACGTTTTCGCCCCACGCCTTTGGATGTCGCGTTCTCTGACTGCCCTCCGGGAGCGCGTACTATGAAGCTTGCGCTCTGCGGTCTGCCCGGAAGCGGCAAATCCACGCTGTTCGCCGCCCTGACTTCCAGGCGGCTGATGGAAGGAAAAGGAAGAGAAGAAAGCAATCAGGCTCAATTGCCGGTGCCCGACGAGCGCGTGGACCGGTTGTCAAAACTCTACCAGCCGGAAAAAACCATTTACGCCCAGGTCATCTATATCGACCCCGCCCCGCCGGTCGCAAAACCGGACGATCCGACCACGCGCCTGCCGGTTGAATTGAGGCAGGCGGACGGGCTGGTGGAGGTGGTGCGCAACTTTGACGGCGGTTTTGGGGCGCCGACGCCGCGCGAAGATCATAAAACTTTTCAGGAAGAACTGATCCTGAACGATCTCATCACCGTGGAACGCCGTCTGGAACGAATCGAGATGGATCAGAAACGCGGCCGCAAGGGCGATCCCGAAGAAGTACAGCTTATGGAGGAAGCCCGGAGTTTGCTATCCGAAGAGCGTCCGCTGCGGGTCAATTCCATTTTTACGGACCACCCCAAACTGCGCGGGTTTGGCCTGCTCTCTTCCAAACCCGTCATCGTGGCATTCAACAACGATGATGAAAATCCGGACACGCCCGACATACCCCTAGACGATCCGGTCATCGTTATACGAGCTCGTATCGAAGCGGAACTGGCCGAACTGGGGCCGGAGGAGCGGGAAGAGTTCTCCGCGGACCTGGATATAACGGAGAGCGCCTTGGACCGCCTGATCGCCGCGAGTTACCGTTCCCTGGACCTAATAAGCTTCTTCACCGTGGGCAAGGACGAAGTTCGCGCCTGGACCATCAAAAGAGGCGAAACCGCCCTGGAAGCGGCGGGAGCGATCCATTCCGACCTCAAAAAGGGATTCATCCGCGCTGAAATCATGCGGTGGGACGAACTGCTGGAACATGGTTCGGAAGCGGCCTTGAAAAAAGCCGGATTGGTCAAGGTGGTTGGCAAGGAGCACATCGTCGAGGACGGCGATATCGCGCATATTCGCTTCAACCTCTAGGGCGAAGGCCGCATCAGGCGCCGCGTTTATGGTCAAGTTCGAAAGCGCCCCGCCTTTCTCACGATCATCGGTTTGCAACCCTGGGCGATAAAAAGCGTCAGAAATACGTATATCCTACCGGTATGTGCCTTTTTACGCTCTCTATCCCACATGGACGTAGGCGCGAAACGCCGCAAAGCGCTCCGCGCCTGTCTTTTAATCATATCTTAATTCATTGAAATTAAAGGAAAACCACTAATTTTAAACTTTGCCTCGCAATTTAGGCATATTTATTGTAACCATAAGTAACAATCAGTAGCGCCGATACAGCACGGTTTTATCGATTCATTCTACTGATCGACAAACATAATGCTCCGGTAGCGGCTGAAATATTTTTGAATGTCGAGGAATTAAACAGTGAAAAGAAAAGGAATACCCTGGGATAACTTTGTAATGAAAAAATATGGCGTGTCGATTAAAAAAGAGATTTTTATGGCTCACACGCCGTTTTTAAGAGTCACAACCGCTTTGAGAATCGCGGAGACCGGCGCGCTTGTAAGCAAAGGAACGGACACAGTCCAGTAATAAACGGGCTTTTCCCTATTTATATACGGCTTGTTAACTTTGCAGAAAGCAGGACGGCAAGAGCAAAGACAAAGAGCGGGTTCACACATTTCAACGTACGACGGGAACGAGCGGCCGGGGGGCACGACGAGCTGTGACCACCGGCCGCAGATAACCTGCTCGTATAATTTGCCGTGCGTATGCGCGGTAGACATCTGAATTCCGCCGCTTTTTCGGCAAAAATCGCTTCAAGAGACCGACCCTATGAACTTTCAGTCTTCCGGCCGGGCTCATTTTGGATAGATTACGCTCTCAGGGTGTGGCGCCCGCTACTCGCCCCATCGCCATTCCTTAATTTCCGGCATGTCGTCGCCGTGCGTGGCTATGTACTCCTTATGCTCTATTAACTTGTCCCTGATATACTGCTTGGCGTACGCCGCGTAGTACCCGAGCTTCGGTACCCTGTCGATCACGTCTCCCACCAGATGGAACCGGTCCAGGTCGTTTCTTACCACCATATCAAAGGGCGTGGTGGTGGTCCCTTCTTCCTTATAACCCCGAACGTGCAGATTCTTATGGTTGGTCCGGCGATACGTCAGACGATGTATAAGCCAGGGATAGCCATGATACGCGAAGATGATCGGCTTGTCCGTGGTAAAGAGCGTGTCGAAATCCTTGTCCGAAAGCCCGTGCGGATGCTCTTCCTGGGGCTGGAGTTTCATGAGATCCACTACGTTGACCACGCGAATCCTGAGGTCGGGAGTCTGGCGCCGCAGTATGTCCACCGCCGCCAAAGTCTCCAGGGTGGGAATATCGCCGGCGCAGGCCATAACCACGTCAGGTTCATAACCCTTGTCATTGCTCGCCCATTCCCAGATTCCTATTCCCGCGACGCAATGCTTTATGGCTTCGTCCATATTCAGGTATTGCAGCGCAGGCTGCTTGCCCGCCACGATGACGTTGATATAGTCCCTGCTCCGCAGGCAGTGGTCCGTGGTGGAGAGCAGGGTATTGGCGTCCGGAGGCAGATAAACCCGGATGATATCCGCTTTCTTATTCACCACGTGGTCGATAAAACCGGGGTCCTGATGGCTGAAGCCGTTATGGTCCTGGCGCCACACGTGGGAGGTCAGCAGATAATTGAGGGAGGCGATAGGCCGTCGCCAGGAAATTTCGGTCCGCGTGGTCTTCAACCATTTGGCGTGCTGGTTGAACATGGAGTCTATGATGTGGATAAAAGCCTCATAGCATGAAAAGAGCCCATGACGTCCGGTGAGCAGGTAGCCTTCCAGCCATCCCTGGCACGTATGTTCGCTCAGAATCTCCATTACCCTGCCTTCGGGCGCCAGGTGATCGTCCTCTGGAATAGTGTCCTCCATCCAAGCCCGGTCCGTCACTTCGAATAACGCCGATAAACGGTTTGAAGCCGTCTCATCCGGGCCGAATACGCGGAAGTTGCGCTTATCCATATTGTAACGCATGACATCCCGTAAAAAGCCGCCCATGACCCGTGTGGCCTCGGCAATCACGGCGCCGGGTTTGGATACTTCAACCGCGTATTGCTTAAAGTCGGGCATTATCAGATCGCGCAGCAGCACTCCGCCATTAGCGTGAGGGTTCGCGCTCATACGCTGTTCCGCTTTTGGAGCAAGGTCGGCGAGTTCCGGAAGCAGCGCCCCCTGTTCGTCGAACAGCTCTTCGGGTTTGTAGCTCAGCATCCATTGCTCCAGCATTTTTACATGCTCCGGTTTGCTGGCCAGTTCGGAGAGCGGGACCTGGTGCGACCTCCAGAAGCCTTCCGTTTTCAGCCCGTCGACTTCCTTGGGGCCGGTCCAGCCTTTGGGCGTCCTCATAATAATCATGGGCCACTTAGGCCTTTTAGCCGTCTTGTTGGAGCGGGCTTCCTCCTGAATGGATTTTATTTCCGCGACCACGGTGTCCATGGTTTCCGCCATGAGCTGATGCATGGCCTTCGGGTCCGAACCTTCCACAAAGTAGGGTTTGTAGCCGTACCCTATAAACAGGCTCCTGAGTTCCTCGTCATCCATTCTTCCCATGACCGTGGGGTTGGCGATTTTATACCCATTGAGATGCAGGATGGTCAGCACAGCGCCGTCACGGACAGGGTTCAAGAACTTATTGGAATGCCAGGCCGTGGCTAAGGGTCCGGTTTCGGCTTCGCCGTCACCGACGACACAGGCCACGATAAGGTCGGGGTTATCAAAAGCCGCCCCATAGGCATGAGAGATTGAATAGCCGAGTTCTCCGCCTTCATGAATGGAGCCGGGAGTTTCAGGCGCCACGTGGCTTGGTATTCCGCCGGGGAAGGAGAACTGCTTGAACAGTTTCTTGATCCCTGAGCTGTCCTGGCTGATATTGGGATATACCTCGCTGTACGTGCCCTCCAGGTAGGCGTTCGCCACGATTCCCGGTCCCCCGTGACCGGGACCGATGACATAGATCATGTTCAGCGCCCGCTCTTTAATGACCCTGTTGAGATGTACATAAATAAAATTAAGGCCGGGTGTGGTACCCCAATGTCCCAGCAGCCGCGGTTTGATGTGATCGAGCGTAAGCGGCTCTTTCAGCAAAGGATTATCATACAGATAGATCTGGCCCACCGACAGATAGTTGGCGGCCTTCCAATATTTATTTATTCTCTCCAACTGCTCGTCGTTCAATCGCCCCATGATTACGGCCTCCCATAACGCCGGTTGTTTTGAATAGTCATTATCGCCCCAATGATATTAGAGCATAGTTCGTGCGTTCTTTCTCTCCGGTATTTCAGGTAATTATTTCCCTGCGCGCCTTAGACGGACGTACGCCGCTTCAAGCCTGCGCGCATCAAAGTTTGGGTCCGCGATGAGGGTGAGGGTGCAAGGGTCTGTTGAGTGTATCCAAAAACCGTCTTTTGTGACCGGCCCGGTTTTCGATCAAACGGTAGATTCCTAATTTTATGGCGTCCTGGATGAGCATCCACACGATATTGTAAATCCATACGTAACCGATCAATTTCCACGGCAGGATTGGCACAAGCCAGCCGAAGGCGCACATTAAAACCGCCAATACCTGCGTGCCCACAATACCCCAGAACAATTGCCACGAAGGATGAGGCTTCATCCAGAAGGCTTTCTTGGTGCGGGTCAAAAAGAGCAGGAGATGGCCGCCCGCCACAAGCTGTAAAAAAAGCATGGTTTGCAGGTGGGGCGTATCCAGATGGAGGTGTTCCCTTCCGATCAGAAGCAATCCAAAGGTCTGCGCCACTGCGAGAAATCCCAATACGGTGGATACGGATAGAACACGGTGCATATCCCATCGTACCGGCTTGGTGTCCAGATAGGTGTTGTCATAGGCGATAGTCATGATGGGAATATCGTCGAGAAGCGCCAGAACAATGATCATAACAGCGGTCAGCGGATAGAAGTTGAACGCGATCATGGCCAGGACCACAAAAAACATGACATCAATGGTCATGGCGATCCGATAGATCGTGTAGCTCATCATACGCTCGAAAATTCGGCGCGCCTCTTCCACCGCCTTTATAATGACCGAAAGCCCCGGAGCGGTCAGCACCAGAGCCGCGGCCGCCCGCGCCGCGTCGGTGGCGCCGGACACGGCCACTCCCGTGTCAGCCTGTTTGAGCGCCGGCGCGTCGTTCACCCCATCACCGGTCATGGCCACCAAATGGCCGCGTTCCTGCAACGCTTTGACAATACCGAATTTATGCTCGGGAAAAACCCGCGCGAATCCGTCCGCCTGTTCAATTTTCATCTTCGCTTCATCGCTTAGATGGTTTGCGTCCACGCCGGAGGTAAAAAGCTGATTAGCCGGCTGTATGTTTTTGCCCAGCCCTAGCTGTCCTGAAATCTCTCGTCCGATGGCCACGTCGTCGCCGGTGACCATCTTAACTTGCAGACCATGAGCCTTGGCCTGCTCGATGGTGTCGGCCGCGTCATCGCGCGGCGGATCGTAAAGAGGCAGTATGCCCATGAAGGTCCACTTGTGATCGCTCCCGGCTTTGGCCACCCCTATGGTCCGGTAGCCTTTGGCCGCCAGATCGTCGACCGCTTTCTCCGCGTCGCGCCTTTCCTCCTCGTTCAATTCCCCCAAATCCATAATGACTTGGGGCGCGCCTTTGGTAAAATACAGCGTGCTCCCGTCCTTGCCCTTTACGGTGGATTCCGTACGTTTGTTGATGGGGTCGAACGGCGTAAAAGAGACTTTTGTGTACGTCTTGACCGCCTCCGGATCCTTGAGGGCTCCGATAACCGCCAGATCAATGGCGTCCTGATTTTCATCTTCCGAAGCCAGAACGGCCGCAAGGACCAGTTCAGCGTCATCGCCGCCTTTGGCGGGAATCGGGGCGCCGAGCGTAAGTTGATTTTTTGTCAGGGTCCCTGTTTTATCGGTGCAGAGAATGTCGATGCCCGCCATCTCCTCGATGGATTGCAGACGGGATACGATGGCTTTCTTTTTGGAGAGAACCAAGGCCCCCAGAGCCATGGTAACCGACAATACCGCGGGCATGGCCACCGGTATGGAAGCCACCACGAGAATAAGAACAAATTGAACCAGTTGAACAGGGGTTACGCCTCGCCATAGCTGTGTTATCGTCAGCAACAGGCTGAGACCGATGGCCAGGAAGATAAGGAAATCCCCCACCTTCATGACAGCCTTCTGGAAATGAGATACCGCGCCCGCCTCTTCCACCAGTTTGGCTGTTCGGCCAAAATAGGTGTTGGAGCCTGTAGAGGTGACAAGCGCCATCATTTCTCCCTGCTTGGCCACTGACCCCGAATAGGCGACCTCGCCCTGGCGTTTGTTGACCGGCAACGATTCGCCGGTGAGCGCCGCTTGGTCGATACTCAGATAATCGCCTTGAGCCAATTTGACATCGGCGGGAATCACATCGCCCAGTTTGATACGGATGACATCGCCGGGGACCAGCGTTGCGGCTTCCACCTCACCCCATTTCCCTCCCCGGAGCGCTCTTGCCTTGAGGGCCAGCTGGCTCTTGAGCGCGTCGAGCGCGTTGGAAGCCTTATGCTCCTCCCAGAAACCGATGAGCGCGTTGAAGAGCAGGAGCGTCATGATGATGATAAGATCCGGCCAATGGCGGACCACCGCCGAGAGAATCGCCGCCACTTCGATCATCCATGGTATGGGCCCCCAGAAATAGCGAAGAAATTTTAGAACTGAGTTTTCATGATGTTCCGCCAGCGCGTTGGGCCCATATTCCGTGAGCCTGCGCTCCGCTTCCTCGTTGGAAAGACCATCAATCGAACTATCGAGCGTCTTGAAAACTTCTTCCAAGCTACTTTCCTGAGCTTCCTCACTGCTTAATACCCGCGTGGACATGAAAGTGAGCCTCCCCCCTGCAAAATTCGCTGCTGTTCGTTAGATCGGCTTTTAAGGCTTATGATTTCTCAGTTACCATTATGCTTTTTTACGATTTTGTGTTGAATTGTCTTATGGTTCTCAAAGTAGCGAGGTTCGGACCTACTTAAGACATATCGGCGAGAACCCCATAAAGGTAAACCTTTGTGGGTACTAAAACGAAAAAAACCTTAGACTTACATAATACCTGGAACCGCGGAGAAATGGGAACGCGTATAAAAACGGTACCCGGCGCATTTGGATTGCTGAAACGCAAAAGACGCGAAAGAACGGCGTATTTCTTCGAACTTTTTGGCCGCGCGCTGGTTTGCGGCCAATCCACCGTTCGATGAGCCGCGTTGTTGTTTCTTCGTTTGGGCAACCAGGCGCCAGCCAGGGATTATGGCTTGACCGGCAGGGTGAACAAAAACCTGGTCCCTCTGTCCAGAGAGGTTCGCACTCTAACGCCGCCACCGTGCTGTTCCACGATATTCTTAATCCGCAAAAGAGTGGACGCCGCCGCGGAATCATTCATGCCGTCGGCGTAGCCTTCAAAGATCGCCTTTTCAGCGCCGTTGGCCACGTTTATTCCCGTGTCCTGGAACTCCAGTATATGATAAGCGCCCCGCTTCCGGCTCTCGATGAAGAGCTTTCCGCCGGCGGGCGTAATTTCAATGGCTCGCTCAATCATGGCGATACAGAGGCTCAGGATCTGCTGGGGTGAGGCTATCATATGTTTGACATAGGGAGAGAGCGACAGTTTTACCGTAATATCCGCGCTCTTTATCCGATCCTGAAGCAGCTCAAGAGAACGCTCAACCAGTTCATTCAGGGAAATCACCTTTTTTTTGTGATAATCGGGGCCGCAGGACGCCAGAATGTTCTTAACGAGCGCCTCCAACCGGCCCAGATCCTTTTTCAGCTCCGACTGTGTGTCGATCCATTGACCCGACGAATTATCCGACAGGGCCGTTTCGAGCCTTTTTGAGACATTTTGTAAAGACCCCATGAGATCCCACGCCCAATTAACCGCCGTGTCTTCTTGCGCAGAGCGCGCTTGAGAATCTGACGAAACTTCCTCAGCCTCTCCGCGTTCGGATCGTTCGAAAATCAGCCCTATCAGGACAAGCTCGGTAGGAGTTGAATTCGGATGCGCGGCGAGACGCATGCGCAACGCGGTATTATGGGGAAACGGACGGTTACAGTCGATTTCGACCTCACCCGCCTGCGGCGCCCTGCTTTTCACCATCCTAAGAAACGAATAAAACGCGTCCTTCGAATCATCGTCCAAGAAGTCCGCGACATTCTTTCTTTTAATTCTTTGCGACGTCTCGCCCATCAGCTCACAGAGAGCGGTGTTCGCATAAACTATTTTATCGTTGGCCTGAACGAAAACCCCGGCGGGCATTTGATTGAAGATATCCGCAAGGGCGGACGGCCAGGGTTCATGGGAACGCCCTGTGTCTTCTATGTTCCTGCTTCCGCGTTGAACTGAAAAAACAGGGGCATCACCATCCATTTTTCTGGCGGTCACGATCGACCCAATACGGGCCTTGTCCGCCCCACGGATAGGAAAGCTTCTGAGTGTGTATTTTTCGCTCGAGCCGGAGTCTGTAGTCCGCTCGAAAAATCCATTACCTTCTTTCTCCAGAAAATGGCCCTCGAAATGACCGCCCTCGGCGTCCTCTTCGAAGGCCTGTTCCATTACACGTCCGATTATATCCTGCCGGGGCTTTCCAACCATTTTTTCCATGCTTTTATTGGCGTAGAAAATGCGGTTTTGATCGTCGAGCATGACCAACTGATTAGGACACATATCAACGGCTCTTTTATAGAACCTGATTTCATTTTCGAGACGCCTTTGCGCGGTCAGGTCGGAGGTCACATAAATTTTGCTCCCCTTATTCTCTTTTCCCAGGTCAGCGCTCGAAACAACCATAAAAAAATCATTCCCCGAGGACCGCCGAAATGTCGCCTTGAAAGAACGGCTTCCAATCTCGCCATTCTTCGTCGGCTCCTCGGTCTGATCCATTTCGCGCTCGTCCATGAGGTCGAGGAGTTTTTTCCCACGCAAGGGCTTCCGCGCCATACCTATTTGCCGGGCCGCTGCGGGGTTGGAGCTGAGGATCGCGCCATTTGCCGCCAGGATGAATACCCCTTCTCTCATTTCGTTCCACAAGGCCTGAAGAATCCGGTCCTTTTCCGCAAACTCACGCTCTCTCGCGTGGGCCTCGCTGAAGTCCTCAATTATTAAGGCCGATCCGATGAGTACTCCTTCCTCGGTTCTGACAGGTAACCCGGTGAGTTCCACAGGCTGAGTGTCGTTAAATGTCTTTAGCGCCCTGTGCATTTTTCCATCCCTCAACGCTCTCTTCGCGACACACTTGACGCACTCATCCTCAGACTTGAAAAATGGACAGACCCTGAAGCAACGCCTTTTGCGCGCTTCCTTGAAAGTCACACCAAAAAGCTTTTCCGCGCGGCTGTTCATCGTAATTATTCGGAGTTTATGATTTAGCTGTAGCAAGCCGACCGGCGTACGCGCGTTAAGAACCGGAAATTCCCTGAGGGAAGGCATACCCTAACTCCTTGAGTAAAAATCCAAACCGTGTCGCCAAAATGAAGGCTGAAAATAATCTTATAATGGAACTTTAACGGATTCCAGTATTAGAGGAGCAAAAACAGTTTCCTCTTGGAGTTTATCAGAGCGGCCAAGCTCCGTAACCGGCGCCTCGGGTCCCGGGCAGGATTATGCGAAAGAGAGCGTTGAAAAATTGTAAAGCGCGGCCGATTTCATATCGGAACACGGAAGCGACAACAGAAGGCGTACGCCGCCGTCCCCTCTCATATCTCCTTCATGGTCAGGATCATGGGATCGCGGACCGGCGCTTAATAGACACCCGGCGTATTCAATCTCGTTTTTTGACAACAGATAATTGCGCCTGGTGACGACGACGACGTCCGGTTTCCATTTCTGCGCGGGCTTGATTAGATAGCGGGGATCCGGAGTTCCGGATCCCCGCGAATATCGGCTGGTGTGATTATGAAGATCGGTTAACGTTCAATTTCAGGCGCTTAGATGTCGCGCGACAGCAAGCCCCGTTTTTCTTTAAGCGCCGCGTGCGCCGCGGCCAGTCTGGCTATAGGCACCCGGTGAGGTGAAACGGACACGTAATTGAGGCCAACACCGTGGCAAAATTCGATCGCCTTAGGATGACCCGCCTGCTCGCCGCAAATACCGACTTTGAGATCTTTGCGTGTTTTTCTTCCCCACTCCACGCTGATTTGCATGAGTCGGCCTACGCCCTTGACATCGAGCACCTCGAAAGGATTGTCCCTCAGAATGAGCCGTTCATTATAGAGCGGAAGGAACTTGTTCTCCGCGTCTTCGCGCGAGAAGGAGAAGGTAGCCTGGGTCAGGTCGTTGGTTCCAAAGGAGAAAAACTCAGCCAGTTCGGCCAGGCGTCCCGCGCGCATACAAGCCCGCACGACTTCGATCATGGTACCGAACTTGAACGGTACCTCTACGCCATAATTTTTCTTGGTTTCCTTATACACGTTCTGAACGAATTTGTGGACCCATCTCAGTTCCTGCAGGGTGCACACCTGGGGGACCATGATTTCAGGATTGACTTCCTTGCCTTCGGTCATCAGTTCGGCGGCCGCCTCGATAACCGCTCTGATCTGCATTTCGTAGATCTGCGGATACGAGATACCCAATCGCACACCGCGATGTCCCAGCATGGGGTTGATTTCGGAAAGCGCTCTTACCTTGCGGAGTTCTTCCTCTTTCCTAGCCAGCAACTGCTGGTCCATTCCCTGGCTATGAATCGCGTTTAGCGCGGCGCTGGCGTCCTCCACACCCGTGTTATATTTTGACAACTCGGGTCCCAGCAAATCCATGGTGCGAGGCAAATCGCCTATAAAGGAAACCGCCTGGTTGAAATCCTTCAGGAGCTGGATATCACGTGAGAGTTCTTCGACAGTGGGCAGGAACTCATGCATCGGCGGATCGAGCAGCCTGACCGTGACCGGCCTGGAGCCCATGACACCTAAAATCGCCTTGAAGTCGTTTCGCTGAAACGGCATCAACTGGTCGATATACATCTGACGCTCTTCGTCCGTTTCCGCCAGGATCATTTTGCGGACGATAGGCAGCCGGTCCGACTGATTGAACATGCGTTCGGTTCTGCACAGGCCTATTCCGCAAGCTCCGTATTCCAATGCTTTCTCGGCCGCGTCAGGAGTGTCCGCGTTGGCCATGACCTCAAGCTTGCTGATTTCGTCAGCCCATTCCAGCAATACCAGCAAATCTTCCACGAATTCCGGATCGACCGTCGGAATCTCCCCAAAGAAGACATTTCCGGTGGAACCGTCAATGGTGATTATGTCACCCTCTCGAAGATGTTTTTCTCCGACTCGCGCTTCACGCCGTTCCTGATCGATCACGATGGCTTCGCAGCCGGAGACGCACGGTTTGCCCATGCCCCTGGCCACAACCGCCGCGTGAGAGGTCTTGCCGCCGCGGCTGGTCAGAATACCCTGAGCCGCGAAAAATCCGTGAATGTCCTCTGGTTTGGTTTCTTCACGCACCAGAAGAATTTTTTCACCCATTTTTCCGAGACGCTCGGCCTGGTCAGCGTCGAAGATAATCTTGCCTGACGCGGCGCCTGGTGAAGCGGCCAGACCTTTGGCCAGCGGTTCTTGCTTTACTCGAGGATCCACCCGGCGATGCAGCAATTGCTCCAGCATGTCTGGCGGGATGCGCAGAATAGCCTCTTCCTCATTGATAAGACCCTCGTTTACCATATCATTGGAGGTCCTTATCAGCGCCCAGGCGTTCATTTTGCCGTTACGGGTCTGGAGCATATACAGTTTGCCCTTTTCAATGGTAAATTCTAGATCCTGCACTTCACGGTAATGATCTTCCAGCTTGTGGCGGATTTCTATGAGTTCGCGATACACACCGGGCATAACCTTACGAAGCTCATTAACCGGCAGTGGCGTTCTGACTCCGGCGACAACATCCTCACCCTGGGCGTTTACCAAAAACTCCCCATAGATGCGATTTTCACCGGTTCCGGGGTTGCGGGTAAACGCGACGCCGGTGGCTGAATCGTCGCCCATGTTTCCAAACACCATGGTGCAAATGTTTACCGCCGTACCTTCGGCCATTTCCTGCGTGATATTGAACTGGCGCCGGTAGTCTACCGCCCGTTTTCCCATCCAGGAATCAAACACCGCCATGACCGCGATAGTAAGCTGCTCCATGGGGTCCTGAGGAAAATCCTTACCGGTTTCCTTCTTTATGATCTTTTTGAATTCATCGCAGATCTTCTGCAGACTCTTGGCGGACAGATCGGTATCGGCCTTTGCCCCCGCGCTGTGTTTTTCTTTATCGAAAGCCTGATCGAATTTAGTTTCGTCAACCTTCAACCCGACTTTCCCGAATAACTGAAGCAACCTACGATACGCGTCCCACACAAAACGTTCGTTCTTGGTAAGCGCGATCATGGCTTGGGCTGTTTCGTCATTGAGCCCCAGATTCAAAATGGTATCCATCATTCCAGGCATCGAAAGCGCTGCGCCCGAGCGAACGGAAACAAGCAACGGATTTTTTTTACCACCGAATTCCTTGCCTGTTTTCTTTTCTAGCTCCGCCATTTCCTTTTTGACTTGATCCATCAGTTCGGAGGGAGGAGTCTTCTTGTTTTTGTTGTACTCGTTGCACGCTTCGGTAGTTATTACAAAACCAGGAGGAACCGGAAGCCCGATTTGGGTCATCTCGCAAAGATTTGCGCCTTTGCCACCCAGTAATTTTTTATTTTTTCCATCACCCTTATCGAATGAATAGACATATTTTCTGCCGTCCATTTGCTGACCTCCAAATTATTATCATGCATAAGCAGTCAAAAACTTTTATAATCCTTTTTGTTTTCTGTCAAGACGCAATGCCTGAAAAAGAGTCTAATAACCTTCCCCAAATAACAATCCGACAACAACTACACATTTGAGCAGAATATTATAGCTATTGCCGCCAAAACTACGGGACGTTTTACATTATGGAATTATAAAGATAGTTGCGTTTCAAACGATCTACTTTTATGGATCGTCCTGCAAAGTGACACAGTTTTCCCTTGGTGTATGGAAATAGAATACCGCATCTCTCGTACACATAATGATACTTTAGTCGACTGCGACTTAATAATTTTGTATCATGGAACGTCTATTGCTTTTACGAAAGGCTTTATATCCAAGATGCGTGTGCCATCAAGAGCGTCCATACCCTCAACTCTCAAGCCAGTTTCGTCGACGGTAATTATTCTGACTAGATTTAATGCTATTGGATTTGGCCTGTCTGGACTTCTTGTGCTGAAAATACCTCTTTTATCCTTCGATTTGTCGCCTCTAGGATGAGCTTTCAGCATCTTACGGTTTGCTTGATCAAACCATGTTAATATAAAAGCGTAGGAATCAGGCGTTAATCCCTGTAACGCTTCGCGATATTGCGGGAAGACATGCAGGCTGCTCTCGGACAAAGCCTCACGGCCTTGCTTCGGCGCCTGCTCTCTGCTTAAATAGGGGGACTTTACAACACCAATGGCAACTACGTGGCCGATTACTGTATCCGATTGAGCTGACGGGTTCCGCATCATTGTTTTTCCTTGACAACAGAAGGCAAGTGATCATATTAAGTCTAATAATTTTTGTTAGTTACATAAAACAGTCCTCAGAGGCGTCACGGTGATCACGGAAGAAGGTACCATAAAGCGGATAGTTGGTCAAAAAGCATGGGTGACCACCCACCGTAGCGAAGCCTGTCATCAATGTGAGGCAAAAGGCGTATGTCATTCGCTCGGATCCGGCAAAGAAGTTGAAATCCTTGCTGACAACGAGGCTCACGCCGCGCCGGGAGATCGCGTGTTGCTGGCTCTGGAGAGTAGACCGCTGCTAAAAGCGACCTTTCTGATCTACATGGTTCCGATCATCCTGATGATTGTCGGAGCTTTCATAGGAAGTCGGGTAGCTTCGCAAATCCATTTAGGTTCCGACCTGGCGTCTTTGCTCGGCGGAATTGTTTTTTTCGCGGTCACTTTCTTCTTCGCCCGGCTGAGAGGCGTCGCGTTGGGAAATAAAAAGCAGTATGTTCCACAGGTGATTCAGATTATTGCTGGAGGAAACGATGGTAGATCCGAATAAAGTACTCATTGCCTTTGACGGGTCCGAAAACGCCTTGAGAGCGGCGCGCTACGCGGCGAACATGTTCGGCCTCAATAAAACCCTGAATTTCACGCTCTGTGGTATTTACGCAAAAATACCTCACGGACATGATCTGGACGCGGACGTTCCCATGCCTGGAATGCAGGAAGTCCGGCACAGCCTGAAAGATCTTGAAGTAGCCCATGAGGAGGGCAGAGCCAGAATCGAAGAAGCCACGCAGGTCTTCATTGAAGCCGGTGTCGAACCAAGCAGAATTCATTCCAAATACCTGGAAAAGAAAGAGACGGTCCCCAAAGACCTGATGCGGGAAATCCATGAAGGCGGATATGGGACGGTTATCCTGGGGCGCCGGGGACAATCAAATTTCAGCGATTTTATATTCGGGCGCGTGTCGTCGACCCTGGTCACTCATCTGCAAGGGCACACGGTGATTGTGGTCGAATAATCGTCACCAGCGCGTTCGGATTGCGCGCTACCGGAGCTGAAAGGCGCAGTCATGAATAGAGATCCCGATTGTATATTTTGTAAGATCGTCGCTGGGGAAATTCCCTGCCATAAAGTGTATGAGGACGAAGCCACTTTGGCGTTCGCTGATATAGCGCCTCTCAGTGAGGGGCATTGTCTCGTCATCCCCAAATCACATAGCGGGAATCTATTTGATATTCCCGAGAGCGATCTTGCGGCCGTCTCCCGCGCCGTTAAGAAAATCGGGAACGCGCTTCAAAAAGCTTTAGGGCAACCAGGGCTTACCATATTGCAACTCAACGGACGGGGCGCAAATCAGGTGGTAATGCATTATCACACGCACTTGATTCCCCGGGACCGTGACAAGGACGGTCTTGATAAGCTGGACTGGGAGAGTTCTCCCGGAGAACAGAATCGCATCAAATCCGTCGCGGAAAAAATCAAAGCGGCTATAGACTGATCCGAATCATTTCACAAGGCCACGGGAACACAGGAAACGCCAATAAAAAACCCGCCCAGGCTTCATGGCCCGGCGGGTTTTTTTATACGCTGGTCGTATGGAACGTTAGACGTTCAATTTGTTCCAGCCATCGGTATGCAGTTTATCGCCCTCTGCGGTAATCAGAAAACCTTCAACATTGGGCAGGCGATTCAGGAACTTTACACCGTTGCGGGGATTCATGACGAAAACCGCAGTTGAAAGCGCGTCGGCGCGCACCGTGGCGTCGCAGAAAATACTTACCGACTGATCGGCGCGCGGGGATTTACCCGATTCCGGGTCCACTATGTGATGGAAGGTTTTTTCCTGATCGAAAAACACTTCATAATTTCCGCTGGTAGCCACCGCGCCGTCTACCATTTTGATAACGCAGGCGTACCGGTCATCCCGTTCAGGGTCACGCACGGCGATTCGCCATGGTTTGCCTTCTTCACGTCCGCCTATGGCGCGAATATCTCCACCCGCGTTCACCAGTGAATGTTTGATACCTTTCGACCGCAGGAACTCCGCTGTTTCATCGGCAATAAAGCCTTTGGCGATACCGTCAAGCGTGATACCCATGCCCTCACGGGTGAATGTGATTGACTTGCCGGACATTTCCAGCCCGTCCATGCCCACCAACGAGAGAGCCTTGTCCATCTGATCGGACGCCGGCGGCGCGTTGCGCCGCGCAAAACTTTCCTTGACCAAATCGATGACTGGTTTAATCGTTATGTCAAAGGCTCCGCCGGTTAAACGGTTGTATTCACTCGCCGTCGTCAGCATGCAAATCAGCTCGGGCTCAAGGTCCTTCAAACCTCCCTCGCGGTTGAGAGCGCCGACCGGGGAAGAATCGGAGTAGCGCGTAAGCATAGCTTCCTTGGACGACGCCAGTTCAAAAGCCTTTTCCACCGCCTCTTCCGCCTGATCGCGGGAAGTGTGCATAACGGTTATATTAACGAAGGTCCCCATAAGGAGCCTGGTCTTCGACGTTTTGTACAAATCGCTTCCGAATTTAACCGTGGTCAGAGGCGAAGCGACCGCTGTGCCGGCGACGGCTATGGATCCCAGCCCGGCAAGTTTGATAAACGCTCGACGGTCGAACATATTCTTTACTCCCATGAAAATGTCGTTCTACTTAAGGTATCACAAATCCAAACCGAAGACGATTTATTTATCCCGCAAAGCGCGCGAAACCGCCGTTATTCCCACCATTGCGGCGGACGGTTGAAGCAGAAAAGACCGCATTGCAGACAACGCTCCGCCTCTCGTTTCGCGTCCTCTTCACTGATACCCAGTTCAACCTCGATAAAGCTCAACTTTCTGTTTTCAACGCCAAGCTCGGGCATCTTGACTCGTTTTGATTTCACGACGCCCTCTAGATCGGCGTCCGTGGCTTTATCCCACACTTCCTTACGCATACCCTGCGGAGGTGTGACGTCCTTGCCCTTGAGGTATTGATCGATCGATAACGCGGCCCGCCTGCCGCCGCCGATGGCCTGAACGACCGTCGCCGCTCCAATCACCGCGTCACCCGCCGCGAACACGATCTCTTCATTGGTCTGCCAGGTGTCTTCGTTTGCTTCGAGGGTGGACCAGCGGGTTGTTTTCACCCCGCCATCGTAGGCGTCGCTCTTGAAAAACGCCACATCCGGGAACTGACCGATGGCGGAAATGACGTTATCCACTTCGATCACTGTTTCCGAGCCTTCGATGGGGACAGGTCTGCGACGGCCGCTCGCGTCAGGCTCACCCAGTTCCATGGTGATATATTCCAGCGAGTTGAGCTTACCATTTTCGCCCATGAGCTTGGTCGGCGCCGCCAGGAAATGAAAGATGATACCTTCCTTTTCAGCCTCTTCGACTTCAATGTCGTTGGCGGGCATTTCAGCGCGGGATCTTCGATAAAGCACCGTCACTTCGGCGGCGCCGAGTCGCCAGCATGTGCGCGCGGCGTCGATGGCCGTATTACCGCCACCAATTACGGCGATCTTGTCGCCAACTTTGACTTCCTTCTCCAGACCACGCTCAATCAGGAATTCAGTGCCTGACAGCACGCCGGACAGATCTTCGCCCTCCACGCCGAGCCTGCGGCTGTCCCACGCGCCGATAGCCAGAAACACCGCGTCGAAGCCATCATCGTTGAGCAGGGACTTGACGGTGAAATCCTTACCAAGGCTGGTATTCAGATGAACATCCACTCCAAGGCCCGTGATGCCTTCTATTTCCCAATCCAGGATCTTCTTGGGCAACCGGTATTCGGGAATACCGTATCGCAGCATGCCGCCCAGTTTGGGCATCATGTCATAAATGGCGCACGAGTAGCCTAAACGAGTCAGATAATACGCCGCTGAAAGCCCACCAGGACCTCCACCGACAATAGCCACACGTTTTCCGTTTTTCGGCGCCATCGGCGTTTCGATTCTCGTACCGCTGAACAACTCGGCGTCCGCGCAGAATCGCTTGAGCATATTGATCGCGATAGGCTCATCCACCCTGCCCCTGCGGCATACCTCCTCGCACGGATGAGGGCATACACGGCCTATGCTCAGCGGCATGGGGTTTCTTTCCTTCACCGTCATGACCGCTTCTTCATACTGCCCGTTGGCTATGTGCTGAATGTACTTAGGAATGTCAATCTGAGCGGGGCAGCGCTGCTGACAGGGCGCCAGACAATCGCTCATCTTGTTCACGAACATGATGTTGTTGGTGGGTGAAATAAGCCTGAGCACATCATGCGGACAGTCGCGCACGCAGGTACCGCACCCAGTGCACTTAAGCGTATCTATGATAGGCAGATTATCCGGCCCCATGGTTATAGCGCCAAAGGGGCAGTGAGCGGCGCAGGTGCCCAGACCGATGCAGCCGATATCGCATACCTTTTCGCCTTCATGGGCAAGCGTGGCGGCAATGCAGTCATGCACGCCGGAATAGATCATTTTACGCTCGGCGCGGTCCACCGTGCCGGTGCATTTGACAAAGGCGACTTCGCGCTCTTTCTCTTCGAAAGCGACACCCAGTATCGCCGCCACGGCTTTTTGCACGCTTGGTCCGCCACCCACACAGCAGTTAGCGGGAGCCCTGCCCTCGACAATCGCCACCGCCGCCGCCGCGCATCCGGGAAACCCGCAACCGCCGCAGTTGGCGCCGGGCAGCGCTTCTTCCACCGCTTCTACCTTGGGATCGACATATACATAGAAAACCTTAGACGCTACGCCAAGGCCTACTCCAGCCAGAAGGCCCAGACCTCCAATGGCTATAATCGCTGTCAGCATATACTATTACTCCTCGTCCCTCTATTGCCGCTCAACTTAGAGTTGAATATTGCCCTTCCCGTTTAATGAGCAAGACCCGCAAACCCGAGAAATGAAAGCGCCAGCAGTCCGGCGGTCACCAGACCGATCGGCATGCCTTCAAGCGGTTTGGGTATGGAGGACATGGCGAATTTCTCACGTATGCCTGCGAACAGGATCAGCGCGAAGGAATATCCAACCGCTGAGGCGAATGAGAAAACCAGTGTCTGTAAGAACGAATATTCTTCCTGGATATTTATAATGGAAATTCCCAGCACGGCGCAGTTGGTGGTAATGAGCGGTAGAAAGATACCCAACGCTCGATAGAGCGCCGGCATTGATTTCTGCAGAAACATTTCCACGAGTTGCACCAGCGCGGCAATAACCAGAATAAAGGCGATGGTCTGGAGATATCCTAAGTCAAAGGGATCAAGCAGATAAGTCTGCACAACCCAGGTGATGACCCCGGCCATGGTCGTCACAAAGATAACAGCCATTCCCATGCCCGTGGCGGTGTCCATGCTTTTGGACACGCCAAGGAACGGGCAATTCCCGAGATAGCGAGCCAGCAGAATGTTGTTGACAAAAATTGCACCAATAATCAGTAAGAAATAATCCCACATAGCTTTACCTTAGATTGGCTTTGGGTTATTGCGCGTTCGATTGGCTACTTTTTCCCGATAACGTTCATCAGCGCCAAAACGATGCCAAGACAAACAAAAGCGCCCGGCGCTTTGACCATGAAGGTAAAGGGTTCGAAACCCGACCAGAACAAATTGACCCCGAAGAACGTTCCGTTTCCAAGGATCTCCCGGATGCCGCCCAGCACGGTCAGCGAAAGGGTAAAGCCGATTCCCATACCCAGACCGTCAGCGGCTGAGTAAATGACCCCGGTTTTGGAGGCGAACGCTTCGGCCCTGCCCAGAATGATACAGTTAACGACGATCAGAGGGATAAAAATACCCAGGATCTTATAGAGCGGATACACGTAAGCCTGCATCGCTAATTCCACAATAACGACAAAGGAAGCGATGATAACGATGTACGCGGCAATACGCACTTTGGACGGGATAGCCTTCCTCAGAACCGAAACCAGGATGTTCGAGCATAAAAGCACGAACGTGGTCGCCAGTCCCATTCCCATGCCGTTCTTTGCGGCTGTCGTGACCGCCAGGGTGGGACACAATCCCAAGACCAGCCGGAACGGAGGCACCTCGTCCCATAATCCTTTGGTAAATTCTCGAGCCAGACCCATGACTAGAATACCTCTTTCTTAATCTTCGGAAATTCTTCCAAAGCCTGTCGAACGGCGTTCACGACGCCAGTGCTTGACAAGGTGGCTCCCGTTATCCCCTCAACCTTGCCACCTTTGCCGGTCAGGTTGAGGTCGCCGGATAAGTCCATGCCCTTAAACTGAGAGGTGAACTGCGGCTCGGACACACGAGCGCCCAGACCCGGTGTCTCGGAATGGGTCATAATGCTGACGCCGGTAAGCTTGGCGTTCGCATCGATCCCAACCATCAGGTCGATCAGATCATGGTATCCTCTGGACGCCGAGGCGTAGGCCACCGCTATAACCTTGCCGTCTTTTTTCGCCGGAAATACGTTTATGAATGCTTCCCTTCCTTTTTCGTCCTTCCCGGCAGGCAGCTTGATACGGTCCTGGATGGGGTCGTTGTCATACCCGCTCAGGACACTTTTAATGGACGGTTCCTGTACGAACTTGAGAAGCTGGTATTCACGCGGAGCCTGCGTAACATCTTTTACATAGGCCAGAGAAAAGGCGCTCGCCGCGCAAATGATGGTGAGCACAACAACCATTTTAATAATATCACGCACTTTCCGTCACCCTCCCGTACACTTTGGGTCGAACACGGTCCAATAACGGCCCGAACGCGTTCATAAGCAGGATCGCGAAAGGCGCCCCATCAACATAAGTACCCCAGAACCTGATGATAATCACCATCAGTCCGCACCCGATACCGAACATTATTTTTCCTGGTTTCGTGACCGGCACAGTACCGGCGCGATCGGTAGCGAGGAATACCGCGGCGAAAAACATACCGCCGGTAAGAAGGTTGAATGTTGGGGGAGCGTAAGTTTGAGGATCGGCCAGATAAAAGATCAGGTTAAATATCCAGGCTGAGGCTAAGAAAGCTACGGGGACATGCCAGGTGATGACCTTCCTAATGAGCAAGAAGATCGCGCCGGCCAATATCCCGGCGATAAATACTTCCCCGATGCCGCCCGCCTTATCGCCCCAAAAAAGCTGCCAGTTACTGAACTCGAAGACTTCACTCAAATCGTCCCGAACCATCGCCAGGGGGGTCGCTACGACTTGCCAACCTTCCGCCAACCCGCCCCATATCTTCGAGGGATAGAAATATGTGTTCATATGCGCGGGGTAGGATATTTTGAGCACCACCCAGCCGACGGCGGCGGGATTGAAGGGGTTATTTCCCAGCCCTCCATAAATCTCTTTGCCCAGAACGATTGCCACAATCGATCCCAGGATACAGAGCCACCAAGGAACTCCGGGAGGCAGCATCATAGCCAGGATCAACCCGATCAGGATCGCGTTGCAGTCCTTGATCGTGTTCGGCTTGCCCCATATCCGGCGCATCACCGTTTCGGTTCCCATGGCCGACGCTATACTCAAAATGATTACGATAAGCGCGTGATAGCCGAAGTAGTAGACCCCGGCGGCGGCGGTGGGAAGCAGGGCGTAAATGAACGTCCGCATGATGTCCGAAACATTGGTCGGAGCCTGAATGTGAGGCGAAAGCGATACGTGATAAATGTTTTTCTTCATGCGCCTGTCCTCTTGGCCGTTAATTCTTTTTTGCCCAACCGCATAAACTGCACCATGGGCCGTTTTGTGGGGCAGACGTACGCGCAGTTGCCGCACTCTATACAATGGAAGAGGTAATTCCTTTCCGCCATTTCGAACTTTCGATATTCGCAATAGCGGCCCAGCAAATTCGCCATGAGGTTGGTCGGGCAAACTGAGACGCACGCGCCGCAATCGATACACGGCTCGGAGAGAAACTCATTGATTTCCTCATTAGTCTGAACCGTAATCGCGTAGGTCTGTTTTGTGATCGGCACGTCCAGAGAGAATTGAGCCACGCCCATCATTGTTCCTCCGACGAGGACTTTACCAACGGCGACATCAAGCTCCAGACTCTCGAAGATGTCTCGAATGGTGGTCCCGATCGGAACGAGCGCGTTGGTGGCAACTCCCAGTCCCGGCGCTGACACGGTGATGAGCTTCTCCACATGAGGTTTGCTGTCACTCACAGCGTCCTGGATATTGAGCGTCGTCAGCGCGTCCACCAACAACACGCCGGCGTCGAGGCTGGTTCCGTTTGGCAATGGAATTTCTTTTCCGGTTATTTGTTTAACGAGGATAGGTTCAGTTCCGGAAGGATATTTGCGGGAGGCCCAAAAAAACTCCAGCTCGGCTTTTTTGAACGCGGCCAGCGCTTCATCGGTCGCCCAGCTGTCGTCATTGATGGCCAGCAGTACGCGTTGGACCCCTACTGCCTTTCGCAGTGTTTTTGCGCCTTCCACGATCTCCGCGTACTTATTTTTCAGGGCCGCTCTTCGGACCGTTACCTCGGGCTCCACATCCACTCCGTTGATAACAAGCATTTTCACGGAATCGGTTGAAATTCTGGAGTAAAGCGGAAATGACGGAGCGCCCGCTTCGACGATACCGGCGCGAGCCAGAGCTCTCGACATGATACCCAAACCCATCATGGGTTGCGCTTCGCCTTGCGTGACACCCGGTATCCATTCATTTTCGCCGTCGGATTCGATGACGATCGCGTCCACGGTCAAACCCGTTGGCTCAAGGCGTTTTCCGATCTCCACCACCTTGCCGGAAACCGAGGCGTGGACGGGAGCGCTTGCGGAGGAGCTCCCCTCACCTATGATCTGACCTTTTTTGACCAGATCGCCAACCCGGACAAGAGGGTTGCATACCTCGTGCGGCTGCTGGAGCATGGACATGACGACCTTTGTCGGAGCCGCGATCTCCCGTATATCGAAAGACATCAACTCCGGTTCCGGCGCTTGCAAACCTTGGAAACTGGTTCTACCCATTTCTAATTCCCTGGAAAGTAAATAAGTAAGGTTCAATTTCTCCCTGGCGATGCATACCAAACTCTCCCCGTTTTTTCAATCCGTATTTGTGAGTTTTTGCACTTTTTGTCCGAAGTCGGGTGGCTGTTCGTTAGTCGGGTCTCGTTCGCCGTATCATCCGGCCAATAAGCACCTCCTTGACGCGGTATGATATCCTCGTTATGCTAACTTCAAAAAGGGTTTTTATCTACCCCATGTGAAAATCCTCGCGAGGGTGTTCAGAAGTGGCGTTGCGGAATATTTATTTTCATCTGAAAAATTTGGGCGCTCTGGAGAAACGGTTCTTTTATCGTCTTGAACCGGATAGCATACTGATCGCCACAAGGGAACAAGTAGTGGCTATGCTGTGCATGGAACGGGAAGCGTTGGAACTCAGCTTCGATCGGGCATGCCCATTCAACTCCAAGGTTTCGATCGTCAACGTTATAAAAAAGGCGGCCCCGCATGAGAAGCTGATTATAGGGCCGGACGTGACAATCGTTCAACTGGCGGTCCATATAAGACCCGCGCCTTAAAGGCTTCCCCTCACCAAGCCGGAAACGCATGTCTAACCTGCTTGTACGCTTCGTCAAGAAAACTCCCCGCCCGATAATACGACTTTCCCTCCGTTAAACGGCCTTGATTAAACCGCTTCCGCCTGTTAGTTAGTTTGAGGAGCCTGACATACTATAATTTCTTAACTGCAAATTGATAACTAGGCTATACGCGCCGCGCCATTTGGGAAACCTAAAACCTATTTTTGGCAATTCATTTGCAAAGCTATGGGGTCCGTCACTATTCAAAAGATGATAGGGTACGGCCGATGACCGATAAACCTGACCTTGCTCCCGAGAGTGTTGAAAATTTCAGACGCGACCTGTTGACGGTGGATCGGCTTCCGACTATTTCCACCATGTTCGGGAGAATTCTCACTCTTATCGAAGACGAGAAGACGTCTATTCGGGACGTCGAAAAAATCATACGCCTGGACCAGGTCATCTCCACCCGTATTCTCAAACTGATAAACTCACCGTTCTATGGCTTTCGGGATGTCACCTCGATCTCCCACGCCATTAGCCTGCTTGGTTTCAACAACCTGAAAAACCTGGTCCTCAGCGCGTCTCTTTCTAACGTATTCGATGTGGAACAACCCATAAGCGAGCTGAGTGTCAGTGATTTTTGGCTGCATTCCATTGGGGTCGCATATGTGAGCAAACTCCTGTCGCTGCACACCGGCATTGGTGACTCCGATGAGTTATTCACCCTGGGATTACTCCACGATATCGGCAAAGTCATGTATCTCAATGTGACTCCCGTTTTCTTCCAAGCGCTGATCGATGAAGCCCGTGAACGTGACATCTCTTTGAATAGCCTGGAAGGGGAAGTGGGGCTCTCCCACACCCATTTGGGGTGGTATTTGACTTCAAAGTGGAACTTCCCCGCCAAAATTTGTACGGTAATTAAGAATCACCATAATATAGACGGCGCTAACGAGTACACAGATGAAACGGCAATCGTCAATCTGGCTGACTTTCTTACGCTGCGCATGAAGCTGGGACGTTCGGGCAATCTGTTCCCCGACCCGCCGGACACGTCGGTAGCAGGACGCCTTAAGCTTTCCAAAAAAATTTGGGAGCAGATAAAACATAACCTACAGGACCAACGCGACGCGGTTATCAAACTGGCGCAGGAACTTTTAAAGACGGAACTATGAGCGAACAAAAATTACCAGCCAATGTTGTCGATTCGAAGGACCGGATCATCAAAAAGCTTTCTTCCGAAAACACCAAGCTGCGGGAGCAAATAAGCCAGGTTATGGAGCGCGTCCGGGCCAATGAAAACATCTGGTCTCATTTCAGCGAGATAGAAGACATCGTTTATTCCAGCGCCCAACTGCCGGATATGATGGGTAAACTCATCAGAGAATTGAAAAGCCGCTTCAATCTGGACAGCGCCACCATCCTTTTGACATCATCCTGTGACGGAACGCCCGAATACTCTCCGGTTCCCCTTCGCTTAGACAAAAGCCAAGAAGGCGTTTACCTGGTCCATGAAGATACCATACGCAGTCATATCCACGACGAAACAAATCCTCTGCTGCTCACCCTGCCTGAAGAAACTATCGAAAGGTTTTTCTTCCCTGACGACGACGTCGTTAACTCGGCGGCCATTGTGCCCCTGGAGCTGTGGGGCGGTCTTTTGGGCACCTTGAACATGGGAAGCAAGGACGCCGATCGATACCGGCCTGACAACGATACGAGTTTCCTTCGACGGCTGGCGACCAAATTGTCGATCGGAGTAAGCAATCTCATTTCCCGGGACCGGCTTGAAAAACTGTCAATCACCGACAGCCTGACCGGATTATACAATCGCCGGTATATGGAGCAAACGGCGCAGGCCGAATTCGAGCGCGCGGCCCGGTATGGCGCCACCTATTCTTGCATGGTAATCGACCTGGATGGATTCAAAAAGATCAATGATGAATTCGGTCACGAGACCGGCGATAAGGTATTGGTGACTTTTTCTGAGGTCCTTAAACAACGTCTCCGTGTCACGGATACCTGCGCGCGCCTGGGAGGAGACGAATTTTGTGTCTTGCTTCCGGAAACGGGCATTGAAGGCGCGACAGCAACCGCGCGGAAACTGGTGGACGCCCTGGAGAATGTCCAGGTGGACGCCCCTGCCGGACCCGTTTCCATTAAAGCCAGCTTCGGTTGCTCCGATAATCAATGCGGCTGGTTCGAAACATGGGAGGATATTCTCAAGGAAGCGGACCGTAATATGTACGAAGCTAAAAAGCTAGGTGGAGGAAGAGTTTACATCGCGCCGCAAAACGAGGAACAATCCGGCACGGCGTAGAATCGAGTTCAAACACGCGCCATGGAAGCGCTCTCACTGACTCCCCAGGCCCGCCCGATCAGGCTGGGAAGTCATGGACGGTTTCACACTCCCACGCTGAACAGCAGCCCTCCCTGGTAGACGATCAAGGCTACAATGTATGCCGCCACCGTGGTGTAGGTGAGCGCGAACAAGGCCCACTTCAGGCTCATCGTTTCCTTTTTGATGCATATCAGCGTGACGAAACAGGGCGCGTACATCATGATGAAAACCATCAGCGTGAAGGCGGTGAGCGGCATCCAGCCCGGCTCATGGCGGAGGCGGTCCGAAAGCATCATGGAATCTTCCGCGTCTCCCTCGCCAAGGGAAAAGGCGGTTCCGAGGGTGGATACGATGATCTCCTTGGCGGCGAATCCGCCGATGAGCGCGGTGTTTATTTTCCAGTCAAAACCGAGCGGCGCCGTGATATGTTCCATGATTCCGCCTACTTGGCCAGCTATGGAGGTCTTCAGGGCGGCCTTGCCTTCTTCGCCGTTAATTTCGGAGACTCGCTTCACATACTGGTCGTAGACGCGAACCGCCTCCCCGAGCCTCGGATCGATGTTTTCCTGTGTTATTCCGGCATGTTCCAGCTTGATCGCCCTGGCCAGAGCGTAGTATTTCGAGTTCCGCCAGGCTTCCGCCTGCTTCCCGTTTTCTTCCGCTGACTGCCGGTATTCTTCATAAAATTTCCGGAACGCTTCCAGATCCTCGCCATTGGAGACCACGGACGCTATTTCCGTATGGGAAAGCAGGTCCACCTGCGCCCGTTCCCGTAAATTTTGAAATTCCTGGGCCCGCTTTTCGGGCAACGCCGGAAACGACATCAACGCCCACATTATGATGGACACGGCCAGGATAACAGTGCCCGCTTTTCTCAGAAACTGCCAGGTGCGCTCCCAGGTATGAATGAGCAGCCCTTTGAAGGTCGGGAAGCGGTAGGGGGGCAGTTCCATCACAAAAGGCGTCTTGGGTCCCTTTAAAATCGAGGAACGCAGGATCTTGGCGCCGAACAGGGCAAAGGACCAGGCGAGCAGCATGAGAATGAACATCATGGTGGCCCGGTGTTCGGAGAAAAAGGCGGCGATCAAAAGCGCGTAGACCGGTATCTTGGCGCCGCAGTTCATGAAGGGGGTAACCAGCAGGGTGGCCAGCCGTTCGCGGGGGTCGCGGAGCGTGCGGGAAGCCATGATGCCCGGCACGGCGCAGCCTCCCATGATGCCGCCTCCCACGATAAGCGCCATGACCGAGTTGCCGTGGAGGCCGAACCAGCGCAGCACCCGGTCCAGCATGTAAGCCACACGGGCCATGTAGCCGGAGTCTTCCAGCACCGCGATGGCGAAAAACATGAACAATATCAGGGGAAGAAAGGTGATGACGCCGCCGACGCCGTCAATGACGCCGGACAGGATGAGCGACTTGATCACGCCTTCGGGCAGGACTCCTTCCAGCAGCCCCTTGATGTGATCGAAAAAGGATTCCACCCATCCCACCGGGACCTCGCTGCCCTGAAAGGTGAAGATGAATATGCCGTACAGAATGGCCAACAGGCAGACCGGGCCGAGTATGCGGTTGGTCAGGACCCGGTCGATCTTGTCGGACAGATGCAGCCGGAACTCCATGGTGGATCGCATGACCTGGCGGGTTATGCCGAGGATGTGCCCGTAGCGGTAATCGGCCAGCATACCCTCCGGGTCGGTGTCCAAAGTGGTCTTGATGTGCGAAGCCAGCTTGTCGATCCGTTCCCTGATTTTGGCGCCGGCGCGGCCGTCTTCTTTCAGGATCTTGTCCAGCTCCTCGTCGCCTTCAACCAGTTTCACGGCCATCCAATGAACCGGATAGGTGTCCGCGTGGAAACGCTCTTCGACGATGATGCGCTCCACGTCCTCTATGGCTTCTTCCACTTCCCTGCTGTAGGGCAGTTTGGCCGGGTTCCATTCCGGCGTTTGCGAACCCACTTCCACGGCGGTGTCCAGGAGGCTCTTCACGCCCTTGCCCAGCCGGGCGACGGTCGGGGTCACGGGAACGCCCAGAAGCTGGGACAGGAGCTTGTGGTCTATGGTGACGCCGCGTTTCTCGGCCATGTCGATCATGTTGAGGCACACCATCAGGGGCACGCCCAATTCCTTGAACTGCATGGTCAGATACAGATTGCGGTCCAGATTGGACGCGTCCACGATGTCGATCACCACGTCGGGCTTTTCGTCCAGCAGATAGTTGCGCGCGACCAGCTCTTCAATCGAGTACGCGGTCAGCGAATAAATCCCCGGAAGATCCACGATCCGGATGGTCCGGCCGTTATGCTGGATCAATCCTTCCTTTTTCTCCACGGTGACGCCGGGCCAGTTGCCCACGTGTTGATGAGCGCCGGTGAGCGCGTTGAACAGGGTGGTCTTTCCGGCGTTGGGATTGCCCGCCAAGGCGATGATCAACGGCTTTTGCATGCTCAGTTCTCCGACGCCTCAACCTGGATATAGTCGGCTTCGTTATTGCGGAGCGTCAGCGTGTAGCCGCGAAGCTTGATAGCCACGGGATCGTACAGAGGCGCCCGGCCCACGATCATGATCTGGGCGCCGGGCACGAGTCCCATTTCTCGAATACGCCGTCCCATTTCACCGGCGACCGCGATGGTTTTAATGGTTCCCATCTGATTTATCTTCATGCGACGCAACGATATGACACTCATTCCTTTTAGCTCCCTGACAACACGACAGATCGGAAGGGGACTGAAGCGTTCCACCCGCCCCGCGCGCGGCGCATGAACATGAACCGCCTTCGGCGCCGGAACAGCAGCTTCCTCCCCTGCCGGAAAATTTCAAATAAATGTTGCGGGCCAGCCACAGCGCCGCCGCGCCCACGATAGCGAACAAAAGTATGTACTGAAGCGTATCGCTCATGAACGTATCCCAGCCTCTCTCGCCTTTTGAACGGTCTGTTCGGAAGCGTTCGACGGATTCCGGCGCCATACGCATGCGGAACCCGGGAAAACACCCTGGTGGCTTTGGACGCGCGCACGGGAAACGCGCGAGCGGTGTTCTTTCAGACGGGCGTCATTCCTTGGAGCGGACTAAAATTTTACTGGACAGGGCCCTGCCGATGGCTAGCCGGTTTCCACCCTGGGCTACCACCACCGGCCCGCCGTTGTTGCTGATCAGCTCGATTTCCGCGCCGGGCTTGAGTCCCATGGACATCAGCCTGAATTGCGCTCCCTTGTCGCCCTGGAAGCCGTCGACGTAAACCCGGTCGCCCGGCGCTATGTCGGAAAGCCGGGCGACATGGGCGCGTCCGGCCGAACACTCCCGGCACAGGCCGTAAATCTCAAGACGGTGCTGCAAATTCAAAAAGCCCTTGGTCCGCGCTACCTGGTCTTGCAGCGATTCCAGTTCCGGCATGTAAAATTCCTGGATCTTGCCGCATTTCACGCACACCAGGTGATCGTGGTGAGCGCCCAGATGGCGGTGCTCATACCGGATAGGCTGATCCTTCAGCGCGATCTTATGCGCGAAACCGTACTTGACCATGGAGTCGAGCGCGTGCTGCACAAACTCCCTATCCTCTTTTCCGCCGTCGGCGGCGTACAGGCCGTATATGTCCTCCACCGTCAAATGCTCTTCAGTGGAAAGAAACGCCTCCAACACCCTGAGCAGTTCCGGGGAGTTCTGCTTTTCTTCCTGAACGAAAATGCGCTCAAACTGAGTCCATTCCGATTGATGCAAACGCAACATGGTTACTGGTTACCTCAAAAAAATATTCTACGCCGATTCCAAAGTCCGGCGTTCCGTTCTCGTTATTGCAATTACGTCTCAATAAATAACAATAACAATTCTGTTTGTCAATCAGTTTGTGACGGTTCGTGACAGTTTCTGATTTTAAAATAACTATTTATGCCCATTCCACAAGGGACACGCCGTCACGGAATGGTATGCATGAACAAGGCCAGGGAGAATTTCATGAATCCGACGTCCCTGGAGACTGTCGATAAAAGTATGAAAAAGGACTAGAGCGAGGGATTCACATCCCCCGCGCCCCCTGCGTGAGATTTCTCGCTACGCTCGAAATGACAAACACACTTGCTGACACGCCTCTATTTTCAACAACTTGAAGTTTTGAGGGTGGACATGGGAGGAAACTTTTTTCAAATGTGGCTATGTCGTTAACTCCGAAAAAGAGTACATGGTCTCCTTCTCCCCCTGGGAGAAGGCCGGGATGAGGGTTGATACATACAGCGGGGGAATCTCTCCCCCCGCGCCCCCCGTTAGCGATTTCTCGCTGCGCTCGA